>Ga0102592_1003969_pt1 | contig 10416 bp, 12 predicted proteins | sample AraplaCol_mMF_r2_FD_76861 | JGI IMG/M metagenome (GOLD analysis project Ga0102592, IMG submission 76861) | Arabidopsis root microbial communities from North Carolina, USA - plate scrape MF_Col_mMF_r2 (SPADES assembly) (version 2) | ecosystem: Host-associated > Plants > Roots > Endosphere... | reverse complement strand
ACCGGATGGGCGTAGCGATATTCGGTCTTGTGATGAATCGTGAGCAGGGGCATCAATGGTTCGTTCATGCGTGATTTGTCCCGCGTAATTTATACTGAAGCCCGTGGAATCACAGGCCGGGATGCCGCATCATTAGGCAGATTGGGAAAAAGCCTTTGGATAGCGATCAGGACATGTCTCTACGCCTCGGATCGACCGAGGTTCCGCCCGTTCTGGAACTCAATGCCGCCGGTACATCCCCTTTTCTCTTCACCTGCGATCACTACGGCCGGCTGATTCCCGAGATGCTGGGCGATCTCGGCCTGCCCGACGGCGAGCTCGTCCGCCACATCGCCTGGGATATCGGCATCGCCGGCGTCGCCGACCGGCTCGCAAGGCTGCTCGACGCACATCTGATCGCGCAGCGCTATTCGCGGCTCGTGATCGACTGCAACCGTCCGCCCGAAGCGGCAAGCTCGATCCCGGTCATCTCCGAAGCCACCGCGATCCCGGGCAACGAAGGGATTTCGCAATGGGAGCGCGAGGCGCGGCGACGCGAGATCTTCCTGCCCTATCATGATCACATCGCTGCCGCGATCGACGCCCGCGTGCATGCCAAGCGGCCGACCGTGCTGGTGTCGCTGCACAGCTTCACGCCTGTCTATGCCGGCGTCGCGCGCCCCTGGCACATCGGCGCGCTCTACAATCGCGACACCGTGCTGCTGCAGCTGCTGCTGAAGCATCTGCGCGGCGAAGGCGACATCGTCGTGGGTGACAACGAGCCCTATGCGGTGAACGACCTCACCGACTACACCATTCCCGTCCACGGCGAGGCCCGCGGCCTCGTCAACACCGGCATCGAGATTCGGCAGGATCTCATCGCGGACCACACGGGCCAGCAGCAATGGGCAGAGCGGCTGGCAAGGATTTTTGCGGAGATCGAGGCGGAGCTGCGGGCCGGTTAGCCGCCGCGCGTTGCGACGAACAGCGCCAGCGCAGCGAAGATCGCGGCAATGCCCCACAGCACGTAGGCCATGCGGCCGTCGCCGCGCGCGTCGAGCGTTGCTTCCGCCGGATTGTCGGGATTGACGCGGACGTCGACGACGGCGCCGTCCTGGTAGCGCGACATCAGCTTCTTCAGCATTGCGTCGGAAGCGTCAGGCGTTTCGGCTGCGACGCGGGCGCATTCGTTGGTGTAGCTGATGTTCTGATAGCGATAGGTGTAGGTCACGCGCTTGCCGAACATCTCGAGGCCGCGGGCCTCGCCGGGCTCGCTCGCCTCGTGATACTCCTCGATTGCGGACAGCTTGATCGTGCCCGGCACGACCGGCCAGCGCGTCGCCATCGAGGCCTGCCGCCGCACCGCCCAGGCCATCAGCGCGATGACGAGACCGAACGCGCCGAAGGCGACGACGAGGCCGGCAAGATCCGGACGGCCAATGTGGTGCGCGAGATATTGATAGCTCTGGTTCAGCCCGAAGACCGAGCCGAAGATGATCGCGAGCACGATCGCCGAGCCGACGCCGAGGCAGCCCCACAACCCCTTCGGCAGGTCGCGCTCGAGCACGGCCTGATCCGGATGCTTCGGATTGTAATAGACGGTGACGATGCTGCCGGCCGGATATTTCGCCAGCTTCTCGGCGACCTGGAAATTGCCGAGGTCCTCGCCGATCGAGATGCGATTGCAGCGCAGCTTGCGGCCGCCGACGGAATATTCGTAAGTGACATTCGCGAAATTGCGGTTCTCCGTGCGATAGCCGTCCTCGCGGTCGTCGTCGGACACCTTGACCTCGCGCACCTCGGCCACCGACGTGATGACCTTGCCCGCGGCCTGCGGCCAACTTCGTGCCTCGCGCACCTGCCAGGTCTTGACGATGGCGGCAATCAGGATGAGCGCGAGCGGCGCAAGCAGCATCGCGTAAACCAGCGGCGGTAAATTCGGCACGGCAAAATCCTTCGGCAGCGGCAATGCCCGATTGGACGCTTTGCCGCCGCGAAGGGTTCAAGCCGGACCGGCTGGAGCAAGATTATTTCGCCCTTGTCAGCGCCAGCCAGATGCCGCCGCCGATCATGAAGCCGCCGGAGATGCGCGACATCATCCGGGTGCGGCGGGCCGAGAAGAATTTTCGCGCGCGGCCTGCGGCGATGGCGTAGAGCGCGTCCGTCATCACGGCGGTGACCATGAAGGTCGCACCCAAGAGCGCAACTTGCGGAAAGTGCGGCTGATTCATGTCCATGAATTGCGGGATGAAGGCGCCGAAGAACACCAGCACTTTCGGGTTCGACAGCAGCACCAAAAACCCTTGCAGGAAGAAGCCGCCGCGTGGCGGCGGAGGCGGTGTGTCGACCGAGACGCCCTCGACCGGCGCCCAGATCAGCTTGATGCCGAGCCAGACGAGGTAAGCGGCGCCGGCAAAGCGCACCCAGTCGAACCAATAGCCCATGGTCGCCATCAGCGAGGTCAGGCCGATCGCGACGATGCCGATGACGATGGCAAGCCCGGCTTGCGCACCGGCCACGTTGGTGAGCGCTGCCCGCGTGCCGTGGCGCAGGCCGTTGGCGATGACGAGAGTGACGATCGGCCCCGGCAGCAGCGCCAGCGCAATGCAGGCGGCGAGGAAGGCGAAATAGGCTTGCATGGACATCATGGGAGGGACTCGGCTGAAAGCGGTTTGAAGGTATTAATGCATGGGACGAGCGGGAACGGAAGCTAGCTCATCCATTCTTTGCCAGGCCGGCAGCCGCGCGCGCCGCACCGGTCAGTTCGAGGATGTGCAGACCGGTATTGGCGCGGTCGACGATGTAGATGTAGCCGCGGTCGTCGGTCTCCACATTGTTGGTCTGGATCGCGACCTTGCAGCGCTCGCCGCCTTCGATCGGGATGCAGCGCTTGTCGGTCGCAGCCGTGATCGACGGAATGAAATAGCCGACCTCCTTGGGATGATAGGGATCGCGGATGTCGAGCGCGCGCACGCCGGCATTGAAGAAGGCGATGAAGGCCATCTTCTTGTAATAGACCGGCGCCATGCTCTCGTTCGAGGAGTGCGCGCCGAAGCGGCCGCCGCGCTGGCAGAACTGCCCGCTCGCCTCCGGCACGGTGTAGCTCGAGATCATCATCGGCCGCGTCTCGGTGGTGACGTCGGCGAACCACACCAGCTGCCGGGCCTCGCCGCATTCGTTGAGGATCGCTTCATTCACGATCATGACGATGTCGCGGGTCTTGCCGTCCTTGTCCTCGGAAAATTCGGCGATGGGCATGTCGAGCATCGGAAATGTCGTGTGCGCGCCGTTGAAGGCGGACATCGGCAGGCGCGCAATCTCGGGATAGCGCAGATTGTCCGGCGTTGGCTCCTTCGGTCCGTTCAGGAGCTTGTCGCGATCGACGATCTGCAGGATGCCACCCTTGTTGGTACCGTAGCCGAAATAAACGCGGTTGCCCTCGGGCCCGGTCGAGATCGGGCCGTGCAACTCGGTCGGCACCGCGCCGGTCGAGCCGGGCTCCTGACCCGGCAGGCCGAAATCGCGGATCTTCTGCGGACGCGCGGGATCGGAGAGATCGTAGACTTGCGTCATACGGCGGGTGCGCCAGTCGGGCGCGCCCGAGACGAGATAGGCGATGCCGGTGTCGCACTCCCACCAGCTCTTGTGCGTGTCCTTCAGGCCGCCAATGCGCGTGATGAGCACCGGACTCGCGGGATCGCTGACGTTCCAGATCTCATGCGCCTCGCTGCCGAAAGTCCTGAGCATGTAGACCGCGTTGGGATCGCCCTTTGGCAACGCCTTGCCGTCGCAGACCCGCACCATCTGCGCGCCGCCGGATTCGTACCTGCCCTCCTGCCCCGGCAGATGCCGCAGATACCTAGGCCGTGCGGGATCGGTGACGTCGACGATCGAGGTTCCGTTCGGCTCGGCCTTGCCCGTCATCGGGTTGACGGGCGCGGGCACGTCGTCGGTGCCGCCGTGATGGCCGATATAGGCGATCCAGCGATCGCCCTGGTGATGGATGGTCGGCTGATAGGCGCTGCGGGCCTGCAGGTCGCTGGTGCCGACGAGCTTCATGTTGGACGCTTCGGGCGGCGCGCCGATGGTTTGCTTCTGCGCGTGAGCCGCGGTGCTGCCAACGAAAAGAACAAGGGCGGCAGCAAGTGACACGCGACGGAACATGAAGGTCCTCCCGGAACCAATCTGCGTTGGCTGAGCATCGAAGGTAGCACGGCCGATTGCGCGTACCCAACACACCATCTTGACATGCAACCATTTGGTTGCCTATTATCGCTGCCATGGATGAGGTCTTCAAAGCGCTCGCCGATGCCTCGCGACGCTCGCTGTTGGACCGGCTTCACACCAGGAACGGCCAGACGCTGAACGAGCTCTGCGAGGGTCTGGCCATGACGCGGCAGGCCGTCACCAAGCACCTTGTCATTCTCGAAGAAGCCAACCTCGTCACCACCATCAAACACGGCCGCGAGAAGCTGCACTACCTCAACCCGGTGCCGATCCATCAGATCGGCGAACGCTGGATCAAGAAATTCGAGCGCGGCAGGCTCGCCGCACTCGGCGAGTTGAAACGGCAGTTGGAGAAGCGCGATGAGTAAGCCGGAATTCGTCTATGTCACCTACATCGAGACCACGCCGGAGAAGCTGTGGGAGGCGCTGACGTCAAGCGCGTTCACCAGGCAATACTGGTTCGGCGCCGAGGTTCGCTCCGACTGGAAGCTCGGGTCGCCCTTCGCGCTTCTGCTCGACGGCGAGGTCACCGATTCCGGCGAGATCCTGGAATCCGATCCACCGCGGCGATTGTCCTACAGCTTCAAGCACCACAAGTTCGAGGAGCTGCGCAGCGAGCCGGTCTCGCGCGTCGTGTTCACCATCGAACCGTTCGGCTCGCTCGTGCGTTTGACCGTGTTGCATGACGGCTTCGTCGAGGGCGGCAAATATCTCGGCGCCGTCTCCAACGGCTGGCCCGCGATCCTGTCCGGGCTCAAGAGCTTGCTGGAGCGAGGCCAGGTGCTCGCCATCCCGCGCACGGCGCTCAACAAGGGATTCGACGCAAAATGAAGCTCGATCAATTCAAGCCGCTCACGGTCTACACCATCTATATCGCCTCCACGCCCGAGAAGGTGTGGGAGGCGCTGACCTCGGCGGAGTTCAGCCGAAAGTATTTCTCCGGCTTTGCGGTCGAGATGGAGCCGAAGCTCGGCGGCCGTTTCATCGTGCGCGCACCCGACGGCTCCGAACACATCTCCGGCGAGGTGTTCGAATATGATCCGCCGAACAAGCTCACGGTGAGTTGGAACGTCAATTGGCCCGACCTCGTGGAAAAGCTCGGCTCCACGCTCGTCACCTACGAGATCGAGACAGCCGGTGAGGCCGTCCGCCTCACCATGAGCGAACGCCACGACCGCGCGCTCAGCGACGACATCCTTTCCGGCGGCCGCACCGGCTGGCCGGCGATCCTCTCCGGATTGAAGAGCCTGCTGGAGACAGGCAAGGCACCGCAAATCAAGATGTCCCCGCCGGTGAAGATGCTGGAAGCGCTGAAGGCGATGGGGATCAAGACGCCGTAGGTGCGGAGTCATTCCGGGGCGCGCGTAGCGCGAGCCCGGAATCCATCTCGCAGCAGGGTTGGTGGATGAATGGATTCCGGGCTCGCCCTTCGGGCGCCCCGGAATGACGACTAGGCGGGCACCGGCGCCACCAGCCGCCGGTAGAGATGCCACGTCGCGTGGCCGAGCACCGGCAACGTCACGATCAGTCCGAGAAAATAGGGCAGCGCCGAGACGATCAGCAGCATCACGATCACGGCGGCCCACGAGATCATCGGCAGCGGGCTCGTCACCACCGCGCGCACGCTCGTCACCATCGCCGTGACGAAATCGACCTCACGGTCGAGCAGCAGCGGAAACGACACCACGGTCAGCGAGAACAGGATCAGCGACAGCACGGCGCCGACGACGTTGCCGATGCCGAGAAACAGCAGGCCCTCGTTGGTCGTCAGCACGACCGTCATGAACTCCTGCAGGCTGGAGAAGGAGGCGTTGAGGCCGAGCAGCAGTGCGATCAGAAGCCGCACCTGGTACATCCAGACCACGAACACGAACAGCGTGACGAATGCCATCCAGCCGATCTCGCTGCGCGAGCGCACGGCGGACCAGATCGCGCCGAAGGAAACCGGCTCGCCGCGCTCGCGGCGGCGGCTGACTTCGTAGAGACCGATCGCCACGAACGGCCCGATCAATGCGAAGCCGGCGGCCAGGGGATAGACCAGATAGACCATGCCGAAGGCGGTGAGGCAGAGCATGATGGCGATACCACCGCCTGCATAGAGCGCGCCGAAGCAGAGTCCATAGAGGGGCAGCGCCTGGAAATCGCGCAGGCCCTCGACCAGCGCCTCGGCAATGTCGGTCGCCGCGACCGGACGCACCACCGGATCGACCTTGCCCGAGATGGACATCAGCTCCCTCCTCATCTGCCGGCGCGATCTTCGTCGCACGCGGGGCTCGATCCTAGCGCCCCGCGCGACCGCGCGCACGCGCAAGTTGACCGGCCGCTGGCGGTATCCGGGAACATCGACGAATTCTTTCACCATCAGGGCGTTTTCCCCACGATGGCTATGGACGGGGCGGATGGTGGTGCCGCAAATTGTACCTTCGAACCAGCACACGCGATGACCGAACTGGACCATTCGACCGATGAGCTTGCGTACCCGGCTACTGATACTCGTCATCGCGGCCATGCTGGTGCCGGCGGGTCTCGTCGCCTTGCGCTTCGTGCAGAACCGGAGCAGCGACATCAACGCGGCCCTCGGCAATCTGACAGCGGCGGCCGACGAGATTGCGGGCGATCTCGGCGAGAAGATTCAAGGCACGGCCCAGCTTCACTATGGCCTGTCCCGCGCGCGCGACCTCGACACGCGCGACAAGGCGGCGTGCTCGGCGTTCCTGTCCGACGTGCGCGAGGAGTACCCGCAGTTCACCGGCATATTGACCATCGATCCCGACGGCAGCCTGTTCTGCGACTCGCTGCGGACCAACCGCACTCTCGATCTCAGGGATCGCGCCTATTTCAAGCAGGCGCTGGTCTCGCCCGGCGTGGCACTCGAGCCGGTGTTCGGCCGGCTGACCGGGATATCGGTGCTTCAGATCGCCTATCCGGTGCGATCGGATGCGGGCGCGCTGAAGCTGATCCTGCTCGCCTCGTTCAACCTGCGCAAATTCGCGGAGTTTCACCACAAGCGGCTGCTCGGCGAGAAGGACATCCTGCTCGTCGATGGCAAGGGCACCGTGCTGGTCGCCCCCGCCGGCGGAGGCTGGACCGTGCCGGTCGGCGGATCGATCGCGGGATCCGAGCTGTTGCGTTTCGCCGCGACGCCGGACCAGCAGGCGTTTCAGGAGGTGACCGATCGCGAGGGCCGCACACAGGTCTGGGCCGTCGCGGCCCGCTCGTCATTGGCCCGCGATGCCGGCCTGTACATCCTGGTCGGGCGGTCCAAGGATGGCCTCGTCGCGGCGGCGAACCGCCGGCTCTACGAGGACATGGCGATTCTCGCGGTGGCCTCGCTGCTGCTGCTGGCGGGCGTCTGGATCCTTGCGACCGTGAGCGTCGGCCGACATGTCGGACGGCTCGCCGCGATGGCGAAGAAGCTTGGGCGCGGCGATCTCAGCGCGCGCATTCCTTCGCCCCATCCGCGCGGCGAGCTCGGCGGACTGATGACGCTGCTCAACGACACCGCCGTGTCGCTGCAGCAGCAGCGCGCCGACATCGCCGACCTCAACCAGAAGCTCAGCCAGTCGCAGAAGATGGAAGCCATGGGCCAGCTCACCGGCGGCGTGGCGCATGATTTCAACAACCTCCTCACCGTCATTCTCGGCAATTCCGAACATCTGGCCGACCGCCTGGCGGGCGACAAGGAATTGCACCGCATCGCCGGCGACATCGCGACCGCCGCCGAGCGCGGCTCCGACCTGACCCGCAGCCTGCTCGCCTTCGCGCGCAAGCAACCCTTAAGGCCGCGCGACATCGACATTGCCGGCAAGCTGCTCGACATGGAGCCGCTATTGCGCAGGTCGCTGGGCGAGCACATCGAGTGCACCTTCGCGCTCGATGCGGATCTCTGGATGACCAGCGTCGATCCCGGCCAGCTGGCGACGGCCCTGCTCAACCTCGTGCTCAATGCGCGCGACGCCCTGCCCGACGGCGGCAAGCTGACGGTCGAGGCGCGCAACATCTCGCTCGGCGAAACCGATCTCGACGTCAACGGCGAGCCGCGGCCGGGGGACTATGTCATGGTGGCCGTGACCGACACCGGCACCGGCATGACCGCCGAGGTGACGAGCCGCGCCTTCGAGCCGTTCTTCACCACCAAGGAGGTCGGCAAGGGGACCGGGCTCGGCCTCAGCATGGTCTACGGTTTCGTGCGCCAGTCCGGCGGCCTCGTGCAAATGCAGTCCGAACCGGGACACGGCACTGTCGTCACGCTGTTCTTTCCCCGCCTTGCGACGGCGCCGGCCGAGGATGCCGCTCCCAATGAGCAGACCGTCGTCTCCGAAGGCAGCGAGACCATTCTCGTCGTCGAGGACGACGACATGGTGCGGGCCTATGTCGAAAGCGAGCTGAAGGCGCTCGGCTATCGCGTCCTTGCGCGGTCGAACGGTCCCGCGGCGCTGGAGCTGCTGCGCCAGCGCGGGGACATCCATCTGCTGTTCACAGACGTCGTGATGCCCGGCGGCATGTTCGGGCCGGAGCTTGCACGGCAGGCCGTCCAATTGCGGCCGGAGCTCAAGGTGCTCTTCACCTCCGGCTACACACAGAATCCGGTCAAGACGCCCGACGGGGTCGGCGACGCCCGCATCCTGACCAAGCCGTTCCGGCGCAAGGATCTCGCCGCGATGCTGCGGGCCGCCTTGTCGACGCCGCCGCGATAGATCAGGACGAGAACGCGAGCTGCAGCGCGACGCCGAGGTTGGCCGCGAACAGCCCCGCATCGATGACGAAGATGCGGAGCATCGGCCCCTTCAGCACCGGCCAGTAGGCGACGCCGACGCGGCCGCCGCGCATCAGCACTGGAACGTTGTAGACGAACTGGCTGAAGTGGCAGGCGGAGAAGAACAGGAACAGCACGAGCTGCGCCTGCGGCGGCTGGAAGAAAACCGGACGCGCGGCCAGAAGATAGAACGACAGCAGCCCGATCGGCAGGTTCATGCCGCCGAGGAACGCAACGCTCGCCGCCAGGGTCGGCGCGATCGGATTGCCGCGCTCCTCCCGCGGCAGCAATATCTTCAGCGTGTTGGTTTGCGCGATGCTGAACTGGATGAAGGCGCCGACGAACCACAGCGCGTTGAGAAGCAGAACGATGTCGAGAAGACGCATGGCTATTTTCCGTAAAAGGCTTCGCTGCGCACAACGCGGCCCGCATCGTCGAAGTCCATGAATTCGCTGGCGCGGGTGCCGCCCAATTGCCACCACACCGTCAGCCGCGCGATGGTCTCGTCCCAGCTCCAGCTCAGGATCTTCAAATCGGCGCTTTCGATGTGGCCATAGGCCTGCCGCCAATAGGCGCGGATGTTCTCCGCACCGGTGACGACCGGGGAGCCGGTCAATTCGAGCGCGAGAGGACTGCGCATCTGCGCGTCGTCGGCAAAATGCGCGACGACCGCGTCGATGTCGACCTTGCACCAGCTTGCGCACCATGCCGCGACGAAAGGTCCGACGGCGGCGCTACTCATCTTCCCTGGGCTCATGACAAAACCCTCCCCGGCTTGTTGGCCCGGAAAGTGGCAAAGCCGCGCGCTCATGTCAACTACATTGACTTGAGAGGCGGTCAATTGTTGTCGGCAATCGCCTCCATGACGGCCATCCAGGCCGCCGCCCCCGACGCGCCGGCGCGATCGAACGCCTGACGCATGACCTTGCGCTCGTGGTCCGAGGCCCTTTGCTCGATGCGCTGGCCTGCGGCCGTGAGGCGCAGCAGCTTCGAGCGATGCTGCTCGGGCGAGCGCTGCGACGTCAGCAGCTTGCGCTCCAGCAGCAGATTGAGCGGCCGGTTCAGCGCCTGCTTGGAAATGCCGAGAACATCGATCAGCGCGCCGATCGCGATGTCAGGCCGGCGCGCCACGACGTAGAGGATGCGATGGTGCGAGCGCGACAGGCCCTGCTTCGCAAGATAGTCGTCGGCCTCCAGCGTCATTCCGCGCCAGCCGTAATACATCAGCTCCAGCGCCGCATCGAGCTCGTTCAGCTTCGCAAGCGAGGCGCGATGAAGCCCCGCGGCTTGGGACGTCTTTGGCATCGAGAAATCTAACCCCTCGCCCGCAGCTCGCGCCGCAGCACCTTGCCCGTGGCCGTCATCGGCAGCGTCTCGGCAAACTCCACATAGCGCGGATATTCGTGCGCGGCGAGCTGCACCTTCACGAACTCCTGGATTTCGCGCGCAAGGGC
>Ga0102592_1003967_pt1 | contig 10424 bp, 6 predicted proteins | sample AraplaCol_mMF_r2_FD_76861 | JGI IMG/M metagenome (GOLD analysis project Ga0102592, IMG submission 76861) | Arabidopsis root microbial communities from North Carolina, USA - plate scrape MF_Col_mMF_r2 (SPADES assembly) (version 2) | ecosystem: Host-associated > Plants > Roots > Endosphere | place... | reverse complement strand
GGGATGCGAGAGGCAGAGAAATTTAATCGCCAACGCCGGGGCAGGGCAATTTCATGACGTCGATCATCTCCTCCTTTACCAGCAGCCAGATCAAATCCCTGTCGCCGAAGACGATCCGGGAACTCTCTGCAGAGGATATTGCAGGGCTTTCGCCCGAGCAGCTCAAGAACCTCAGCAAGGATCAGGTGGCGGCTCTTGAGGCCGAGGATATCCAGGCGCTCAGCTCCACCCAGCTGGGCGCGATCTCGACGAGCGCGATCGCCGGGCTGAAGCCGGAACTGCTCGCCGTGCTCGATGCGGCAAAGATCGCAAGCCTCGGCAAGGATCAGCTGGCGGCATTCAGCGCCACCCAGATTGCATCCCTTACCCCCGATCAGATCGAAGGCCTGACGGTCGACCAGATCAAGGGGCTGAGCGCCACGCAGATCGCGTCGATCGGCCCTGACGATATCATCAAGTTCACGCCCGATGAGGTCGCCGCCATAACGCCTCAGGCGATCAGCGGCCTGAAGCGCGAGACGATCGCAGCGCTGAGCGACGAGCAGATCGCCAAGCTGAGCGCCGACCAGATCAAGGCGCTGACGGCGCAGCAGATGCCAGGTTTCAGTGCTGCCCAGCTCGGCACCTTCTCGGCCGTGCAGATGGGTGCCCTGACGGCAACGCAGGTCGGCGCATTGAGTACTCTGCAGATCGTCGGCTTCAGCGGCAGCCAGATCGGCCAGCTGAGCACGGCGGCGATTGCCGGCCTCAAGGCAACGCAGATCGCGGCGATGACCGAAACGCAGCTTGAGGGCCTCAACGTGGCTCAGGCGGCCGCGTTGACGGCGGCGCAGGTGGCGGCCCTGACGCCCGCAGATATCGAGAAGTTCACGCCGGACGAAATCGGTGCCATCGGTGCCAAAGTCATCGGCAGTCTGAAGCCGGAAGCCGTGGCCGCGCTTAGCGCCGAACAGATTGCCAAGCTGAGCCCTGACCAGGTCAAGGGTCTGGCGTCGAAGCAGATCGTGATGTTCACGGCCGATAAGCTCGCAGGCTTCTCCCCGGCGCAGATGAGCGCGATGACGGCTGTGCAGGTCGGCGCCCTGACCAACGCACAGATCGCCGGCCTCAGCGCCGCGCAGATCGGCCAGCTCAGCACCACGGCGCTTGCCGGTCTCAAGGCGACCCAGATCACCGCGATGACGGCCGATCAGGTCTCCGGTTTCTCGGCCGCGCAGACCGCCGTCCTGACGGCTGTCCAGGTTGCCGGCTTCACCGCTGCAAACTTCGCCAAGCTGTCCGATGATGCTGTCGTGGCTATCGGCTCCAAGGCCATCAGTGGCCTGAAGGGCGAGGTGATGCCCGTCTATAGTGATGCGGTCTTGAGCCGGTTGAGCACGGATCAGATCAAGGCGCTGACACCGAAGCAGATCGCTGGTTTCACGCCGGCCCAGATCGGATTGCTGTCCGAGACACAGATTAAGACCCTGTCGGCCGCGCAGGCGGCGGCGCTGACCACCGCGCAGATCGGCGGCCTTAGTGCCACCCAGATCGGCCAGCTGAGCAATGCCGCCTTCAGCGGCCTGAAGGCGACGCAGATCGCGGCGATGACCGGCGATCAGATCGCCGGGCTGACGGCCAGCCAGATCGGCTTTCTCACCGTCTCGCAGATCGCCGGCTTCGGTGCCGGCAACATTGCCAAGCTGAGCCCGGAGGCATTCGCCGCCATTCCTGCAAAGGTCATCGGCAGCCTGAAGGGTGAGGCGGTTGCCGCTCTCACCGATGCGCAGATTGCCAAGCTCAGCGCCGACCAGGTCAAGGGCCTGACCTCAAGGCAGATGATGAGCTTCACGCCGGAACAGCTCGGCCTGTTCTCCGAAACGCAGATGAAGGCCCTGTCGGCGGTCCAGGTCGGATCGCTGAGCAACACGCAGATTGCCGGGCTTAGTGCGGCCCAGATCGGCCAGCTCAGCAACTCGGGTGTTGCCGGCCTGAAGGCAACGCAGATCGCATCGATGAGCGCGACGCAGCTCGAAGGGCTCAGCGTGGCGCAGGTCGCGGCGATGACGGCAGCGCAGATCGCCGGGCTGACGCCGGAGGATATCGCCACCTTCACGGACGACGAGATTGCGGCCATCAGCACCAAGGCTATCAGCGGCCTGACGAATGATGCGATCGCCAAGCTCAGCGAAAGCCAGATCGGCCATCTCAGCGCCGATCAGATCAAGGCTCTCACAACCAAGCAGATCGCCGCTTTCACGCCCGAGCAGTTCAGCAAGTTCACCGATACGCAGCTCAAGGGGCTGACGGCGGCGCAGGCCGGATCTCTCACCAGCGCGCAGATCGCCACGCTTTCCGCAGCCCAGATCGGCGAGCTTACCAACGTTGCCGTCAGCGGTCTGAAGGCCACGCAGATTTCGGGCATGACGGTGGATCAGGTGGCCGGCTTTACGGCGGCGCAGACCGCTGTAATGTCGGCGGCTCAGGCCGCCGGATTTACCGCGACCAATATCGTCAAGTTGGCGGACGATGCCGTCGCAGCCCTCAGCACCAAGGCCATCAGCGGCCTGAAGAATGAGGCGATTGCCAAGCTCAGCAATGATCAGGTCTCGATGCTGAGCGCAAATCAGCTCAAGGCCTTCACGGCAACGCAGATCACCGCCTTGACCGACACGCAGCTCGGCACCTTCACCGACGAGCAGATGAAGGCGCTGTCTGCAGCGCAGACCGGTTCGCTGACGGCCCCGCAGATCGGCGGGCTGTCCGGCGAGCAGATCGGCGAGCTTACCAATTCGGCCGTGACAGGTCTGAAGGCTGCGCAGATCGCGGCCATGACGCCGGGTCAGGTTGCGGGTCTGACCGCGGCTCAGCTTGCCGTCCTGACGGCAGCGCAACTGGCCGGGTTCACCGCTACAAATGTCACCAAGCTGTCGGATGACGCGATTGCCGCCATCAGCCCCAAGGCGATCGCCGGTCTGAAGGGCGAGGCGATCGCGGCGCTCACCGACAGCCAGATCGCAAGCCTGAGCCCGGATCAGATCAAGGGCCTCAGCGCGCAGCAGATCGCAAGCTTCACGCCGTCCCAGCTCGGCAAGTTCAGCGGCGATCAGATCGCGGCGCTGTCGGGCGTTCAGGCCGCTGCCTTGACCAACGACCAGATCGCCGGTCTCTCCGCCGCCCAGATCGGCCAGTTCAGCAACGCGGCGGTCGCCGGATTGAAGCCGGCGCAGATCGACGCGATGAGCGACGCGCAGCTCGAAGGTTTGAGCGTTGCTCAGGCCGGTGCGCTGACTGCCGCGCAGCTTGGTGCGATGACGGCGGCGGATCTCGCCCGGTTCACCGACGAGGAACTGGCAGCGATCAGCCCCAAGGCACTTGCCGGCCTTAAGAGCGAAGTGATCGCTGCTCTGAGCGACAGCCAGATCGGTAACCTGACGCCGGAGCAGATCGCCGGTCTGCTGCCGGCCCAGATTGCCAGCATCAAGCCTGCCCAGGTCGCCCGCTTCACCGACGAACAGATCGGCGCGCTGTCGGCGGCACAGGCCGGAGCGCTGACGGATGCGCAGATCGATGGCCTGTCCGCCGGTCAGATCGGTCAGCTCAGCAATGCGGCCGCTGCCGGTCTCAAGGCATCGCAGATCACCGGCATGACGGCTGACCAGGTGGCAGGCTTCACGCCCGCCCAGGCGGCTGTGCTGACCGCGGCGCAGACGGCCGGTTTCACGGCGGCGAATGTCGCCAAGCTCAGCGACGAAGCCGTTGCCGCTCTCACGCCTGCCGCGATCGCCGGCTTGCCGAATGAGGCGGTTGCCGCGCTGACCAGCAGCCAGATCGGCGAGCTCAGCACGGATCAGGTCAAGGCGATCGCGACAAAGCAGATCCCGGGCTTCACGGCTGCGCAGATCGCCCAGTTCAACGAGGCGCAGATCGGCGCGCTGACGGCGGCGCAGACCGGCGCGCTCACCGGGGCGCAGATCGGGGCGCTGACACCGGCGCAGATCAGCCAGCTCAGCAGCGCTGCGATTGCCGGCCTAACGGCGGCGCAAATCTCCGCAATGACGGCCGATCAGGTGGATGCCCTCGGCGCTGACAAGATCGCGCTGCTGACGGTCGCCCAGGTCGCCGGCTTCACGGCCGCCAATATCGCCAAGATGAGCGACGAGGCATTTGCCGCGATCAGCCCCAGCGCGATCGGCGGGCTCAAGCCTGAAGTGCTCGCGGGTCTCAGCGACAACGAGCTCGCTTCGCTCGGCCCCGACAAGATCAAGGGACTAACCGCCCAGCAGATGGCCGGCTTTACGGCCGGTCAACTCGGCAAGTTCACCGAGGAGCAGATCGGTGCGCTATCGGCGGCGCAGACGGCCGGTCTGACCGAGACGCAGGTCGGCAGCCTCAGCGCGGCTCAAATCGGCCAGCTGAGCAGTGCGGCGGTTGCCGGTCTCAAGCCTTCGGTAATTGCCGCCATGTCGGCGGCGCAGCTTGAAGGTCTGAGCGCGGCCCAGACGGCGGCACTGACGGCGGCCCAGGTCGGCGCATTGAGCCCCGAGGCTATCGCCAAGTTCTCCGCCGATGAAATCGGCGCGATCAGCGCCACCGCGATTGCCGGCATGACGAATGCCACGATCGCGGCTCTCAGCACCGAGCAGGTCGCGAGCCTCAGCAAGGAGCAGATCGCCGGGCTGCAGCCTACGCAGATCCCCGGCTTCACGACGGCGCAGCTTGGCAATTTCACTGATGAGCAGATCGGTGCCCTGTCGGCGACGCAGGCCGGGGCGCTGACCAATACGCAGATATCGAGCCTCTCTGCCGCCCAGATCGGCAAGCTCAGCCCCACGGCCACGAGCGGCCTGAAGGCGAGCCAGATCACGGCCATGTCCGCCGATCAGGTCGCAGGCCTGACGGTCGCGCAGGTAGGTGCACTGACGGCGCTGCAGGTCGCGGGTCTCACGCTTGCCAATATCGCCAAGATGAGTGACGAGGCCTTCGGTGCCATTAGCCCCCGGGCGATGATGGGCCTGAAGGACGAGATCATCGCGTCGCTGAACGACAGCCAGATCGGCAAGCTCAGCGCCGACCAGCTGAAGGCGGTCACCGCGCTGCAGATGACGCACTTCACCTCGGACCAGCTCGCCAAGTTCACCGATGCGCAGCTCGGCGCGCTGCTGCCCACACAGGTGGGGGCATTGACCACCGCTCAGATCACCAATCTGACGCCGGCGCAGATCGGCAAGCTCAGCGATGCCGCCATCACCGGCCTGAAGCCCAGCCAGATCGCTGCCATGACGCCTGCCCAGATCGAGGGTCTGACGCTGTCGCAGACGGCGAAGCTGACCGCCGAGCAGATCGCCGCAATGGCGCCCGAAGATGTGGCAAAGTTCGCCATCGACGAAATCTCGGCGATCAGCGTCGGCGCCATTGCCGGCCTCTCCGTCGATGACATCTCGAAGCTCGACAGTGCGCATGCAAATGCGTTCACGACGCAGCAGGTCGAGGCGATGACCAACGACCAGCTCGCGGCAGTGATCGCGGCCTACAACGCTGTCTGACCACCAGACAGGGCAGTATGCGTCACCAGTGTTGATCGCAATTGGGTCCGCAATCTTGCGGGCCCTTTTTCGTTTCCGAAGTCAGATTTCGATCCGCGGCGCGAACCGGCGATCATCGCGTGACGTCGAAACGAACTGTCGAGGATGTGAGATCGGATGGTGGGCGTGACAGGGATTGAACCTGTGACCCCTACGATGTCAACGTAGTGCTCTCCCGCTGAGCTACACGCCCATCCGATGGGCAATAAATCCGTCGCGAATTCATGCCCTTAACGGCGCGCTTGATAGCGAGCCTTTGGCGCCTTGGCAAGCGCTTATGTGATGCGGCGCGATCGAATTTGTGGATCGAGCCGTGTATTGCGCCCGGCACGCTGAAATGCGCGATATCAGAACGTTCTGAGGAGCCGAGGAAGGGCCGCGGAGCTTGCTGCCGTGAGGCCGCGAAACGGAGCGGCGATCGCTGCCGTCGCCAAGCCTTGCCGTACGGCAGGCTTTCGCCACGCGACAAAGCGAACCGGTCTTCGCTTTGCGACCCGCTTCTCTAAGTCTTTGACTTTGTGGAGATTTCGGATGGTGGGCGTGACAGGGATTGAACCTGTGACCCCTACGATGTCAACGTAGTGCTCTCCCGCTGAGCTACACGCCCATCCGATGGCGGCGCATAGATCACAAAACCTTTGGGGCCGTCAATAGGCTTTTTTGAAGTTTTGTGACGCGACGCCTGGAAGCCTTATGCGGCAAGCATTTTATTCACTTCATCGACCAGGTCGCGGAGGTGGAAAGGCTTGGAGAGGACCTTGGCGTCCTTCGGTGCCTTCGAATCGGGGTTCAGCGCGACGGCTGCGAAACCGGTGATGAACATGACCTTCAGGTCCGGATCGAGTTCGGTGGCGCGGCGCGCCAGCTCGATGCCGTCCATTTCAGGCATGACGATATCGGTCAGGAGGAGTGAAAAGGGTTCTTCACGGAGCCGGTCGTAGGCGCTTGCGCCGTTGTCGTAGGACAGAACCTTGTAGCCGGCCTTTTCGAGCGCCTTCACAAGGAAGCGGCGCATGTCATTGTCGTCTTCTGCAAGCAGTATCTTCTGAGTCATTATCCAGACCGCTGGTGAGATGAATTTTTATGGAAGGCTCCAGCCATTACACTAGTCCTTCCCCAGTAAACAACCGGTGAAGTGACGGCCCAAGGCTGTCATCCCCTGTACATAGTATGGACTTGAGGCCGGGCAACTGGCAACATAGGCCAAGTCAGCCTCGAACGACATGGTTAAGAGGGCAGAAGGTGCCGGAAATCCGCGAATACGAGCTTTTTGAGATACGTGAGCCCGTGTCGCAGACCATTCCCTTCGTTTACAATTCCCCCCATAGCGGCCGTATTTATCCACCGGAATTTATCGCCCAGTCGCGTCTGCAGGGCATTTCGATCCGCCGTTCGGAGGATCATTATGTCGAAGAGCTGTTCTCGGCGGCGAGCATGCTCGGTGCGCCGCTGCTGTTTGCAAACTTCCCGCGCGCCTATCTCGACGTTAACCGTGAGCCCTACGAGCTCGATCCGCGGATGTTCGACGGCATGCTGCCGTCCTATGCCAACGTCAATTCGCTGAGGGTCGCCGGCGGTCTCGGAACGATCCCGCGCATCGTTGCCGAGAACATGGAAATCTACGCCCACCGGATCCCGGTCGAGGAGGGGCTCGACCGTGTCGAGAACGTCTACAAGCCCTACCATGCGGCGTTGCGGCGGTTGATTGCCCGAACCCACGTGCAGTTCGGCTTCGGCGTGCTGATCGACTGCCATTCGATGCCGGGCAATATCCGTATTGCCGGCAGCAACCAGCGGCCGGATTTCATCATCGGCGACCGCTATGGCACGTCGGCCTCGGCGGAGCTGTCGCGCACGGCGATCAGCATCTTCGAGGAAATGGGCTTCAACGCCATCCGCAACAAGCCATATGCCGGCGGCTTCATCACCGAGCATTATGGCCGCCCTTCGCGCGGGCTGCACGCGCTGCAGATCGAGGTGAACCGTTCGATCTATGTGGATGAGGTGACGCTGGAGAAGCGGGCCGATTTTCCCGTCATAGCCAATGCGGTGACCAGCTTCATGCGGCAGATGGCCGATTACGTGCAGCGTTTCGCCGACGATACGGCGCTTGCCGCAGAATAATTCCTTCCTCCAGGTCAAAAAAAACCGCGCTCTGCAGCGCGGCTAAGTCTAGGGAGGAAACACCCAAGGAGGGTATTTACAGTCAGAAGACTGTAAGAAGAAGCTACTATTGCATTGCACAATCGTCAAGCAAAATATTGCAGTGCAAAATATTTAGGCAGATAAAGACCGATTGCCTGAAGTGTTTGCATTTTAACGCAGTTTCGCTATGAAAAGCGCCATTCCCGAGGCTAAAAACGGATCCGCCATGCTCCCCGACCGCTCGTTCTTCAATCGCCTGGCGGAAGCCGCCAAGGCTGAGACTTTGCCGCGTTTCCGCTCCGGCCTCAGCGTCGTCAACAAGCTCGCCAGCGGCTTCGACCCGGTCACCGAGGGTGATCAGGCGGCAGAAGTCGCGATCCGCAAGCTGATTGAAGAGCACTATCCCGAGCATGGCATTCTCGGCGAAGAGCATGGCAGCGTCGGGCTCGACCGCGAATATGTCTGGGTGATCGATCCGATCGACGGCACTCGCGCCTTCATTTCGGGCGTTCCTGTCTGGGGCACGCTGATCGGCTTGCAGAAGAACGGCCGGGCCGTCATGGGGATGATCGAGCAGCCGTTCACCGGCGAGCGCTATTTCGCCGACGAGAACGGCGCGATCTATACGGGTCCCGAGGGCGAGCGGCGGCTTCAGGTGCGCGATTGCGGCAGCCTTTCCAACGCCATCCTGTTCACCACCTCGCCGCATCTCTTTACCGGCAGCGAGATGGACAAGTATCGCGAGATCGAAAGCCAGGTACGGCTCTTCCGTTACGGCTGCGATTGCTATGCCTATGCGCTGCTCGCGGCCGGTCATATCGATCTGGTGATCGAAAACAGCCTGAAGCCCTATGATGTCGGCGGCATCATCCCGGTCATCGAGAAGGCAGGCGGGATCATGACGACATGGGATGGCGGACGGCCGGAAAATGGCGGTTCGATCATCGCCGCAGGCAGCCGCGCCGTTTATGAGCAGGCGATCGCCATTCTGCAGCGCTAAAGGGCGCGGGCGTCAGACGCCGATTCCTTCGACCTCCTGCTCAGCCTCGGCATCGCTGCCGGGGATGAAGGCGTGGAAGGCGGCGAGCGCGGCGGCGCGATAGGCGTCACGCTCCTGGAAGATCTCGTGACGGGCGCCGTTGATCGGCACCAGCTGGCCGGCGCGGAAATAGCGCGACAGCCGCTCCTGGGCGATATAGGGCACGACGCCATCGCGGGTGGGGGCGATCACCACCGTCGGGATGGTGATCGAGAACAGGTGGTTCGGCGTCATCACCTTGTCGATCGTCTTGAAGGATTCGACCAGCCAGCGGGCCGTCGGCGGCCCGAGCGTCAGCTCGGGATGGTCGCGCATCATCGAAACGTTGCGCTCGAAGCGCACCTCATCCGAGGTCAGTGGATTGTCGCGGAATTCTGGTTCGCGCAGCTTGCCGGTCAGCGGCATGGAGCCGAGCCCGATGGCGCAGGCGGTCGATGCCAGTCTCCTGATCGTCGAGGCGGAGGCCGCCTGGCCGATCAGACCGATGAATGGCGCCGAAAGCACCATGCGCTCGATACGGGTGGCGAGATAGGGGGCGGCGGAAAGGGCGATCAGCGCGCCGGTCGAATGCGCCAGGATATAGAAGGGCAGGCGGGTATCGGGCAGCACGACCTTCTCGAGGAAGATATCGAGATCGCGCTCGTAATCTGAAAAGCGGCGGACATGGCCATGCTGGCGCTTCTTGACGAGGCGCGGCGAGCCGCCCTGGCCGCGCAGATCGAAGGTCGCGACCCAGAGACCCCTGGCGGTTAGGTCGCGGATCGTCTCGAAATATTTCTCGATATATTCGTTGCGCCCCTGCAGCAGGACGACAGTGCCCTTGGCAACGGAGGCGTTGGAGCGGAAGACGGCATAGCGCAGTTTCTGACCATCGAACGTCTCGAAATAGCCTTCGGTCCGGTTGTCGGGTGCCGGATTGTCTGGTGTCGAGATGAGAACCTGATCCATAGACGTCTTTGCCATTCAGTGCTGCGCTTCGTTCAAAATTATCGCAGCGTCACGCTCAAGGGAAGCGAGTGCCTGATCATAACTGCATGATCTGTTGTTCGGAAGCTTGTCTCTGCTACCTAAGGTAGATGTTGGTCGGTTGTTCCTCTTGGTGGCGAAGGGATAACTTCAGAACGTCAGGAGGGCACTCTAATGGAGCCGACCAGTCTGCTTTTGGAATATCTGAAAGAACAATACACCCAAGCGCGTCAACATGAGACAAGACAGACGGCCGCAACTACATTTCTGACGGCTGCCGCTGGATTGCTCCTTGGGGGCGACGCGTGTGAATACTTGAAGTCCAACAATTGGGAGACGGCGCTTCTCATTTTCTTGATCGGTCTCGCCAATTGGCAGATCAATGAAGCCAACTTCAAAGGCAATCGATTTCACGCCAGGCTCGCCGGCTACACTCGAATCGAGCTTGAGAAGGCTCTCTCTCCGTGGCCAGCCGATATAGCCACGCCAACAGCACTCAGAGATCGTGCGCTCAAGGAAGTAGGAATCATAGGCAACGTCGGCGAAAAGGTCCATCAAGCAATGCGTCTGGTTCCGATCGGCGTCATGGTCATCGGCATACTCCTATTGATCTCGGCAGTATTGAATCGCTGAGAAAAAAAAGAGACCGGCGGGGCGAGAGGGATGCCCGGCGCCGGTCCATAATCGGACTGAAGAAGAAGGGACGATGC
>Ga0102592_1003959_pt1 | contig 10457 bp, 14 predicted proteins | sample AraplaCol_mMF_r2_FD_76861 | JGI IMG/M metagenome (GOLD analysis project Ga0102592, IMG submission 76861) | Arabidopsis root microbial communities from North Carolina, USA - plate scrape MF_Col_mMF_r2 (SPADES assembly) (version 2) | ecosystem: Host-associated > Plants > Roots > Endosphere... | reverse complement strand
CCCACATGGAGGGCGTCCATGCCGCGCAGGGGGCCTTGCTCCATCGCGGCAAAGGCAAAGCGCTCGACGTGCGTGTCCAGCGGCACCAGGGTCATGTCGGCCACGTCGCGCTGCGCCGCCGCCCAGGCCCGGTCAAATTCCGGGGCGGGCAGGCTGCCGTCGCGCCGCCGCCTGAGCAGGGCGGAAGCCACCTCGGTCTTGCAATGCGCGGCCACCAGCAACTCGCTGGCGGCTTCGAACAGCATCAGCACCCGGTCGCGCCCGGCTTCGCTGGCATAGCGCTTGGTCAAAGCCGAGGCGTCGAACATCAGCCGCGCTTCGCCGTCGCGCGCCACCAGCCGGGTGGCGGTAGCGGCCTGCGGCGCATATGCCGCTTGTGCCTTCCTCACCATGGCGATTCATTCCGTTCGTCCAGCACCGCCTGCGACAGCGACACGCCGGGCGGCAGGACCACGGGTTCAAACGGCTTTTTCCAGCTCGGGACTTTGGCGGCGTCTTCTTCGGCCTTCAGGGGCACAAGCTCGGCCACCGGCTTGCCGTGCCGGAGTATGCGGACGGTTTCGCCTTGCTCCACCAGGTCGATCATGGCGGAGGCATTGGCGCGGAATTCACTCAGGGCAATGGTGTGCATTTTGTACAAAACAAAGGTTTTTGTACATTTTAGCGGGTTCCTGCTTGCAAGGCACTGCGCTCGCGGTTTTTCACCCTGGGCCTGTGGTGAAATCGGGCGCATGAACGCCCCCCAAAAACTCCTCGTATTCGCCGGCAGCATCCGCCAGAACTCCTTCAACCGCAAACTGGCCCATATTGCGGCCGCCCTGGCGCGCGCTAGTGGCGCCGAAGTCACCCATATTGAATTGGCGGATTTCGACATCCCCATGTACAACGCCGACCTCGAAGCCAAGGGCACACCGCCCGACGTCATGAAGCTCAAGCAGATCATGTTCGAGCACCCGGCCTGGATCATCTGCTCGCCCGAATACAACGGCAGCTACACCGCGCTGCTCAAGAACACCATCGACTGGGTGTCCAGCCCCGTGAAGAGCGACCCGGCCTGGCACGAAGGCTTCAAGTCCTTCAGCGGCAAGGTGGTGGGCGTGCTCAGCGCCTCGCCCGGCGCGCTGGGCGGGCTGCGCTCGCAAAGCCATCTGGTGCCGCTGCTGCTGAATGCGCAGTGCTGGGTCGCGCCCAAGGCTTTCGCCCTGGGCCGCGCCGGCGATGCCTTTGACGCCGAGGGCCAGCTGCTCAATGAAGCCAGCGTCAAGAATGTGCAGGCGGTGGTCGACCAGGTGCTGTTCGCCAGCGCCCGGCTGGCGGCCTGAATACGTCAGGCCGCACCATCCAGCAGGCGCAGGCCCACCATGCCGGCCACCACCAGCGCCACGCAGAGCAGGCGCAGCGGCGAGGCGCTTTCGCCCATCCAGAGAATGCCGATGATGGTGACGCCCACCGAGCCTATGCCTGTCCAGATCGCGTAAGAGGTGCCCACCGGCAGGGTCTTGACGGCATGCGTCAAAAAGAAAATGCTGGCGCCCGCGGCGGCGACGCCCAGCACGCTGGGCCACAGGCGCGTCCAGCCCTGGGAGGATTTAAGGAGCAGGGCCATTGCGATTTCGACAATGCTTGCGGCGAGTAAATAGAGCCAGGCCATGGAGGTCTTTCTTTCAGTGAAGTTGATGAAGATTGAAGAGCCGCCAGCTTAGGTTTACGATTACCCACAGGCAAGTACGCACCTTTTGGTAACCATGACAATTCCCGACGACGGCAGCGCCGACTCCTCCACTGTGTTTAGCCAGGCCTGCCCCTCGCGCCAGGCGCTGGAGCTGGTCGCCAGCAAATGGGCTTTGCTGGTCATTCCGGCGCTGGCCGAAGGCCCGGTGCGCAACAACGAGCTGATGCGCAAGATCGAAGGCATCTCGCAAAAAATGCTGACGCAAACCCTCAAGGAGCTGGTGCGCAACGGCCTGGTGCTGCGCCTGGACCGCCAGACCGTGCCGCCGCATGTGGAATACCAGCTCAGCGCGCTGGGCCAGTCGCTCAGCGAAACCCTGATTCCGCTGGACAACTGGGCCGAGCGCAACCACCCGCAGCTGAAGGCCGCGCGCGAACGTTTCGACGCATCTTTCAACTAGGGCCTGTTAACGCTATTGATGCAAGATGCGTTGCGAGTCAAAAAGGCCTTGGGCAAGGCGCAAAACGCAGGCGGGGTGAACCCCGTCAAGGCTTTGCAACGCCGCGCAAGGCCTTTTTGATCGCAACCCGGAGGGAATGGGGTTAAAACGGCGCCACCCCGCGTTGCGCTCCTAGCCCAGACGCCCAGTCTGGGCGTCGTCGCGGCCTTGATTGGCGCCGTTTTAACCCCATTCGCATTTGCATCAATAGCGTTAACAGGCCCTAGCCCGCGCAGTGCGCTAGGGTTAGTCTCATTAGCGGAATCACGTAGCGGCGTGCCTCTCGCACGGTCCTATATTGGGCCCACGACAACGATCCGGAGACATCCATGAAACACATGAACACGCGCCGCGGCGCATTGCAATTCGGCCTCAAGGCCGGTGGCGCTATTGCCGCGGCTTCGGCCTTTCCCGGCTTGCTGCATGCACAGGCCGCCTGGCCCAGCAAACCGATTCGCCTGCTGGTCCCCTTCGCCCCCGGCGGCAGTTCGGAAATCGTCGCGCGCTCGGCCGCCAATGAACTCGGCAAGAGCCTGGGCCAGAACGTGTTCGTGGACAACAAGCCCGGCGCCAGCGGCAACATCGCGATGCAGGAATGCGCCGCCTCCACCGACGGGCACACCATCATCCTGGGTCACATCGGCACCATGGCGGTGAACCCCTTCATCTTCGACAAGCTGCCCTTCGACACCAACAAGGACTTCAAGCCGATCTCCCTGCTGGCCAAGGTGCCCAGCCTGTATGTGATCAACGCCAACGTGCCCGCCAACAACCTGAAAGAGTTCATCGCACTGGCCAAGTCCAAGCCCGGCCAGCTCAACTACGGCTCGGCCGGCAACGGCAGCGCCGGCCACCTGGCTTTTGAATACCTGAAGATGGCCACCGGGATTTTTGTGCTGCACGTGCCCTACCGCGGCACCGGCCCGCAGCTCACCGACCTGCTGGCCGGCCGGCTTGATGCCGCCAGCGTGGGCGCGCCTGCCATCCTGGCGCACATCAAGTCGGGCAAGCTGCGCTGCATCGCCACCGGCACCAAGGAGCGCCTGCCCCAGCTGCCCGATGTGCCCACGGTGGCCGAGAGCGGCTTCCCCGGTTTTGAGATGACGCAGTGGTACGGCCTCAATGCGCCCGCCAACATGCCGCAGGCCCACATAGACCGCATCGCCGAAGCCTGCAACAAAGCCATGCACAACGCGCAAGCCACCGAACGGCTGCGTGGCGACACGGCCCAGCCCGTGGGCGATACGCCCGCGCAATATGGCGCTTTCATCAAGAGCGAACAGGCGCGCTGGAAGCAGGTGGCCGCACGGGCGAAAATCAAGCCTGACTAAACCCTGCCTTCCAAGCCCCAACAGAAGCGAGCACCATGAACTGCCGCCCCGGCTGCGGCGCCTGCTGCATCGCGCCCTCCATCAGCTCCGCCATCCCCGGCATGCCGCAAGGCAAGCCGGCCGGCGTGCGCTGCGTGCAGCTGGATGAGGCCAACCAGTGCCTGATCTTCGGCCGGCCCGAACGGCCCGCGGTGTGCGGCCAGCTCATACCCTCGGCCGAGATGTGCGGCGCCGATGCGGGCGCGGCGATGGCCTGGCTGACGCGGCTGGAAAGCGCGACGCGTCCTTGACGTCACATCAGCGCGGCACGTTGCCCAGCGCCTCCAGCCGCGCGGCCGAGACTATCTCGATGCGGCGGTAGCGCAGGGCGATCGCGCCTTGCGTCACCATGGCCTTGAGTTCCACTGATAGCGTCTGCCGCGAAATGCCCAGCATCATGGCCAATGCCTCCTGCGACACCGGCACCACCGGCCGCGCCTTCAGCGCCATGGTGGCGTCGCCGCGTGCCAGCAGCAGCAGGCGGCGCGCCACGCGGGCGCGCGTCGAGCGCAGCGCGGCGTCCTCCACCATGCCGTAGAGCGAACGCACGCGCGCGGCCAGCAGCCCGGCCACCGCCCGCGCAAACGGCGCGCCTTCCATCAGCGCGGCAAAGGCCGGCTGCGGCACGACCAGCACCTCGGCCGCCGACAGGGCCGTCGCATCGTGGGTGCGCGGCTCGCCGTCCATCAGCGAAATCTCGCCTATCCAGTTGCCCGCTTCCAGCACCACCAGGATGGCCTCGCGCCCGTCTTCGCGCAGCGAGGAGATTTTGAGCGACCCGCCCAGCAGCCCGTAAAAACCGCCGGGCGCATCACCCTGGCGGAACAGCATCTCGCCGGGCCGCAGGCGCAGCAGCTCGGCCGAACCCAGCAGCGCCTGCCGGTCGGCCAGGGGCAGGGCGCCAAACCAGGGGTTGGCCGACATGCGCTCCATCAGGGAAGAAGAGGAGGCCACGGAGGAGGGCGGATGTGTCGCCGGAACGATAGGCATGCGGGCAATTGTCAAATTTTTGACAGTTCCCGGTCAAGCAGCCACGTATCGTGGGCGGGATGTGCCGCAGAGCACCTGGTTCAACCCCTGCCAATCACTGAATGGAGACAAATCCCATGCATATCCCCTCCCTCAAGGAAGTCGTCAGCGCCGAAGAATGGCAATTGCGCTGCGACCTGGCCGCCTGCTACCGCCTGGTCGCGCTTTACGGCTGGAGCGACCTGGTGTTCACCCACATCAGCGCCAAGCTGCCTGAATCGGTGTCGGGCGCCGGCAATCACCACTTCCTGATCAACCCGTACGGCCTGATGTTTGACGAGATCACGGCTTCCAGCCTGGTCAAGGTCGACGGCCAGTGCAACAAGATCATCGACTCGCCCTTCCCGGTGAACCCCGCAGGTTTTGTGATCCACAGCGCGGTGCATGAGGCGCGTGCCGATGCCGGCTGCGTGCTGCACACCCACACGCGCGCCGGCGTGGCCGTGAGCGCCCAGCAGTGCGGCGTGCTGCCCATCAGCCAGCAGTCCACCTTTGTGCTGGCCTCGCTGGCCTATCACGAGTACGAGGGCGTGGCCTTTCGCGACGAGGAAAAGCCGCGCCTGCAGGCCGACCTGGGCAAGGCCAACTTCCTGATGCTGCGCAACCACGGCCTGCTGGTCGTGGGCAAGACGATCGCCGATGCCTTCCTCAGCATGTACACCTTTGAGAACACCTGCCGCATCCAGCTCGATGCGCAGGCGGGCGGCCCGCTGACGGAAGTGAATCCGCTGATCGTCAAGGGCGTGGCCGAAGCCATGCGTGTGCAGACCGGCGGCCTGGGCGGAGCGTTCGTCTGGCCCGCTTTGATCCGCAAGCTCGACAAACTCGACGACAGCTACAAGTCATGAGCGGCTCTCCCATCGTCGCGCAGCTGCTGGTGGCGGCCCTGGCGCTGGTCATGCTGGGCCTGGGCCTCACGCTCAAGGTCGAGGACTTCATCCGTCTGCTCAAATACCCCAAGGCCGTGCTGGTGGCGCTGGTGCTGCAGGTCATCGTGCTGCCGGCCACCTGCTACGCCATCATCCTGCTGCTCAATATGCCGCCGCTGTTCGCGGTGGGGCTGATGCTGCTGGCGGCTTCGCCGGGCGGCATCTCGGCCAACCTGTTCAGCCATCTGTTCGGCGGCAATGTCGCGATGAACATCTCGCTGACGGCGATCAACACCCTGCTGTCCATCGTCACCATGCCGCTGATCGCCAACTGGGCCATCAACACCTTCGCCAAAACCGGCCAGGTGGTGCCGCTGCAGTTCGGCAAGGTGGTGGAGGTCATCGTCATCGTGCTGGTGCCGGTGGCCATCGGCATGTGGCTGCGCACCGTCAGGCCCGGCTGGGCCGCGCGCAGCGAGAACCCGACCAAGGTCTTCAGCATCATCGTGCTGGTCGTGGTGGCGGTGGGCGCGGTCGTCAAGGAATGGCAGGCGCTCAGCGGCGGCTTCGCGGCCATAGGCCCGGCCGTGCTGGCCTTCAACCTGGTGAGCCTGCTGGCGGGGTATTACGTGTCGCGCGCGACGGGCCTGGACAAGCCCATCTCCACCGCCATCAGCTACGAGATCGGCATCCACAACGCGACGCTGGCGATCTTCATCGCGCTGGCCGTGCTGAACAACTTCCAGCTGGCTTTGCCGGCGGCCGTCTACTCTTTCAGCATGTATGCCACGGCCACGCTGTTCGGGCTGCTGGTGCTCAGGCGGCGGGGCGTGCCGGCGGCGGCCGCGCAGGCACAGTGAAGTTTTATTGACGCAGGGCTAGGCGTTCACCACGGTCAGCTGTGGCGGCGGCGCCTGCGATGCGCCGGGCGGGCGGGGCGGCATGTCGCCTTCGTCCACCGTCAGTTCCTTGCGCGTCATGCGCACGTCGCCAAAAATGGTGGCAAAGGCCACGTCCTTGGCATCGCGCCCCGTGCCCACGCGCACCAGCCGGTCCGTGGGCGCCATGCGCGTGGGGTCGAAGATCACCCAGCGGCCCTCCAGCCAGGCTTCGAACACGGCGTGGAAATCCTGCGGCGGCTCCTCGAAGTGCACATAGCCCACGACCAGCCGTGCCGGGATGTTGAGCGCGCGGCACATGGTGATGCCCAGGTGGGCGAAATCGCGGCACACGCCCGCGCGCTGCACAAACACCTCCTGCGCGGTGGTTGTGGAGTCGGTGAAGCCGGGCAGGTAGCTGATGCTCTCGTGGATCCAGCTGTCGATGGCGCGCACCCGGCCTATGCCGGGCGGCAGCTGGCCGAAGAGCTGCAGCGCCGCGCGGCTCATCACGTCGGATTCGCAATAGCGGCTGGGCATCAGGTAGCGCAGCACGTCGTCGGGCACGCCGGTCACGGGCGTTTCGTCCAGGTGCAGGGGCACGGGCGCGGGATGCAGCTCCACGCGCGTGCGGTAGTTGACGGACAGCAACCCCCGGGGTGCGTCAAGGCGTATGAAGCGGTTGCCGCTGCGTTCGTCACAGAAATTGCGCACCTTCACGCTGGGCGTGATGCTCAGGCGTTCTTCCACCACATGGTGGCCTTCGTGAAAGGCGGTCTCGATGTTGAACAGGAAGTGCGCAGGGCTCTCGACCTCGTATTCCAGGAGGGACTCGATCAGGGCGGTATGCATGGGCGGGCGCGTGCCGTCAGAGGCGGGTGCGGTGGTCGGGGCTGCCGCGGCCCGGCCTGGCGAACCAATTCTGGCAGGTCACAAAGACGATGCGCTCGGCGCGCTCCAGCACGTCTCTCGAGGGCTGGGCGCGGCGGCGCGCACGCAGGCGGTTCACCAGCAGAAACTCGGCAATGCTGGCCTGGAAAGTGATCTTGCGTTTGGCCTTGGGCGCGCCAGGCTGCGCCGGGGCTTGCGGCCCCGACCAGGGATGGAACAGCCGCTGCCGCAAACGCGCCGCCATGGAAGCTGGCGGCGCCATCTACTTCAGCACCTTGTTCGCCGCCCCCACACCCAGGGCGGCGAGCACCACAAAGATGACCGCCAGGATCAGGAACAGGCCGAACAGGATCTTGGCGATGCCGGCGGCGCCCGCCGCCACGCCGCCAAAGCCCAGGGCACCGGCAATCAGTGAAATCAGCGCAAAAATAATCGCGTACTTGAGCATCTTGGCCTCCTGTGGAAGGTAGGGGCAGCCCGGTTCATGCGCGAAGCGGCATGCCAGCCGGGGGCCGGAGCTATGTGCCGCGATGAAGCACCGCGGTGAGTCTTCATGCTAAAAGGACGGGGGCCCGGCCCCCATCAGCAGCGCCCGCTTGCCTCTGTAGGACAAAGGCGCAGAGCCGTCAGCACGCTATATTTTTGGTAGCGCAATACACCAAGGCTGTGCGCCCTGGCGGCTACTTGCCGAACAGGCTGCGGAAACCCTCGCCCACGCGGTCGCCGAGGTTGGCGCCGGCGCCGGTGCCCACGCCGGGCATCAGGGCCGTGCCTATGGCCGCGCCCAGCAGGGCCGAGCGCGACAGCGTGACCTCGGGGTTGTCCAGCGTGCCGCCCACCGTCAGCGGCACCCCCACCGCGCCGCCGATGGCGCTGCCCAGCTTGCTGTCGCCTGCCACGTTCACGCTCACGCGGCCGCTCAGCGCCTTGGCCGGCGAGATCGCGACATTGCCGGTGGCGCTGAGCGCGCCCGAACTCGCCACCAGGTTGGTCAGCTGCGCCGACTTGCCCTGGGTGCTGACCTGCCCGGCCAGGGTGTCCAGCGGCGTCTGGCCGCCGCGGCTCAGGCCTATGGTCTTGACCGCCTTGGCCAGGTCCAGCCCGTTGAGCACCGCGTTGCGCACCGTGAAGGTGGTCTGCGTTTGCAGCGCCTCCGCCAGCGCGCCGGTGGTCGCGGCCCGCGCGTGCAGCGTGGTTGATGCTTCCAGCCTGCCGGTCAGCGACTTGCTGGGCGCGGTCAGCGCCGACACCTCGACGTCTTTCGTCTGCAGCTTGCCCTGCAGCTGCAATTCCTCGCGTGCCGCGGCCGCTGCTGTCACAGGCACTTTCTTCAGGCCCAGCTTGCCTTCGACCTTGCCGCCGCCCACGTCCACGCGCAGGGCCCATTCGTCGCCCACCGCGCTGGCCTTGGCCTCCTCGCGCTGCAATTTGGCTTCCAGGCCCTGCAGGTTGCCCTTGATGAGCTTGAGCGAGACCTTGTCCGGCAGGCCGTCGCTGCCCAGCGCGGCCTCGGCATTCACCGTGGTGCGAGCACCGGCTGCGCTGATCCAGGTGACCTCGTCCAGCACCGTGCGGCGCGGCAGCCAGTCCATGGGGGCCTCGCCCGCCTTGCCGGCCTGCGCGGAAGACGCGGCAGCCGCCGGGGCCTGCGCCGCTTTCTTCTTTTGCAGCAACAGCATCACGGCGTCAATGCCTTGTTGCGGCAGCACCGCCTTGCGCACCAGCAGCGTCGCCACCGCCAGCCGACCGGTGAGCAGCGGCTGCCACTGCGGCCGCACTTCCAGGCGCTCCAGCGTGAGGGGCGGCTTGCTTTTGACCGAGATGCCGCTCAGCGCCACCGCCGGCAAGGGCCAGACGTCCACCGCCACGCGGTCCAGCGCCACCGGCACGCCCAGCGCGGCCGAGGCCTCGCGCTCCACGCGCTGGCGGAAATCGTCGGTGCTCACCCAGCGGTGCAGCGTGTAGGCCACCACGGCCAGCAACACCATCAGGCCCAAGGCCAGGAACACCACCCATTTGAAAACTTTTGCCATGCGGCTATTGTGGCCTGCCCGCGGCGCGCTCCCACAGCAAAAAATCGCCGATGCGGCTAGCATGAAGGGCTGTGCGACATTCACGCCACAGCCGGTTCACCACTCACCCACTCAAGGAGGACAAGACACCATGAAGCTTTATTACTCTTCCGGCGCCTGCTCAATGGCACCCCACATCGCGCTGCATGAGTCGGGCCTGAAATTCGAACATGTGCTGGCACCCACCAAGACCCACCAGCTCGAAGACGGCACCGACTACTACACCATCAACCCGCTCGGCTATGTGCCCCTGCTCGAGCTTGACGACGGCACACGGCTGGCCGAATGCCAGGCCATCCTGCAGTACATCGCCGACCAGGCGCCCGAGAAGAAACTCGCGCCCGCCAACGGCACGCTGGATCGCTACAAGTTGCAGTCCTGGCTGACCTTCATCGGCATGGAGCTGCACCGCAACTTCACCCCGCTGTTCAATGCCGCCACGCCGGCCGAGTACAAGACCATCGTCATCGACAAGCTGATGTCGCGGCTGAAGTGGGTGGATGGGCAGCTTGCGGGCAAGCAGTACCTGATGGGGGATACCTTTACCGTGGCTGATGCTTACCTGTTTACGGTGACCAATTGGGCGCCTCGGGTTGGGGTGGATATTTCGGGGTTTGGGAATATCGGGGCTTTCCGGGAGCGGGTTGCGGCTCGGCCTTCTGTGCAGGCGGCTATGAAGCATGAAGGCTTGCTTAAGTAGTTTTTGTTCCGGACGTTGATGTTGGCTTGAGTCCTGCTGGCCGGGTCTCGCCCCGGCGGGCGAGGTACTTGTTCTTTGCTTCGCCAAAGAAAAGTACCGAAAAGAAAGGCGACCCGCAGTCTGGGTCCCTCCGCTGCGCTACGGGCAACCTGCGCTGCTCGACCGCGGCGGGGTCTCGCGCAAACTCGCCTGCGGCTCAAACATGCGCGATCCCTGATCCGCCTCCGTCTGCGCTGCTCGGCCCAGCCAGGACGGGGCAATCGGGATCGGGAACCGAATACCAATCCAATACCATGAAACGAAGAACCCGTGTTGGGCAAGCCAATCGGAACAGGGCCAAACTGGCCCTGTTTTCATTTCTGTACTTCAGGACTTTTTATGCCCACCTTATTCGATACCAACAAAGCTGGTGACCTCGTCCTTGCCAATCGCATCGTCATGGCGCCGCTCACGCGCAACCGTTCGCCCAATGCCGTG
>Ga0102592_1003957_pt1 | contig 10459 bp, 10 predicted proteins | sample AraplaCol_mMF_r2_FD_76861 | JGI IMG/M metagenome (GOLD analysis project Ga0102592, IMG submission 76861) | Arabidopsis root microbial communities from North Carolina, USA - plate scrape MF_Col_mMF_r2 (SPADES assembly) (version 2) | ecosystem: Host-associated > Plants > Roots > Endosphere... | reverse complement strand
CAGGGCGAGCATGACGTCCAGGCGCACGACGATTCCCATGTCCGTCTCCTAGACGATCGAACGGCTGTCGTCTTCCAGCCGCGCGGCTTCATCGAAGAGCCGTGCGACCAGCCAGAACAGCGCCGCGACCAGCAGCGTCACCAGGTCGCCGACATCGAAGCTCATTCGCAGCGCGCCGTTGCCGGACTGCATGGCACCGGCGAGCGCCGGCATGGTCACACGCACCAGTGACGCGAGCAGGAACAACAGCGCGAAGCGACGGAAATGCCGCGTCGCCTCGGGCGAGAACACGCGATCGCGTCCCACCTTCGCGAGCATGCGGGCCAATTCGAGCAGCGCGGCGCCGATCAGCAATGCGATGACCACCGCCGCGCACGCGCCCCAGGCCAGCGGCATGCCGCCGGTGTCCAGCGTCGCCGCCACGAACTGGCCGCCCCAGCCTTGCAGCGACGCCAACGCGGCGATGGTCGCCACGACATAGAGCCCGCCCGCGACCAGCGCGGCGAACCGCAACACGCGCGCATGCCGCGCGAGGCTGATTGACATTCCCGTCTTATGCATATTACTTTCTGTTTTACGATAATTAATAACTGATTGGCAAATACTATCATGCGCACCCGCAACTCCGCTTCCCTGCCCCGGCTCGCCCCGTGGGCGTTTTCGCTTCTGCTCGCCCATGGCGTCTGCGTGGCCGCCGAAACCTCCCCACCCGCACCGGCAGCCCCGATCTCGGCGAGCTTCGAACAGGCACTCGACGATGCCGACGCCGGCGATGTCTTCGCCCTCGAACGCCTCGGCACGGCCAGCGCGGATGCGCGCATGAGCGCGATCGCGAAGGCGCGCATCGCCGCCGCGCGACTGCGCGCGGACCAGGCCGTCGCACTTGCCGGCCCCATCGCGCGCGATGCCGGTACGCCGCCAGCGCATCGTGCGCGGGCATGGTCGGTGCTTGCCGATGCGGCTTTCACCGCGGGCGATTACGCCGCGTCCGCCGCGGCCGTCGACGGTTGGCTGGCCGCGCTGGACCAGAACAAGGCACCGCAACAGGAGCGCGACGACGCGCAGCGCCTGGGTGCTTTGGCACGCGCGCTTTCGGGTGCACCTGCGCAGACGGTCGAATCGTTGAAGCCCGCACGCGCGGCGACGCGTCGCGACAAGGTCGGCTTGTCTCGCGCGGACGCGATGGTGAACGGCCACGTGCAGGAAGCGGTGCTCGATACCGGCGCCGGCTTGTCGGTCGTCTCGCAAAGCACCGCCACGCGACTGGGCCTGCGCATCCTCGACGCCGCTGCGACCATCGACAGCGCCAGCCGCGACGCCGTACCCACGCGCATCGGCGTCGCCGACCGGTTCGCGTTCGCGGGCCTGGAACTGCGCAACGTCGCCTTCCTCGTCCTCGACGACAAACAGCTCGAACTGCCCGTGCCGGGCGGTTACACGATCGATGCGATCATCGGCTTCCCCGTGCTGCGCGAGTTCAGGCGGCTTCGCTTCGAACGTGATGGTTCGCTCGTGCCCGAAGCCGTAGGGCAGCCGAAGCCTTCGCGGGAGAACCTGCGCATCGTCGCCAGCGCGCTGTATGTGGAAGCGAGCCTGCGCGATGTGCCGGTCGCGCTGCATCTGGACACCGGCGGTCCGCGCTCGTTCCTCTCCTCGCGTTTCACCGGGCGCCATCCGCATTTCGCCGACGGCCTGCCGCAGCAGGACGAACGCATGGCCGGGGCCGGTGGCGCGACGACGCGCCAGGTGGCGTGCATTTCCGATGCGAAGCTCGATCTCGCCGGCACGCACGCCACGCTGCCGGAACTGACGATCGTCACGAAGGACGGCGACGACGTGCAGGCGCAGAACTTCGGCCTCATGGGCGGCGACGTGCTCGACCAGTTCGAATCGTGGACGCTGGATTTCGAGGCCATGACGTTCGAGTTGGGGGCGCCACTGGCTCGCGCGCGTTGACGGGTCCCGGGCGCGCTTCGCTTGCCCGGGCTGCGCGACGTCATCCACACCGCGCCCACATCGCGTGCACGGAGGATTTACCCCGCTCCACCGACCATCGCGGAACGACACGAATGGAGCCTAGCGATGGCCGGAAGCGGCCGCATGGTGGTGATCGCCGCGCTGATGGGCAATGCGGCCGTGGCGGCCACCAAGTTCGTCGCGGCGGCCTTCACCGGCTCCTCGGCGATGCTCAGCGAAGGCGTGCATTCGCTGGTGGACACCGTCAACCAGGTGCTGATGCTGCACGGCATCCGGCGCGCGGCGCGACCGCCCGACCCCAAGCATCCGTTCGGTTACGGGCGTGAGCTGTATTTCTGGGCGTTCATCGTCGCGCTGATGGTGTTCGCGCTCGGCGCCGGCATTTCGTTCTACGAAGGCCTCGCGCACCTGCGTCATCCGCGCGAGATGGCCAATCCGCTTGTGAACTACATCGTGCTCGGCGCCTCGCTGCTGTTCGAAGGCGTGACGTGGGTGATCGCGCTGCGTTCGTTCCGCGCGGCGAAAGGCCGGCGCGGCTGGATCCAGGCGTTCCGCGACAGCAAGGACGCCAGCACCTTCACCGTCCTGTTCGAGGACACCGCGGCGATGCTCGGCCTGCTGATCGCGCTGGCGGGGATCGTCGCCACGCAGGTCACCGGCGATCCGCGCTACGACGGTTACGCCTCGCTCGGCATCGGCGCGGTGCTGGCGATCACGGCAATCCTGCTCGCGCGCGAAACCAAGGGACTGCTGCTGGGGGAACTCGCGCAGCGGCAGGTGGTGGACGACATCCTGCGCATCGCCGGCAGCGATCCCGACGTGCGTTGCGCCAATGGAGTACTGACCCAGCAGCTGGGCCCGGAAAGCATCATCGCCGCGCTGAGCGCCGACTTCCAAGACGTGTTGACGACGCCGCAGATCGAAGCCTGCGTGCTGCGCATCGAGCGTGCGGTGCAGCGCACGCATCCGGACGTCACCGCGTTGTTCGTCAAGCCGCAGACTGCCGAGACCTGGGCGAAGCGTCGGCTGCGGTGGGATCCGGACCGGGTCGCGCCGGACGGAATCGATGCGGGTTGATCGGCTTGATGCTCCGTTTGCTCATCCCCGCTCGAACGGCGGATGAGACAGCTCGCGCCCCGCTCCCCCCGGAAGGTCGACGGGTTTCGCGATGCCAAGCCCATCCTACGGCTCACACCATCGGCGGATCCGTCTCGCGCACCCAATGCCGATGCTGCGTAAGCGCGTCGATGAAAGCCGCGATTGCTTCGTCCACATCGTCCTCGCCCTGCACGATGCCAGGATCCTCGCTGCCATCGGGCAGCCTCGTCGAAGCGCCCGCGCCTTCCAGCAGCGACGACGAGACGCCCAGCACGAGGATCGGCTTGCAGTGGCGATACTGTTCCTTGACGAACTCGCCCACGCGGCCGTCGACGGCCAGCTTCTTCACCGCGCGCTCGCCGTCCGGCAGTACGAGCGCATCGAACAACGGTCCCGGTTCGTTCTCCAGCGAGGCATCAGCCTGCAGGGTCTCACCTTCGGCGGTGACGAACGGGCCGATGCGCGGGCCGACGAGGCGCGGTACCGCGCCGGCTTCCAGCAATGCCTCCTGCACCGCCGCGAGCGATCCACCCGCGATGCCATCGCACACCAGCAAGGCGACCTTGCGCGAACGGATGCCGCCATCGCCCGGATGCGCAAGCAGCGACAACGCTGGCGACTGCCGCACCTCCGCCCGCGGCACGCGGGCGATCGCACGCGGGGACGGCTCGATGGGCCCCATTCCCAACCCTGCCGCAACGGACGTGGCCAGTTCGCGCGACACGTTCATGAGGTTGGCAACCATGCGTTCGCGCACGGCCGGCACCGTGACCTTGCTCAGTTCGAAGCGGAACGCGGCGATGATGTGCGCCTTCTCGGCGTCGCTCTGGCTTTCGAAGAACAGCGTCGCCTGGTTGTAGTGTTCGGCGAATTTCTCCGGGCGGCCACGCAGTTCCTCGGCGCGCACGGGCTCCGGGAACGATACGAAACCCGCCTCGCCCGCCTGGAACGGGCAGCCGCCGGCGAGACTGTTCGGTTCGTACGCGACGCGGCCGCGATGGATCGCCTGTCGATGGAAGCCGTCGCGCTGGTTGTTGTGCACCTGCGCGACGGGCGCGTTGATCGGAATCTCGTGGAAGTTCGGCCCGCCCAGCCGGATCAGCTGCGTGTCGACATAGGAATGGATGCGCCCGGCCAGTAGCGGATCGTTGGTGAAGTCGATGCCAGGCACCACATGCGCGGCGCAAAACGCGACCTGCTCGGTCTCGGCGAAGAAGTTGTCGGGATTCCGGTTGAGCACCAGCCGGCCGATCGGCTCCACCGGCACCAGTTCCTCGGGGACGATCTTGGTCGCGTCGAGCACGTCGAAACTGAACTTGTTCGCCTGCTCTTCGGTGAACACCTGCACGCCGAGTTCGTACTCCGGGAACTCGCCGGCTTCGATGGCTTCCCACAGATCGCGGCGATGGAAATCCGGATCGGCGCCCGAGATCTTCACCGCCTCGTCCCATGCCAGCGAATGCGTACCCAGGCGCGGCGTCCAGTGGAACTTCACCAGGCGCGAGTCGCCCGCTTCGTTGACGAAACGGAAGGTGTGCACGCCGAAGCCCTGCATCATGCGGAAGCTGCGCGGGATCGCGCGATCGCTCATCGCCCACATCAGCATGTGCGTGGATTCGGGCATCAGCGATACGAAGTCCCAGAACGTGTCGTGCGCGGACGCGGCCTGCGGCATGGCGTGGTGCGGTTCGGGCTTGAGCGCGTGGACGAGGTCGGGAAACTTCATCGCGTCCTGGATGAAGAACACCGGGATGTTGTTGCCCACCAGATCCCAGTTTCCTTCGTCGGTATAGAACTTCACCGCGAAGCCGCGTGCGTCGCGCGCGGTGTCCTTCGAACCGCGTTCGCCGGCCACGGTGGAAAAGCGCACGAATACCGGCGTGATCTTTCCGTCTGCCTGGAACGGCGCGGCGCGCGTGATGCGGCGCAGGGAGCGATAGCACTCGAAGTAGCCGTGCGCGCCGGAGCCGCGCGCGTGGACGATACGTTCGGGGATGCGCTCGTGGTCGAAGTGCGTGATCTTCTCGCGCAAGATGAAGTCCTTGAGCAGCGCGGGCCCGCGCAGCCCGGCCTTCAACGAGTCCTGGTTCTGCGAGATCGGCACGCCCTGGTTCGTCGTGAGCACCTGCCCGCCGGAATCCACTCGCACGCGGTCGAGCGGCGCGACGGTGGGATTCACGCCGGGCGCGGCACTCGCTCCGGTCTTGTCCGATATCTGCGATTCACTGAGCGTGCTCGCGCCGGCCAGCGGCGTCGGCGTTGCGTGCACGCCCTCAGGCGGCGCGAGCGCGTTGTCGCGGCCATACTCGGCCGCTTTCGTCGGGTTGTGGTCGAACGTCGCCGCGAGTGACTGCCTGTCCAGCGCCTGCTGCATGGCCAGATCGTCGGCGCCTTCGGCCGCCAGGCGGGCCGGACCGCTGTCGGTCGGCGCACGACGTGCAGCCTTCGCCCCGGAGGCTTTCTTCTTCGCCGTGCCCGATGCGGCGGTCTTCTTGGATGCCTGCTTCGTCGTGGCGGGCTTCTTGCGGCTGGCCATTTGCGATCTCCTGGAAAGTACGTGTGTTGCGGGCAGGAGAACGAGCGGCGCCACCTGACCTTCGTCAAGCTTGGCGTCAGGCAGGTCGACGTTCCGTAACGCGAACAGGCGCGATGTTCATGTTCGCGAAGTTCGCGTGCGCGATGGCTGCGCACAGGCAACGGTTTCGACGCTCCCGCCGCTCACATTCTTTCCATCCGTATTGCACTTTCTTCCGGTCGCCCATTCGAAGCGCCCTCCCACCGTGCCCATCAATCGCCCGCAGCGCGACTCACGGATGCGATCACGCGCGCAATGCAGTGGCACGCACCTTGCGAGTGTCATCGCGAAGGTCGCGATCAATACCACAGGGGCGCACGCATGCATGAAGGGGAATTGCCGAAAGGCTGGCGTATCTATGCCGAGCCGCCGACCGCGGACGGCCGTTGCAGATTGCGCCTGATCGCGCCCAACGGAATCAGCAGCACCTGGTGGCTGCGGTCGAACATGATTTCCGGGCAGGTGGTGTGTGCGCTCGCCCAGGACCAGACGCGCTCGAACGCGCGCCCACGGCCACAGAGCGTGTTCGACCGGCATTCGCGCGCCTTCGACGATCCGGCGCGATCCCGACGCTGAACGCAGGCCGTGCGGCCTTCGTGCCGATCACGCGGGGGCGACACCCTGCGCAGCAGATTCGACGACGACGTCACTGCCCTCGTTCCGCCATGCCCGATTCCCCCGGCACGCTTGAGATCCGCCTGTTCGACAGCAAGGGGAACGTCGAGAACATCGAACTGGACGCCGCTCGACCGGATTCGCTTGAGGAGCACCAGCTGCTCTGGATCGATCTCGAAGGCGGCGGCGACGTGTCGATCGGCGAGGTTCTGGACAGGCTTTCGCTCACCAGCGACATCGCGCACGCGTTCTGCGATCGAAGCGCGAAACCGGAGTTGCGCGTGCACAACGGCACGTTCTTCGTCCGCGTGGTGGCGGTGCGCAACGAAGGCGAGCTTACCTATACCGGCACGGTCCTGACGATCCTCGCCGGTCACAACTTCGTCGTGACCGCGCACCAGGAGCCGGTGGATTTCCTCACGCAGCTGCGCGAACGCGAATCCGACGACCCGGGCCTGGGTGCATTGAGCGCTGACAGCTTTACAGCTTCGCTGCTCGACTGGCACCTGAACTCGTACTTCGAGGCCGTGGCGGATTTCGAGAGCGCCGACGAACGCCTGGAAACCGACATCCTCGACGACCGCCACGGCCATTGCCTCAACAGCCTGCGCGGGCTGCGCAAGGCGGCGTCGCGTCTGCGCCGGATGCTCTCGGCGCATCGGCCGGTGTTCTCCGCGATCGCGCGCCCCGATTTCCGGCCCGGCGTCGACGGCGAGGCGAACCGTCACTTCCAGACAGTGGACACGCACTACCAGCGTGCAATGGAAGCGGTGGAGAACGCGCGCGAAGTGGTGATCGGCTCGTTCGAACTGTTCAGCAACCAGACCGCGCTGCGGACCAATGCGATCATGCGCGTGCTGACGATTCTCACCGCGCTGATGGGCGGACTGGCCGTGGTCGCGGGAATCCTCGGCATGAACTTCGAGGCCCCGTTCTTCAAGACGGGGTTCGGCGGGTTCCTGATCGCCGTGGGCGTGATGCTGGCGATGGCGCTGTCCGGCTTCGCGCTGGCGTGGTGGCGCAAGTGGCTCTAGGCAAGGCGTCTTCGCATCACGGCGCACCCATCTTCGCCTGCAACGCCTTGCCCTTCTCCAGATGCATCGCGACGTGTTCGCGTGAGTTGGTGAGGAAGGTGCGCACGTTGTCGTCCGTCGCGGCGGGCAGCAACTTCGTGTCGATCATCGACAGCGCTTCCTCGTGGCCCTTCACCATCGCATCGACATAGGCTTTCTCGTAGTCGTTGCCGGTCTTCGTGTCCAGTTCGGCGAGGCCCGCGCGGCCCTTCTCTTCCATCGCCGTCAGCTCGGGACTGGTTTCGGTCGCGCCGAGTTTCTGCCCGGCTTCCAGGTTCTTCGAATGTTCGCTATGCAGCAGGTTGGCGAAGTCGAGCACGTCGCGCCTCACCTTCTTGCCGCGCGCCTGTTCGGCGGCCTGGATCTCGTGCTTGTCCACGGCGCCGACCAGCGTGACGGCCTGGGCCTGCGTCAGCGCGGCTGCGGCGGTGGAAGGCGCCGGAGCGGGTGCTTCCGTCGCTGTTGAGGTGGTGTCGGCCGGCGGCGTCGCTGGCGTGGTCGGCGCTTCGGTGCGTGCGACTTCGGCAGCGGCCTTTTCGTCGTCGTTGCGTTTGCATCCGGTGACTACGAACAACGTCATCGCAATCGCGATCGAAAGTTTCAATGCACGGTTCATTTCGGTGTCCTCTCGGGTTCCAGGCGCGAGTACGGGGCGATCAATGCAGGCGAAGCGAACCATCCGTGCGCGCATACAGGCTCGCGCGTTCCCACGCGGCATGCACGTCGGGTTCGACCTCTTCCCATGACAGTCCGGTGGCCTGCTCATAGGCTTTCCACAGCACCGAGGCGGCACGTTCGGCCGCGGTCCAGTCGGCGCCGTAGATTTCGCGGGCACCCTCGCCTATGACAGACACCAGTTGGCTGTAGCTGATCATCCTGGTGGTGGCCATTTCGTCCTCCCGCCAATGTTCGCGAACGCAACGCGTCGTGCGCATTGCCTCAGCCTGATCTCCGCAAGTGTCGTGCCAGAGCGGCGGCGCGCCGTGGCGGCCTCGACGTTGGTCCCTGCAAGAAAAACCTTCCGCCCACGCGCAGCAATTCGCGCAGCGGGCTTAGACGCGTTCAGTGTGGCGATGAAAGGCTGGCGCCTTCACGTCGCATGCACGATGTGCTGTGCGGCTGTACGGGCGTTTCTTGCCCGATGAGGCGCACGGTTCAACGAACGCCTGAGTGATTTTTCACGTGATGCCGCTGCGTGGATTCCTATAACGAGGACACGCTTCCAACACGACAGGAATACGTCCAATGGCACGCACGTCGAAGTTCGATCAGGCACAGGTCCACGAATTGCTGCTGCAGGCGCTGGAAACCGAGCGCGGCGGCATCCAGATCTACACCGCGGCAATCAAGGCCGCGCAGAATGCCGACCTGAAGAAGGAGTTCAAGGAGTACCTGGAGGAAACCACGAAGCACGAGGAAATCCTCACGCGTGTGTTCGAACAGCTGGGCATGGACACCGAGGAACAGAGCCCCGGGCGCATGGTGGTCGCGCATCTTGGAAAGTCGCTGGTCGCGGCGATCGAGATGGCGATGAAGAACGCCGACCCCGCTTCGGCCGAACTCGTCGCCGCCGAGTGCGTGGTGCTCGCCGAAACCAAGGATCATTCAAACTGGGAGCTGATTGGCCAGGTCGCGATGAAGGCGAAGGCCGACTATGCCGACGTGCTGAAGCAGGCCTACCAGGCGGTGGAAAAGGACGAAGACCACCACCTCTACCACACCAAGGGTTGGGCCCGTGAACTGTGGATCCAGTCGCTTGGCTTCCCCGCCGTGCTGCCGCCGCCGGAGGAGGTCAAGCAGGTCGAAACGGCGATCGGCGCTTCGCGTGCGGAGCAGGCGCGCGACGAGATGCTCAAGCGGCATTGAGTGCGCTGCGAACAGTTCCTGTGGGATCTGCAAAAGAAAACGGCCGGGAAACCGGCCGTTCTTCTGTCAGTTACGCGGTCGCGTCAGGAACCGAGCCCATGCTCCCGCGCGTACGCGTAGAACTCCAGGTCGCTCTTCACCCCGAGCTTGCGCATCCCTTCCACCTTCTGGCTGCTCACCGTCTTGACGCTGCGGTTGAGCTGGCGGGCGATTTCCGAAACCGTATGACCCAACGCGAACAGCCGCATCACTTCGGCCTCGCGCTTGGACAACGTGGTGGTGGAATCGGCGCTCTCGCCCTGCGCCGACTCGATCTGCTTGCGTACCGACGCGCTGAGGTAGCTGCGGCCGGCGGTCGCCGCGGTCACGGCGGTGGGCAGTTCCTTCATCGCGTCGGACTTGCTGACCACGCCGCGCACGTTGCCAAGCTTGGCGATGTTGTTGAGCACGCCAGGGTTGGCCAGCTGCGTGAGCACCACGATGGCGAGATCCGGCCAGCGGCGGCCGATCAGCTGCAGCAGGCTCAGGCCGTCTGCGGCCTGTTCTCCGGGCATGTTGAAGTCGGTGACGACCAGCTGGCAGGCGGTGCTGTCGAGCACGCGCAGCAGTTCGTCCGGCGACGTCGCCTCGGCGACGACGCGAAAACCCGGGCTCTGTTCCAGCAGCGCACGTACGCCGCTGGAGACGATCGGGTGGTCATCGGCGAGAACGATATGGACAACCAAGCGGGCTCCTCAGCTTCGATCGCAACGCGGCTTCACTCTCAGAACACGTCGTTGAATGGCGGTTCCGGTGGTGGCCGCTGCCGGCCCTCGCATTCGGCCCGAGTATATACCCGCCCGTTCAGGCATCGTGATTCCACCTTTCACCAATCACGCTAGACTGTTTCCATATGCGTCGCCTAGCGTTCCGCCTGCTGTTGTGCCTGATGCTCGTCCTTAACGGGACGGGCTACGCCGTGGCGGCCACGCAGATGGAGTTGGCGCAGGTGGCGACGGCGCTGGCCGTCCATGAGGCCGAATCGATGCCGCCGTGCCACGAGATGGCGGCTCCGGAAGCCGCGCCGCACATGGCGCACGCGATCGACCAGGCCGGTTCCGACGTGCCGCCCTGCTGCCAGTCGTCCAAGTGCAGTTGCGATTACTGCCTCCAGCACCTGACCGCGGCGATGTCCGTCATCGCGGTCCCCGCCGCCGCGCCATCGGGTGCCGACATCGCCCAACCCAGCGTTGTGCACCGCGTCGCGCCGCCGCTG
>Ga0102592_1003955_pt1 | contig 10468 bp, 9 predicted proteins | sample AraplaCol_mMF_r2_FD_76861 | JGI IMG/M metagenome (GOLD analysis project Ga0102592, IMG submission 76861) | Arabidopsis root microbial communities from North Carolina, USA - plate scrape MF_Col_mMF_r2 (SPADES assembly) (version 2) | ecosystem: Host-associated > Plants > Roots > Endosphere | place... | reverse complement strand
TTCTACTCCTGGCCGGCGCGTTGCACTCGCGCTCGGCCACGCGGGCCGCCGTCACCCAGACGATGCGCCTGAGTCGTACGGCCCGTCCGCTCGGGACTGAGCGGATGGTCGTTATTTATGTGGACCTTTTGCAACACGGTTCAAGCGTACTCGCCTGAGAGCGGCGACGGGTCGCGGCCGAGCGGCCAAGATGCAACAGGCATGCCCCTGCCCGGCTTCACTATGCACGATCCGTGCTGACGCAGCGCGCGGGACGCCCAAGTCCTGCCGCGGCCGGACTTTTGACCTCCACATCCGGCGCCGAGCGTCACAACGCAAAGGTGTCCGGTGTGACGAAAAAGGCGCGCCCGGCGGAGCCGGACGCGCCCGATTTCAGAGCCGTTCGGGCCGGATTCAGGCCGAAGCGACGCCGCCCTTCTTCTCGGCGTAGATCAGCAGCGGCTGGGCCCGGCCTTCGACGACCTCGGCGTTGACCACCACTTCCTCGACGCCCTCGTAGTTGGGCAGCTCGAACATGGTCTCCAGCAGGATGCCTTCCATGATCGAGCGCAGGCCGCGCGCGCCGGTCTTGCGGGCGATGGCCTTCTTGGCGACGCCGTGCAGGGCGTCGTCGGTGAAGGTCAGGCCGATGTTCTCCATCTCGAACAGGCGCTGGTACTGCTTGACGAAGGCGTTCTTCGGCTCGGTCAGGATCTTCACCAGGGCGGCCTCGTCGAGGTCCTCCAGGGTGGCGATCACCGGCAGACGGCCGATGAATTCAGGGATCAGGCCGAAGCGCTGCAGGTCGTCGGGCTCGACGCCGCGCAGGATCTCGCCCGTGCGACGCTCCTCCGGATCCGCCACCTTCGCGCCGAAGCCGATCGACTTGGCCTGGCCGCGCGCCGAGATGATGCGCTCCAGGCCGGCGAAGGCGCCGCCGCAGATGAACAGGATGTTGGTGGTGTCGACCTGCAGGAACTCCTGCTGCGGATGCTTGCGCCCGCCCTGCGGCGGCACGGAGGCGACGGTGCCTTCCATGATCTTCAGCAGGGCCTGCTGCACGCCCTCGCCCGACACGTCGCGGGTGATCGACGGATTGTCGGACTTGCGGCTGATCTTGTCGATTTCGTCGATGTAGACGATGCCGCGCTGGGCGCGCTCGACGTTGTAGTCGGCGGCTTGCAGCAGCTTCAGCACGATATTCTCGACGTCCTCGCCGACGTAACCGGCTTCGGTCAGCGTCGTGGCGTCGGCCATCGTGAACGGCACGTCGATGATTCGAGCCAGGGTCTGGGCCAGCAGGGTCTTACCCGTACCGGTCGGACCGACCAGCAGGATGTTCGACTTGGCCAGCTCGACGTCGTTGTTCTTCGAGGCGTGGTTGAGGCGCTTGTAGTGATTGTGCACCGCCACGGCCAAGACCTTCTTGGCGTGGTTCTGCCCGATCACGTAATCGTCCAGGACTTCGCAGATCTCGCGCGGCGTCGGAACGCCGTCCTTGGACTTCACGAAGGCGATCTTGTGCTCTTCACGGATGATATCCATGCAGAGTTCGACGCATTCATCACAGATGAACACCGTCGGGCCGGCGATGAGCTTGCGCACCTCGTGTTGGCTCTTTCCGCAGAAAGAACAGTACAGGGTGCTCTTGGTATCGCCGCTCGCGGCTTTCGTCATGGTCGCTTCTCACGCTAGGGCGGTCCAGGCCGAAGCCGAAACCACCGACTCCTTAGCGCCTAACCCGCCACCGAAGTAGCAGGATATCCGCCGGGAGTTGTCTAATCCTTGACATTCCCCGATCCGGACGCACGGCACAAGCCTTGGAGCCGATTTACAGCCCCCAAGTTCGTGGATGATGCATACGGTTTCATGGAATTCTTCTCTAAGATGGCGTTCCAGACCCTCAACGCAAGACGGCGGCGGTTCGCTCCGCGCGACGCTCTGGCGCGAGCGCCCCTGAATCCGCGAAGAGCTTAGCGGTGGAAGCGGAATCGTGATGCAAGACGGGCTCGGTTGCGGGGCGCGTGAGCGCGGAGACGAATGGCGAAACGTTCACTGATGGCCCGTTCTTCCATGATGGCCAGGGGCCTTTCGGCCTCGACGCCGATGACGGGGGATCTGCACGAGGGCCCGCCCCTGGTCGCTTTCGATTTCGACGGCACCCTGACGGTTCGCGACAGCTTCACGGCCTTCCTGAAGTGGCGGGTCAGCCCCGCGCGGCATTTCATGGGCATGGTGCGGCTGTTCCCCGCCGCCGTCGGCTACGTGTTCGACCGCAACCGGGGCAAGATCAAGGCCGCCGCAGTCCGGGAATTCCTGCGCGGCGTGCCCCTGGAGCAGCTGGAGAAGGAGGCCCGCGCCTTCGCCCAGTCCGAGGCGCCCAAGCTGTTCCGCCCCGACGCACTGGCCGTCTGGCGGCGCTGGCGGACCAAGGGCGCCAAGCTGGTGATCGTCACCGCCTCGCCCGACGTGGTGGTGGCCCCGTTCGCCCGCGGCCTGGGCGCCGACGTCCTGATCGGGTCGAAACTGATGATCAGCACCGACGACAAGGTGCTAGGTCCCCTGCTCGGCGCCAACTGCCGGGGCCCCGAGAAGGTGGTTCGCCTGAAGGAGGTCTTCGGCGACGATTTGTCGCTGGCCGCCGCCTATGGCGACACCTCCGGCGACCGCGAGATGCTGGCGATCGCCCACGAGAAGGGCTACCGCATCTTCCGGGGCAAGCCGGGCTAGCCCGCCGGGATCGTCAGCAAGGGCGCGTGGGTCGCGCCCTCCTCGTCATTGAGGAACAGCAGCATCTGCGTCAGCAGGAAAATCCGGCGCGAGTGTTCGTCCGCCCCGTCGATCCAGAACCACCGCCCGCGATAGCGCACGGAGGCGTAGGCGTCGGCCGGCGCCTTGGGGCCGCTGTGCACGCGGATCAACGCGTCGGCGCGCGGAGCCGCGCTCTCGCCGATCTCCACGCCCAGCGCGAGTTCACTGAGAATCTCGAACATCGAGCGGGTGGCCAGGGCCAGCTCGTTCTCGCCGCCGACCTTGGCGAAGACGACCGTGCTTTCGCCGCCGTCGAACCGCAGACCCAGAGCCTGCTTCAGCAGGGCCAGGTCCGCTCGGTCGACGTCGCTGATGTCGGCCCCGACCATGGCGCTGCCCGAATAGGTCTTGTCGCGCTCCTTCAGCCGCACGGAGATGGCCCCGCTCCGCTGCAGGCGGCGGAAGGCGCCCGCGACCTCTGTGAACTTCGGATCGACCTTCTGCTGGAAGAGATCGGCATGGCTGGCGTTGGTCACGCCGTTGATCGAGCGGACGCCGACGTTCAGCAGGTCGTCGGAGGCCCACCCCGCCTCCATCATCGCCAGCAACGAAGCCGGCGGCATCGGCGCCAGCATGCTGCGCGCGAACCGCGAGCCCGTGACCGGGGTGTAGGTGACGGTCGGCGTCTCGCGCAGCAGCACCTCGCCGCCCGCCGAGCCGCCGTCGGAGTCCGAGGCGGGATCCAGGGTCGCGCCCACGTGAGCCGAGGCCTCACGGGTGTACTGGCTGATGACCGAGGTCACGTTCAGGAACAGCGGGGCGTCGCCGTACCGGATGGCCACGATGTTGGAGAGCAGCTGCTGCTTTTCGCTGTCGCGCAGCTTGTCGACATAGTCGACGCGATCCACCCCGACCTGCCGGACGCCCAGGCTGGTGCAGCCGCCCAGCGCCAGGGAAACAGCCAGGATCGGGGCGGCGAACTTGCCCAGCGGCATTCCGGACTCCGAGACTGTCGAAGGCGGATCGGCCGCCTGCGTCAGAAACAAAAGACCGGTGGAGCTAGGGGCGTTGCATTCTAGCGCGGCTTGCGCCCCGCCGCGGCGTCGATCCGCGCCACGGTCTGGGCGTGCGAGCGGCACATGTAGAAGCCCGGCTTGATCGTGCCGTAGCCCTTGGCCTTGGCGGCGTAGATCTTCCCGCCGGCGTTCGCCCGCCAGACGATCGGCTCCGAGCGGCAATAGCCCTTGGCGGCCTCCAGCGTCGTGAAGGTTCGCGGCGCCAGGGTGGCCGGCATGTTCTGCGAGGAGTACGGATTGGCGCAAACCACCGGATCGCATTGCGCGTGGGCCGAGGCGGCCAGCGCCAGCACCGCGCCCGACAGACCGAACGCCGCCACGCGGCTGAACTTGAAGGCCATGGCTTGAACTCCCCCTAAGGTCCGCATTTCACATGCGCCGCGGCCGGAAGACAAACCAAAGTTATCCGAAATGAAAAAGCCGCCGACCTCGCGGCCGACGGCTTTTCCAAAGCTTCAAGGACTGAGAGAGGCCTAGGCCTTCTCGTCCGAGGCGTCGCGGTTCTCGTTGATGTGGTCGATCAGGCCCCAGGCCTTGGCTTCCTCGGCGCTCATGAAGTTGTCGCGGTCCAGGTCGCGCTCGACCTCGTCATAGGTGCGGCCGCAGTGCTTGACGTAGATCTCGTTCAGGCGGCGCTTGGTCTTCGCGATGTCCTCGGCGTGACGCATGATGTCCGAGGCCTGGCCGCGGAAGCCGCCCGACGGCTGGTGGACCATGATGCGGGCGTTCGGCAGGGCGATGCGCTGGCCGGGAGCGCCGGCGCAGAGCAGCAGGCTGCCCATCGAGGCGGCCATGCCCATGCACACCGTCGACACCGGGCTCTTGATGTACTGCATGGTGTCGTAGATCGCGAGACCCGCGGTCACCACGCCGCCCGGCGAGTTGATGTACATGGCGATTTCCTTCTTGGGGTTCTCGGACTCCAGGAAGAGCAGCTGGGCGCAGATCAGGCTGGCCATCCCGTCTTCGACGGGACCGGTCAGGAAGATGATCCGCTCTTTCAACAGACGGGAGAAGATGTCGAACGCCCGCTCGCCGCGGCTGGTCTGTTCGACCACCATCGGCACGAGGTTCATCGCCGTCGCCATCGGATCATACATAGGGATCGCCCTTTTCAATGTGTCTGGGCGGCGCGAACGCGAATCAGCCCCCGCGCGCCGTCGCCAACGCATATCGCGTGGCGCTTAACAGGTTGCAAGGAGCCGGGCCGCGGCTCGGGCCATGAAAAAAGGCGCGACCCTCGCGGATCGCGCCCTCTTCAGGTCGGTCGACGGAAGCTTAGCCGCCGTAGCCTTCCGGCAGGTCGTCTTCTTCCAGGAGCTCTTCCTTGGAGACTTCCTTTTCCTCGATCTTGGCCTTGCCGAAGATCAGGTCGACGACCTTGTCCTCGTAGATCGGGGCGCGCAGGGCGGCCTGCAGGTCGGCGCGCTGGCGGTACATGTCGAACACCTGCTGGGCTTGCGCGCCGTACTGGCGGGCTTCGCGCATCATGGCGTCGGCCAGTTCCTGCTCGGTGACGGCCACGTCGTTCTTGCGGCCGATCTCGGCGAGCACCAGACCCAGGCGCACGCGGCGCTCGGCGATCTTCTTGTACTCGTCCTTCAGCTGGTCTTCGGTCTTGCCTTCGTCCTCGGGCGGCAGGCCGCCCTGGGTCTTGTCGGCCTGGACCTGCTGCCAGATGCCGGCGAACTCGGCGTCGACCATGCGCGGCGGCAGGGCGAAGTCGTGCTTGCTGTCCAGCACGTCCAGCAGGGCGCGCTTCAGCTTGAAGCGCGAGCTGTTGCCGTAGCGGCCTTCCAGGTTCGACTTCAGCAGGTCCTTCAGGGCCTGCAGGTCGGCCAGGCCCAGGCGCTTGGCCAGCTCGTCGTCCGGCTCGGCGTCGACCGGGGCGCGCACTTCCTTGACGGTGGTGGCGAACTCGGCGTCCTTGCCGGCCAGGTTGGCGGCCTGATAGTCGGCCGGGAACGTGACCTTCACGGTGACGACGTCGTCCGGCTTGGCGCCGACCAGTTGCTCTTCGAAGCCGGGGATGAACTGGCCCGAACCCAGGGTCAGCTCGGCGTCGTTGGCGGTGCCGCCGTCGAAGGCCACGCCGTCGATGGTGCCGACGAAGTCGATCAGCAGCTGGTCGCCGTCCTTGGCCTTCAGGGACTTGCCCTTGCGCGGCTCATAGGTGCGGGCCTGCTTGGCGAGGTCCGCCAGGGCCTCGTCGACCTCGGCGTCCGAGACCTTGTAGACCGGCTTGGTCAGCTCGATCGACGCGGGGTCGATCGGCTCGAATTCCGGCATCACTTCCACGGCCAGTTCGAAGGCCAGGTCCTCGCCGCCGGCCAGCACCTTGTCCATGTCGGACGACGGCTTCAGGTCCGGCTGGCCCGCGGGGCGCAGCTTGTTGTCGTCCAGCACCTTCTGGGCGCCTTCGTTCAGCGTCGCCTCGATGACTTCGCCCATCAGGGCCTTGCCGTAGAGGCGGCGAACGTGGGCCGTCGGCACCTTGCCAGGGCGGAAGCCCTTGACGTTCATCTGGGGCGCGACCTCGGCGATCCGGGCTTCGAGACGCGTGGCGAGTTCACTCGCGGGCACCGTCACGCCATAAACGCGGCTGAGGCCTTCGCCCGACTTTTCAACGATCTGCATCGACATTCTTAGCTTCTCGGCTCTTGGGCGCCCGCGCCCGTCGTCCGCCCCAGGGGTCAAAACATCAAAGCCGCCCACGTCACCGGGGCGGCGAAAGAGCGCCCTTATGTCACGCGTTTGGCGACCATCCAAGGGCATTGGCGCCCTCACGGGACGAAAGTCCCGCTGAAAATGCGCGCCGCCGGGCGAAAGCCAAGCGGGGTGGTGCGCCCCGCCGGGCGAAAGCCCGGCGAAGTGGTGCGGATGAGAGGACTCGAACCTCCACGCCTCTCAGCGCCAGAACCTAAATCTGGTGCGTCTACCAGTTTCGCCACATCCGCACGATGCGCCGGAGCGGGTTAGACATGCCCGGGCGGCTTGGCAAGTCGTCAGGCGATCCGCCAGGCCGCCCAACGTCCGGCGATCGCTCGCGAAAGGTGAATTATTTCGCCCGTCAGGCGGGAACGACTCTCCACCCAACCGGTTATGCAGAGGTCCGCGGCCGTTCAGAACGCCATGGATTTACATCGGCCCGGGCCATGCCCCCCCGACTGACGCCCGGGCCGATGTTTCACTCTCAAAAATACAACCCAAGCGGAACAATCTGGCCTCGGACGGGTTTGCGTCTGAGTACGTCCAGTGAGCGCGCCATGGAAATCATTGAAGTCGTCGAAGGTGAAAAGGGCTGGACCGTGCGGCACGGCGCGAGGGTCCTGTTCATCGACACCGTCGAGGAGCGAACCTTCCAGACGGCGCTGGCCATCAGCAACACCCTGTTCGACGAGGGCGTGCGCAGCCAGGTCGTGCTGATCCGCCAGGACAACTAGAGCCTAGCTTCCCACAGCTTCCGCAGCACCGACGGCGCCAGGTCGGGCAGGTCCTCGGCGATCAGGCCGGGCCCGTGGGCCGCGCCGGCCTCGGCATGGATCCAGGCGGCGGCGCAGGCGGCTTCGAAACTCTCCATACCCTGGGCGATCAGGCCGGCGATGAAGCCGGCCAGGACGTCGCCAGCCCCGGCCGTCGCCAGCCAGGGCGCGCCGTTGAGCCCCACCGCGGCCCGCCCGTCGGGCGCGGCGACCACCGTGTCGGATCCCTTCAGCAGCACCACCGCTCCCGCCCGCCGGGCGGCCTCGCGCGCCGCCGTGATGCGCTCGGGGGAGGCGTCCAGCAGGCCGGGGAAGATCCGCTCGAACTCGCCGGGGTGCGGGGTCAGCACGTCGTCGCGGTCCAGGGCCGAGAACAGGGCCGCCGGATCGTCGGCGAAGCTGGTCAGGGCGTCGGCGTCGACGACCAGGGCCGCGCCGTTGCGCGCCAGGGCGAAGACATGCCGCATCGTCGCCTCCCCCACGCCCGCCGCCGGCCCGATCACCACCGCGTCGGCCTTCTCGGCCCGGGTCTGCAGGTCGAACTCGCTCTCGAACGGGGCCAGCATCACCGCTTCCAGGTGGGCGGCGTTGACGGCCAGGGCGCCGGGCGGCGACAGCACGGTCACCACCCCGGCCCCGATCCGCAAGCCCCCGCGCGCCGCCAGCCGGGCGGCCCCGGTGCTCCAGGCCTCGCCGCTGACCGCCATCATCCGCCCGCGGGCGTGCTTGTGGGCGTCGACCGCCGGCCAGGGGAAGCGCTCGGCCCACAGGCCAGGCTCGTTCTCGAACAGCCGCCCCTGCCCGGTCTCCTCCAGGCCGATGTCGACCACCATCACCTCGCCGCAGGCGGCCCGGCCCCGGGCCAGCGCATGGGCCGGCTTGCGGCGATGGAAGGTGACGGTCAGTTGCGCCTTCAGCGCCCGCTCGCCGAGCGGACGTCCCGTATCGCCGACCAGGCCGCTGGGCACGTCGACGGCGACGATCCGCGCGGCGCCGGGCATGACCCGCGCCAGGCGATCGGCCTCACCCTCCAGCGGCCGCGACAGGCCCGCGCCGAACAGGCAGTCCACATAGAGGGCCGCCGAGCCCGGCTCCGAGGCCAGCGGCCCGGTCTCGCCCTTCCAGCGCGCGGCCGCCCACTGCGCCGCCGGGCTGGCGGGCGGCCCCAGCGCCTCGACCCGCACCGGCCAGCCGCGCCGGCGCAGGCGCCGGGCGACCACATAGCCGTCGCCGCCGTTGTCGCCCGGGCCGCACCAGACCACCGTCGGGCAGCGGGCGTACCGCGCGCGGATCGCCTCGGCGACGGCCGCGCCGGCCCGCTCCATCAGGACGATCGTCGGGGTCCCCGCCGCGACGGCCGCGCGGTCCGCCGCGGTCATCTCGGCGACGGTCATGATCTGGCGCGGCACGGCTGCTCCTCTTCTCACAGAACCTGGGTGGAAGCCTCGCGGCCTTTGTCGACCAGGATCGACGCGCCGTCGACCCGATCCAACACAGTCACCCTCTCGCCGCCGCCCTCGCCTGCTCCACGCCGGCGGCGCCCCAGGTCGAGGCAGGGCGGCCGTGGCGGATCAGGTGAATGCGGTCATCGGCTTCCTCGCACCTCGAAAGATCTTCCCGATCGAGCGCCGCCGCCGGGCCGTGTTGCAACGCTTCCGGCCCACGCACGGGCGCCGCCCGCCATCGAAACCTGCGAACGCGCAAAAACCGACCCCGCCGCCATCCTCCTCGCCGGCTCGGATTTCGCCACAATCTTCAGCAGCTTCCGAATCGACGGCGCATTTTTCGCCATCTCCACGAGACGATCCCGGCGCCCGCCGGACGCGAACAGCACGGCTCAAGCCTCATTCTCCGCCGCCGAAACCGCCGTTTCGACGATCCCGGGTCGCCAATCGCCGCCCGCGAGCCGATTTGGCCGCCCAAACGCGCACTGACCATTACGCAGGCTTTAAGTGCTCAAATATCGATCAATGAGCAAAACTCGACAGGCCTCGCGCAATAAAGCGCGTCAGCCCGCTTGTGAGCCGGCGGGCCGGCGTGCTCCGTGCCGCTCAGTCAGCGGCGCCCGCGCCGTTTGGGCGTGAAAGAAGTCTGATGAAAAAGATCGAAGCCGTCATCAAGCCGTTCAAGCTGGATGAGGTCAAAGAGGCGCTTCAGGAGATGGGCGTGCAGGGCATGACCGTCCTGGAGGCCAAGGGCTACGGCCGCCAGAAGGGCCATACCGAGCTCTATCGGGGCGCCGAGTACGTCGTCGACTTCCTTCCCAAGATCAAAGTCGAAGTCGTGGTCGAAGACAGCCAGTTGGAGCCCGCGCTCGAAGCCATCACCAACGCCGCCCGCACGGGCCGCATCGGCGACGGCAAGATTTTCGTGTCCGAAATCACGGAAGTCGTCCGCATCCGCACCGGAGAAACCGGCCCGTCCGCCGTCTAGGCCCGGACCGTAACCGCTTAACGCTCAAAGGGGATAAACTATGAGCACCGCCAAGCAGATCCTGGACCTGATCAAGGAAAAGGACGTGAAGTACGTCGACGTCCGCTTCACGGACGTTCGCGGCAAGCTGCAGCACGTGACCTTCGACATCGATCTGGTCGATGACGACTTCCTCAACGACGGCACCATGTTCGACGGCTCGTCGATCGCCGGCTGGAAGGCCATCAACGAGTCGGACATGAAGCTGCGTCCGGACCTGACCACCGCGATCATCGACCCGTTCTACCAGCAGACCACCCTGGCGCTGTTCTGCGACGTGGTGAACCCCGACACGGGCACCCCCTATAACCGCGACCCGCGCTCGATCGCCAAGAACGCCCTGGCCTACGTCAAGTCGTCGGGCATCGGCGACACCGTGTTCTTCGGCCCGGAAGCCGAGTTCTTCATCTTCGACGACGTCCGCTGGAACACCTCGTCGAGCAACACCTCCTACTCGTTCGACTCCGTCGAACTGCCGGGCAACTCGGCCAAGGAATATCCGGAAGGCAACATGGGCCACCGCCCGGGCCCGAAGGGCGGCTACTTCCCGGTCAACCCGGTCGACAGCTGCCAGGACCTGCGCGGCGAAATGCTGGCCGTCATGGGCGAGTTGGGCATGAAGCCGGAAAAGCACCACCACGAGGTGGCGCCGGCCCAGCACGAGCTCGGCCTGAAGTTCGACACCATGGTCACCATGGCCGACCGGAT
>Ga0102592_1003952_pt1 | contig 10473 bp, 10 predicted proteins | sample AraplaCol_mMF_r2_FD_76861 | JGI IMG/M metagenome (GOLD analysis project Ga0102592, IMG submission 76861) | Arabidopsis root microbial communities from North Carolina, USA - plate scrape MF_Col_mMF_r2 (SPADES assembly) (version 2) | ecosystem: Host-associated > Plants > Roots > Endosphere... | reverse complement strand
TACGATGCAGGCCTGAAGGGCGACCTGGCACGTGCCGGCTTCGTCACTCGCGATGCTCGTGAAGTTGAACGTAAAAAAGTTGGTCTGCGCAAAGCACGTCGCGCAAAGCAATTCTCGAAGCGTTAATTTTTACGCTGTCGACCAAAAAGCCGCTGGGTTCCAGCGGCTTTTTTGTTTTTTAGAACCGGTAGTGCGCGTCGGTCGCAGGCCGGGTGTCTGACCCTGCGGGTCAGACACCGTTGTACCGGTTTTGATAGAATGACCCCCTCACACAAATTTACCTCGCAAGGAAGAGATCATGATCAAAGTAGGCATCGTCGGCGGCACTGGTTACACGGGTGTGGAACTGCTGCGACTGTTAGCCGCACACCCTGAAGCCGAACTGACCGCGATCACTTCGCGCAAAGAGGACGGCTTGCCGGTGGCTGAGATGTATCCTTCCCTGCGCGGCCGCGTCAACATCGCCTTCTCCTCGCCGGACAAGGTCGACCTGACCCAATGCGACGTGGTGTTCTTCGCCACCCCGCACGGCGTAGCGATGGCGCAGGCGCCGGAACTGCTGGCCAAGGGTGTGAAGGTGATCGACCTGGCGGCAGACTTCCGCATCAAAGACCGCGCCGTCTTCGAAAAGACCTACAAGATCGACCACACCGCGCCAGAATTGCTGGAGCAAGCCGTGTACGGCCTGCCGGAGCTGAACCGCGAGGACATCAAAAAAGCAAACCTGATCGCGAACCCAGGCTGCTACCCGACCACCATGCAGCTCGGTTTCGTGCCGCTGCTGAAGGCAGGCCTGATCGACGCCGGCCACCTGATCGCCGACTGCAAGTCCGGCGTGTCCGGCGCCGGCCGCAAAGCCGAGATCGGCACCCTGTTCTCCGAATCGTCGGATAACTTCAAGGCCTACGGCGTTAGCGGCCACCGCCACACCCCGGAAACCGCGGCCCAGTTGCAGCGCTATACCAGCGAGAAGGTCAACCTGATCTTCACCCCGCACCTGACCCCGATGATCCGCGGCATGCACTCGACCCTGTACGCACGCCTGACCAAGGACGTATCGAACGAAGAGCTGCAAAAGCTGTTCGAAGACGCCTACGCCGATCAGCCGTTCGTCGACGTGATGCCGTGGGGCTCGCACCCGGAAACCCGCAGCACCCGCGGCGCCAACATGCTGCGCCTGGCGCTGCATCGCCCGAACAATGGCGACACCCTGATCGTGCTGGTGGTGCAGGACAACCTGGTCAAAGGCGCGTCCGGCCAGGCCGTGCAGTGCATGAACCTGATGTTCGGCCTGGACGAAGGCCTGGGCCTGCAAACCATCGCCCTGATGCCATAAGTGGAAGCCCGCATGGAGCAGGCACGCGTGCCGCTGCTGGTGCGCGTGTTTGGCCTGGCTGCGGTCCTGGTCGCCGGCGGCGCGCTGGCGGTGTGGGGCGTCGACCTGGGCAAGCGTGTGGTTGGCGTATCGCAGGGCGAATCCGGCCCCACGGTTGCTCGACAGCTTGCCGCAGCTGAACTGGAGTTGGCCCGCGTATCGGCCGAACGTGACGAGTTGGCCGAGAAGCTGAAGGTAGCTCCGGTTTCAGCACCTACGCCGGCAGTATCCGATGCCGAATTGGCAAAATTGAATGCCGACCTGGCCTTGCTGGAAGAAGCGCTGCCGCCAGCCAAGGCCGGTTCCGGCCTGGTGATCCGCGGCATGCAAGCCCGCATGGCAGCGCCGAAGCTCTTGCATTACACGGTTCTGCTCCAATATGGGGCAAAGAAGAAGGGCCCATCCGCCTTTAATGGCCGCCTTAAGCTGGCGGTCGCCGTAATCCAGGATGGCAAGAAAGCGGTGCTCGAGTATCCGAAGGAAGGCACCGAGCGCTACGACCTGAAAGTCGACCGCTACCAGCGCGTTGACGGCACACTGGAACTACCCGAAGGCGCCAAAGTTGTGGCGGTCAAGGTCAGTTTGTCGGAAAAGGGCAAGGTAATTGCCGATGAGACAACGACCGTGCGCAGCCTCTAAAGCGGCCAAGTCCGGCATGGACTATAATGGGACAACTGATCTTAAGTAGGAGTAACACATGACTGCAGTAGCCGAAGACGTGATCCCGGCACCGATCGTTTTCACCGACGCCGCGGCCGAGAAAGTAGCGCAACTGATCGAAGAAGAAGGCAATCCTGACCTGAAGCTGCGCGTATTCGTGCAGGGTGGCGGTTGCTCCGGCTTCCAATACGGCTTCACTTTTGACGAAATCGTCAACGAAGACGACACCACCATGGTGAAAAACGGCGTCCAGCTGTTGATCGACTCGATGAGCTACCAATACCTGGTAGGCGCCGAGATCGACTACAAGGACGACCTGGAAGGCGCGCAATTCGTGATCAAGAACCCATCCGCAACTTCCACCTGCGGCTGCGGCTCCTCCTTCTCCGTCTAAAAGATTTACGGCAGGGCCCGTGTCACACCTTGGGGTCACACCCCGAGAGTGACACGGTCTCTGCTATGACACGGCCGAGCCCGTGTCACACTTCGGGTGTGACCCCAAGGTGTGACACGGGCTCGGCCGTTAACGGGGGTACAAGGCGCCGAGGATGCGCTCGCCGCGGGCGCCGGTCACCGAGGGCAGGTTGCCGGGTTGGCGTTCGCCGAAGCGGTGGGCTAGCCAGGCGAAGACCATCGCTTCTACCCGGTTGGGCAGCACGCCCAGCGCATCTGTCGACTGCACTTTGGTCGCATCTCCCAGTTCTGCCTGCAGCTCGCGCATCAGCGTGGCGTTGTAGGCGCCTCCTCCACAAACGTAGAGCGCATCCGCACCGTGCGGGGCGATTTCGCGCGCCAGGGAGACGGCGGTCAGCCGGCATAGCGTGAACATGATGTCTTCCGGTTTAGCACCAGCGAAGGTCGCCAGGCGGGCATCCAGCCAGTCGGCATGGAACAGGTCGCGGCCAGTGCTCTTCGGCGCGGGCAGCGCGAAGTAGGGCTCGGATAGCAGCGCGGCCAGCAGGCCGGGCACTTCCTTTCCAGTGGCGGCCCAGGCGCCGTTGTCGTCGAATTCCAGGCCTTTGTGGCGCGAGATCCATGCATTCATCAGCACATTGCCGGGGCCGGTATCGTAGCCGCCGACCGTGCCATCCTTGTGCAGCAGGGAGATATTGGCGATGCCGCCGATATTGGCCAGCACGCGCATCTTGCCTTCCTTGCCGAACAGGGCTTTGTGGCCGGCCGGCACCAATGGCGCACCTTGGCCGCCGGCAGCTACGTCGCGCGAACGAAAGTCGGCAATCACATCAATGCCGCTCAGTTCGGCCAGCAGGGAAGCGTTGATGATCTGGCGGGTAAAGCCCAGTTCGGGACGGTGGCGGATGGTTTGCCCATGCGCTCCGATCGCACGCACGTCGGCTGACTTCATTTCTGCCTTGGCCAGAAGTTCGGCCACGCAATCTGCATAGAGTTCAGACAGCTTGTTGGCGGCCAGCGCCTCGCGTTCGATTTCGTTTGGCGAGGCGGCCTGCAGCGCCATCAGCTCGTCACGCAGCGCTTGCGGGAATTCCACGTAGGCCGCCGACATGGTGCGCGCAGCACCTGCCCAAAAGTCCACGAGGACGCCATCCACGCCGTCCAGGCTGGTACCCGACATTAATCCGATATATAGGCTCATACCTTATTGTAAGTCGGGGTCAGCTCCGGCAAATGGACAAAAGGCGCACAAAAGTGCGCCTCTTTGTCCGATTGCCGGAGCTGACCCCGACTTTTTATTTGGCAGCGAGGTTGCTGGTGTTGCTGTTCGGGCGCAGCAAGGCGAAGCGGTGGATCATGTCGCCGGCCACCGATTTGAAGCGGGCCAGTTCGGCCGTCGTCAGCGGGGCTTGCGCGGTGATGTTGAGCTTGCTTGGGTCTTGGGCTTCGCCCGCAACACGGAATTCGTAGTGCAGGTGGGCGCCGGTCGACCAGCCGGTGGTGCCGACGTAGCCGATGATGTCGCCTTGGCTGACCTTGGCACCTTTCTTCATGCCTGCGCCGAAGCGGCTCATGTGCGCGTAAGCGGTGGAGTAGTTGGCCCAGTGCTTGATCACGACCACGTTGCCGTAGCCGCCTTGCACGCCGGCGAAGTCGATCACGCCGTCACCGGCTGCGCGGATTGGGGTGCCGGTTGCTGCGGCGAAGTCGGTGCCTTTGTGCTGCTTCCAGTTGCCGGAGATCGGGTGCGAGCGCATGCCGAAGCCGGACGAAATACGCGAGAACTCCAGCGGCGATTTGAGGAAGGCTTTCTTCAGCGATTTGCCGTCGAAGCTGTAGTAACCGCCGCCCGATTTGGTCAGCGGATCTTCAAACCACACGCTCTGGTAGGTGGTGCCCTTGTTGGTGAATTCGCCTGCCAGGATGCGGCCTGCGCGCACGAATTCGCCGTCCTGCCAGAAGGTTTCGTACACCACGTTGAAACGGTCTCCGCGCTTCAGGTCCGAGCGGAAGTCGATATTGGTGGAGAACATTTCAATGATCTGCGCGACGATGGAGTCGGGCAGGCTGCTGCCGTCGGAGCTCGAGTCGGTCGCGGCATACAGGGTGGTGGTGATTTCGCGCGCGCGCATTTCAACGCGGCGTTCCAGTTTCGCGGCGGTTTCTTCAGCCGTGAACTCTGCGTCGCCCGTACGGGAGACCATAATATTCTTGACGGGGTTGTCTTTGCCGTCCACAACGGTGGCCTTCAGCCACAGCAGGTTGCCGTTATCGTCGGTCTGCGCCTGCACGCGTTTGCCGCTGCGCAGCTGCATGATGGCGCGCGCGGTCTTGTCTTTCTTGATGAAGTTTTCTGCAGCGTCGTCTTCCACGCCCAAACGATTGAGCAGCGTCGCGAGCGTGTCGCCGGCGCGGATCTTCTCTTCGTGGACGTATTTCTGGGAAGCTTCTTGCTGCTGCAGGGCGGCGATCTGCGAGGACAGGTCCGGCAGCTGGATATCCTGGGCAATGGTCTTCACGGGCAGGTCGCTCGGATCAGGTGCGAGCGGGGCCACGCCAGCAGCGCCAAAAGCGCATACGGCGAGGAAGATCGCCGATGCGCTGATGATTCGCGACTTACGCGTCGAACCGAGCAGATTGTGCAAGCGTGAGCTTGTGAACTTGTTTATAGGGTTCATGCAATCAGTTAAAATTTGCCGCTTGAACTTTTAGGATTCTTGGTATTTTGTTCTAAGTTGTTGATTTAATTCGTTTTCATCGGGCAAGATTGATGGGATCGGGCATTATAACAAAGTCCTGAGCCGTGCCAACAATTTGAGAGAATTTCGCAAAAATGGATACAGACAACAAAATCCTGCCGCTGACTGATAGCGTCCAGGAAGCCCTCGCCATCACCAAGCGTGGTGTGGACGAGCTCATCATCGAAAGCGAATTCGCACAAAAACTGGCGCGCTCGGAAAGGACTGGCGTGCCGCTGCGTATCAAGCTGGGCCTGGACCCGACCGCGCCGGACTTGCACCTGGGACATACCGTGGTGCTGAACAAGATGCGCCAGTTGCAGAACCTGGGCCACCAGGTCATCTTCCTGATCGGCGACTTCACTTCGATGATCGGCGACCCATCGGGCCGCAACGTGACCCGTCCGCCGCTGACCCGCGAGCAGATTGAACTGAATGCCCAGACTTATTTCAAGCAGGCATCGCTGGTGCTGGATGCGGCCAAGACCGAAATCCGCTACAACTCGGAATGGTGCGACCCGCTGGGTGCGCGCGGCATGATTCAGCTGTCCTCGCGCTACACCGTGGCGCGCATGATGGAGCGCGACGACTTTTCCAAGCGTTTCAAGAATGGCACGCCGATTTCCGTGCACGAGTTCCTGTACCCGCTGATGCAGGGTTACGACTCGGTGGCGCTGAAGGCTGACCTGGAACTGGGCGGTACCGACCAGAAGTTCAACCTGCTGGTGGGGCGCGAGTTGCAAAAGGATTATGGCCAGGAGCAGCAGTGCATCCTGACCATGCCGCTGCTGGAAGGCCTGGATGGCGTCGAGAAGATGTCCAAGTCCAAGAACAACTATATTGGTATCACCGAACCGGCCAACACCATGTTCGCCAAGGTGATGTCGATTTCGGACGTGATGATGTGGCGTTACTACGACCTGCTGTCGTGGAAGTCGATCGAGGAAATCGCGGGCTTGAAGAAGGCGATCGAAGGCGGTGCGAATCCGCGCGATGCCAAGGTGGCACTGGCGCAGGAGATCGTGGAGCGCTTCCACTCGCGCCAGGCGGCGGAGGATGCGCTGGCGGATTTCGTCAACCGTTCCAAAGGCGGGATTCCGGATGATGTGCCGGAAGTGGCCTTGTCCGGCGCGCCGTTGGGGATTGGTCAGCTGCTGAAGCAGGCTAACCTGTGTGCTTCGACTTCCGAGGCGTTGCGCATGATCGACCAGGGTGGAGTGCGTATCGACGGTACCGTGATCAGCGATAAGGCGCTGAAGATCGAGCCGGGCGTGTTCGTACTGCAGGTTGGCAAGCGCAAGTTTGCTAAAGTGACCTTGTCGGCATGATCGGGCTGCTGCAGCGGGTGTCGTCCGCCAAAGTTGTTGTTGATGGCGAGACGACCGGCGCCATTGATGGCGGCTTGATGGTGCTGGTTTGCGCTGAGAAGGGCGATACGGAGAAGGAGGCGGACCAGTTGCTGGCCAAGCTGCTGTCGTATCGGGTCTTTTCTGACGATGCTGGCAAAATGAACAAGTCGGTGACTGATGTCGCTGGCGGGCTGCTGCTTGTGCCGCAGTTTACGCTGGCGGCGGATACGAATTCGGGCACGCGGCCTTCGTTCAGCCCGGCGGCTGCGCCGGCGGATGGGAAGCGGTTGTTTGAGTATTTTGTGGCGCAGGCGCGGGCCAGGCATGCGGTTGTCGGCACGGGCGTGTTTGGGGCGGACATGAAGGTGTCGCTGACCAATGATGGGCCGGTGACGTTTTGGTTGCAGGTGAATCCTAAAACATAAAACCGGTAGGGCGGTGTCTGACCCGCAGGGTCAGACACCAGACCTGCGGCAGCCGCGTATCGGGTGTCTGACCCTGCGGGTCTGACACCGGTTTACCGGTTTATAAAAGCAAGCTGGGAGACAAAGATGAAAATCTGGAGCGATTCATTCAAGAATGGCGCCGCCATCCCCGGCGACTTTGCCTTCGCCGTGCGCGACAAGGCCACGAAAGTACGCCTGTCCGCCAACAAGAACCCCCACCTGGCCTGGTCCGACGTCCCTCCCGGCACAGAATCCCTGGTCCTGCTCTGCATCGACGGCGATGCCCCCACCGACGGCACCCACGTCAACCAGGAAGGCCACACCCTCCCGGCGTCGATGCCGCGCGCCGATTTCTACCACTGGTCCCTGATCGACATCCCGGTCACCCGCACCAGCATCGCCGCCGGCGAGTTCTCGAAAGAAGTCACCCCCAAAGGCAAACCGACTTCCCTGCCAGCGCCCCTGCGCCACGGCATCAACGACTACACCGGCTGGTTCGCGAACGACAAGGACATGGCCGGCGACTACTACGGCTACGACGGCCCATGCCCGCCATGGAACGACGAGCGCACCCACCATTACATTTTCCGCCTGTACGCGCTGGACATCCCGCGCCTGGAGCTGGAAGGCCGCTTCACCTGCCAGGACGTGCTGCAAGCGATCCACGGCCATATCCTCGACGAGGCGCAGGTGATCGGCAGCTACTCGCTATTTGAATGACAAGAATCCTGCTGATCCGCCACGGCGAAACTGCGTGGAACGCGGTGCGCCGCCTGCAAGGCCACACCGACATTCCCCTGAACGAAGAAGGCGAGCGCCAGGCCGAAGCCCTGGCCCGCTCCCTGGCGTCCGAAAACCTGGACGCCATCATCTCCAGCGACCTGGGGCGGGCCATGCAGACCGCGCAAGCGGTGGCTGCCCGCCACCCGCATGTGCCCTTGCACACCGATCCCGGCCTGCGTGAGCGGGGCTACGGCGTTTTCGAAGGCCTCTTATATACAGAGATCGCCGAACGGTACCCGGTTGAATTCGCCGAATGGCAAGCGAGGGATGTGGATGCGGTGATGCCTGCCGGCGAGCGCGTGGCAGAAAGCTTCCGCCAGTTCTTCCAGCGCTGCCAGGACGGCATTGCACGTTGGGCCGCGCGTTACCCGCAGCAATCGATCCTGATCGTCGCCCATGGCGGTGTGCTGGAATGCGCCTACCGCGCCGCACGCGGCCTGTCGATCGACGGCCCGCGCGATTTCCAGGTGAAGAACGCCAGCATCAACCGTTTTTCTTTCACTGACGGCGTGCTGGCGCTGGAGCAATGGGGCGAGTCTGCCCATTTGCAGACCGCTGCGCGGGACGATATCGTCTAAAGCGGCATTCAGCTTCAGCAGGCGTTGCCGGGCCTCGTCCAGCTTTTCGAACATTTGAACGGCCTGCAGGCGCGCTTCTTCGGTAGGGAATGCCACCTTCCCATTGCTCATCGAAAAATTGCCGTTTTGCGATTGCATGAATGCTACCGCCTGGCGGTGCTGGGCCAGTTGAAGGCGAACCGCTTTGCTGTAGTCGCCGACGTATGCATATAACTGGACGTAGGCGTCAATGACCTGGTCCCACGGCGCGAAACCAATCCTGGGAATCTTGATGGTGCGGCCGTCGTTTGATTCGCGTGTTGCGACAAGGTCTTTCTCGATTTGCTCGATGGCATCGGCGGCCTTGCCATTCAATTGCGCTGCGTAGTCGTTCGACCAGATCCCGACTGCTTCCCGGACCACGGCTTGCAGCTTTGGTTGCAGCGCACGGTACTGCACCATCGCCGCATGCGCGTCAATGCTGCGAAGCGTCTTCAGTTCCTGGTCAGTGAAGAAGGCCGTCGTGCCGCCCAAGTCCATGTTGCCTACCTGGTTCAGGCCACGCGCCGCGCGCTTGCGGTAGACCGGATTACTAGGCGTCGATGATGGCCCGTATATCGCGGCTATGTGAAAAATCCTGCTTTTCGAAGCTGGTGCCAGTTGCTGGTGCTTCGCCGGCAAAGGCGGTAACAGGAACAGCGGCGGCGACAGCCAGCAGAAGGGCGCAGGAGAAGCGGGAAATCATGGTTGGCGCGTTATTAATAATGAATGTTCGAGTTGCAAGGACAGTTGCCTTAACACATGTACCTACCACAAAACCCTTTAAAAACAAGGGTTGCATAAGCCGCAAAAAATAGTGCTTAGTTTTTGGGCAGCAGATCGGTTAAAATAGCCCCCTTTCCCGCACTGTCTTACGGATTTACTAAGTGAATATCGGACCTCACGAGCTCCGCAATAATGTCTTTGTCGCGCCTATGGCTGGTGTGACGGACCGCCCGTTCCGCCAGCTGTGCAAGGAACTGGGTGCGGGCTACGCGGTGTCCGAGATGGCTGCCTCCAACCCGCGCCTGTGGGCCAGCGAGAAGTCCTCGCGCCGCACCGACCATACCGGCGAGATGGAACCGAAGGCGGTGCAGATCGCCGGCGCGGTGCCGGAAGAACTGGCCGAATGCGCCAAGTTCAACGTCGACCGCGGAGCCCAGATCATCGATATCAACATGGGTTGCCCGGTCAAGAAAGTGTGCAACAACTGGTGCGGTTCCGCCCTGTTGCAGCATGAAGACCTTGTCCAGCGCATCCTGGAAGCGGTGGTGCCGGCCGTGAACGTGCCGGTCACCCTGAAATTCCGCACCGGCTGGAACCGCGAGAACAAGAACGCCCTGCGCATCGCCCGCATCGCCGAACAAGCCGGCATCCAGATGCTGACGCTGCACGGCCGCACCCGCGCCGACGGCTATACCGGCGACGCTGAATACGACACCATTGCCGCCGTCAAGGCGGCAGTAAAAATCCCGGTGGTCGCCAACGGCGACATCACCACCCCTGAGAAAGCGCGTTATGTGCTCGATAAGACCGGCGCTGACGCCGTGATGATCGGCCGCGCAGCCCAGGGGCGCCCATGGATCTTCCGCGAAATCGACCATTTCCTGCGTACCGGCGAACACCTGCCGGCGCCGCTGGTGGCCGAGGTGCGCAAGCTGATGGACGAACACCTGCAGGCCCACTACGCCTTCTACGGCGAATTTCTGGGCGTGCGCACCGCGCGCAAGCATATTGGATGGTATGTGCGCGACCTCCCGGGCGGGGAGGAGTTCCGTCAGGAGATGAACCGCCTCGAGTCGACCGCAGAACAACTGCGCGCAGTCGACAGTTTCTTCGAATCCCAATGGAAGTACGGTGACCGGTTACAATACCGCCTCGCCGAAGAACCGCTGGCTGCGTGAACCGCGCCTGCATTGGCAAATATTTAGCAAGATCGATAAGAAAATGAGCAAAGAAAGCATTCAGGAAGTAGTCCAGAAAAGCCTGGAAGACTACTTCAATGACCTGGGCGAGCAGCAAGCATCGAACGTGTACGACATGGTAGTGATGACCGTTGAACGTCCTATCCTCGAAGTCGTGATGGGCCGCGCCGACGGCAACCAGTCGCAC
>Ga0102592_1003950_pt1 | contig 10483 bp, 9 predicted proteins | sample AraplaCol_mMF_r2_FD_76861 | JGI IMG/M metagenome (GOLD analysis project Ga0102592, IMG submission 76861) | Arabidopsis root microbial communities from North Carolina, USA - plate scrape MF_Col_mMF_r2 (SPADES assembly) (version 2) | ecosystem: Host-associated > Plants > Roots > Endosphere | place... | reverse complement strand
AAGACCATTCGCATCGGCGGCGAGGGCGGGCTTGCCGATCCCTCGGGCCTCGTTGCAAAGCGCTATGACGCCGCGCCGGGCGCAGCCTATTTGCTCAGGCCCGACGGATATGTCGCCGCGCGCTTCCGTCATCCGACACGCGAGGCGATTGCGGCGGCGTTGTCGCAGGCCCAAGGTCTGAATTGAGGTTTCGCATGCCGTTGTCCACCAGCTCCAACTTCGCGCGCCCGGACGATGCCTTCCGCGCCATCGTCGAAGCGCACCGCGGCCTCAGCGACGAGCAGAGCGCCGATTTCGATGCGGCGCTGGTGCTGATCCTTGCCAATCATATCGGCGAGATCGACGTGCTGCGCGAAGCGATCGGGCTCGCCAAGCGCCGCATGCTCGACGGCCAGCAGCAACAACAGCAGCAGCAATAACGCTGAGAACTCCAAGAACTCAAAGCAAAGCTCAAAGGACTGATGATGGCGAAGAACTTCGCATCCACCGGCGATCTCGCCGAAAAAAAGATCACCTTCTCCGAGATCGGCACCGATCTCTATGCTTTCACCGCCGAGGGCGATCCGAACACGGCTGTCATCGTCGGCGAGGACGGCTGCCTAGTGTTCGACGCGCAGGCGACGCCGGCGATGGCGAACAAGGTGATCGAGCGTGTCCGCGCCGTCACCGACAAACCGATCAAATATGTCGTGCTGTCGCATTATCACGCCGTCCGCGTGCTCGGGGCCTCCGCCTATCACGCGCAAGGCATCGTCGCCTCGCAGGAGACCTATCGGTTGATCGAGGAGCGCGGCAAGCAGGATTGGGATTCCGAATACGGCCGCTTCCCGCGCCTGTTCCAGGACGCGCAAAGCATCCCCGGCTTGACCTGGCCGACGCTGACCTTCGAAGGCGAGATGTCGATCTATCTCGGCAAGCGCGAGGTGCGGCTGATGCAGCTCGGCGCCGGCCACACCTCCGGCGACATCGTCGCCTGGGTGCCCGACGCTGAAGTCATGTTCTCCGGCGATCTCATCGAATATCACTCGGCCTGCTATTGCGGCGACGCGCATCTGCGCGAGTGGCCGATGACGCTGAACGAGATCCGCAACTTCAATCCCAAGGCGATCGCGCCGGGCCGCGGCGATGCGCTCAAGGGCACGGCGACGGTGCGCGAAGCGATCGCGATGACGCGCGACTTCGTCACCTCGCTCTATGGCGCCGCGGAGATTTCGGTCGCCAAGGGTCGGACTTTGAAGGAATCCATGGCGGCGACGCGCGAGGTGATGGATCCGAAATTTTCCAGCTTCGCCATCTACGAGCACTGCCTGCCGTTCAACGTGTCGCGCGCCTATGACGAGGCGTCCGGGATCGACGATCCCGTGATCTGGACCGACAAGCGCGACCAGGAGATGTGGGCGGCCCTGCAAGGAGGAGGATAGTCATGAACATCAACACCTCGCCCGACCAGATCATCCGCAGCTCGGCGCAAGTGACGCCGGGCTACATGTCCGGCTTCGGCAACTCTTTCGAGACCGAGGCGCTTCCCGGCGCGTTGCCGATCGGGCGCAATTCGCCGCAGCGCTGCGCCTATGGCCTCTATGCCGAGCAGCTCTCGGGCTCGCCCTTCACCGCGCCGCGCGGCAGCAACGAGCGCTCCTGGCTCTATCGGATCCGCCCCTCGGTGAAGCATTCCGGCCGCTTCGAGAAGGTCGATGCCGGCCTGTGGCGCTCGGCGCCGTGCCATGAATATGATCTGCCGATCGCGCAGATGCGCTGGGACCCGACGCCGCTGCCGAAGGACGATGTGACCTTCGTCCAGGGCGTGCAGACCATGACGACGGCGGGCGACGTCAACACGCAGGCCGGCATGGCCGCGCATGTCTACCTCATCACCAAATCGATGGTGGACCAGCACTTCTACAATGCCGACGGCGAGCTGATGTTCGTGCTGCAGCAGGGCAATCTTCGCCTCGTCACCGAGTTCGGCCGCATCGACGCCGAGCCCGGGGAGATCGTGGTGATCCCGCGCGGCGTCAAGTTCCGCGTCGAGATTCCGAACGGGCCGGCGCGCGGTTATCTCTGCGAGAATTACGGCGGCGCGTTCACGCTGCCGGAGCGTGGGCCGATCGGCGCCAACTGCCTCGCCAACGCGCGCGACTTCCTCACGCCGGTGGCCCATTACGAGGACAAGGACACGCCGACCGAGCTGTTCGTGAAATGGGGCGGCGCGCTGTTCAAGACGAAATTGCCGCATTCGCCGATCGACGTCGTCGCCTGGCACGGCAATTACGCGCCGTATAAGTACGATCTACGCACCTTCTCGCCGGTCGGTGCGATCGGCTTCGATCATCCCGATCCCTCGATCTTCACGGTGCTGACCTCGCCATCGGAGACCGCGGGCACCGCGAATATCGACTTCGTCATCTTCCCCGAGCGCTGGATGGTGGCCGACAACACCTTCCGTCCGCCCTGGTACCACATGAACATCATGAGCGAGTTCATGGGCCTGATCTACGGCGTCTACGACGCCAAGCCGCAAGGTTTCGTCCCCGGCGGCATGAGCCTGCACAATTGCATGCTGCCGCACGGCCCCGACCGCGACGCCTTCGAGCACGCCAGCAATGGCGAATTGAAGCCGGTGAAGCTGACGGGGACCATGGCCTTCATGTTCGAGACGAGATATCCGCAGCGCGTCACCGCGCATGCGGCGAATGCGTCCACGCTGCAGGACGATTACGCGGATTGCTGGAAGGGATTGGAGAAGAAGTTCGATCCGAGCAAGCCGTAGTCTCGCTTACCCTCCCCTGGAGGGGGAGGGTCGCTCGCGTCAGCGAGCGGGGTGGGGTGACGGTCTCTCCGTAGGGAGCACTGCCCGTGTTGAGAGATCACCCCACCCCGTCTCATATTTCGCTGCGCTCAATATGAGCCGACCCTCCCCCTCCAGGGGAGGGTGACACCGTCACCGCTGCGCCACGGGAAACCAATGCCCCACCCCAACGACCCCAGCCTCCGCTCTTTCATCGAGGTCGATCCTTCCTCCGACTTCCCGATCCAGAACCTGCCCTACGGCGTGTTCTCCACGGCGTCCAATCCGACGCCTCGCGTTGGCGTGGCAATCGGCGATTACGTGCTCGATCTCTGGGAGCTCGAGCAGGATTGCCGGCTCGACGTCGGGCCGCTCGGTGTGTTCTCCGGCGGCTCGCTCAATCCGTTCATGGCGCTGGGGCCTAAGGTGTGGACAAAAACGCGCGCGCGCATCAGCGAGCTGTTGCGGGCGGATCATCCAGAGCTTCGCGACAATGAGGAGCTGCGCAAACAAGCCTTGGTGCCGATGCGCGATGCGAGGCTGCATCTGCCGTTCACCGTCTCCGGCTACACCGATTTCTACTCGTCGAAGGAGCACGCCACCAATGTCGGCGTGATGTTCCGCGGCAAGGACAACGCGCTGCAGCCGAACTGGCTGCATATGCCGATCGCCTATAACGGTCGCGCATCCACCGTCGTGGTGTCGGGCACCAAGGTGAAGCGCCCGCGTGGTCAGCTGAAGCCGCCGAATGTGGACGTGCCGAGCTTCGGTCCATGCAAGCGGCTCGATTTCGAGCTGGAGATGGGCGTCGTGATCGGCCAGCCCTCGCCGATGGGCGGCATGCTCACCGAGCAACAGGCCGAGGAGATGATCTTCGGCTTCGTGCTGCTCAACGACTGGAGCGCGCGTGACATCCAGCAATGGGAATATGTGCCGCTCGGCCCGTTCCTCGCGAAGGCGTTCGCAACCTCGATCAGCCCGTGGGTGGTGACGCGCGAGGCGCTCGAGCCGTTCCGCCTGCAGGGGCCGGAGCAGGAGCCGGTGCCGCTCGATTATCTGAAGCAGGCGAAGCCCCAGAACTACGATCTCGAGCTGGACGTGGCCTTGCGCACGGCGGGTGCCAACGCGCCTGCCGGCATCAGCCGCACCAATTTCAAATACATGTACTGGTCCTCGGTGCAGCAACTGATGCACCACGCTTCCTCAGGCTGCGCCATGAATGTCGGCGATCTCCTTGGCAGCGGCACGATCTCCGGCCCGGAGAAGAACCAGCGCGGCAGCCTGCTCGAGATCAGCTGGAATGGCACCGAGCCGGTCGAGCTGCCCGGCGGCGCCAAGCGCTCGTTCCTGGAAGACGGCGATAGCCTGGTGATGCGCGGCTGGTGCCAGGGCAATGGCTATCGCGTTGGCTTCGGCGAGGTCGAAGGGACGATTCTGGCGGCGGAGTGATTGCCGCGTGCGAGGTCTCGTAGGGTGGGCAAAGCGAAGCGTGCCCACCATTCGTTGCGATGGAAAAAGAACGTGGGCACGGCGCTAACGCACCTTTGCCCACCCTACGGGACTACCGCAACCTGACGGCGTCGAGAGCCTACCGCCTGTCCGGCGGCACGTCCCTGATCCGCGCACAATGCGCCGCGACGTCCTCGACGCTGTATTTCAGATGCACCCGCTTGTCGGACGGCGCCTGCTTGGTCGTGCAGACGCCCGCCCGCCATTCCTGCGTCGGCCTGATCGGGCGCGGGGCAAAACCGCCGCCGCAGTTCGGGCAGACGTTGAACAGCTTGGTCTCGACGCAATCCGCGCAGAACGTGCATTCGTAGGAGCAGATCCGCGCATTCGTCGCATCCGGCGGCAGGTCGCGGTCGCAATATTCGCAGTTCGGTCGAAGCTGGAGGGCCATGGAAAATCTCCGGACTAGAGGGGATCATCGCAGATCGCCTCGCCCGCGCGAATGCCGTAGTTCCCTCGATTTCAGCCGGGCTTGATCTCCTTCAGGGGCAATCGGGAGCTCTCCTTCAGCCTGTCGAGCACGATCGAGGAGCGCACATGTGCCACGCTCTGGTGCGGCATCAAGACGTCGTTGACGAGGTTGGAGAGGCCCTTGAGATCGCGCAGCACGGCCTTGAGCACGTAGTCGGCATCGCCGGTCAGCGAATAGGCCTCCTGGATCTCGTCGATCCGGTTCACCAGCGCGCGAAAACGCTTGGAATTGTCCGGCGAGTGGGTCGCAAGCCCGACCTGGATGAAGGCGATCACGCCGAAGCCGAGCACCTCGCTGGAGAGGTCGGCATGATAGCCCGCGATTACCTTTTCTTCCTCCAGCCGCATGCGCCGGCGCGAGCATTGCGAGGCCGATAGCCCGGCGAGGTCGGCGAGCTCCTGATTGGTGAGGCGGCCGTCGTCCTGGAGCGCACTGAGGATCTTGAGGTCGAAGGTGTCCAGGGAAATCATGTGCGGTTTGTCCATTTTGTGCACGGATCGTGCATATTATGCCGGAAACACGTCCCATTTGCACGCTCCTTGCGCGTCGCATGAAGGATAGTTCCTCCAGCCACCAGTCGGGAGAACACCATGGGACCGTTTCCGCACGATGCACCGCCGGCCACCGTCAGCGCCGACAATCCGATGGGCACCGACGGGTTCGAGTTCGTGGAATACGCGCATCCCCATCCGGAAGAGCTGCACGCGCTGTTCAAGCTGATGGGCTATGCGCCGGTCGCGCGCCACAAGACCAAGACAATCACGGTCTATCGCCAGGGCGACATCAATTATCTCGTCAACGAGGAGCCCGGCACCCACGGCTACGACTTCGTCGCCGCGCATGGCCCGTGCGCGCCGTCGATGGCGTTTCGCGTGGTCGATGCGAAAGCCGCCTATGACCGCGCGATCGCGCTCGGTGCCGAGCCGGCCGATGTGTCCTCCGCGCAGAAGACGCTGGACGTGCCCGCGATCAAGGGCATCGGCGGCAGCCTGCTCTATCTGGTCGATCGCTACGGCGCCAAGGGCTCAGCTTACGACGCCGAGTTCGAATGGCTTGGCGCGCGCGATCCGCGGCCGGTCGGCGCAGGCCTGTTCTATCTCGACCATCTCACCCACAACGTCCATCGCGGCCGCATGGATGTCTGGGCCGGCTTCTACGAAAAGCTGTTCAACTTCCGCCAGATCCGTTTCTTCGACATCGAAGGCCGCGCCTCCGGCCTGTTTTCGCGCGCGCTGACCAGCCCCGATGGGAAGATCCGGATTCCGATCAACGAGGATGCCGGCGATTCCGGCCAGATCGAGGAATATCTCAAGACCTATCGCGGCGAGGGCATCCAGCACATCGCCTGCGGCTGCCGCGACATCTACCGCACCATCGAAGGCCTGCGCGCGGCCGGCCTGCCGTTCATGCCGTCACCGCCCGACACATATTTCGAGAAGGTCGACGCGCGGCTGCCTGAGCATGGCGAGGATCTCGCGCGCCTGCAGAAGAACGGCATCCTGATCGACGGCGAAGGCGTGGTCGAAGGCGGCCAGACCAAGGTGCTGCTGCAGATCTTCTCGGCCAATGCGATCGGCCCGATCTTCTTCGAGTTCATCGAGCGCAAGGGCGACGACGGTTTTGGTGAGGGCAATTTCAAGGCCCTGTTCGAATCGATCGAGGAGGACCAGATCCGCCGCGGCGTGTTGAAGGTGGATGCGGCGTAGGCTGCTTGTGAGGCGCGAATTGGGTCCACGTCACCGCCGTCGTCCCGGCGAACGCCGGGACCCATACCGCGTGATCCATCGATTGTGGTCGACAGAAGTAACGAACTCCGAGTCTTCGCCAAACTACTTCCTGTGGTTATGGGTCCCGGCGTTAGCCGGGACGACAGCGGAGGTTGTTGCAACAGCCCGGGTCTAACGCCCCGCCCACGCCTTCGTCACCGCCCCAATCTCGGCACCTTCCGGCTCGCGCACCGTTGACGGCGTGCGGGAGAATCTCGGCGCGGGGGCGGGCTGCTTCACGCCGTGACGTTCGATGAACACGTTGCGGGCGACCATGTGCGGATGCTGGGTCGCCTCCGACATGGTCAGCACCGGCGCGAAGCAGATGTCGGTGCCTTCCATGATCTTGCACCAGTCCTCGCGCGTCTTGCTCTTGAACACCGCCTTGAGCTTCTCCTTCAGCGCCGGCCAGGCCTTGGGATTCATCTGCGCGTCGAAATCAGCGTCCGTCAGGCCCGCGTGCTCGCGCAGCAGCTTGTAGAATTGCGGCTCGATCGAGCCGATCGAGACGAAATGGCCGCAGGCGCATTCGTAGACGCCGTAGAAATGCGCGCCGCCGTCGAGGAAGTTCTGATTGCGGCCTTCGGTCCAGCGTCCCATCGTGGTCATGTCGAAGAAGAACGACATCAGCGAGGCCGCGCCGTCGCACATCGCGGCGTCCACCACCTGGCCCTTGCCGGACCTCGAGGCTTCCAAAAGCGCTGCGAGCACGCCGACGACGAGATAGAGCGCGCCGCCGCCGAAATCGCCGACGAGATTGAGCGGCGGCACCGGCGCTTCCTTGGTGCCGATGGCGGCGAGCGCGCCGGTGATGGAGATGTAATTGATGTCGTGACCGGCGGCGTTCGCCAGCGGGCCTTCCTGGCCCCAGCCGGTCATGCGGCCGTAGACCAGCCTGGGGTTGCGCGCGAGCACGACGTCCGGGCCGAGCCCGAGCCGCTCCATCACGCCGGGACGAAAGCCCTCGACCAGCGCATCGGCGCTGGCGAGCAAATCGAGCACTTGCGCGATCGCCGCCTTGTCCTTGAGGTCGAGCTCGATCACCTTGCGGCCGCGTCCGGCAACCGACTTCATGCTCTTCTTCGCGCCGATCCGGTCGAGCGTGACGACCTCGGCGCCCATGTCGGCCAGCATCATGCAGGCGAATGGGCCGGGTCCGATGCCGGCGAATTCGACGATGCGGAAGCCCGACAGCGGGCCAGAGGTGCGGACGGAGGAGGTGGGGGCTGATTTGTCGAGCACGTTTTTGTTTCCTCGGGTCGCGGGCAGATGCCGATGGCTCGGCGATCGCCGCTGACCTTCTTTTTCGGAGAGAGTTAATCGGCTGATTAACTTTTCTCGCCTTCATGCCAGCGAGGCAAGCGGTTTTCATGCCGCACGGTCAAAATAAAGCGGCGCGCACCGAAGTGCGCGCCGCGGAAAATTTGTGTCGAGACGCTGCGGCGAAATCAGCCTGCAGCGGCCACCGCGCGCTGCGCCATCACCTTGATGAGGTTGGCACGGTACTCCGCCGTGCCGTGGATATCGGCCAAGAGTCCGTTCGCCGAGATCGTCACGCTGTCGATCGCCGATGGCGACCAGTTCGCCTTCAGCGCGGCTTCGATCGCGGGCACCCGCATCACGCCGCTCTGCGAGGCCCCCGTGGCGGCCACCCGAACCTCGCCCGATTTGGTCTGGGCGACGAACACGCCGGTCAGCGCGAAGCGTGAGGCCGGATGCCGCATCTTCTCGTAACCTGCCTTCGCCGGCACCGGGAACGACACGGCCGTGATGATCTCGCCGTCTTCGAGCGCCGTCGAGAACAGGCCCTGGAAGAAGTCCTCCGCCCCAATCGATCGCTTGTTGGTCTTCACGGTGGCGCCGAGCGCGAGCAGCGCGGCGGGGAAGTCCGCGGCGGGATCGTTGTTGGCGATCGAGCCGCCGATCGTGCCGCGATAGCGCACGGCGGGGTCGCCGAGCACCGAGGTGAGATGGGCGATCGCGGGGATCGCCTTCTTCACATCGGCATTCGTCATGATGTCGTAATAGATCGTGCCGGCCTTGATGGTCAGCGTGTCACCCGACAACTCGACGCCCTGCAGCTCCTTGATCTTCCCGAGGTCGATCACGTCGGACGGGCTTGCGAGCCGCTGCTTCATGACTGGCAGCAGCGTCTGGCCGCCGGCCAGAAACTTCGCCTCGCTGCTCTTGCCGAACAGGCTGACGGCCTCGTCGACTGAGGAAGCGCGATGATATTTGGTCTGGTACATCTTGGTTGCTCCCTCTTAAGCCGCGTGGATCGTGCGCCACACCCGGTCAGGGGTCGCGGGCATTTCCAGGTTGTTCTTGCCGATCGCATCCGTGATCGCGTTGATCACGGCCGCTGACGCCCCGATCGCGCCGGCCTCGCCGCAACCCTTGATGCCCAGAGGATTGCCCGGGCACAGCGTCGTGGTGTGGGAGAGGTTGAACGACGGCACATCGTCGGCGCGCGGCATGGCGTAATCCATGAACGAGGCCGTGACCGGCTGGCCGTTGGCATCGTAGATCGCGTGCTCGAGCAGCGCCTGCCCGATGCCCTGGACAAGGCCGCCATGGACCTGGCCCTCGACGATCATCGGGTTGATCAGCCGGCCGAAATCGTCGGCCGCGACGAAGTTGACGAAGGAGGTCTTGCCGGTGCCGGGATCGACCTCGAGCTCGCAGATATAGGTGCCGGCCGGGAAGGTGAAGTTGGTCGGGTCGTAGAAGGCGCTCTCCTTCAGGCCCGGCTCCATCCCGTCAGGCAGATTGTGCGCGGTATAGGCCGCGAGCGCGACCATCGGCAGGGCGATCGCCTTGTCGGTGCCGGTCACCTTGAACTCGCCGTTCTCGATGACGATGTCGGCCTCGGAAGCTTCCAGCGCATGGGCCGCAATCTTCTTGGCCTTCGATTCCATCTTCTCCATCGCCTTCAGGACCGCGGTGAGGCCGACGGCCGCCGAGCGCGAGCCGTAGGTGCCCATGCCGAACTGCACCTTGTCGGTGTCGCCATGGACGATCGAGACCTGGCTGATGGGAACGCCGAGACGCTCGGCGACGAGCTGGCAGAACGTGGTCTCGTGTCCCTGGCCGTGGCTGTGCGAGCCCGTGAGGATCTCGATGGTGCCGACCGGGTTGACGCGCACCTCGGCCGATTCCCACAGGCCGACGCCGGCGCCCAGGCTACCGACCGCCTTCGACGGTGCGATACCGCAGGCCTCGATGTAACAGGACACGCCGATGCCGCGCAGCTTGCCTTGTGCCTTGGCTTGCGCCTTGCGGGCTGGGAAGCCGGCATAATCGATCGCCTTCATCGCGGCATCGAGCGAGGCGTTAAAGTCGCCGGTGTCATAGGCCATGATCACGGGCGTCTGGTGCGGGAACTGGGTGATGAAGTTGGTCCGGCGCAGCGCGGCCGGATCGACCTTGAGCTGGCGCGCCGCCGTCTCCATCAGCCGCTCGATCAGATAGCTCGCCTCGGGCCGGCCCGCGCCGCGATAGGCGTCGACCGGCGTCGTGTTGGTGTAGACGCCGATCACCTCGGCATGGATCGCCGGGATGTTGTACTGGCCCGACAGCAGCGTCGCGTAGAGATAGGTCGGCACCGACGACGAGAACAGCGACATGTAGGCGCCGAAATTGGCGTAGGTCTTCACCTTCAGGCCGATGATCTTGTTGTTGGCGTCGAACGCCATCTCGGCATGGGTGACATGGTCACGGCCATGCGCGTCGGTAAGGAAGGCTTCGGTGCGGTCGCCGGTCCATTTCACGGGACGGCCGACCTTCTTGGAGGCCCACAGCGCCACCATCTCTTCCGGATAGATGAAGATCTTGGAGCCGAAGCCGCCGCCGACGTCGGGGGCGATCACGCGCAGCTTGTGCTCGGGGGCGATGTTGTAGAACGCCGAGAGAACGAGGCGGGCGACGTGCGGGTTCTGCGACGTCGTG
>Ga0102592_1003947_pt1 | contig 10489 bp, 11 predicted proteins | sample AraplaCol_mMF_r2_FD_76861 | JGI IMG/M metagenome (GOLD analysis project Ga0102592, IMG submission 76861) | Arabidopsis root microbial communities from North Carolina, USA - plate scrape MF_Col_mMF_r2 (SPADES assembly) (version 2) | ecosystem: Host-associated > Plants > Roots > Endosphere... | reverse complement strand
TCGCGCCACGTCGCGCCGCGTCCGGGTCAGCCCTTGCCGGAGCTCGTCCATGTGCTTGCGGTAGCCGCCGCCGGCCAGGACATTGGCGATGATGTCGGTCGCGGCCGGGCTCGGGCCGCCAAAGCTGGTTGCGACCTGGAGATCGACGAGATGCTCGATCCAGTCGGCGCGGGCGGCGATGTAGCCGCAGCGTACCGAGGCCGACAGCGTCTTGGAGAAGCTGCCGATGCGGATCACCCGGTTCAGGCCATCGAGCGCGGCAAGCCGCGGCGAGCGCTCCGGCTCGAAATCGCCGAAGATGTCGTCCTCGATGATGGTGAGGTCGTGCGCGGCAGCCGCGGTCAGGAGCCGGTGCGCGGTCTGCAGTGAGAGCGTTGCGCCGGTCGGGTTGTGCAGCGCTGAATTGGTGATGTAGAGCCGCGGCCGCTCGCTGCCGAGGATCTCTTCAAAGCGCGCGACGTCCGGGCCCGACGTGGTATAGGGCACGCTGACGATCCGGGCCTGATGCGCCCGCAGCAGCGCACGGAAATTGAAGTAGCAGGGATCGTCGACCAGCACCGTGTCGCCGGGACGAAGCAGGAACCGGCAAAGGAGGTCGGTGGCTTGCGTGCCCGAACCCGTCAGCATCAGCTGGTCGACCGACGCCTCGATCGCATCCTCGGCAAGGCGCGCCAGCAGCAGCCGGCGCAGCGCGAGGGCGCCGGACGTCGAGCCGTAATTGGTGAGGATGCTCGCATCGTTGCGGGCGAGCGCGCGCGCTGCGCGGCGCAGGGCGTCCTCCGGCATCCAGTCCGGCGGCAGCCAGCCGCAGCCGGGCTTGAGCACGCTCTCATCGGCGTCGAGCGATTGCCTGGAAACCCAGAACGGATCGACCGCGCGGTCGCGGCGCGGCTCGGCCTCGGTCAACGCAAGCGGCGGCGTGGCCGTCGGCGAGACGTAGAAGCCCGAGCCGCGGCGGGCGCGGATCAGGCCTTCCGCCGCGAGGCGATCATAGGCTTCCACCACCGTGGACGGCGAAACGCCCATCGTCGCGGCGAGGCGGCGAATGGACGGCAGCCGGTCGCCCGCACCGAGCGCGCGGCCGGCGACCTTGGCGCGGATCGCGCCCATGACATCGATGGTCCGCGTTCCACCGCGTCCTCTGACTTCACCGTCCAAGTGTATGACCTTCCATACCCATACAGTTTAGCCGAATTGTACTGTATTGTGACTGGTCCCGCCAGCGCGGAAGGCCGAGTGTCACGCCTCGAGGAGAATGGGACGGACATGAACTCTGCGGGCAGCGGCTGGGGCAACGGGCTTCTGGGCGTCATCATCTTCAGCGGCTCGCTGCCGGCGACGCGCGTCGCGGTCGGCGGCTTCTCCGCGCTGTTCCTGACCTCGGCGCGCGCGGTCATTGCTGCGCTGATCGGCGCGGGCGTGCTGTTCGTGATCCGTCAGGCGCGGCCGCAGCGGGGCGATCTCGCCTCGCTCGCCATCGTCTCGGTCGGCGTCGTGGTTGGCTTCCCGCTGCTGACCGCGCTTGCGCTCCAGCACATCACCTCCGCGCATTCGATCGTCTTCATCGGCCTGTTGCCGCTGTCGACGGCCGTCTTCGCCGTGCTGCGCGGCGGCGAGCGGCCGCGGCCGCTGTTCTGGCTGTTCGCGGTGCTCGGCAGCGCCACGGTCGCCGGCTTCGCCCTCTCCGGTGACGGCTCGGCCTCGCTCAAAGGCGATCTCCTGATGGTCGCGGCGATCGTACTGTGCGGGCTCGGTTATGCCGAAGGTGCCGCGCTGTCGCGCCGCCTCGGCGGCTGGCAGGTGATCTCCTGGGCGCTGCTGCTCGCGCTGCCGCTGATGGTGCCGCTCGCGCTCCTGACCTGGCCCTCGTCGTGGAACGGCGTCGGCGTGCCCGCCTGGATCGGGCTCGCCTATGTCTCGGTCTTCAGCATGTTCGTCGGCTTCATCTTCTGGTACCGCGGGCTCGCCATCGGCGGCATCGCCCGCGTCGGACAGCTGCAGCAGCTGCAGCCGTTCTTCGGCCTCGCGCTCGCCGGCTTCCTGCTGCACGAGCCGGTGGCCTGGAGCATGATCGCGGCGACCGCGCTCGTGGTCGTCTGCGTCTTCTTCGCGCGGCGGTTTGCGTGAGGCTTGCGCCTCACGCCTGGTCCAGCACCGTCCGCGTCAGCGCGCTTCTTGCGAACTTCTTCAGCGGCATCGGCTTGCCGAACAGGAAACCCTGCACGAGATCGAAGCCGAGCTCGTTGGCGGCGACGAGATCGGCGCGGCTCTCGACGCCTTCGGCGATGGCGCCGACGCCGTAGCCTTGCGCGAGCTCGACGATGTGGCGGCACACCGTGCGCTTCAGCCGGTCATCGCCGCTGCCAGTGACGAAGTGCCGGTCGGCCTTGAGCTTGATGAAGGGAATCTTGCCGAGATCCATCAGCTCCGGCCAGTTGGCGCCGAGATTGTCGATCGACAGGCCGATATTGTGCAGGCGTACCTCGCGCGCGACCTCGGCGAGATGATCGAGGTCGCGGATCGCCTCCTCGCTGTCGATCTCGATCGTCAGCCCGCCGAAGGCCGGATGCGTCGGCACGCGGCGGCAGAGATCGTGCACGGCGTGCGGCTCCTTGAGGTATGACGCCGGCAGGTTGATCGAGAGATCGACCGGGCTCTGCTGCTCCAGCAGATAATGCCAGTCCTGCACGGCGCGCTCGATCACGAACTCCGAGAGGTCGCGCAGGTGAGGATCGTGCGCCTCGGGAATGAAATAGGCCGGCGGCACCACGCCCCAGGTCGGATGCCGCATCCGCACCAAGGCCTCGGCGCCATTGCGGATCAGCGTCCGCGCGTCGATCTTGGGCTGGTACCAGAGCTCGAGCCAGCCGGCATGCAGGGCCTCGCCGACATGCACGGCCGGGCTCGGCGCCGGCTCTTCCGGCAGCAGCATCGCGACGCGCTCGCGCAGCGTCTCCGCGGCGAAGGGCGTCGTCAGCGGCGGCAGCATCGCAAGGCCATACTCCTCGCCGACCTGCTGCACGGCCCTGACGATGATCGACTCGCGCGCGCCGACGGCCAGGACCTTGCCGTCGAAGGCTTCGCGCACCAGCGTCTCCAGAAATTTCCCGGGCTCGATGCCGTCGGCGGAGATGCCGAGCAGGATCAAGTCCGGCAACTCGCTCGTCAGCACCGTTTGAAGCTCGTCCGCGCTGGCGCATTCGCTGGTGACGAAGCCGAGATCTTCCAGCACTTCGGCGAGGAAAGCGCGCAGATGGCGCTTGCCGTCAGCGACGCACGCGCGCGGCGTCACCTTTCGCCGTCCGAAGGTCTTGGGCCTCCGTGCGGCGAGTTCAACAATTTCGTCGTTCATCGCAAACACACTCCCGTTCCGCGACAGGTGTTAGCGACGGGAGCAGTTTCAAATATGGAGGGCTTCAGCCGATTGTTGAATTATCTGGGTAACGTTAAAGCGCACACCACGTCTAAAATTGTACGGATCTCTTTGCGGAAGTTTTCACGTCTGTGGCGGGTGACGGTTGCGTGACACCGCCAGCGCCGAAGATTCGCGAACAACACGGCCGATGCAAGCGCGCGGCCGGTGTCCTGCATCAGGACGGAGACGTTCGTGTTTCGCCCAATTGAATAATGGACGCCTCAATTGCTTGTGGCCTTGTCGTGTTGAGCCATCCCGACCGCCTTGTAGTCGTAGGTCGGATAGAATTCGGTGCGATAGGGACCCCACGCGGTGTCTTCGATGATGCGATTGACTTCGCGCAGCCGCGAGGCCGGCAGGCGCAGCGTGATCACCTGGCCGATGCCCATCATGACGTACCAGCTCACGACCTCGATGCCGGGCGGCGGGAAGGATTTGTAGTAGCCCTGCTTCTCGAGCTGCGCATTCAGCTCGTTCAGCGGCCGCGATTGGTCGTGCTTGAGGAAGACGGTGAGCAGCACGGCATTGTCCGGGGTCGAAGCCGCGCTGCCCTGCGGCGGCGAGGTCTGCGCCATCGTCGTGGAGGTGAGCGCCAGCGCGCCCGCGAGCAGTGCCGCCATCGTCATTGTCCGTCGGGTCGATCTCATCGCGGATTTCCTTCCCATGCGCGTGCGATGGGCCGGAGCATAGACGCGGCGCCTGCGGGCGAAGAACTCATATTCGCGCGATGCGCGCATGTTCCGCTCGCGCTCGTGACGGTTCTGCGACAATGCGCGCGGCCGCAATGGGCGAAGTGTGAAACGCATCACATGTGCATTGCCGCAACTGGGCTATTGCTCCGCCATAGCCGGTGGTGGGCTGTTGAGGATTACAGCTATGTCGATGCGGCGAGTGATGTATTGGTGGTTCAGATTCGTGGTGTCAGGGCGATTCATGGATCGCTTCCTGTGCCTGCCGCGCTAGGCGCGCGGCTGAAGGCGGCCCTTCGCGGCCGAACCCCGATCTAGGTCTGTCCGATCAATTTGCGAAACGCTGCCGCGCCGTCCTGCACGGCGTCACGGCCCTTCCAGGCGAGGTAGGAGAGCTTGCCGCCGAGCGTGTCGTGGCTGCGCAGTCGGCGCGAGCCGAGGATGTGGCCGACATTGGACGGGAAGCGGCTCACCTCGGCGGAGACCAGCGCCGCGATCGCGTCCATCAATTGCTGCAGGCGGACGCCCCACTCGGTGGCCTCGATGCCGTCGATGCGGACCTTGAGCGCGTATTCGGTGTCGTAGATCTCGCTGAGCAGGTCGCGGGCAACCAGCACCCGATTGTGCCGGAGCGCGATCCGCAAGGCCAGGCGCTTGTCGTCGAGCCGGTCGAGCACCATGGGCACGACGCTAGAATAGGGCGTCGTGGCGACGTCGGCGGCGGCCTTGCTCGGGGCGGCCTTGGTCGCGAGGCGCACCAGTTCCCAGGACGTCTTCAGCCGCCGCGCCACCAGCGCCAGTGCGAACGGCAGCGCTTCCGGATGAGCCTTCTTGAAGGCGTCGAGCTGCGCGGTGATCTGGGCGACCTTGCCGTCGTCGAATTTCGCGATCTTCTCGGGCAGCTTTTCGTTGAACTTCGGCAGCGCATCGCCGGCGCGCAGCACGTGCTGCATCTTCCTGACGTCGTCGAAGGCCGTGCGCGAAGCCGTATATTGCGCGAGCTTGCCGCGGGCGAACTCGGTGCTCTCCGTCGAGCCAAGGGTGTTCTCGAGGACCTTGACGACCTTGGTCTGGAAGCCGGACGCGATCTTCTGCACTTCCTTCGGGTTGTTGGCGGCCACCTGGTCGTTGATCGCCTTGACGTAGTCGCGCGCCATGGTCGGCAGCAGGTCGCGGCAGATCCACTCCCAGATCGGCGTGAGCGTGTTGCGCGAAATCCGCCCCGCATTGGCATGCTCTGGCGCGCCGTCGATCAGCAGCAGCTCGAGCGGTGCGAAGAAATAGCGGGACGGGCTGGTGGCGCGGGCCTGGGTCGATCCGTCCTTGCGAAACTCGGCGCGCAGGCGGGCCTGGATATCAGGCGAGCCCGGCATGTCGATGCCGCACAATTCGAGCCGCTCGAGCTCGCTGAGCAGACAGCTGCGCGACAGCGGCGTCAGCCTCTGCAAGAACTCCGACAGCCGGTCGATCTCGTTCATGGCACGCAATCTTCCGCAACGATTCCAGCTGGCCTTCGGGCCCAGTGCGTGGACGCATTTGCGCGCTCTCGATCGGCCTAGAGAAGCAAGCCGCCGTTAATTAATCCGTAAAATCCGGGGGCGGCGGAGGTCCGGCGGGGACGGCGAATTAACGAAATCGGGCCTGTCGGCCGGAATCGGGGGCGAAATCTCAACCCTTGCATGGTCGCCGCAAGCTTCGCGCAAGCATAAATTGTGCCGATGCCGATGTTTTAGCGCAAAACCGCCAAAATCACCGTAGTCTTACGGAGTAAAAAGTTAACCACAGACCGGCCCCGGTTCCGCTAAACAGATCACATGGGGTCACAGAATGATACGGCCGCCGATTCGCGGCCGTCGGAATGGTACGAAACCGGCACTGCTCCAACTGAAGAGCTTGATTTCGTCCGTCTGAACGCCGCCCGGGCCAAAGCGGCCGACGAAATGGCGGCCGCCATCGCCCGCGAGCTCAACGGTCCCCTCACCGCGCTCCTGCTCTACATGGGCGAGATCAAGCATCACAGCGATCAGCTCGCGCCCGTCGCGAGCGACCGCGTCTACCTGCAGCGGGTGGTCGAGAACGCGCTGGCGCAGACCGAGCGCGTTTGCGGCCTGGTCAAGCAGCTCGCCGGTCCCCACAAGGGCGGCTCGCCGCTTCCGCTCCGGATCGAAGACACCGAAGCGAGCGCCGCCCGCGTGCAGCACGTCCAGCGCGTGCCGAGCGCCGAACTCCTCGGCCTGTCGGGCCAGAAGCGGCTGACCAAGCGCGAACGCGAGGTGCTCCGCCTGATCAGCGAGGGTTATTCGAACAAGCAGGGTGCGCTGCGGATGCAGATCAGCCCGCGCACCTTCGAGAGCCACCGCGCCGAGGCGATGCGCAAGCTGGGTGCCCGCAACACCGCGGATCTCGTCCGCGCGGCGCTGCTGCATTCGATCGATTGAAGCTTCGTCTTGTGCCGCCGATGGCGGCGCGAAACGAGAGATCCCGCTCAGAAATAATCTTCAGCGAAGGGGCGCAGGCGCGGGGAGGGCCGCAGCGGCTTGAGCTCTTCCTTCGGGGCGTTCGGGATGATCGTGATGGTCCAGCGGGGAGGGGTGCTCGATTCCTGCTCCAGCACCGAGCGCACGAAGCCAGTCACCGTGGACTCGCCGGATTTCACGGTCGCCACGCGGCCGTTGAACTGGGCGATGCGGAAGCGACGGACTTCTTTCTGGTCCGCAGTCTCATAGGTGAACATGGAAACCCTCCTGGTTTCCCGCGACTATCGCCACCGATGATTAGCCATCTCTAAAAATCACAAACCGTAGAAGTACGGCGGGTTTAGCGCGGTCCGCTAGCCTTGCGGCTCCTGCGCGCGCGCGGCGCCGTAGGCGGCGTCCATCTGCACCAGCAGATCGTGGAATTCGGCATCGCCGAGCCTCGCCGCGGTCTTCTCCAGCCGCAGCGCCAGGCCCGCGAGCCTGACATAGCCGAACGTCCCGGCCGCGCTCTTCAGCGAATGAGCCTCGCGCGCGATCCTGGCGTGCTGCTGCGCCAGCGCCAGCGTGCGGAACAGTTGCAGGCGGGCGCTGGTCTCGCTCCAGAACACGGCGCGCACCTCGCCGGCGCCGTCCTCGCCGATCTCGCGGACCAGCGCCGCGTAGACGGCCGGCTCGCGCGCGGGCTCGAAATCGAAGGCTCCCTGCGCGGGCGCGACGGTCGCTTCAAACATGGTCTGCCTGTCCTGGTCACGGGTCGTTGCTCGCGCGACGCGCACGGCGCGGCTCGGCCCATCTCTACGGCATTCGAATTTCCGTTCCGGTAGCAGGACGATGCGGGTTTGCAGGCCAGTATTAGCCGCAGGTTTACCAAGCGATCGGTCAGCGCTGGCTGACCAGCCGGTCGTACTGCGCCTTCACGGTCGCATAGCATTCGCACGCCGTCTGGCGCAGGCCATCCAGGTTCAGGATCTGGATGTGCCCACGGCTGTAGTGGATGAAATTGGCGTGCTGCAAGGTATTGGCGACCAGCGACACACTGTTGCGCCGGGCGCCGATCATCTGCGCCATCGCCTCCTGGGTCAGCAGCAGCCGGTAGTCGCCCGACAGGTCATGGGTGTGCAGCAGGCAGCGCGACAGCCGCGATTCCACGGGATGCGCGGCATTGCAGCCTGCGGTCTGCTGGACCTGCGCGTAAACCGCGAGTCCATGGCGCGTGAGCTGGGTCCGCAGGGTGGGGCTCTCCTCGGCCGCAATGCGCAGCCGGTCGAGGTCCATCACGGACGCGACGCCGGGAACCAATACAATCGCCGTGTTCAGCGCGAATGCATCGCCCATGGTCGAGAGCGTCCCGAGCAGGCTGTCGCGGCCGATCATGGCAACCTGCACATGCTCGCCCCTGGCGAGCTTCACCACCAGCGAGATGACGCCGCGGTGAGGAAAGTAGGCGCGCTTGAGCGTCTCGCCTGTCTCGACCAGCACGGCCTCATGTGGCAGCTCGACCGTGCGCAGGTAAGGCCGGAGTAGCTCATAGTCATCCGCCGCCAACGCGGACAGGAAACCATTGGATGGACGCACCATCGTTTCCAACATTACCTCCCGTCTCCTGGCTCAGGACGTCGCGGCAAGCGACATCGATTCCGGCACGGGCAAATTCCATCATGTTCACGCCGGGATATATTGGCAATTGGGACAGGTCCGGCTGCGGCAATTGTTCCCGCCGAGCTGTGTGCACCACGGCATGCAGGCGGTTGCACCCGGCAGGCGTCACGATGGGGCTCCGAGCAGGCGCAAATGCGACGCCTTTACCGCCGAATAGCAGTCGCACGAGGTTGCCTTCAGCGCGGGCAGATCGATGATTTCGATCTGCCCGCGGCTGTAGCGAATGATGCCGGCCCGCTGCAGCGCATGCGCGACGAGCGAGATGGCGTTCCGTCGCACGCCGATCATCTGTGCCAGCGTCTCCTGCGTCAGCGGCAGGTTGACGTTGTCGGACAGATCCCGGGCCCGCAGCAGCCAGCGCGCCAGTCGCGCCTCGACCGGGTGCATCGTATTGCAGAGCAACGACTGCTGCGCATGCGCAAGCAGGACCTGCTCATGACGCATGATCAGGCCTCGAAACGAGAGACTTGTGGCGGCGATCGTCCGGAACGCCGTGATTTCCAGCGTAGACGCAGTGCCGGGGAAGAGCACGACCGCGTCCGCCGGCGCAATGCCATCGGCAAGTGCCGCCCCGCCGCCGACCACGCTGTCGCGGCCCAGCATCGCGACCTCGATCGTCTGTCCGTCGGACAAGCTCACAGTGATCGAAACGGAACCGCCATGCGGGAAGTAGACGTGTCTCAGAGCGGAACCGGCCTCACCCAAGACAGATTGCCTGACCATTTCGACCGTCGCCAGATGCGGACGCAGCAGATCGAAATCCGCCGCATCGAGCATTTGCAGCAACTGATTGGGCGGGCGGCCGCTCGTGGTCATGCAGGATCGTCCCCATGCGTTCGAGCCAGATCGGCGCCGCGCTCCTCCATCACGCAGTGGCGCAGCCACAAAAGCATATTGTAGAGGTTGTGGTGCTGTCCATATACCCGTTGGAGGGCAGACAGGCCGGCGCATTTGCGGCGGAAATAAGAATCGTGTGCTGATTCGCGCACGACCAGCGCCAACCGTGTGCCGGTCGGGAAGAACCGGCAAGGGGGCCTTGATGAGCCGGAAGCTTTCGGTCGGCGGCAGACATTGCTTTTGCAATACCATCGGACGACGCTCGATCCGCGCCGCCTCCCTTGCCGACCACCTTTCATCCACCATCCGCCATTGCTTCGCGCTTTTCCGCGACGCCGCCACTTATTTCGCAGTGGTCGCCGCCATTTCCCCGGCTACGCCACCGGCGTCCGCAACCGTCAATATTTCGATCCAGATCAGAGGAGAACGGCGTGTCCCACGGTTCATTTTTTGAATCGCCGAAACGGGAAACCCAAACGGGGACGGAAGGTCTGCGCCACATCCTCGTTGTCGATGACGACCCGATGGTGTGCATGGCCATCGAGATCTATCTCCAGCGCAACGATTTTCGTGTGACGATTGCCGATGGCGGCGAATCGGGACTGCGCGTTCTCGAACACGAACAGTTCGATCTGATGATCATCGACATCTTCATGCCGCACATGCGCGGCTTCGAATCGATCAGGATCTTCCACGAGCGCGCGCCCGCCATTCCGCTGATCGCGATGTCCGGCTACGCATTCGCAGATCTCAACTCACCCGCACCCGACTTCCTCCGGATGGCGCTGGAGCTCGGCGCGGCACGCTGCCTGCGCAAGCCGTTCACGCCGGACGCGCTGCTCGCCGCCATCAACGCCTGCCTCGCAGAGCACCGTCCCGACAATGTCGCCGCGGCCGCGCGCCTCGGTTAGCGCTGCACGGCTGCATCGGCGGCGGGGTAAGCGTTCGTTTACCACGAGTGCAGGCCTTGCCGATCGCGGCAGGGCATGACGCGATGATCGCGCGAGCGCTGCCGGCCGCGGCCGATCCCGCGCAGGACCTGCCTATCGTCCTTCACGGGCAGAGCTTTTTCGTGCGTGCCGCGCCGCCCTTACCGCGACCTTTACCGAACGTCTGCTTCCGTCACGGCGCGGCGGCGGTCGTGCCGAAAAGCGCTGGCGCACGCGGCCAAAGCGCAAACTTCTCTTCAATATCCGTATTAGCACGGAGGATGAAATTAACGGGACCGTGAAAGGGGTTGTCTAACGATCCAGAGAGGAGACTTCCGCCGGTTCGAGGCGCGGGCCAGGCGTCGAAGTCCAGCTCAGTAAGGCGTATCCGATGGATGATCTGTTGCGGGAGTTTTTGACGGAGACCAGCGAGAGCCTGGACACCGTCGACAATCAGCTGGTGAAGTTCGAGCAGGAGCCGAA
>Ga0102592_1003946_pt1 | contig 10490 bp, 9 predicted proteins | sample AraplaCol_mMF_r2_FD_76861 | JGI IMG/M metagenome (GOLD analysis project Ga0102592, IMG submission 76861) | Arabidopsis root microbial communities from North Carolina, USA - plate scrape MF_Col_mMF_r2 (SPADES assembly) (version 2) | ecosystem: Host-associated > Plants > Roots > Endosphere | place... | reverse complement strand
CGCATGGTTTCGAACTGTGCCGGGCACAGCTATCAGTTGTCGCCCGGCGCGCAACCAAGGAAGAACAACCATGTGTGACAAATGCTCTGAAAATCTGCATCAATCGATGGCTCCCTCCCGCCGCTCGATGATGCTCTTCGCCGCCTCCGCGCTCGGAATGGCGGCGTTTGGCGGGCCCGTGCTGGCCAAGGAGGCAAAGGCGCCGCCGAAACCTCAGAATGTGCTGTCGCCCGATGCCGCGCTGAAGCGGCTGATGGAGGGCAATTCGCGCTACGTTTCGGGCGTGTCGCGCCGCCACGACTTCAAGCACGAGCGCGAGGCTCTGGTCGGCGGTCAGAATCCGTACGCGGCCGTGTTGAGCTGCGCCGATTCGCGCATCGCGCCCGAATATGCCTTCGACAGCGGACGCGGCGACCTGTTCGTTTGCCGCGTCGCCGGTAACTTTGCCGGTGACGAGACGGTCGCGAGCATGGAGTACACCGTCGCCGTGCTCGGCACGCCCCTGATCCTGGTGCTCGGCCACGACAATTGCGGCGCGGTCGACGCGACCATCAAGTCGCTGAAGGACGACAAGCCGCTGCCGGGGCACATCCCGACGCTGGTCTCCGCGATCGCGCCGTCGGTGAAGGCGGCTGCCCAGCAGAGCGGCAACGCGCTCGACAACGCCATCCGTCAGAACGTCATCGACAATGTCGCCAAGCTGAAATCGGCCGCTCCGCTCCTCAATGCAGCGGTCGAGCAGGGCAAGCTCAAGGTGGTCGGCGGTATCTATCGGCTGAGCACGGGGGCCGTCGAGTTGCTTGCCCAGGGGTGAGCCTGCTTCAGGAGGACGCCAAGCCAGGCGGCCGCGCCTCTGCCCGTTGAAGGGCGGCCGCCAAGCGGGGACTTGAACAAGCGGCGACTTGAAGGAGCCTCGCGCAGTTTCTAGGCTGCGCCGAGGCTGACGTGAGGCTGACACGAGGGGGCGTGGGGCTGACGCCGGCAGCGGCGTGGCCACGCCTCCGCCTCAATCCAAGCCTTTCGTACTCCAGGCCTTTCGTTATCCAAGCCTTTCGTTCAACCGCCGTTCAGCCGGCCGCGCGCCTCATGCGTGGTGGCACCTCAACGACAATAACGGGCAGCAAGCCATGCGTGGGACGTTCAGAGTCTTCATTTGCCTTCTCCTGCCGCTCCTGGTCCTTGCCGCCGGCGCGCCGGGACCTGCGCGCGCGCAGCAGCAGGAGAAGCGCATCGCGCTCGTGGTCGGCAATGGCGCCTACGCCAAGTCGCCGCTGGCGACGACCGCGAACGACGCCGGCCTGATCGCCCAGACGCTGCAGGCGGCCGGGTTCGACGTCGTCGGTGCCAGGGATCTCGACGGCGATACGCTGCGCAAGAGCTTTCGTGATTTCATCCAGAAGGCCCAGTCCTCCGGACCCGGCACCGTCGCGATGATCTATCTTGCAGGCTACGGCGTGCAGCTTGCCGGCGAGAACTATTTCATCCCGGTCGATTCCAACATCACCCGCGACACGGACGTTCCGACCGAGGCCTTGCGGATCGGCGACTATATGCGCCAGCTCGCGTCGATCCCGCTCAAGGCCAACATCGTCGTGCTCGACGCGGCCCGCGCACAGCCCTTCATCGAGGGCGGCCAGCAGATCGCGAGCGGTCTGGCGCTGGTCGAGCCCGAGCCGAACATGCTGATCGCGTTCAACGCCGCGCCCGGCACGGTCGCGCCGGAGGAGCCGGGGCCCTATGGCATCTACGCCCAGTCGCTGGCGGAGATGATCCGGACCGGCGGCCTGCCGCTGCCCGAAGTGTTCGACCGCGTCCGCCTGCGCGTCAACGAGGCCAGCAAGGGCGCGCAGATTCCCTGGAACGAGCAGAAGATCTCGGCGCCGTTCTCGTTCTTCGAGCGCGGGCCGGATGCGCCGCCGCCTGCGGAGACGCCGGACCAGGTTGCCGCGCTGCGTGCCCGCCCGATCCGCGATCTCGGCGCGCAGGATGCTTATGCCGCCGCGCTCGAGCGCGACACGCTGCCGGCCTATGAGGAATTTCTCGCCGCCTATCCCGGAGATCCCCTGGCCAAGCGCGTGATGGCGATCGTCGCGGCGCGCCGCGAGGCCATCACCTGGCGGCGCACCTATCGTAACGACACGCCGGAAGCCTATTGGTCGTATCTGCGCCGTTATCCGCGCGGACCGCACGCGGGCGATGCGCGCCGCCGCCTTGCGATCCTCACCGCGCCGGCCGAGCCGCCGCCGAGCTTTGCGATGATCGACTACGACGTGCCGCCACCGCCGCCGGAGGAGGTGGTCTATGTCGATCGTCCGGTGCTGTATTTCGGCGATCCCGTGTTCGCCTTCGCACCGCCGCCACCGCCGCCGGTCTACTACCTGCCGCCGCCGCCGCCCGATTTCGTCGTGCTGCCGCCGCCGATGCCCGTGGTCGGCCTGTTCGTGCTGCCGCAGCCGGTGTTCGTGCCGATCCCGGTGTTCGTGAGGCCGCCGGTCTATGTCGCGCCGCCGCCGAACAACATCATCTACCAGAACATCCACAACACCACGGTCATCAACACCGTGATCAACCGCCCGCCGGCTCCAGCACCTGCTGTGGGGGCAGGGGCTGGACCGGGACCGGGACCGGGCAATCTGGCGCCGGCGATTGCCGGCCGCGCCAATCCTGCCGGGCCTGCCGTACCGCAGGCGGTCGTGCAGCGCGCTGCCCTGATCCAGCAGGGCAAGGCGCCGATGCCGCCGAGCGCGACGATCCAGCCGACGGTGAAGCCCGGCACGGTCCCGGGGACGATCCAGCCGATGGCGAAGCCCGGTACGCCGCCGGCGACGCCCGCGGCTGTTGCGCCCACCGCAGCGCCGCCGGTCGCACCGCAGACCAAGCTGCCTCAAGCCAATACCTTGCCGGTGCCCGGTGCCCAGGGTGGTCCGCCGACGCCGCCGGCGGGGGCAGGGACCCTGCCGGGCGGCAAGCCCGCACCGGGGGTGACGGCCCCGACGGCAACGGCTCCGACCCATCCGGGGGCGCCGACACATCCGGACGTGCCGGTCACCGCAACGCCCGGTGCACCCCCGCCAGCTCATCCCAGTGCGCCAACGGCAGCTGCGCCGGCGACCGCTGCGCCGACTGCGACGAACCCTGCTGCCGTGCCCGGTCCGGCGCCGAAGCCGCCGGTTGCGCAGACGCCGCCCGGCCCGGTTCCCGGAGTCGCGGGACGTCCGGTGCCACCGCCGACCACAGCTGCGCGCGAGCCGGTCAGGCCGCAGAACCCGCCGTCGGCGGGGCCGGCGCAGGCTGCCCGTCCGTCCGCGCCGCCCGCGCGTCCCCAAGCCGTAGCGAGACCGACACCGCCGCCGCCTGCGGCGGTCGTACGCCCCGCACCCCCGCCTCCGCCGCGCGTCGAATCGCCTCCGCCGGCACGGGTGGCTCCGCCCGTGGCGGTTGCGCGTCCGGCGCCTCCCCCACCAGTGGCGCGGCCGGCGCCGCCGCCCCCGGTCGCCCGGCCGGCACCCCCGCCACCGCCGCCGCGGATGGCCGTCGCGCCGCCGCCGCGCCCGGCTGCACCTCCGCCGCGTCCTGCGCCACCGCCGCCGGCGGCGGCAAAGAAGTGCCCACCCAACCAGCCCAAATGCTAGCCGGGTACCGGTCGGGCGCCGGGCATTACGGGATAGGGGCTTGAGCGGGCGAAAACCGCCTCCGAAAGGCCCTTATTTCCTTGCTTCTGGCCGAAATGGCGCTATATAGCGCCGCATCTCACACGGAAGCATGGCTCACAAGGCCGTCCGGTGGCAGCCGGGGCGACAACGCTCCGTTTTGCTCACACGCTTCCGGAGGAACCAACCGGAGAATTAGAACGATGGCGCTACCCGATTTCACCATGCGTCAGCTGCTTGAAGCTGGCGTGCACTTTGGTCACCAGTCTCACCGCTGGAATCCGAAAATGGCTCCGTTCATTTTCGGCGCCCGCAACAACATCCACATCGTCGACCTCGCGCAGACCGTGCCGATGCTGCACACCGCCTTGCAGGCGGTCAGCGACACCGTCGCCAAGGGCGGCCGCATTCTGTTCGTCGGCACCAAGCGCCAGGCGCAGGACGGCGTCGCGGACGCTGCCAAGCGCTGCGCGCAGTATTTCGTCAATTCGCGCTGGCTCGGCGGCACGCTGACCAACTGGAAGACGATCTCGGCCTCGATCAAGCGCCTGCGTCATCTCGACGACGTGCTGGCGGGCGGCGATGCCTCCTCCTACACCAAGAAGGAGCGCCTGACGCTTCAGCGCGAGCGCGACAAACTCGACCGCTCGCTCGGCGGCATCAAGGACATGGGCGGTCTGCCCGACCTGATCTTCGTGATCGACACCAACAAGGAAGACATCGCGATCCAGGAGGCCCAGCGCCTCAACATCCCGGTCGCCGCGATCGTCGACACCAATTCGGACCCCAAGGGCATCACCTATGTGGTGCCGGGCAACGACGACGCCGGCCGTGCGATCGCGCTCTATTGCGACCTGATCGCGCGCGCTGCGATCGACGGCATCTCCCGGGCCCAGGGCGATTCGGGCATCGACGTCGGCGCGTCGGCTCGTCCGCTCGCTGAAGAACTGCCGGCGGCCTCGTCGAGCGGCTTCCAGGGCCTTGCTGGCCCGCGCGGCACCGCCGATGACCTCAAGAAGCTCCCGGGCGTGTCGGGTGCGATCGAGAAGAAGTTCAACGACCTCGGCATCTTCCACTTCTGGCAGCTCGCCGAGCTCGATCACGACACCGCGCACAAGATCGGCGAAGAAGTCGGTTTGCCGAGCCGTGCGGACGCCTGGGTGGCCAAGGCCAAGGCGCTGACCGCGGAAGCGGAATAAGTCAAAAAGAGCGATGGGTTGGCCGGAGTGATCCGGCCACCATGTCAGTTGACGCGAATCCCTGAGATGGACCGCGGCGGGGCGCTTCGATGCCACGCCGCGGCGAACCAGCAGGCACAAAGGATTTTCAACGATGGCAACGATCACAGCTGCGATGGTCAAGGACCTGCGCGAGTCGACCGGCGCGGGCATGATGGACTGCAAGGCCGCGCTGACCGAAAACGACGGCAACATGGAAGCGGCGCAGGATTGGCTGCGCAAGAAGGGCCTGTCCAAGGCCGCCAAGAAGTCGGGCCGCGTTGCGGCCGAGGGTCTGATCGGCGCGCTCACCAAGGGCAACAAGGGCGTCGTGGTCGAGGTCAACTCCGAGACCGACTTCGTCGCGCGCAACGGTCAGTTCCAGGGCCTGGTCAAGATGATCGCCCAGGTCGCGTTCGACGTCGGCGCCGACGTCGAGAAGATCAAGGCCGCCAAGGTCGGTGACGTCACGGTCGAAGCCGCGATCAACGACGCGATCGCCACCATCGGCGAGAACATGACGCTGCGCCGCGCCGCTTCGCTCGAAGTGAGCCAGGGCGTGGTGTCGAACTACGTCCATGGCGCGGTCGTCGAGGGCGCCGGCAAGATGGGCGTGATCGTGGCGCTGGAATCGCCCGGCAAGGCCGATGAGCTCGCCAGCCTCGGCCGCCAGATCGCGATGCATGTCGCCGCCGCCAACCCGCTGGCGCTCGATCCGTCCGGCCTCGATCCGGCGGTCGTCAAGCGCGAGAAGGACGTGCTCGCCGACAAATATCGCCAGCAGGGCAAGCCCGAGAACGTGATCGAGAAGATCGTCGAGTCCGGCCTCAAGACCTACTACAAGGAAGTCTGCCTGCTCGAGCAGGCCTTCATCCACGACACCGGCAAGTCGGTGGCGCAGGCGGTGAAGGAGGCCGAGGGCAAGGTCGGCGGCGCTGTGAAGATCGCGGGCTTTGTGCGCTATGCTCTCGGTGAGGGAATCGAGAAGCAGGAAAGCGACTTCGCAGCCGAGGTCGCCGCGGCCAGCGGCAAGAAGTAAGCGCCGGAACACCTCCTTCCGGCGTGCCGCCGGAAGCGGCGCCCGGAGAAGGAAAGTGCTCATGACTGATCCGGTCTATCGTCGCGTCGTGATCAAGCTGTCCGGCGAATATCTCGCGGGACAGCAAGGCTTTGGCATCGATCAGCCGACCGTCGACCGGGTTGCGGACGATCTGATCGCCGCCCGCAAGCTCGGATGCGAGGTCGCGGTCGTGATCGGCGGCGGCAATATCGTGCGCGGCGTCGAGGTCTCGGCCCGCGGCGTGTCACGCCCGACCGGCGACACCATGGGCATGCTCGCCACCATGATGAACTGCCTGGCGCTGGAAGCAGCGATCGAGCGCAAGGGTGCGCCGGCGCGCACGCTCTCGGCCTTCGTCATGCCCGAGATTTCCGAGCTGTTCACCCGCACTGCGGCGCACAAATACCTCGCCGAGGGCCGCATCGTGGTGCTCGGCGGCGGCACCGGCAATCCGTTCTTCACCACCGACACGACCGCGGTGCTGCGCGCCGCCGAAATCGGCGCCCAGGCGGTGCTGAAGGCGACCAATGTCGACGGCGTCTACTCGGCCGATCCGAAGAAGGATCCGTCCGCGACGCGGTTCGACCGGCTGACCCATTCGCAGGCGATCGAGGGCGGCTACAAGGTGATGGATGCGACCGCCTTCGCGCTTGCCCGCGAGACGTCGCTGCCTATCATCGTATTCTCGATCGCGGAGCCGGGGTCGATCGGCGCGATTCTGCGCGGCGTCGGCCACGGAACCATCGTCGCCGGCTGACGGCTCATCTGGTGCGCCCTTCGGGAAGGGCGCCGGGCGGTCGCCGGGATTTTGAAGGAGAAACGTGATGCCCACGGGTAATTTCGACCTCAACGAAGTGAAGCGCCGCATGCAGGGCGCCATCGCCTCGCTCAAGCACGAGCTCGGCGGCCTGCGGACGGGGCGCGCCTCCGCCTCGATGCTCGATCCGGTGCAGGTCGACGCCTACGGCAGCCACATGCCGCTCAACCAGCTCGCCACCGTCAGCGTGCCGGAGCCGCGCCTGATCTCTGTGCAGGTCTGGGACAAGTCGATGGTCAAGGCGGTGGAGAAGGCGATCGTCGATTCCAACCTCGGCCTGTCGCCCGCGACCGAAGGCCAGGTGCTGCGCCTGCGCATCCCCGAGCTCAACGAGGAGCGGCGCAAGGAACTGGTCAAGGTCGCGCACAAATACGCGGAAGCCGCCAAGGTCGCCGCGCGTCACGTCCGCCGCGACGGTCTCGACGTCCTCAAGAAGCTCGAGAAGAATCACGAGATGTCGGAGGACGACCAGAAGCGTCACGCCGACGAGGTGCAGAAGGCGACCGACGGAACCATCGCCGAGATCGACCAGTTGCTGGCCGCCAAGGAAAAAGAAATCCTCACCGTTTAAGGCATCGCCTTCATGTCCAACGCCGCCGCGCCCGCAACGGAAGGACCCGATCGGTCCGAGGCGCCCGCGCATGTCGCCATCATCATGGATGGCAACGGGCGTTGGGCGGCCGCGCGCGGTCTGCCGCGCGCCGAGGGGCATCGCCGCGGCGTCGAGGCGCTGCGCCGCGTCGTACGTGCCTCGCACGAGCTCGGCATCCGCTATCTCACCATCTTCTCCTTTTCGTCGGAGAACTGGTCGCGTCCGGCGAGCGAGATCGGCGATCTCTTCGGTCTGCTCCGCCGTTTCATCCGCAACGACCTGGCGAGCCTGCATCGCGACGGCGTCAAGGTCCGCATCATCGGAGAGCGCGAGGGGCTCGAGGGCGACATCTGCGCGCTGCTCAACGAGGCCGAGGAACTGACCCGCGACAATACGCGCCTCACGCTTGTCGTCGCCTTCAATTACGGCTCGCGGCAGGAAATCGCGAAAGCGGCGCAGAAGCTCGCCCGCGAGGTCGCGGAGGGCAAGCGCGATCCTGCCACGATCGACGCCGAGACCCTCGGCGCGCATCTCGATGCGCCCGACATTCCAGATCCCGATCTTATCATCCGCACCAGCGGCGAGCAGCGCCTGTCCAATTTCCTGATGTGGCAGGCCGCCTATAGTGAGCTCGTGTTCGTGCCGATCCACTGGCCCGATTTCGACAAGGCGGCGCTGGAAAGCGCGATCGCCGAATTCGCCAGGCGCGAGCGCCGTTTCGGCGGTCTGGTCGCGAAAACCGCCTCGTGAGCGAACACGATTCCGCACCGGCCGGCGCAAAGCCAGCCCCGAGCAATCTCGTGATGCGAGTCCTCGCAGCGCTGGTGCTGGCGCCGCTGACCATTGCGATCGCTTATGTCGGCGGCTGGCTGTGGGTGTTGCTCGTCACCCTTGTCTCGATCGGCCTGCTTGCGGAATGGCTGACGGTGGTGGGCGCGGGATCGGCCGCGCTGACCGGGGCAGGGACGGTGGTCATCGCGATGATGGGGGCCGCCGTCGCTTTTGGCGGGCTCAAGACCTCCGTCGTCGTCGGCCTCATCGGCGGCGCGATCGTGACGCTGATGGCGCGCGGCAAGTTCATTTGGGCCGCGAGCGGATTCGCGTATGCGGCGGCGGCGCTGCTCGCCTCGATCCTGCTGCGGAAGGATCTCGTCAACGGCTTCTCCGCGCTGATGTTCGTGCTGCTGGTGGTGTGGGCGACCGATATCGGCGGCTATTTCGCCGGCCGCAGCATCGGCGGACCGAAGCTCTGGCCGCGCGTGAGCCCGAAGAAGACCTGGGCGGGCGCTGTCGGCGGCTTTGTCGCAAGCCTTCTGGTTGCGGTCGGCTTTGCGGCTTGCGGGCTCGGAAAGATGGCGCCATTGCTGCTCGTCAGCGCCATCCTCTCGGTGGTGTCGGCGTTGGGCGATCTGTTCGAATCCGCGGTGAAGCGGCGCTTCGGCGTCAAGGATTCCAGTCACTTAATTCCCGGCCATGGCGGGCTTATGGACCGCCTGGACGGTTTTGTCGCTGCCATCCTGGCGGCTTGGATTATTGGCTTTCTCCGCCATGGTGTGCATAGCGCCGGAAGCGGTCTTATGGTTTGGTGAGGATATGAGCGCGGTCCCATTGCGTAATAACAAGGCTGCGGCGTCCACCGTCCGCAGCGTCACGGTTCTCGGCGCCACCGGCTCGATCGGCGACAGCACGATGGATCTGCTGCGGGCCTCGCCCGAGCGCTACCGGGTCGAGGCGCTGACGGCGAACAGCAATGTCGCGGCGCTGGCGAAGCTCGCGAAGGAATTTTCCGCGCGTTACGTCGCGGTCGCCGACACCTCCAAGCTCGCCGAGCTCAAGTCCGCGCTGGCGGGCACCAGCACCGAATGCGGTGCCGGCGAAAGCGCGGTGATCGAAGCCGGCGCACGTCCTGCCGATTGGGTGATGGCGGCCGTGAGCGGCGCGGCCGGATTGAAGCCGGCGCTGGCGGCGGTCGATCGCGGCGCGCATGTCGCGCTCGCCAACAAGGAATGCCTGGTTTGCGCCGGTGATTTCTTCATGCAGCGTGCGGCCAAGGCCGGCGCCTGCATCCTGCCGGCCGATTCCGAGCACAATGCGCTGTTCCAGGCGCTCGCTTCGGGCAATCGCGATGAGCTCGTCCGCGTCATCATCACGGCGTCGGGCGGCCCGTTCCGCACCTGGAAGCCCGCCGATATCGAGCAAGCCACGCTCGAACAGGCCCTGAAGCATCCGAACTGGAGCATGGGCCAGAAGATCACGATCGATTCGGCCTCGATGATGAACAAGGGGCTCGAGGTGATCGAGGCGTCCTATCTGTTCGCGCTCACGCCCGACGAGATCGACGTCCTCGTCCATCCGCAGTCGATCATCCACGGCATGGTCGAGTTCTCCGACCGGTCGGTGATGGCCCAGCTCGGCGCGCCCGACATGCGAACCCCGATCGCGCACTGCCTCGGCTGGCCCGATCGCATCAAGGGGCCGGCGGCCAAGCTGGACCTCGCCAAGATCGGCCAGCTGACCTTCGAGGCGCCGGATTTCGAGCGCTTCCCGGGGCTGCGCCTGGCTTTCGATTCGCTCCGGACCGGGAAGGGGGCGACCACCGTCTACAACGCGGCCAACGAGGTTGCGGTCGCCGCGTTCATCGCCGGCAAGATCCGGTTCGGCGCGATCGCCCGGCTGGTGGAGGCGACACTCGACGACTGGATCCGCAGCGGGAACCAGGCGCCCCTGACGTCCGCCGACGATGCAATCTCTGTTGACCATGTTGCTCGAAATAAAGCTGCCGCCCTATTGCCTCAAATTGCCTTAAAGGCATCCTAGATGGTTCGCAGCCAGGGCCTTGCGGCGCTGGATGAGGGAAATCGATGATCGACTTTTTCGTCCATAGTTTCAATACGTTGAGCCATGGGCTCCTCGGCTACGCGGTTCCCTTCCTGTTCGTCCTGACGATCGTCGTGTTCTTCCATGAGCTCGGCCACTTTCTGGTCGCGCGCTGGGCGGGCGTTCGTGTGTTAACTTTCTCGCTCGGTTTCGGACCTGAGCTGGTCGGTTTCAATGACCGCCACGGCACGCGCTGGAAGATCTCGGCGATCCCACTCGGCGGCTACGTCAAGTTCTTCGGCGACGAGAGCGAGGCTTCGACTCCGTCGGCCCAGAC
>Ga0102592_1003942_pt1 | contig 10500 bp, 6 predicted proteins | sample AraplaCol_mMF_r2_FD_76861 | JGI IMG/M metagenome (GOLD analysis project Ga0102592, IMG submission 76861) | Arabidopsis root microbial communities from North Carolina, USA - plate scrape MF_Col_mMF_r2 (SPADES assembly) (version 2) | ecosystem: Host-associated > Plants > Roots > Endosphere | place... | reverse complement strand
AAGTCATCATCGCCGTTGGCCACACCGACTCGTTCGGTTCGGACAAGTACAACGATCGCCTGTCGATCCGTCGTGCTGAATCGGTCAAGGCTTACCTGGTGAGCAAGGGCGTTGAAGCCAACCGCGTCTACACCGAAGGCAAGGGCAAGCGTCAGCTGAAGGTTGATCCGAAGTCGTGCAAGGGCAACCGCACCGCTCAGATCGCCTGCCAGCAGCCGAACCGTCGCGTGGAAGTCGAAGTGGTCGGCACCCGCAGCGCACGTTAATCGGATCCTCTCCGATGACGAAAAGCCCAGCATATGCTGGGCTTTTTTTTCGCCCATATTTTCGGCTTTTCCTGCGCGCTGCCTCCGGCGGTTTTCGCCGGCAGCGCGCCGGGTCCTCCATATTCGGCGTGGCACTGTTTTTTTGGTAAAGTTGCCGCAGCCTTTTCATCAGACCTGCCGCCTGCGCGGCGCCAACGATGTCGCATTCGACCACCCTCAACGCCTCGACCCCAACCGGCCGCAATGCCGATCCGAAAGAGATCGACAAGTTCAGCGAGCTGGCCCACCGCTGGTGGGACCCGAACAGTGAATTCAAGCCGCTGCATGACCTGAACCCGCTCCGTCTGGGCTGGATCGACGGTATCGCGCACCTGTCGGGCAAGCAGGTCATCGATGTGGGTTGCGGCGGCGGCATCCTGTCGGAAAGCATGGCTCGCATTGGCGCCACGGTCCGGGGGATCGACCTGTCCGCCAAGGCACTGAAGGTTGCCGACCTGCACAGCCTGGAATCGGGCGTGGCGGTCACCTACGAGGAAATCGCCGTAGAAGACCTTGCGGCCCGCGCGCCGGCCAGCGTCGACGTGGTGACCTGCATGGAAATGCTCGAACATGTGCCCGATCCACAATCGATCGTGCGCGCCTGCATGACGCTGGTCAAACCCGGCGGCCACGTGTTCTTCTCGACGATCAACCGCAACCTGAAGGCCTACCTGCTGGCTATCGTCGGCGCCGAATACGTGCTGAACATGCTGCCGCGCGGCACGCATGACTACCAGAAGTTCATTACGCCCTCCGAGATGGCCCGCTTTGCGCGCAACGTCGGACTGGAGATGATCGAGATGCGCGGGATGACCTTCAATCCCTTGACGCAGATCTATTCGCTCGGTCGCGATACCGATGTGAACTACATGATGGCGTTTCGGAAGGTTGCATGACGATGGCGAAGTTCGACGCAGTTTTCTTTGATCTCGACGGTACGCTGGCCGATACGGCCCCCGACCTCGCGGCCGCAGCCAATCGGCTTGTCGTGGAACACGGCATGGCACCCGTCGCCTACGAGAAGCTTCGTCCGGTGGCCTCGCACGGCGCACGCGGGCTGATCGGCGCGGCCTTCGGCAAGCGTCCTGAAGATCCGGAGTTCCCCGCCCTGCGCGACACCTTCCTCGACTACTACGAGGCCGATATCGCCGTGCATACGCGCCTGTTCGAGGGCATGGATGCGGTGCTGGCAAAGCTTGAGGCCGACGGCGTGCCGTGGGGCATCGTCACCAACAAGATTGCGCGCTTCACGGTGCCGCTGGTACGCGCCATCGGCCTCGCGCCACGCGCGTCGGCAGTGGTCAGTGGCGACACCACGCCGCACGCCAAACCGCACCCTGCACCGCTGCTGCATGCCGCCGAACTGAGCGGCGTGGCAGCGGCGCGCTGCCTGTATGTCGGCGACGACCTGCGCGACATCCAGGCCGGCAAGGCCGCAGGCATGGCCACGGTTTCGGCGGCCTACGGGTACTGCGGCGAAGGCGAGCCGCCGGACACCTGGGGCGCGGACTACCTGATCCATCACCCGGCCGAACTGCTTGAATTGCTGGGCTGAGCCCCCAGCTAACAGTACGGAACCGGAAGCACGCCACAGGCGTCGAAACCGGGTACAATCCGCTTTCTTTCGCGTTTCACAGCGCACATTGGGGCCGACCTGGTTTCGACGTGGGTTACGAAGCAGTGAGGGCATACCGAGGACCCGTCACCTCGTTAATCAATGGGAATGCAATAACTGCTAACGACGAACGTTACGCACTGGCAGCCTAAGGGCCGCCGTCCTCGCACTGGCTCGCTGACGGGCTAGGGTTCGCAAGAACCAGCGAGGTCATTTACGTCAGATAAGCTTCGGGAGTGTCACGGGCCCGAGGACGAAAACCTAGTGACTCGCCGTCGTAGAGCGTGTTCGTCCGCGATGCGCCGGTTAAATCAAATGACAGAACTAAGTATGTAGAACTCTCTGTGGAGGGCTTGCGGACGCGGGTTCGATTCCCGCCGGCTCCACCAGTACACCGCACCACCCCGGACACGCATCATCGTCCGGGCAATGAAAAACGGGCCTCGCGGCCCGTTTTTTTTGCTTCGCACTTCCCGTCAATGCACCACGACTCCATCGACCGGCATGCTTTCGAGCCGGGCGGCGTAGAAGCGGTCCACGGGCAGGCTGACGCCCAAGTGTACATAGAGACGCTTCGCATGATCCACAGAGCCGACCATGCCCGGCATCCATAGTCGCTGCAGTAGCGCGTGCGACTCGCCCGAGTGGGCCGCGAACGCATCTACCCCGAACTCCTGGATGGCCTTGAAGAGCACCAGCCCAACCAGGTACATGTCGCCCGTATCCAGCGCGATTCCTGCCTGCGCAGTCCAGCGCTGGGCACGATCTTCGATTTTTTCCGCTTCGGCAAAACGCTCCGTCATGGTCGGCATGAACGCGTCGCCAGGCGGTAGAAAGGTAAAGCTCATCAGACGGCTCCTAACCCCGTATGCCAACAATGACGGCCAATTTCGCCGAAAACTGAAGCGATCGGAACAGATTCGAACAGTTTCCGGCGAAAATACAACACTTAGCGAATCAAACGCCACAAGGCCGGCGTCACTGCAGGGGTCCATCCTGCACCGCGCCACGCGGTATGACGTTGCAGGCAGACGTATCGCCTGCCCTGGTAGGTGACTGCCTGACCCGTTTCATACGCAGGGCCCTCGCGCCACGTATCGAGCGTGCTCCCGTCGGGCAATCCCGTTGACATGCCGCCGGAGCCACGGCCGGATCGGCCACTTGCGCTCGGGGCTTCCTTGTCGATTTCGAAGCGATATCCCGCGTACGACTTGCTCAGATACACGCGGTTGGCAGTGGCCGAACCCAGCGGCACGATGCTCGACGCGCCATTGCGCGCCTGCAACTCGCCGATGCGGAAGATCTTCGACTCGAAATTGACCTTCTGGGCAAGTTGATAGGCCCACGTGCGGGCCTTGGCGTTGGCTGCGGTGATCGTCATCACATGCTTGCCCGCATCGCGTCCCATGGCATCCAGGGCACGGAACGTCAGCTTCGTGCCCACCACCAGATCGCCCTTGGCCGTCAGCGCCCCTTGATCCTCCCAGCCGATCTCGCGCACCGCCAGGCCGTCGCCGGGGAACTTGACGTCGGCGCACGCATAGAACGCCTCCGGGCTGTCACTGCGCTGCCAGATGCTGTAGATGATATGACTGCCCTTCTTGCCCGGCGGCAGCTGCACCTTCATGTGGTATCTGCCGCCTTCCTTCGTGGCCTGCGCGCCCGATACCGTCGCAAATTCTTCAACATCGCTCCAGCGCAGCGGCATGCCCGGATCCCAGTCATCGCGCGTGATGTAATACTTGAAATACTGCGTGGCATGTGACGCAGAGGCCCGCCAGACAAAGGTGTGGTCGCCGGCGGCCGTGGGCACGATCGATGTCTGCGGCCAGTCGAGCCGCGCGAGGTCCAGTCCGCGGAAGCTTGCCGAACCGCCGGAACAAAGCTCGCCATCCGCGATGAATGCGCGATGATTTCCTGCGGCATTGCCTTGGCGAACGCCGTTCCAGTCGTAGAACTGCTGTGCTCCGCCAACTGCCCGGGCCGCCTTGCACGCGCCCGATCGTGGCTGTTCGGCGCCTTCGTTGTAGCAGTTCAGCACCCGGCTGGCGGGTAGCTCCATGGTGCCGTGCGCCTGCGCGGAAAGCGGGGCGACCGTTGCGGCAAGCACGAGGCATGTGATGCCGATTGCCTTGTGGGACATTGCGATCTTCCTTGAAACGTTGATGGGGTACTCGCCATTTATTGAGAATGGCTGCGCGATTTGACGCGCCCCAGAACGCTGACGAAATCGGAATCGTCCGAAAGTGGTTCCTGCTCTGCCGAGGGTCAAACGGATGGCGAATACACATCCATACGCGAATCCATACAGTTGTCGCGCGCATGGCGGCTACAATAGGCCGTCGCTGTTTTACGCCCTGCCCTCATGTCCGACCACCCCCGCTTCACTGTCAGCCGATCCATGGTCATGCTGCTGCCCGAGCAGCCGTTTCTTGACTGGATTCAGGCGGTGGACCCCGATCCCGTGCCCACGCTGACGCTCAGCGACGTGCGTGACGACGCCAGTGTCTTCCTGCTGCCCGCGGAAGTCGCCGACACGCCCGAGAACGCCTTGCGCTGGGTGGAAAAGCGCTGGCGCTCGTTTTTCGAATTCATGCTGGGCGAGTGGTTCGACGATTCGGCCTGGCCCGAAACCTTGTCGCTGGCCATGTTCCGGGAATGGTTCAGCGTCCGGTTCCATTCGATGGTCTGGGACATGGCCCCCGACGCCCCGCTGGAATACGAGGACTGGGACGACGAGGAAGACGACGACGCGCCCACCGTCCTGCACTGACCGCCGGGCCCCAACGGGGGCGCATCGCCCGCAACAATGCAAAACGGCACGCCCAGGCGTGCCGTTTTTGAATCGGTCAGGGATCGGATCAGAGAAAGCGATCCAGAATCTTCCGACTGTGCTTGTCCAGCGCGAACTGGTCGCGGATCAGGTAGTGGATGCCGTGGCTGTCCGAAATCAGTAGCGTGGTGCCCGTCAGCCGCCGAATGTTCTCTTCGCCCCGCAGCACCAGGTCGGTCTGGCCGCGATCGGTCTGCACCGTCCAGACGCTGGGCGTGGCATAGGTCGACACGCTCACAATCTTGCGGATCTCGGGCATGAACTCGCGCGAGGCCAGTTCGGCCTCGATCAGTTCGCGGGTTGGCGCTGGCAGCGTATCCAGACGCGGAATCCACGCCAGTTCCTTGCCATCGGTGCTCATCATCCCCACGCCATCGTCGGCGGCGGAAATCGGAAACGCGCGCACAGGCACCACGCCCTCGTGCTGCGCGCCGTCGGCGGTCATCAGCACGAGCTTGCCAAGGCTGTTGCGGGACAGGCTGAATTCGGGCGTTTGCATAGCCGTTTCTTGAACTGATGAGTTACTGGGCACTGACTGCCTCCGCGGCTTCGGCGCGATTGCCGGCGCTGGTGTCGTCCGGATCGGTATCGACATTGCGCGCCTGGGCCTGATACAGCTTGTAGTACGCGCCTTCGCGCGCCAACAGTTCGTCGTGGCTGCCCACTTCGACGATCTGGCCACGGTCCATTACCACCAGGCGGTCGGCCTTGCGAAGCGTCGACAGGCGGTGCGCAATGGCAATCGTGGTACGGCCCTGCACGAGGTTGTCCAGTGCCTTCTGGATTTCCTTCTCGGTCGAGGTATCCACCGACGACGTGGCCTCGTCCATGATCAGGATGCGTGGATCGATCAGCAGCGCGCGGGCAATCGAGATCCGCTGGCGCTCGCCTCCGGACAGCGCCTGGCCGCGTTCGCCGACCAGCGAGTCATAGCCGTGCGGCAGCCGCAGGATGAACTCGTGTGCGTGCGCGGCGCGGGCCGCGGCGATGATCTCCTCGCGCGTGGCATCGGGCTTGCCGTAGGCGATGTTGTCGGCAATCGTGCCGAAGAACAGGAACGGCTCCTGCAGCACCAGGCCGATGTTCTGGCGGAAATCCGATACCGGCAGCGAGCGGATATCGACCCCATCCACGCGGATGGCACCTTCGGAGACATCGTAGAAACGGCAAATCAGGTTCACCAGCGTGCTCTTGCCCGACCCGCTGTGACCCACCAGGCCAATCATCTCGCCCGGCTCGATCGTCAGGTTCAGGCCCCGGATCACGGCGCGGTTGCCATAGCGGAAGCCGAGGTCGCGCATCTCGATGGCGCCGCGCACGTTTTCCAGGCGCACGGGCTTCTGCGGCTCGGGCACGCTGGACACGTGATCGAGGATGTCGAAGATACGCTTGGCGCCGGCGGCCGCCTTCTGGGTCACCGACACGATCCGGCTCATCGAATCCAGACGCGTATAGAAGCGGCTGATATAGGTCAGGAACGCCACCAGCACACCGACGGTAATCGCGTTATGGCTGACCTGCCAGATGCCGAAGATCCAGACCACCAGCAGGCCCACTTCGGTCAGCAGCGTCACGGTCGGCGTGAACAGCGACCACACGGCATTCACGCGGTCATTGATCGCCAGATTGTGACGATTGGCTTCGCGGAAGCGCACCACCTCGCGCTTTTCCTGGGCAAACGCCTTGACCACGCGGATGCCCGGAATCGTATCGGCCAGTACGTTGGTGATCTCGGACCAGATCCGGTCGATCTTCTCGAAGCCGTGCCGCAGGCGGTCACGCACCAGGTGGATCATCCACGCGATGAACGGCAACGGCACCAGCGTGACCAGCGCCAGCCACGGATTGATCGAAATCAGGATGATCGACGTCATGGCGATCATCAGCACATCGGTGGCGAAGTCGAGCAGATGCAGCGACAGGAACACGCTGATACGGTCGCTCTCGGAGCCGATGCGCGCCATCAGGTCGCCGGTACGCTTGCCGCCGAAATATTCCAGCGACAGCTTGAGCAGGTGTTCGTATGTGGTGGTGCGCAGGTCCGCGCTGATGCGCTCCGACACCCGTGCCAGCAGGTAGGTGCGGGCCCAGCCCAGTGCCCACGCCACCAGCGCGGCGCCCAGCAGGCCGGCCAGGTACAGCTTGACCAGGCCATAGTCGATCGGCACGCCGTTCTGATACGGGATCAGCACCTTGTCCATCAGCGGCATGGTCAGGTAAGGCGGCACCAGCGTGGCGGCCGTGCCCAGCAGCAGCAGCACGAAGCCGCCCAGCAGTTCCCAGCGATAAGGCCGCGCAAAGCGCCACAGGCGCAGCAGCGCCCAGGTGGACGGCGGCGTTTCCAGTTCGCGGCTGCATTGCGGGCACTGCTCTTCGCCTGGCGGAATGGGCGCCTTGCAGGTCGGGCAGATGTCGGCATCCGGCGTGGCCGAATGGCCGGTTGCCAGCAGATCGCGGCGCGCATCGAACTGGTCGGCCAGCCGCAATGCGTCAGGATTGTAACCAAGCGTATAGCGCCAGGTGGCCAGGCGCTGCCGGCCATCGCCCAGTTCCAGCGAGCCGACCCCGGCGTGGTCGCCGTGGGCAAGGGTCAGCCCGGGGGCGATATCCCAGCTTTGCAGGGCGGATTCCCCGGGCGCGCGAGAGATCAGACGACGATCCGTCACAACCAGCCACCCTTGGGTAAAATGCAGCCTTGCGTCCAGGTCCAGCATCAGCCCGGCCAGGACGGTTTCCCCGGGCAGCAAGCCGGTGCCAAGTTCGGCAGCCCAGGGACCTTGCGGGCCGGGGTGGTTGGAAGCAGACGGGGAGGACTGGGTCATTGTTGGCGCAAAAAGCGATAAAAGCGCGTCCGCAGACCCAAAAACGGATCAAATACGGACATAACTTGAAACAATTTAAGCGGTTCGCCAGGCTGGCGGCCCGCAATTTTGCCCGCAAGTATACATAACGCAAACAAGCGGGCACCTTGGTGCGCTGCACAATGCGTTGCCGGTCTCGAAGGGTAACGAAGGGTCAACCCTGAGGCTACAGTAACGTTAACGAAAGATTAGCTTTCCATTTCCCGGGCACTCGCCCACTGCCTCAAGCAAATTCAATGAAAAAGAAGGACATTGAGATTTTCGATGTCATGTCGCTGCGCGGCCCGAATATGTGGACATATCGGCCGGTGCTGGAGGCATGGGTCGATATCGGCGAACTGGAGGATTTCCCCTCCAACAAGATTCCGGGGTTCTACGAGCGCCTCTCGGCGTGGCTACCCACGCTGATCGAGCACCGCTGCAGCCCGGGCGTGCGCGGTGGCTTCCTGATGCGGTTGAAGGAAGGCACCTGGCCCGGGCACATCCTGGAACACGTCACGCTTGAGCTGCAGAACCTGGCCGGCATGCCGGGCGGCTTCGGCAAGGCGCGCGAGACCCCGGTACGTGGCGTCTACAAGGTCATCGTCCGTGCCTGGCACGAGCAGGTGACGCGCGCCGCGCTGTTCGCCGCGCGGGACCTGGTCATGGCCGCCATCGAGGACCGCCCGTTCGACGTGGCCGCCGCCGTGGAAACGCTGCGCGACCTCGTCGACGAGCACTGCCTGGGACCGAGCACCGCCTGCATCGTCGATGCCGCCGATGACCGCGACATCCCGTCGATCCGCCTGTCGGACGGCAATCTGGTGCAGCTCGGCTACGGCGCGCGCCAGCGCCGCATCTGGACGGCCGAGACCGACCGCACCAGCGCCATCGCCGAATCGATCTCGCGCGACAAGGACCTGACCAAGTCGCTGTTGGAATCATGCGGCGTACCGGTGCCGGAAGGCCGCATGGCGGACAGCGCCGAAGACGCCTGGGATGCCGCCGAAAGCATCGGCCTGCCCGTGGTGGTCAAGCCTTACGACGGCAACCATGGCCGGGGCGTGTTTACCAACCTGATGACGCGCGACGAGGTGCAGACCGCCTATGCCGTAGCCATCGAGGAAGGCAACGGCGTGATCGTCGAGCGCTTCGTGCCCGGCAACGAGCACCGCCTGCTGATCGTGGGCGGCCGCATGGTGGCCTGCGCGATGGGCGAGACCGCCTCGGTCGTGGGCGACGGCAAGCAGACCATCGACGAGCTGATCGAATCGCAGATCAATTCGGACCCGCGCCGTGGCAGCACCGAGGATCATCCGCTGAACCGGGTGCGCCTGGATTCGGCCGCGCGCCTGGAACTGAAGCGCCAGGGCTATGCCGATGGCAGCGCCGTGCCGCCCGAGGGCCGCACCGTGCTGATCCAGCGCAACGGCAATGTGGCCTTCGACGTCACCGACCGCGTGCACCCGAGCGTGGCCGCCAATGCCGCGCTGGCCGCGCGCATCGTCGGCCTGGATATCGCCGGCGTGGACCTGGTGGCCGAGGACATCTCGCGCCCGCTGGCCGACCAGCGCGGCGCCATCGTCGAGGTCAATGCCGGCCCCGGCCTGCTGATGCACATCAAGCCTGCCGACGGCGAGCCGCGCCCCGTGGGCCGCGCCATCGTCGACCACCTGTTCCCGACCCGCAACGGCGTGGACGACGACGGCCGCATTCCGGTGGTGGGCATTACCGGCACCAACGGCAAGACCGTGGTAGCCAAGCTCGTGGCGCGCCTGCTGCAGTTGTCGGGCAAGCATACGGGCCTGTCCTGCAGCGATGGCCTGTTCCTGGACCGCCGCCAGGTGGAAAAGGGCGACCGTGGCGAGAAAGCCAGCTGGGACGCCGGCCACCGCATCCTGATGAACCGCGCGGTGGAAGCGGCCGTGTTCGAGAACGACAGCGGCATGATTCTTTCGCAAGGCCTGCCGTACGACCGCTGCCAGGTTGGCGTGGTCACGAACTTCGGCCAGCCCGATCACCTTGGCGACTACTACGTCGAGGATGAAGACCGCATGTACAACGTGCTGCGCACGCAGATCGACGTGGTGCTCAAGACCGGCGCGGCCGTGCTGAACGCCGCCGATCCGCGCCTGGTCGAGATGGCCGAGCTGAGCGATGGCGACGTGATCTTCTTCGGCCTGTCCGCTGACCTGCCCGCAATCGTCGAGCACCGCGCCGCTGGCCGCCGCGCCGTGTTCGTGCGCGAGGGCAAGGTGGTGATGGCTACCGGCGCCAGCGAAAACGCGCTGACCGATGTGTCGGCGATTCCGCTGACCTACGCCGGCCGCGTCGCGTTCCAGATCGAGAACGTGCTGGCCGCCGTTGCCACGGGCTGGGCGCTGGGCATCTCGAACGACCTGATCCGTGCCGGCATCGTTACCTTCGACGTGGGCCAGGTGGATGTGCCGGGCCGCTTCACGTTGTTCGAGCGCCAGGGCGCCACGGTGATCGTCGACGACGCGCACAACGCGCCGGCGCTGGAAGCGCTGGCCGCCGCGCTGGACCGCTTCCCGGCCGAGCGCCGCATGCTGGTGTTCGGTGCCGGCGTGCAGCGCCGCGACGAAGACCTGGTGCAGCAGGGCAAGGTGATCGGCAAGTCGTTCGACCGCGTATTCCTGTGCGAAGACCACAGCGTGCGCCGCGACCTGCCCGATGCCGAAGCCCGCGCGCTGCTGAAGAAGGGCCTGTACGAGGGCCGCCGCGTAACGAAGATCATCGACGAAGCCGGTCGGCGCGAGGCGGTGGAAGCCGCGCTGTCGCAACTGGTGGCCGGTGACCTGCTGGTCCTGCAGTGCGACGAGACCTCGACCGAGAGCACCGTCGAGCAGGTACACCAGTGGATGGGCCGCAGCGGACGCCGCGCGT
>Ga0102592_1003937_pt1 | contig 10512 bp, 13 predicted proteins | sample AraplaCol_mMF_r2_FD_76861 | JGI IMG/M metagenome (GOLD analysis project Ga0102592, IMG submission 76861) | Arabidopsis root microbial communities from North Carolina, USA - plate scrape MF_Col_mMF_r2 (SPADES assembly) (version 2) | ecosystem: Host-associated > Plants > Roots > Endosphere... | reverse complement strand
GGAATTTTCCATCGCAGGGCTTTTGGACTTGGTCTTTTCGACCTCGCGCCCCTGACGGACTAACTGGTTAATGGTTGGCATTGAAAACGTCCCTAAACGTCTGAAAACTAATTGACCGTGTTGATACGGCCGCAAAAATTTCCCGCCGTGAAAGCGGAAAAGCCTTCTAGTATAAACCGGTTAGGGAAATCACTCAAGCAAAAGGCGGGGCGCCAGCCTTGGGCCACTGGCGCAGGCTCAAGGCCTCTTGGAATTTTGGGCTTCCGCAAAGCCCGGACCGTCAGAGAATGTTAGCGCACACTCTCCGAAAATTTGCAATCTGGCTTACTTGATCCAAAGCCGGATGGCATCCCAGGCACGGCCCAGAATACCAGCCTCCTCCACCGTCTCGAGCGCCACCAGCGGAACCTCGGCCACCGGCGTCGGGTTGTCACCCAGCGTGACTTTGAGCGTACCCACCGCCTGCCCCTTGGTAAAAGGAGCAACCAAGGGATCTGGCCGGGCAACCTGGGTCTTGACCTTGGGAGCGCTGCCGGCGGCGACAGCCACGACGATGGCCTGGGGGCGGCCCAGCTTCACGCTGGACGACCGGCCCTTCCAGACGGAAGGCGTGACCACGGCCTGGCCGGCATCAAACAGCTTCACGGCTTCATAGGCGGTGTAGCCCCAATTGAGCAGCTTTTGCGACTCGTTGGCGCGGGCGCTGTCACTGGTCGTTCCCAGCACGATGGCCAGCAGGCGCCGGCCGCCCGGCGCACCGGCTGTGCCTAGGTTGGGGAAATCGCGCTTGGCCGTGGCGATCATGCAGTAGCCGGCGGCGTCGGTATGGCCGGTCTTGAGGCCGTCCACCGTCGGGTCGCGAAACAGCAAAGTGTTGCGGTTCGTGTCGTTGGCGGCCGGCGTGCCGGGGTAGCGGTATTTCTTGATGGCTGAATAACCCATGTAATCAGGAAAATCGGTCATCAGCCGCGTGGCCAGGATGCTCAGGTCGCGTGCCGTGGTGGTGTGGCCGGCTTCGGTCAGGCCCTCCGGGTTCCGGTAGGACGTCGACTTCATGCCCAAGGCTTTGGCCTGCTCGTTCATGAGCTGCACGAAGTGCTCGGCCGTTCCGCCCACACCCTCAGCCAGCGCCATGGTCGCGTCGTTGCCCGACTGCACCACCATACCCTTGATGAGGTCCTCCACGGGCACCTGCATTTTCGGGTCGATGAACATGCGCGAGCCCGGCATTTTCCAGGCGCGCTCACTGACACCGAAGGTCTGCTTCAGGTCTATCTTCTTGGACTTGAGCGCATCGAACACCAGGTATTCGGTCATCAGCTTGGTCAGCGAGGCCGGTTCGACCGGGGAGTCGATGTCCTTGGCGGCCAGGATCTGGTTGGCGGTGACGTCCAGCAGCAGATAGGAGCGCGCGGCGATTTCCGGCGCTTGCGGCACCTGGGCATGCGCCAGGGGCAGCACGGTGGAAAAAACCAGGAAGGCGGCCGCGGCAAAGGCGCGCAGGCCATGGGCTGGGCGGAGGGCCGTGAAGGAAGCTTGCATTGGGATTGGAATATCGCTGAAAGTAGGAATGAAACGAAAAACCCGGGAGCGCGGTGTCAGGCCGATGGCGAAGACAGGTGCCGGACCACCAGGTTTTTCAACAGGGGCAATTGTCCATGAAAGAAATGGCCACCCCCGGGCACGACGGTAACAGGCAGTGCCTGCGGGCGCGCCCAGTCCAGGACTGCCGACAACAGCACGGTATCGTCCTGCTCACCATGCACCACCAGGGTTTTGAGGTGCGCGGCCGCATCAATCGGCGCGGCCGGCGCGCGGCTCACGCTGGTGCCTACCAGCACGAGCTTCTCGATGTTGCGGCTGGCGCCCAGGCGCTGGAAAGCATGCGTGGTGACAAAAGCGCCAAAGGAAAACCCGGCAAGCGCCAGCGGTTGCGCGGCGCTCGCGGGCGCGGCGTGCTCCACCACGGCCAGCAGGTCCTCGAGCTCGCCGCGGCCTTCATCATGGCTGCCGGCGCTGGCGCCCACGCCGCGAAAGTTGAAGCGCACCGCCGTCCAGCCGCAGTGGACAAAGGCCCGCGCCAGCGTCTGCACCACCTTGTTGTCCATGGTGCCGGCAAACAGCGGATGCGGGTGCGCAATGACCGCCACGCCGCGCGAATCGCCGACGGGAAGGTCCAGCGCGATTTCAAGCGCACCCACCGGACCCTGGATGATGGATTTCTGGGTTTGTGAATTCACGGATGGGCTTTCGATGCGGGCCTAGCGCCCCAGGTGCGCGGGCGTGAGCAGCCGCTCGACGACCTTGCCGTTCTTGAGGTGCGACTCGACGATTTCGTCGATGTCGCTGGCATCCACGTAGGTGTACCAGACCGCCTCGGGATAAACCACCGCCACCGGGCCGGCGGCGCAGCGGTCCAGGCAGCCGGCCTTGTTGACCCGCACCTTGCCGGGCCCGGCCAGGCCGGCAGCCTTGACCTGCGACTTGCAGCGGTCAAAGCCTTCCTGCGCGCGGTGGTCGGCGCAGCAGTCTTCGCCGTTGGCGCGCTGGTTCAGGCAAAAGAAGATATGGCGTTCGTAATAAGAGTTCTGTTCAGGCATGTCGTGACTTTAGAGGATGTGGTGTTCGATATGTTCCGCAGGGTCAGGCTGGCTCGACGATAAAAGCCGTCGCTTTCCTCACCAGGGGGAGAGCCAGCAGCAAGGTCGGAAAGGCAATGACCCATGAAACGGCCCAGGCGCCCAGCCAGGCACGCAGGACGCCGGGCGCCATGCCCACGCCCTTGAGCGTGCTGATGAAGGAGACGACGCAGGTCATGAAAACCGACAGCAGCAAAGGGGTGACCCAGCGCGCGCTGCGTGCGGGGAGCTTGGCAAAACCGAAAAGGGTGCGCGATGAAGATTTCGAAGAGTTCATACATGTTTCCGTAAGCCGTCCAGTCAAGGCGCCTTTCCAGTGGCTGGTGAGCCGGAGGAAAACACACGCCCGGCATGGCCGGCGGTGGTTGGCGCGTTGATTGACGTAAACGCTTACGGCAACTCTTGAGGGAGATCGCGCTGCGATGGTAGCAGAAGGCGGCGATGGCGGCTTCACGGCCGGGGCTCGCGGCCCGACAACCGCACCAGCACATACAGCAGTGCCGCGTAGGGCCAGATCCAGCCCAGCCATTGCACCACCCCGTGGAAACGGATGAAGCGGCCCTGTTCCCAGGTCTGCAGCGTCTGCGCGAAGTAAGGGTCCGCGGGCGCCTGGTTGAGCAGCCCCAGGTGAATCGCCAGCGCCAGCAGCGCGAGTGCCGCAGCGGCGCGCCGCGGCACCGGCAGCAACAGCAGGGCCAGGACAACCGCCAGGCCTATCCCCGCCTGTACCGGTATATCCAGCCAGGCCCAGGCGTGGTCGGGACCGTAGCTCAGGGCCGCGGACAAGGCCGACGCGCCGATGCCGGTTACCACCACCGCCGCGGAAAACGCCGTCCGCTGCCAGAGCGTGCGGATCACGCAATAACCCAGCAGGCAAGGAATCAGCGCGCCCAGCGCCACGCAGATCAGCTCGGCGAGAGGCACCAGGGGCTGCAGTTCCATATCGCGCATCGGCATCCACTGCAGGAAGGGCGTGTCAACCAGCGCATCGGCCAGCGCCGCTTCCAGCCGCTCGAAGACCTGCCCCAGCCCCATGGGCACGGAGGCCGGGAACAGCAGGGCTACGGGCCACAGCAGCAGCAGCACCAATGCACCCCGCGCGTCGTGGGCAAACCAGCGCGCCCGGAAACGGCTCCAGCGGTCCACCACGCCGGCTTTCTCGAGCGCCCAGGCAAAACAGGCGCCCAGCCAGGCGCCTAAGGTGTTGAGCAACAGATCGACGTTGGAGGGAATGCGCACCGGCAGATAGCTTTGCAGCGTCTCCATCGTCAGTGACAGCAGGCCGCAGGCCAGCACCGCCACCGTAACAGCCCATGAAACGCGCCGGCTGCGCAGGGCTGACAGCGCCAGCAAAAATCCCAGTGGCGCATAACCCAGCAGGTTGGCGCCCACGTCAAAACCGGTCCAGTATTGCGGCAACGGAGCTGCCAGGAAGCGAAAAGGCGAAATGCCCTGGTCACGCCAGTCCGAGAAGGGATAGAGGCTGGCGTAGACAACCAGGCAGACAGTGGCCAGCGCGAGCGGCCAGGCAGTGGTTCTGTGCACACCCCCGCCGTTCTCACTTCGCTTCGCTTCGTGTAGTTCCTCCCCCCCTTGCAGGGGGCGACGCGAGGCGCCCGGCAAAGCCGGTTCGCCCGCGTCTGCTGGGTTGGGGGGCTCCTTTTTCATTGCGATGCCCGGCTGTGATCCTAAAAAGGCTTGACCACGACCAGGATGACTGCTGCCAGCAGCAGCAGCACCGGCACTTCATTGAACCAGCGAAACCACTTGTGGCTGCGCGTATTGAGATTGGCCGCAAACTTCGCGAGCAGGCGGCCGCAGGCATGGTGGTAACCGATCACCAGCACCACCACGGCAAGCTTGGCGTGCATCCAGCCATTGCCCGGCCCGCGGCCTATGCCGTAACCCAGGTACAGCCACAGGCCGAAACCCAGGGCCGGCACGGCGAGGATGGTGGTAAAGCGCATCAGCTTGCGCGCCATCAGCAGCAGCCGCTCGCGCTCGGCGACGCTTTCCGGCGGCACCATGGCCAGGTTCACAAAAATGCGCGGCAGGTAAAAAAGCCCGGCAAACCAGCTGGCGATAAAAACGATGTGAAGTGATTTGACCCAGAGCATCCGGGTAGTTTAGTCCGCTGCCCGCCGGCTGCGGCAGGGGGGACAGTGGACTGCGGCGGCCAAAAATTCGTCAATAAACCACGGTGATATTCGCGCCCGTGACGCCGACACGGACGTGCTCGGATTCGAGATCGCTCTTGTTCACGACCTTGGTGGCGCCACTGGCCACGCTAAACGGGTTGCCGTAACCGGCCGATCCTTTAATGGCGCTGCTGTAATTGCCTGAGCCAGCGGGATTTTGGTAGTCGACGTACACGGTGGCGGTGCCACCGGCGGCAGTGATGCTCATGCTGTTGGAATTGCCCAGGTCGACTTGCGCGGTGTTGCCGTCGTTGATGGTGATGGTGGTAGCCATGGTTGATCTCCTCAAAGATGGGGCCCGACGAAGTGACGGGCCGGGGGAATCAATGTAGGGTGGAGGCCAGCCAGTGGCGATTACAGGCAATTACACGGCGGATGCGAGCCCTTGCCCGACGCCGGGGCAAAAAAATGCCCGGTTGGCACGAGGCCAGCCGGGCTGGTAAGCCTTTTTGCTGTCACACGCAAAGGCCCCGCTCAGGGAGGAAAAGCGGGATGCAGTCACCAATTGGTAACCACACGTATCAATTCTAACCACGGCTGTCAGATCTTGGCAATGTCTTTCTAAGTAAGCTAAGAAACTTTCATGTAAAGCACGCAAGCATTCGCCACTGAGCATTTGCGCCGCCAGGACCCCAGGTGCGGCGCGCCAAATACTTCCGGCCAATCCGAAAGCTTTGGCACAATTTGCGCATGACCTTCCATGCCTCCAACTTCGCCCCCTTTCCGGCGGGCCGCCCTCGCCGCCTGCGCCGTGACACTTTCACCCGCAATTTGGTACGCGAGCACACACTTACCCCCAACGACCTGATTTACCCGGTGTTTGTGGTGGACGGCAAACAGCAGCGCCAGGTGGTGGCTTCCATGCCCGGCGTTGAAAGGCTGAGCCTGGACCTGCTGCTACCCGTGGCGGAGGAATGCGTGAAGCTCGGCATCCCGGTCATGGCGCTGTTCCCGGTGGTCGACGCCTCACTCAAAACCTATGACGGCAAGGAAGCTACCAACCCCGACGGCCTCATCCCGCGGGTGGTGCGGGAACTCAAAAAGAATTTCCCCGCCCTGGGCGTGATGACCGACGTCGCGCTGGATCCTTTCACCACGCACGGCCAGGACGGCCTGCCGGATGAAAACGGTTACATCCTGAATGAAGAGACGGTGGCGATGCTGGTCCGGCAGGCGATGTGCCAGGCCGAAGCCGGCGTGGACATGGTCGCGCCCAGCGACATGATGGACGGCCGCATAGGCGCCATCCGCCAGGCGCTGGAAGCCCGAAAGCTGATCCACACGCGCATCATGGCCTACAGCGCCAAATACGCGAGCGCCTTTTACGGCCCCTTCCGCGATGCCGTCGGCTCGGCCGGCAATCTCGGCAAGGCCGACAAAAAGGTCTACCAGATGGACCCCGGCAACAGCGACGAAGCGCTGCGCGAAGTGGCCATGGACATCGCCGAAGGCGCCGACATGGTGATGGTCAAGCCCGGCATGCCTTACCTGGACGTGGTACGCCGCGTGAAGGATGAATTCAAGGTGCCGACCTTCGCCTACCAGGTCAGCGGCGAGTACGCCATGATGAAGGCCGCCGCCCAGAACGGCTGGCTGGACCACGACGCGGTCATGATGGAAAGCCTGCTGGCCTTCAAGCGCGCCGGTGCCGACGGCGTGCTGACCTATTTCGCCATTGACGCCGCCCGAAAGCTGCGGCAAGCCTGAGCGGTGCGCGTTTTCACCATCACCTCCGGCAGCCAGGGAATCGTCGAAACCGACGCCCTGCCGACCCAGCTGCCCGCGCAGGGCTTTGTCTGGATCGCCTGCGCCCGCCGTGAGTTCGAGGTGCTGCAGGCCCAGATCCAGGCCAGCCTGCAGCTGCTGTGCGGCACGCAGCTGGTGGACCTGCATGTCTCCGACCTGCTGAACAACCAGCTGCCCTCACACTACGACTACACCTCGCAGTACGACATCCTGGTGTTCCGCCGCCTCGCCGCCAGCCAGACCGAAACCGATCTCAGCCAGCCCGGCCAGCCGCTGCAGGCGCCCATGAAACGCAGCGGGCCGCCGGTGCTCAAGCGCATAGACACCAGCCCCGTCGGTTTCGCCGTGTTCGACCAGCTGCTGCTGACCGTGCACCCCGCCGACTGCGCGGTGCGCGACGCCTATGCATCGCGGCTGCTGAACGCCACCACGGCCGAATCCCGCTCCAGCGGCGTGAAGCTGCCGGCCAGCCCCGCCGACATGATGCTGCGCATCGTCAACCAGATCGTGGACGGTTACCTGGAGCTGCGGCGTGAACTCACGCGCCAGCTCGATCACTGGCAGTCCGAGCTGCTCAGGCCCGGGACGCGCTTTACCAACTGGAGCTCCGTGCTCGACGCGCGGCTGGCCATGCACCAGCTGGACGAAATCTGCGAAGACCAGCGCTCGGCTGTGCAGGACTGGATCGATTCCGTGGAAACCTGGCCCGAAGGCGGCACGCCCGCCCTGGTGCGCGAACGCGAGCTGCTCAAAGTGCGCTCGCGCGACGTGCTGGAGCACATCGAGCGTGTGGTCCACCATGTGCGCCGCATGGAGCAAAGCGCCGAAACCGCGGTGCAGATGCACTTCTCGGCACAGAGCAACCGCACCAACGACATCATGCGCACGTTGACGGCGCTGACCGCCATCTTCCTGCCGCTGAACCTGATCACCGGCTTCTTCGGGATGAATTTCGAGTTCATGCCTTTTCTCCACACCAGCACCGGCTTTTGGTGGACCGCCGGCTTGATGGTCCTGATCGTCGCCGTGGTCGGCACGGTTTTCTGGCGCAAGCAATACATCGCCCGGACCCGCGGTTAGGATCGCAAAATTCCCAGCCATTCGAAGGAAACCCAGCCTATGCCCGCAGCCCTGACCCACTCCGTCATTGGCGCCACCCGGCCCTTGCGAGCCTGGCCGGTCCTGGTGGCCGTCTCGGCGTTGCTGGCCGGCTGCGAAAGCCTCAGCCCCGCCGAGTGCGCCACCGCCGACTGGCGGCAGCTGGGCGTACAGGACGGCAGCCGCGGCCGCACCGACCGCGCCGCCGACTATTACGAGTCCTGCGCCAAGGCCGGCATCCCGGTGAACGTGGCCGTCTATCGCGCCGGCCGCAACCAGGGCTTGCAAAGCTATTGCCAGCCGGCCAACGCCCTGAACGAAGGCCTGGCCGGCAACAGCTATGAAGGCGTTTGCCCTGCCCCCATGGACCAGAATTTCCGCAACATCCACGGCATCGCCTGGCGCGACCAGGACGCCCGCAAGACCCTGGCGCGGCTGCTGCGCGAACAGGACCAGATGCAGGCGGAACTGCGTGACAGCAAAACCGCCGAGGACCGCAAGCGCACGCTGCGCGAGCAGCTCGCGCGCTCCGACCGGCGCATTGAAGAAGCCCGCTACGCGGTGCGCGATGCCGCCTACCAGCTGGACCGCCTGCGCAGCGACATGCGGCAGCGCGGCCAGTACTGACAAACCGGGCCGCCATCCATGCAGCCCGACCCCCGCCCCGGCGAATTCGCGGGCGTGCGGGTGGGCTGCGCGGGCTGGAGCCTGCCGCGCGAGACCTGGCCGGAATTCCCCTCCAGCGGCAGCCACCTGCAGCGCTATGCCGCGCGCTTTAACGCGGTGGAGATCAACTCCTCCTTTTACCGCCCGCACCAGCCGGCCACTTACGCGCGCTGGGCCGGCAGCGTGCCGGCGCACTTCCGCTTTTCAGTGAAGCTGCCCAAAACCCTCACCCACGAAAACCGACTGCGGGATGGCGAAGGCCTGCTGGAGGCTTTCCTCGCGCAAGTCAGCTGCCTGGGTGAAAAGCTGGGCTGCCTGCTGGTGCAACTGCCGCCCAGCCTGGCTTTCGACGCGGCCTCGGCCCGCGCTTTCCTGGCCGGGCTGCGCCGGCGCCATGCCGGCGGGGTCGCGCTGGAGCCGCGCCACGCAAGCTGGTTCACTACGTCAGCCGACAGCCTGCTCAAGGAGTTGACCATCGCGCGCGTGCTGGCCGATCCCGTGTTGTTCGACGCGGGCCGCGCGCCCGGCGGCGATCCCTCCCTGGTCTATGTACGGTTGCACGGCTCGCCGCGCATGTATTACTCGGCCTATGCGCCAGCGGTGCTGGATGCGCTGCTTGTCCGGCTCAAAAGCGCGGCGGCGTCTGACGCCGATGTCTGGTGCGTCTTCGACAATACAGCCAGCGGCGCCGCGGTGCCTGATGCGCTCTACCTTGCGCGTGGGCTGGCGCAGCGCTGAGCCGTGGGGCGCGCCGCCCCCGAAAGGACGCATATGAGCCAACGCTCAGGCAAAAACACAGGGCGCGCGCCGGGCGCCCACACCGCCACCTGCGCCGATGACATCACGCGCGAAAACGTGCAATCCATGCGGCGCGTGGAAGAGGCCGCGCTGGCCAATCGCAGCCGGGCCGACCGTATGGCCGCTTTTATCGCCACCTTTTGCGGCTCCACGCCTTTTGTCTGGCTGCACGCGGCCGGATTCACTTGCTGGATCGTCCTCAACAGCTGGCCGGGACTCGCGCATTGGGATCCCTACCCCTTCACCTTCCTCACGCTGGTGGTGTCGCTGGAGGCGATCTTTCTCGCCTCCTTTATCCTGATCAGCCAGAACTACGAACTGCGCATCAGCGACCGGCGCAATCAGCTGGACCTGCAAATCAACCTGCTGACCGAACAGGAAAACACCAAGATGATCCAGTTGCTGGAGCGCATCGCGAAAAAAGTGGGCGCCGACGCGTCGGACCCCGAACTTCACATCCTGGAGCAAACCACCGATCCGGAAAAACTGGTCGCCCAGATCGAGCAGGCGCAGAGCGAGAATCCACCCGGGCCGCAGCCCGCCGAGAAGCTGAAAGCTTAGACCCAGGGTCGGGCCAATCCTTCTTCCTGGAAGGCCTTGATCACCGCAGGCCGCGCCAGCGCACGCTTCAGGTAAGCACCGAGATGCACGCGGTCACGTGCCGGCTTGGACGCAAAGTTGCGCGTCCAGCGGCACAAGGTCAGCGTGTAGATGTCCACCGCCGAATACTTCGCGCCCAGCAGCCAGGGCTGGTCGTATATTTTTTCCAGCCGCGCCAGTTCCGCGTCCAGTTGGTCCAGCATCAGGCCGACCTTGGCCTCGGCATGCGACTTCAACTCGGCCACACCCGCGTTGTTGCCCGCATCCATCCAGCGGTCGGTGTAAAAATAAATGATCAGGGTGGACTGCATGGTGTTGGTCAACCAGACCAGCCACTTGTAGAAATGCGCGCGCTCCGTGGTGCCCACAGGCGGGGCCAGGCCGGCCTCAGGGTGCGTGTCGCACAGGTGCATGCAGATCGCGGCGGTTTCGTACAGCACCAGGTCCCCATCGACCAGCGTCGGGATCAGGCCGTTAGGGTTGAGCTTGCGATACGCCTCCGAGCGGTGCGCGCCCGTGCTGGTGTCGACCAGGATTTTTTCAAAGGGCACGCCCAGTTCCTGGAGCAGGATATGGGGAGCCATGGCGGCTGAGCTTGGAGAGAAGTGCAGTTGGTACATAGCGCTATTGTGCAGTGACACCAAAGATGCCGGCCGCATTGCCCCAGGCAATTTTGCGAGCCGTGTCGGCGGGCAAATCGCCCAGCCAGTTGCGATAGCCCTTCATGAGCTCGTCGTAATACTGCCAGCGCTGGTTCACCCAGGTGT
>Ga0102592_1003932_pt1 | contig 10530 bp, 12 predicted proteins | sample AraplaCol_mMF_r2_FD_76861 | JGI IMG/M metagenome (GOLD analysis project Ga0102592, IMG submission 76861) | Arabidopsis root microbial communities from North Carolina, USA - plate scrape MF_Col_mMF_r2 (SPADES assembly) (version 2) | ecosystem: Host-associated > Plants > Roots > Endosphere... | reverse complement strand
ATCAACACACTCGGAATGAGGACCGCCAGTTCAAGGTTGCCGCCAGACCGCCTGGCAGCCAGGAACACGCCGAGGCTCAGCATCAGCGCAAGGGGCAGGAAACAGCGAGCGAGGATAGTCTTCAACATGCTCTCCCTAAAATCATGCGCAGCATGCACTCTTTTTCGGTCGCGGGCTGCAAGCCGCCAGCGTAGAACAACCGGCTTGTCCCTTGGCCTTTTCCGCTTCGTCCAATGCACAGCACGCGGCACCGGCATCCAGGGCTGGGCCGCCACAGCAGCCTTTGTCCGCCTCTGCCTCGCCATCATAAGCAAAGCTTGTATTGCAGACCCCGGTTTCCGGCAGGTCCAGTTGAACATCGTCGGCGGCCGCCATGTCGCCAGCCAAGCCTGCAACCACCGAACGTACTTGCTCGTATCCGGTCGCCATCAGGAAGTTCGGGGCGCGGCCGTAGCTCTTGGCGCCAACGGCATAATATCCTGGCTCGGGGTGGGCCAGTTCCCGGTGCCCGTGTGGCCGCACGGTACCGCAGCTATGCTCGTTCGGATCGATCAAGGGCGCCAGCGCATCGGTGCTTTCCAGCCATGGGTCATGGCGAACGCGCATCTCTCGTGTCAAGCCCAGGTCGGGGCGCGCACCTGTCGCAGCGACGATGCGGTCAAGCCTTTCGATCACCTCTTGCTGGCCGCCAGGCTTTTGGCCGACAACAGTAATGGCGCCGGCCTCCTCTTGCAGCGCGTTCAAGTGAAAACTGGTGTGCAACTCCAGCTTGCCCGAATCCCGCAAAGCCTTGAGCCGCAGGCCGAGCTGGCCGCGGGCTGGAAGGCCATCGGCTTCGCCGCCACCAAATACACGGGCCAGTTGCTCGCCGCGTGTCGCCCATACGATGGAGGTTCCCGGTACGGCTTCCGCCAGGTCCGCCAGCGCCAGCAAGGTTCCGGCTGCAGAGTGGCCTGCACCGACCACCAGGGTGCGCTTGCCTGCATACTCCGAGCGCTGCGCCCCCGCCACATCCGGCATGCCATAGGCGATGCGCTGCCGCAGGTCCTCTTCACCGAGTGCCGGAACACCGTTGGCACCAAGCGGATTCGGATTCGACCAGGTTCCGCTGGCATCGATTACTGCACGCGCAAGGTAATCCTGCTCGCCATCCGGCCCCGCTACACGGATCAGGAATGGCGCCAGTTCCCGCCCACGGCTCTTCACCTTGTCGAAGCCCTGCCGCGTGACCTGCACGACGCGATGCCCAAGCTTCAGCGCGCCAGCAAGCTGCGGCAGCTTTGATAGCGGCACAAGGTAGGAATCCAGCAGTTCGCCAGCGGTGGGCAGTCCCTCGCCTGCCGGCGCCTGCCAGCCAGTGCGCTCCAGCAGTTCGCGTGCCGCCTTGTCGACGTTGTACTGCCACGGCGAAAACAGGCGCACGTGCCGGTAGGTGTCCAGGTTCGCACCCACGTCGTCGCCACGCTCGAAGATGATGGGGTGCAGGCCACGCTGCAGGAGGTGCGCGGCAGCGGCCAGCCCCACGGGGCCGGCGCCAAGTACAGCGACAGGGAGCTCATTCAGTTTCGTCATGATGCAGTCCTTTCGAAGGCAGGTTACGCTTTATTCCTCATTCGTCGAATTACGAACATAAGGGCAAAAATTTTTTACAAACTGCCGATCAGCTGCTTGAACTGCTCCAGCCGCTCGGGATTGACGCAATAGCAAACGCGCTGCTCATCGGAAGAACCGAGGATCAACCCTGCCTGCTTGAGGATCGTGACGTGCTGCGAGATGGTCGATGGCGCCAGCGGCAGCACATCGGCCAGGCTGCCGAAATAACACGCTCCATATGCCGCCAGGTAGCGCAGCAACTGCACCCGCGCAGGGTGCGCCAGTGCCTTGCAGAGCATTGCCACCTCGTCGGCATCCAGTGCCGGAAGGTCAATCTTCGGGTTGGGGGTACAGCAGCCAGTCATCTTCATCAAGTCATTCGTCAATCGACGAACGAAGATTAGCGCTCGCCGGCCCATCCTGTCAACACATTTCGATAATCTTTGAATTGTCGTAGCATTATGCGATAATCCCGGCACTCCACCTCAGGAACCCAATCAATGGAAACGAAACCGGTCATAGCCGCGCTGGCCGCCCTGGCCCAGGAATCCAGGCTCAATACTTTCCGCCTGCTGGTCCAGGTTGGCCCGCAAGGCCTGGCAGCAAGCAAGATCGCCGAACAGCTGGACATTGCCCCCTCCTCGCTGTCGTTCCACCTGAAAGAGCTGACCAATGCCGGCTTGATCGAGCCGAAGCAGGAAGGCCGCTTCATCATCTACAGCGCCAACTTCGACACCATGAACGGCGTTCTTTCCTTCCTGACCGATAACTGCTGCGGCGGCCAAAGCTGCGCTCCGTCCACCAACATCACCTGCTGCAATCCATGAACGTCCTGATTCTCTGCACCGGCAATTCCTGCCGCTCCATCCTTGGCGAAGCAACCTTCAACCACCTGGCCCCTGCCGGCTGGCACGCCATCAGCGCCGGCAGCAAGCCCGCCGGCTATGTCCACCCTCGTTCGCTGGCGTTGCTGGAAAGGGAAGGCATTTCGACCGCGGGCTACCACAGCAAGTCCTGGGACGACCTGCCGGTCACTCCGGACATCATCATCACCGTCTGCGGCAGCGCCGCCGGCGAAACCTGCCCAGCCTACCTCGGTCCGGTCACGCGCGCCCATTGGGGCGTCGAAGACCCGGCCCATGCCACCGGCACCGATGAAGAAATCGACGCAGCGTTCATGAAGGCCTACCGCATCCTGCGCCATCGCATCGAGACTTTCTTCGCCTTGCCGCTGGACGAACTGAAGAAAGACCCGGCACGCATGAAGGCGGAACTGGACCGCATCGGCGAGGTGCAGCCATGACGCTGTCACGACGCCTGGTAGCCGAAGCGCTCGGCACGGCCCTGCTGCTGGCAGTGGTAATTGGCTCCGGCATCATGGCCGAACGCCTCGCCGGCGGCAACGTGGCCATCGCGCTGCTGGCCAACACCATCGCCACCGGCGCGGGCCTGGTTGCCTTGATCCTGATGTTCGGCGCCATCTCAGGCGCACATTTCAATCCTGCCGTAACGCTGTCGCAAGCCTGGCAGCGCAATATGCCAGCCGCCGAAGTCCTGCCGTATATCGCGGTGCAGGTAGGCGGGGCCTTTGCCGGTGTCGCCGCAGCGCACGGCATGTTCGGCGAAGCGCTGTTTTTCGCCTCCGAACATGTGCGTTCCGGTCCCGCGCAATGGTGGAGCGAGTTCATTGCCACCTTCGGCCTGGTCGGCGTAATCATCGGCTGTTCGCGAAGCCGCCCCGCCATCACGCCATTTGCGGTCGCCACTTATATCACGGCTGCCTACTGGTTCACCGCCTCGACCTCCTTCGCCAACCCTGCGGTGACGCTGGCGCGCGCTGCCAGCAACACCTTTGCCGGCATCCGGCCGGCCGACGCGCCGGGCTTCATCCTGGCGCAACTGGCCGGCATGGCGGCGGCAACGGCCCTGTTCTGCTGGCTGTATCCGGCCACGACCACAACGCCCGCTCGCGAGGCGACATAGCCCCACTGAGGGGGCGTGAATTCCCTCATCGGTAGACGGGGATCGTCCCCGCCGCCGTGCGCCGGTCACCGTCTTCCCGCATCTTGCGGGCCAGTTCCGCGATCCGCCGTTCGCCCTTCTCCAGCGCCTCTTCTGAAGTATGGACCGAGTACGAACCCAAGTGCAGCAGGTGCGGGTGCGGCACGGCAGAACCCAGTACGAAGACAGCGCCCTCCGCGCCTGCAGCCAGGCCGATGGCGTCTTCGCTTTCTTCGAACACCACCATTTCACCGTTGCCGATCGCACCGCCGGCATCGAGCTGGCCTTTTGCTATGGCCAGCCAGCCGACTTTGTGTCCGGCAGGCGGATGATAGGTCCAGCGCTCGCCCGGAAGCAGCGTGACCAGCAGGTAGTTGATACCTGCTGGTGCCGGCACCGGGCTTTGCGCGCCGCCGTAGGTGCCGACAATGACGTGCGCAGGGCCCGCGGTCACCATATCCTGCGCCTCGATGTAGCGGCTGACCGGCTCAGCGTTCTCCAGTTCTGGCGGCAATGCCAGCCAAAGCTGGAAGCCCTGGATTCGCGGCACATCATCGACGGTCATTTCCTTGCCGTGCCAGACGCCGGAACTCGCGCGCATCCATTCCACGCCACCATAGGCGATCGTTCCGCTCCCTGCTTGCGGATCGTTGAAACGCATGCGGCCTTCGGTGAACACCGTCACAGTTGCTATGCCGGAGTGCGGATGGAGCGGCATGGAGCCCATGGCATGCAGCATCGCGCCGCCGGCATCGAAGATGTCGAGGAACACGAAGGGCTTGACGTAGTGGCCAAGGTCGGAGGGGCTCATCAGCCGTGTAATGGGTCCATGTCCCATGCCACGGGTTCGGGTCAGGATACGGCGCGATGGTTTCATTGCATGTTCCCTTACTTGCCCTTATGCCGCTTGCAGCGCCGCAGCGTCGTTCAACGCCTGCTGCATGGCGCGCTGGCGATGTTCTTCTCCAAGGCCGATGCCTTCAGCACGCACGAATTCGACGGCAGCGCCAAGGAATCCTGCAAAGAAGCTGCGCAGGAAGCTTTCCTGGTGATCCATTGCTGCCGCCGGAGATGGTGCGCTGTAAATGCCTCCGCGTGTCGAAGCAACGATGATGCGCTTGCCGCCGCATAGGCCTTGCGGACCGCCGGCGCCGTAGCTGAACGTCATGCCAGCCACCGCCAGGGTGTCGATCCACGCCTTCAGCTGGCTCGGGACGGAAAAGTTGTACATCGGCGCCCCGATCACCACCACATCCGCCGCCAGGAATTCCTGCAGCGGCACGCTGTCGCCCGCGCGGCCTTCGGAATGGTGCGGCACCGGCGAGGCAACCAGGTCGCGGTAAGTGATGGACGCGGAAGGATCGGCTTGCGTCAGGCGCCGCACGATGGCGGCGGTGACCTGGCGACTGGCCGATTGCTGGCCGTTGACGCTGGAATCGATGTGCAAAATCTTCATGGGCTACTCCTGTGTGAAACGAACAAATTGTTCGTGACGCCATGTTAGACTCATGGAGGTTTCATACAAGGAGGCACCGAAATGAGCGATACGAACACAGATGTGCGTGGGGTTGACCACTCGGCATGCACGTCCGTGGCCGACGTCCTGGCCCGGATCGGCGATAAATGGACGGTCATGGTGGTCGGAACGCTGCGCGGTGAGCCGCTGCGCTACAACGAAATCCAGCGCCGCGTGGAGGGCATCTCCCAGCGCATGCTGACGCTGACCTTGAAAGGCCTGGAGCAGGACGGCATGGTGGAACGCACCATGTACCCGACCATCCCGCCCCGGGTGGAATATGAACTGACGCCCCTCGGCCGCAGCCTGCTCGAACCGCTGCAGGTGCTGTACGACTGGGCCATGGCGCACAAGCAAGAGGTGGTCGCGGCGCGTGAAGCCTTCCAGCACAAGTCGGCCGAACGCGCGGCAGTCCACGCGGCGCTGTTTGCCCCCAAATGAGCCGCGGCCCTAGGCCAGCAGCACCCAGCCTATCAGCGCCGAGATAACAAGGAATGGGAAGGAGTACAGGTGAAAGCGCAGCCACAAACGGCGCTCGGGAGCCATGCGCAAGGCAATGATGTTGGCCAGTGAGCCGATCGCCAGCCCGAAACCGCCCGCGTTCACCCCATAGGCAATGACCTTGTAAGCCGTCGAGTACTGGACCAGCATGATCGTCGCTGGAACATTGCTGATCACCTGCGAGCCAAGCAAGGCCGATAAATACAGTTCAAGCTTTGAATACTGGGGAATTCCCGAGGCCCAGCCCTGAATGAACGGCAATTGCGACAGCAGGCGGATGTCGATGAACATCAGGATGAACACCATGATCAGGGACCAGTCGACTTTTGCAATGATCTCACGGCAGAACAGCAGGACGGCGATCGCCACGCCAACCAGCCCCCAGCCTGGATACCCCATTTCCACCGCTACCAGGAACGCGAGGTAGAGCAGCGCGCACGTCCTGAGCAGCCCTGCCCTGTAGGACGCGGCATCGTCCTTCAACTCGGCGTGGATGGTCTGCTTGGGGAAACAGAACCAGGTCGCCACCAGCAAGATCGAAAAGATCGCCAGCGCCAGCGGCGCCATTTGCCAGGTGAAGTCGGCAAAGGACAAATGCGAGCGCTGCCACAACAGGATGTTTTGCGGGTTGCCAATGGGAGTCAGCAAAGAACCGGCATTCACTGCCAGCGCTTCAAAGATGACCAGGCGGCCAACCGGCAAGTTTTTAATACCCCTGAGCCCAACTGTCAGCGGAACCACGATAAAGAGCGCGATGTCGTTGGTGAGGACGGTCGACAGCACCGTCGATGCTGTCACCAGGAAAATGGCCAATACACGCTCTTGCTGCAACCGATTGATGATGAGACGTCCCAAGTGCTCCAGGTAGCCGCTGACCTCGATGCCCATGGTCAGCAGCAGCATCCCGGCAAGCGTCGCGATCGTGTGCCAGTCAACCCAGGTGACGTAATCCGCAAACGGATGTGGCGACAGGATGGAGAGTGCGATAGCCACGGCCAGCAGGACATGCAGCATGCGGTCGCGAAGAAACGGCTTTCCTATTTGGCTGATAAACGATGGGGCAGTTGGTTCGGTATTCTCAAGCATCGGGTGATTCGGCAAATTGATGGTCAATGCGGCAGGCGCAACTGGTTCATCATATCAAACTGATGTTTCGGCACTTCCGCTAACAGGCAGCAGGCGCCCCTCCCTCGCGCTCTCCATGCCGAGTTCAATGAGCTGCATGACCTGCAAGGCTTGCTCCGCCGGGACGGGGTTGGCGGTGCCAAGCCGGATTGCATCCCGGATCGCTGCGTAATAAGCGAGGTAGTCCCCCGGCACGCATTGCACCGCCTGCCCGGCGACCGCGTCGCCGCTTTGGAACGTGAGCCGGCCAACATTCATATCGGCACCCCAGCCCGGCGCGCCAGGCCGCAAGCCGGCTTTGAGCGCGTCCTCCTGCGGATCGAGGCCAAACTTGACGAAGCTGCCGCTGGTGCCGTGTACCGCGAAATGCGGACCTGTAGCGGCCACCAGTGCGCTGCCATGCAGGATCACGCGCATCTCGCCATAGCGCAGTAGCGCGTGGAACCAGTCGTCCGCAACCGCGCCATCACGCTGCCTGGCCGTGTCTAGCCAGATCGCTTCCGGTGTGCCGAACAGTTGCAGCGCCTGATCCAGCAAGTGCGAGCCGAGGTCGTACCACAAGCCGCCGCCCAGGCCCGCCGACTCACGCCAGCGCTGCTGGACCTTTGGCCGATAACGATCGAAATGCGATTCGAAATGCGTCACGCGGCCCAGCGAACCCTCGCGCAGTACGGCTTGCAAGGTGAGGAAGCCGGAATCCCAGCGGCGGTTGTGAAACACCGACAGCAGGCGATCGTGGCGGCGCGCCAGCGCAATCAGCTCACGCGCCTCGCCCGTGCTCAGGGTGAACGGCTTGTCGACCACCACGTGCTTGCCGGCAGCAAGCGCCTGCGCAGCGAGCGGAAAGTGGGTTTCGTTCGGCGTCGGGATCACCACCAGTTCGATCTCTTCGCAGGCAAACAGGGCCTCGGGCGAGTCGAACACCGGCAACTCCGGCCAGTCTGCGCCGACCTTGGCCGCGTCTCCGGAGGAGACAGCCGCCAGCTCGAGGCCAGGCACCGCCGAGATCAGTGGCGCATGGAAAGTTTTGGTCGCAAAGCCATAACCGACGATGCCCGCTTTGAGTGTTTTAGCCATTGGCCGCTCCGAAAGTAACTGGGGTGGACAGTCTAAGCGATTTACGCCAACAAGTTGTCATACAACCCACCCATCGAATACAACGCTCTGCTATAGGGCATAGTGATTTTCAGTGGATGAATTTAATGCACTATTGCAACTTATAGTTTACGTGGTAGGATGTCTGACGACATAGAGTGGTTGGGGTTGTAACTTTATGTCGTTCCTATAACAAAGTCTGGAGATACTGAACCATGAAGAAAAGCTTCATTTGCGGTGCCCTGATGTTGATATATTCGGCCAGCTCGTACGCAGTCGACTGGCCGAGTGGTTATTCCAAATGTGCCGATGAGGGCGGCACGTGCAAGGTAGGTACCAGCAGCCGCTCGGTGTCCTACGGGATCAAGGATAAATGGGTAATCAAGACCTTCTCGGGCGACATCCTGTGCACCACCAGCACCTTCGGCAGCGACCCCTACCCCGGCCTGGCCAAAAAGTGCGCAATCGGCCCGCTGGCCGGTACAGACCCGACGCCGACACCAACCCCAACGCCAACTCCCACGCCGACCACTGACGCCACCAAGGAAGCAGCGCCATCAACCGGCTGGGCCGGACAAGGCGGCGGCACCACCGGCGGCGCTGCTGCACCGGCGTCGGCCATCTATCTGGTCAACAGCGGGTCGCAGCTGGTCGCCGCACTCAAGGCGCAAGGCGACAATCCGAAGATCATCAAGATGCAGGGCACCATCGACATGGCCGCAGCCGATAACGGCGGTCCATTCACCAGCTCCACCGATGAAGGCCTGCGCCTGCAGATCAAGCCGGGCAGCAACACCACCCTGATTGGCGTGGGCAGCGACGCGCGTCTGGTCAACGGCAACATCGTCCTGAACGGCGTGCAGAACGTCATCGTGCGCAACCTCACCATCCAGAACCCATGTTCGCTTTACCCTGTCTGGGATCCGAACGACGGCAGCAGCGGCAACTGGAATTCGGAATACGACGGCATTACCATTTCGAACTCGCACAACGTCTGGGTCGACCACAATGTGTTTACCGACGCGCCAGTCACCGACGACAAGCTCGCTATCGAAAACGGCAAGGTCAAGCAATGCCACGATGGAGCGCTGGACGTGAAGAATGGCTCGGACTATGTCACCGTGTCGAACAACCGCTTCGAGCTGCACCAGAAGAACAACCTGATCGGTTCTTCTGACAGCAAGACAACCGACGACGGCCACCTCACCGTGACTTTCCACAACAATCACTTCCTGAACGTGGCGGAACGAGGGCCGCGCGTGCGCTTCGGCAAAGTGCACGTGTATAACAACTACTTCGAAGGCTCCCGTTCGCACGCGGTCTATCCGCATCACTACAGCATCGGCGTCGCTTACAAGGCAAAGATCATTTCGCAGAACAACGCCTTTGAAATCGTCGGCGCCACCAGCTGCCCGAACGTCGTGACCAACCCGGGCTCGTCCAGCCTGACCGGTGCGATCACGGATGCGGGCTCGCTGTTGAACGGTGCAGCACTCAACCTGTCAACCAGCTGCAGCTTCAGCAACCAGGTCGGCTGGAGCCTGCCATACTCGGTCACGCCGTTGGATGCTTCGGCGGTGAAGGCGTCGGTCCTGAGCAATGCAGGCACCGGTAAACTCACGGTGAACTGATCCTCAAGGAATAGCCCGGCAGTTTGCGGGCTTACAGGAATGGCCAGCTCAGGATTCCCTTGGCATGCAGCACTGGCCGCAGCACCAGGTAGCCAACCGAGAATCCGACTGCCAACAGGCTGCGGGCATCGCCCATCGCGGCGAGGAATACGCCTCCGACCATGGCGGCAGCAACCAGCACCATCAGCCAGACTTCGATGCTGGCAAAGAAGCTCCCTGCCCTGCGCCAGGTTTCAATCATTAACTTGAATGCTTGTTTGGGAGTCTTGACTGGCTTTTCCATGACTATCTCGCCAACTGTGTGATTTACGCAAAAATCGAAGCCGCAAATGAAAAATCCCCGCCGAGGCGAGGATTTTTCATTTTTTTTGGAGGCGAGGGCCGGAATCGAACCGGCGTACACGGCTTTGCAGGCCGCTGCATAACCACTTTGCTACCCCGCCGTAAGGCTGGAAGAAACAACCGGCGAGGCCTGGTTCTTTCTAAGAATTCTGGAGCGGGAAAAGAGTCTCGAACTCTCGACCTCAACCTTGGCAAGGTTGCGCTCTACCAACTGAGCTATTCCCGCATGGGCTTGAAAAACTTGGAGCGGGAGAAGAGTCTCGAACTCTCGACCTCAACCTTGGCAAGGTTGCGCTCTACCAACTGAGCTACTCCCGCATGGAGTTATTTCATTTTACTACTGCTGCTCCAGTGAACTGGAGCGGGAGAAGAGTCTCGAACTCTCGACCTCAACCTTGGCAAGGTTGCGCTCTACCAACTGAGCTACTCCCGCATTTCAGAGGAACCGCATTATCGCAGAAACATTCTCATATTTCCAGTGCGATTATTACCGCTTCTTTACTACTTTGTTGCCGATGACTTTTTGGAGCGGGAGAAGAGTCTCGAACTCTCGACCTCAACCTTGGCAAGGTTGCGCTCTACCAACTGAGCTACTCCCGCTTCGCATCGCTGCGCCGTCATCAACAGCAGGCCAGCATTATAGATGATCCAAAGACGCTGTCAAGGGGCAATATTGTTATTTACGATAACGAGCCGGAACGTTCCTTGATCATGGGCCATGCCTTC
>Ga0102592_1003920_pt1 | contig 10568 bp, 9 predicted proteins | sample AraplaCol_mMF_r2_FD_76861 | JGI IMG/M metagenome (GOLD analysis project Ga0102592, IMG submission 76861) | Arabidopsis root microbial communities from North Carolina, USA - plate scrape MF_Col_mMF_r2 (SPADES assembly) (version 2) | ecosystem: Host-associated > Plants > Roots > Endosphere | place... | reverse complement strand
AGTTTCAGAGTCCGCTTGGGATCGCTCTCGTAGCTTCAATGATGGTCGTCGTCGTCACCGGGTTCGTCGGGCGCTATTACCTGCCGCAGACCGCGACGGAGCTTCGGCAGCAGCAGGCGCACCTGGCGACGTTGAGGTCGGCCTACGAGCATGTTGCGGCGGCTATGTCGTCGCCCGAGCGTGTGACGTCTGACGGTCCGGCGATGATGGCTCAGGGCGTTCCGCTGCTGCAACTCGTCGACGGCATTTCCGACGTCGAAGCGGCGATCGGCTCGCGTGAGGCGGTCAAGAAGATCTTCATGCAGTGGATCGGGCTGCATGTCCTGGCCGCGATTGTCATGTATGCGCTGCTCGGCCTGCATGTCGCGGCCGAGGTCTATTACGGGCTGCGGTGGCTCGCGTGACGATCAGGGGCGTGCTCTACGTCGCGGTCGCGACGCTGGCCGTCGGAAGTGCCGCCGTCGCGTCGATGGCTCTGTATCGCGGCGGCTCCGGAAATATCCCGGGGTGGACGAAGCTCGTCAGTCCCGGACCGCTGTCTGCGAAGCACGCGTTTCTGTCTGGCGCATGCGAGAGCTGCCATGCGCCGGTCAACGGAGTCGCGGGGGCCGCCTGTATCGCCTGTCACGCGCCTGCCGCTGCGGACCTCGCCAAGCAGTCGACGGCATTTCATGCCGCGGCAGGTGGTGAATGTTCCGGCTGCCATCGCGAGCATGCGGGAGACCAGCGGCCGATCAAGATGAACCACGCGGCGCTGCTGCAAGTCGCGACGGCTTCCTCCGGCGCGGAAGCGTTCGGCCGGACCGCGTCCGATCAACTGGCCGCCGACTTCTGGCAGTTTCTCGGCGTGCCGGGATCAGAGCAGCGGGAAAGGACCGCGCTTGACTGTGCCAACTGCCACAGCAACCGTGAGCCGCACCGCGAACTGTTCGGGCGGGACTGCGCGGCGTGTCACGGGCTCCTGTCCTGGAAAATCGCGGGATTCCTGCATCCCTCGTCGACATCGAAGGAATGCTCCCAATGCCATAAGGCGCCGCCGAGCCATTATATGGGCCACTTCCTGATGATGGACCGAACGATCACGGGGCAGGAGCATGCATCGGTCGATCAATGCTTTTTGTGCCACAGAACCGACTCGTTCAACGACATCAAGGGCGTCGGCTGGATGAAGCATCATTGATCGGCGCGATCGTGCGACGCTGATTGGTGTCGGATATTACAGCGGCTTGCGACAAATTTTCGAGCGTGCAGATTGGCGCTGGCCGTATGCGCGGATGTCGATGCCATGCCTGTCGTTTTCTGTTGGCCGTCCCTGCAACCAGAGCTATATGTGCCGGGTCGAGTCAGCGGATGCAGAGATGATTGGCTTGAGAAAGCCAAGGCGAAGGTGGTGGGGATGGCTTGTTGTCATCGCCTATCTGCTTGCGTCGATGACGCCGTCCCTTGCGATCTCGATGTCTCCCGATACAGGGATTCCCTGCGAGCATCCCGCCGATCAGTCCGCGCATGCGCACGACCATGAGCACGATCGGGCTGATGCCGGATCGGCGCCGCATTCGCATGACGTGGCTATGGCCGGAGATTGCGAGGACGACCAGGACCAGCCCGGCAATCGACATGCGACCTGCTGCGGCTCGGTGCTGTGTTTCAGCGCCGTGTCGCCGCAAATGCCCGCCATCGCGGAGTTCGTGGTGCCGCGCTCGCGCTGTGAGGCGCAGCCCGATGTGATCGGTGACGAAAGCGCGTTCCGTCGTCACTACCGGCCCCCCATCGCCTGAGATAGCTCCCGAAGACCGAGCTGCGTCGCTTCAGGTCCGGGCGAGGATCCGCATGTCTGCGAGGGTGTCAAGCCCAGGCGGATGATGCTGATGCATGCCGGGGACTCGCGGGCCGCGAGACCGGTTCCGGTCGCTGCTGGCGTTCGCCGCGCGTTGAGCGGAAGAACCTCGACATTGCGATCGCTGACCTGCGGCCAGTGAAGTCGCCGCGTCAGCGCTTCGGGTTGCGACGATCTCTCGCGATTCCTGCTCGGAAGGCCTTGCGATCCGCGGATCGCAGCCATGCCGATCTGACAACTTTCCGATCCAACGAAGCGATTGACCGGATGGCATGCCAAGGACGATACGCCATGAAGCCGCCGAACGAGAAGCTGCCGCTGCCGGCAGTCGGTTCCCTGGGAGGGCAGGATGCCCTCGTTCGCGCCGCCCTCGTCGGTAGTTACGACCGCCTGCGCGGCTATCTGCAACGACGCTTTGGTGGCAAGGGGGAAGCGGAGGAGGTGCTGCAGGCCTTCATGTTGCGCGCACTCGAGCGGTCCGGCGACGTTCGCGACGCGGATTTGGTGCGAGGCTGGCTGAGCAGGGTGTTGGCGACGACCATCGCCGACTTCCACCGCAAGGCATCGAGGAACAGGACGCGGGAGATGCCGTTCCCGCATGAGCTCAACGATCGCCTCGCGGCCGATCAGGACGCTGCGGCGAATACCGTGGTCTGCGAGTGTCTTTACATCCATCTGTCCCTGCTCAAGCCTGAGCATGCCGAAGTCATCCGACGGATCGATCTCGCCGGCGAGCCGCGGGAGCTGGTTGCTGCCGATCTGGGGGTGACCGTGAACAATTTGACGGTTCGGCTTCACCGCGCACGACATGCGTTGAAGGAGCGGCTCGAGCAGACCTGCGTTGTCTGTCTCGAGGAGAGCTTCTGGGAGTGTCGCTGTGCCGACAACCGAGGTCCGGCCTAACCCGCCTCGCGGCGGCGGCTGCCGCTGCCTTCGCGCTGGGCGAGCCGGCTGCGATGCAGCGCGAACAGCTCCAGCACCTTGTCGGCGGGCTTGGCGGCGCTGAACAGATAGCCCTGCATCTCGGAACAGCCGAGCGCGCGCAGCAGGCGCTGCTGCTCCTCGGTCTCGACGCCCTCGGCCGTGGTGGTCATGCGGCGGGCGGCCGCGAGATTGACGACGGCCTGGACGATGCTGGCGGAGCCGTCGGGACCGGCGATGTCGTCGACGAAGCAGCGGTCGATCTTGATCTTGTCGAACGGGAAGCGGTGCAGATAGCTCAGCGACGAGTAGCCGGTGCCGAAATCGTCGAGCGCGATGCGCACCCCGATGGCCCGGAGCTGGTGCAGGATCGTCAGCGCGGCATCGTCGTCGCGGATCAGCACGGCCTCGGTGATCTCGAGCTCCAGCCGGCTTGCCGGCAGGTTCGAAGCGGCGAGCGCCGCCATGATCTTCAGCGCCAGCGTGCCGCTCTTGAATTGAACGGGCGAGACGTTGACGGCGAGGCGGATGTCGTCGGGCCAGCTCGCCGCGTCCCGGCAGGCGGTCGCCAGCACCCACTCGCCGATCTCGTTGATCAGGCCGGTGTCCTCGGCGATCGGGATGAACTCCGCCGGAGAGACCATGCCGCGCTCGGGATGGCGCCAGCGCACCAGCGCCTCGCAGCCGGTGATGCGATCGTCCTTCAGGCTGAGGCAGGGCTGGTAGTAGACCTCCAGCCCCCCTTGGGCGATGGCGTGGCGCAAATCGCTCTCGAGCTGCCGGCGTTCGCGGGCCTTGGCGTCCATCTCCGGCTCGAAGAAGCGATAGGTGCGGCGTCCGGCGGATTTGGCGGCGTACATCGCCATGTCCGCGTTCTTGAGGATCTGGTCGAGCGCGGTGCCGTGTTCAGGGGCGAGCGCTATGCCGATGCTGGCATCGGTGATGAGATGATGGCCCAGGCAATCGAACGGCGACCGGATGGCCTCGAAGATGCGCGCGACAAGCTCGTTGACCTGGTCCAGCGACGTCACCGCGCTCTGGACGATGGCGAATTCGTCGCCGCCGAGCCGCGCCACGAAATCCGCCGGGCCCGTACAGCGGCGCAGGCTCGCGGCAACCGATTTCAACAGCTCGTCTCCGACGAGATGGCCGAGCGCGTCGTTGACGCCCTTGAACTCGTCGATGTCGATGTAATGCACCGCGATCTCTTCGCCCTTGCCGACAGCGGCGAGCTCTTCGCGCAGATGCTCGTGGAACATGGTGCGGTTGGGCAGATCGGTCAGCGCGTCGTAATGAGCGAGGTGGGTGATGCGCTCCTCGATGCGGCGTCGCTCGGTGATGTCCTCATGGGTTGCCACCCAGCCGCCGTCCGCCAGCGGTTCGTTGAGGATGTGAATCGAGCGGCCGTCGGAGGTCTCCACCACCATGGAGTTGCGCGCATGGATGCCTTTCAGCACGCGCGCGACATAGTCGTCGACGTCGCCCGTGAACGAACCGGTCACCTTGCGATGGGCGATGATGTCGTGGAAGCTGCAGCCGGGCTTCACGATCTCGGCCGACAATCCATACATGTCGATGTAGCGCTGGTTGCAGACCACCAGCCGCCGCTCGGCGTCGAACAGCAGAAGGCCCTGCGTCATGTTGTTGACGGCGCGGTCGAGCCGCTGCTTTTCCAGGGTCAGCTGTTCCCGCGAGAGGCGGTGCTGCTCCAGTAGCTTGCGCACGACCGCGATCAGCACGCCTGCGATGGCGAGCGCGGAGGCGATGGCGACGGAGATCAGCATGCCGATCTGCTCGCGCCAGTCGGTCAAGGCCGACGCACGCGTCGTGGTGGCCATCATCAGGATCGGAAAATGCGGCAGTGCGCGCGAGGAGATCAGGCGATCTTCCCCGTCGACCGGGCTTACGAAGCGGCCGGCGAATTGGTCGAGGCCGAAAACTCTCTGCTGCTCGAACGAGCCGGTCTTGAAGTTTCGCCCCATCAATTCGCTGGAGCGCGGATAGCGGGCGAGTAGCGTACCGTCCCGATGCAGCATCGAGATCGTCCCGCCTTCACCGAGCGCGACGGAGGCGAAGAATCTCTCGAAATTGGCCGGCTCGATCCCGCGTCCGACGACACCGAGAAACTCGCCGTTGGGGGCGATGATCTTGCGGGCCACCAGGATGGTCCACGCGCCGGAAACGCGGCTGTGCAGCGGCTCGATCAGGACGTCAGGCGAATTGGGATCATACTTGAACGTCCGAAAATAGGCGCGGTCGGCCATGTTGACCTTCGGCACCGGCCAGGCCGTCGATGAATTGATCAGATTGCCTTCGGCGTCGATGATGTTGACGCCGCCGATATAGGGCAGGGCCTCGATCTTCGAACGAAGCATCTTGTGGATGCCCTCGCCGGAGAGGCGTGCGCGGAAGTCTGCAACGCTGGCAATGCCGATCGAGCGCGCGTGGTCGACGAAGTCTCGCTGGATGACCGCGAAATCCTGCAATTGCTGGTCGAAATGATGCGCGAGCATCAGCACGGTGTTATCGAGCTCGCGGCCGGAATTGCGCAGCGCCCGCTCGCGGAAATTCTGCGCCATCAGGACTGAGCCTATGGCAATTGCTGCGATCAGCAGCGTGCCGCCCACCACCAGCCAGCGGATCGGTCCGCTGCGTACGAAGGCCTGGTCAAAGAGACGGTTGCCGAATCTCGTCATCATGCTGGATCATTGCCGTGCACACGTCAGGATCAATTCTTGGCCCCGCAAACATCCGTCGGTTTACGGGAACGGTGTGGAGGCGAAGTTAGGAAGCGCGGTTAATGCGATGTGAACGGCCGCGTACAAAAGCAATCGATGTGCAGGGCGCACACCATGCAGGAATTGCCGCGCGGCTCCCGCGATGCCGGTCAATTCCTGCCGGCCGCGCCGTGATCAAGAAAGGCTTAACCATCTAACTTGTTGGCGATCCTCGAACGCGCATTGGCACGTGATTTGCGAACATTTCTGCCAACGACACAGAGAGGGACACGATCATGACGAACATTGTGAAGAGCTTCATCGCCGACGAGCGTGGCGCGACCGCGATCGAATACGGCCTGATCGCCGCCGGCATCGCGCTTGCGATCATCACCGTGATCAACGGCATGGGCTCCAGGCTCAACGCGAAATTCACGTCGATCAGCACGTCGCTGAAGTAACGATCACGCGCGATAGTGGCCGGACTTGCCGCCGAGCTTCTCGACGAGGTGGATGCCCTCGATGCGCACGCCGCGCTCGACCGCCTTGATCATGTCGTAGATGGTGAGGCAGGCGACCGACACGGCCGTGAGGGCCTCCATCTCGACGCCGGTCGGGCCCGTGACCTTCACGCTGGCGCGGACCAGGCAGCCCGGCAGTTTCGCGTCGGGCTCGATGTCGAGCGTCACCTTCGACAGCGCGAGCGGATGGCAGAGCGGGATCAGCTCCGAGGTGCGCTTGGCGGCCATGATGCCGGCGATGCGGGCCGTGCCGAGCACGTCGCCTTTCTTGGCGTTGCCTGATACGATCAGGTCGAGCGTCGCCTTGGTCATGACGACGCGCCCTTCCGCGACCGCGAGTCTCTCGGTTGCGGGCTTGTCCGAGACGTCCACCATCCGCGCCTCGCCGGAGGCGCCGATATGGGTGAGGGCGGGGACGGCCTTCTTGGACGGCTTGCGCGCCATATCCTTGCGCGCCATCTCAGCGCGTACCCGTCGCGCGCGGCGCCGTCTCGCGCGCGAGCAGCGTGCGCGTCGCCGCGGTGACGTCGGCCTGCCGCATCAGGCTTTCACCGACCAGGAAGGTCGACATGCCGACGCGCTCGAGCCGGGCGAGATCGGCGGGCGTGAAGATGCCGCTCTCGCCGACCATCAGCCGTTCCGCAGGGATCAGCGGCGCCAGGGCCTCGCTGGTGGCGAGCGTGGTCTCGAAGGTGCGAAGATTGCGGTTGTTGACCCCGATCATCGGCGAGCGCAGTTTCAGCGCCCGGTCGAGCTCGGCGCGGTCGTGGATCTCGATCAGCACGTCCATGCCGTAAGCGATGGCGGCGTCCTCGAGGTCCTTCGCGGTGGCATCATCGAGCGCCGCCATGATGATCAGGATGCAATCGGCGCCGTGCGCGCGGGCCTCGACCACCTGGTAGGTGTCGAACATGAAATCCTTGCGCAGCACCGGCAGCGACGTTGCGGCGCGCGCCGCCACCATGAAGTCGAGATGGCCCTGGAACGAGGGCGTGTCCGTCAGCACCGAGAGGCACGCCGCGCCGCCCGCCTCATAGGCCTTGGCGAGAAGCGGCGGGTCGAAATCGGCGCGGATCAGGCCCTTCGACGGTGAGGCTTTCTTCACCTCCGCGATCAGCGCGAAGTCGCCACGGGCGTGCTTGGCCTTGATCGCGCCTACGAAGCCGCGCGGGACGCCTTGCGCCTTGGCTTTCGCTTCCAGCGCCGAGAGCGGCTGCGCGCGCTTGGCCGCGGCGATCTCCTCGCGCTTGTAGGTTTCGATCTTGGTCAGGATGTCCGACATGTCAGGCTCAGCCGTTCGAGACCGCGATCAGGTGCTTCAGCTTCGCGTTGGCCGCGCCGCTGTCGATCGATTTGGTGCCGATCGCGACACCTTCCTTGAGGTCCTTGGCGCGGCCGGCCACGACCAGCGCGGCGGCGGCGTTCATCAGCGCGACGTCGCGATAGGCGCTCGGCTTGCCGTCGAGCACGCTTTGCAGCGCGATCGCATTGGCGTCGGCATCACCGCCCTTCAGTGCGCCGGCCTCGCAGCGCGGCAGGCCGGCGTCCTCAGGCGTCACCTCGAAATTCCGGATCTCGCCATTGTGGAGCGCGGAGACGAAGGTCGGGCCGGTGAGGGTGATCTCGTCGAGGCCATCGGAGCCGTGCACGACCCAGGCGGATTGGGAGCCGAGATTCTTCAGCACCTGCGCCAGCGGCTGCACCCATTGCCGCGAGAACACGCCGACCATCTGCCGCTTCACGCCGGCGGGATTGGAGAGCGGGCCCAGCAGATTGAAGATCGTGCGTGTCGCAAGTTCGACCCGGGTCGGACCGACGTTCTTCATGGCAGGATGATGGGCGGGGGCGAACATGAAGCCGATGCCGCATTCGCGCACGCAGCGCCCGACCTGCTCGGGCCTGAGGTCGATCTTCACCCCGAGCGAAGCCAGCACGTCGGCCGCGCCCGAGCGCGACGACAGCGCGCGGTTACCGTGCTTGGCCACCGGCACGCCGGCCCCTGACACGATGAAGGAGGCGCAGGTCGAGACATTGACCGAGCCGGAGCCGTCGCCGCCGGTGCCGACGATGTCGACGGCGTCGGGTGGCGCCGTCACGGTCAGCATCTTGGAGCGCATCGCCGTCACCGCGCCGGTGATCTCGTCCACGGTTTCGCCGCGGACGCGCAGCGCCATCAACAGGCCGCCCATCTGCGAGGGCGTAGCCTCGCCGCTCATCATGGCGTCGAAGGCGGACGCGGCTTCGTCACGCGACAGGCTGGCGCCGGTCGCCACTTTTCCAATGATCGATTTCAGGTCGTCCATCGCGTGCTTTCAACTTACTGCTGGTTCGCGCCGGTCACCTGCGCGAAGGCGGCCTGATTAATGGTGGTCCCGATGTCGGTTTCAAGCTTGTTGACGTAGGAAGCGACCTGCTCCTCGGTCTGGGCGCGGTCGAGGCTTTCCTTCAGCTTCTTGAACGCGTCGGAGGCGGCATCGACCGCGGGATCGACGATGTCGGTGAGGCGGAAGACGATGACCTCGCTACCGCCGCTGACAGCCGTCTGCCCGACGCCGTCCTTGGCGGTGCGGAAGGCGGCCGTCACGACCGCCGCGGGCAGGCCGGCGGGCGTGTCGTCGCGCTTGAAGCCAGCCGCGGTCTCGACCTTGGCGCCGATCGCTGCGGCTTCATCGGCGAGCTTGCCGCCCGCTTCGAGCTTCTGCACCATCTCGGTCGCCTTGGCCTTCAGCTTGGCCGCGATCTGGTCCTGGCGCCAGCGCGCCTCGACCTGGTCGCGGACCTCGTCGAGATTGCGGTCGCGCGAGGGCGTGATGGCGAGCACGTCGTACCAGACATAGCCACCCTTGAACGAGATCGAGTCGTTGTCGACGCCGACATCGGTGTTGAAGGCCTGCGACACCACGTCGAGGCCTTGCGGAATGTTGGCGATCGGCTGGCCATTCGGGGCGCGGCCGGAGCGGTCAACGGCGTCGATGGTCACGGCGGTGAGGCCGAGCTTCTGCGCCGCGTCGATCACGCTGGCGCCGCCGCCACGCTCGTCTTCCATCTTGTCGCGGAGCTCGGCGACCTTGACGCGCGCGCGCTCGGTGGCGATCTCGCGCTTGATGTCGCCGACGGCGCTGGCGTAATCCGCCTCCTTGCCCGGCTCGATCTTGTCGACCTTGACGATGGACGTGCCGAGCGCCCCCTGGATCGGCTGGCTGATTTCGCCGGCGGGAAGCGCGAAGGCGGCTTCGCCAACCACGGCATCCAGCGAAGATTTGGTGACGAGGCCGAGGTCGATGTCGGAGGCGTTCAGCCCGCGCTCCTTGCCGAGGTCCTCGAACGACATGCCGCCGACGAGGCGCTCGCGGGCGGCCTGCGCGTCGGCGACGTTCGGAAACACGAGCTGCTGGATCTGGCGCTTCTCCGGCGTGCCGAGCCGGTCCTTGCGCTGCTCGAACGCCTTCTTGGCGTCCTCGTCCGAGACCTCGCTCCATTTGCCGATCTCTTCAGGCGAGACCATGACGAAGGCGATCTTGCGATATTCGGGCGCGCGGAACTGGACCTTGTGATCCTCGAAATAGGCGGCGAGCGTCTCGGGCGAGGGCGCATCGATAGTGCCTGCCTGGGCGGCGTCGAGCCTGACGAATTCGATGGCGCGCTGCTCGTTCTGGAAGCGCGTCAGCACGTCGAGCATGGTCTTCGGCGGTTCGAGGCCTGCGCCGATCGTGCCGGTGATCTGCCGGCGCAGCGACACCTTGCGCTGTTCGGCGACGTAGCGCTGCTCGGTATAGCCGAAATTGCGGATCATGGCCTGGAAGCGGTTCGCATCGAAATTGCCGCCGACGCCCTTGAAGTTGGGATCGTTCATGATGAGCTGGCGGATTTGCTCGTCGGACTGACCGAGTCGGAGCCGGCGCGCTTCCTCGTCGAGGGCGGCTTCCGCGATGGTCTGCTGCAGCACCTGGCGGTCGAGGCCGAAGGCGCGCGCCTGGTCGGGTGTCAGCGGACGGCCGAACTGGCGGCTGATCTGTTGCAGGCGGTCGGTGTAGATCTGGCGGAACTCGTTCAGCGAAATCTCGGTGCTGCCGATCTTGGCCACCGTGGACTGCCCGAAGCCCTTGAAGATGTCGGCGATGCCCCAAATGCCGAAACTGACGATCAACACGCCCATCACCACGGCCATTATGGTTTTGCCGAGCCAGTTTGATGAGGCCTTGCGCATTCCTCGAAGCATTTGGTCCAACTTGTTTGAGCAGGAGGGGAACGGGAGCGCGTCTTAATGCAAATTCAGCAAAAGCGCCTCACCAAATTGATCCATCATCATAAAGTGGCGGCTTTCCCCCCGCAACCTCAGGTCCGGCGACCGCTGGAGACTGCGGTTAAAGGCCTCTGGTCTCTGGAACTGCCGTGGCAGCTCTGCTAGCGCATGGACAAACCTCATATCGCTGGAAATCGACATGACCGACGCTATCCGCCCCCTGATCGCCGGCAATTGGAAAATGAACGGCCTGAAGGCCCAGGCTGCCGAGTTCGACGCCATGCTCAGCGGCGCGGCAGATGTGGCCGCCAAGGCCGACCTGCTGGTCT
>Ga0102592_1003913_pt1 | contig 10582 bp, 10 predicted proteins | sample AraplaCol_mMF_r2_FD_76861 | JGI IMG/M metagenome (GOLD analysis project Ga0102592, IMG submission 76861) | Arabidopsis root microbial communities from North Carolina, USA - plate scrape MF_Col_mMF_r2 (SPADES assembly) (version 2) | ecosystem: Host-associated > Plants > Roots > Endosphere... | reverse complement strand
ATAGATTATGTCAGTGAAGACGCTGAACCGGTCATAACGGGCGTCACCGGCTGCCATGAAGGCAAAGTCCAGATCCTTCAAGATGTCGCTGAAATTCTGATTGATGTCCACGGTCGGGAGGCCGAACACCTGAGTCTTGCCGTCGAGGCCCGCAACCCAGAAGTAGGGTGCGAAGGAAAACGTCCAGCCATTCGGTTGCACGGCCTGAGGTTGTGGCGCCGTGGCGGGCAGGAGATCTGCTGCATGCGTGGGTGTAACGAACGCCATTGCGGCAGCGGCGCATGCGATCAGTGAAATCCTGCTATTCATGATGAACCTGTCCCCTCTCGCGATCAGGTCACAATAGCCCCGATTCATCGACCTGAACTGATATCGCAGACTGCACTAACTCTCGCCGTCCGCAAAGTGCTTATATTCTGTTCCTGATATCTCACATGAGAAGAGTACGCTCGGCGCCAGGCGATCTCGGCACGCGGCGTGGGACAGCATCCCGGCAGCGCGGAGCGGCTGCTTCATCCCCGCCAGAACCTTTTTCGCTCCATCAGTTCGTCCAACGACGATTGAGCGGCGGTGATCAGTTTTTCGCTGTTGCCAGCGACCATCAGGGATTCGACGTCGGGATGTGATTCCAGCTCCAAATTGTGAATGACAGTCGGCGCGGTTACCATGTCGTTCAGGAAACCGAGTTCGTCCTGCAATTTCTCCATCGTTTGGATGAACTTTTCGTACCGTCGCTCGGCCTGCTTGCTGGAGAACAGGGACCTTAGGAATTCGCTCGCATATCTAAACTTCTTTGCCGCCTTGCGGGTTTCGTGCCGATGCTCATCGTCGGCTTCGACCAGAGACTTGCCGCGTTTTTTCAGTTTCTTGCGTTGACGGTCAAGGATGTCGATTGCGAAATCGACCACCGGTCCGTTTCGAATCTCCGCCGTTTCCGGCAGCGCGAGATACTCTCCGCAATGCAGCCACTCGTTAAGGTCGAGCATAAGGGCCTTGGCACGCGAGCTGAAAAGCGCATTCAGCACCTGCTCATAGGCGCTGTCGCGTGCTTCGATCAAACGACTTTTTACGTCGCTGTTTCCAACCCTGGCAATCAGGACATCGATATTGCGTGCCTCTCCGAGAACGCCCGCCAGCCACTTCAACTCGTCCTTGAGCCGCTGAGATTCGGCGTCGACCAGGATCACCTTGTAGAGCGAGAAGGCAGAGCGCAGCCGCCTGAGTGCCACGCGGGCCTGATGAAGTGCCGATGGGTTCGGGCGATTTATGACGATCGATTCGTTCAGCCGGAACTGCCGGAAACATGCTTCGGCAATGACCTGGAACGAGGCGGAGACCCGCAGGTCGCGGTCGAGATGCACGGGTTCCGCCTTGTATGCCGTTTGTTGCTCGCGGAGCAGGCGGTATCCTCTCTCCGCTTTCGAAGCGACACCGAAGCGGATCGGGACAAGCGCCTCGATTCTGCGGGCAAGGGTGAACAGCGTATGTGGCTTGCCGTCCTTCAGTTCCAGTTCCAATTCCCGGATCTGCATCTCGCGGTCGCCGGCAACGATCGAGCCCATGTCTAGGGCAACTTCAATCTGGCTCCCGTCCTGATCGACGTTCCAACGATGTCGCTTTACCAGGGTGGAAAACTGCCGGACGAGAGTGCCGTCCTCGATATCGAGTTCGGACCTCAGCGGGGTCGTGTAATCGATCACAGGTGTGTTGCCCGTGAGCGGCGTTTCCCACTCGGAGCGCGCAAAGATGGCCCTGTTTCGTCCCGCAGCCTTGACCGTTTGGACGTGCGCTTCGCCAACCGTACGGATTCGCAGGGAATAACCGCCCTCCCATGCCTGGCGGTCGGGCGTGTCGAAATAAATGGAGGTCAAGGGATCGACAGAGATCGGGTTTCCCAGCAAGCCGGATCCCAGCAATGTGTCCACTGCATCGGCGCTTAGTTCAAGTTTCAGTTCTGTTTCGGTTGCCAATTAGCCTCTCCGCTTGGTTGCACAGTCCTAGGTGGAGGCAACTCTTTCACGATATAGAGCGGTGGCATCGGGATAAAACGTCCTGATGACAAAAACCTGAGCGGGAATGCAACCGCAGCGATCTTTCACAAGAAAAGAGATCGCCGCACGTTGCGGTACCCCGTCCGACTATAAGAGGCAGGTGAGGAACCACCTCGTGCGTCGGTTGGACATGCTACTAGGCCACGTCGGCGCTAGGAGCCGGATTGGCGAGCCGCTGTGTCCAGCGCTGTAAAATCCGCTTCATCGAGAGCGATGCTTGCCGCCTCTACGTTTTCCTCAAGATGCTTTACCTTGGAGGTTCCCGGTATCGGCAACATCACAGGGCTGCGTTTGAGCACCCACGCCAGAGCAATCTGGCTGGGCGTCGCGTCGTACCTCTTGGCCAATCTGTCGAGGATGGACCCTGGACGGGCAAGCTCGCCTGCGGCCAGCGGGTACCACGGAATGAAGCCGATGCCCTCGCGCTCGCAGTAGTCAAGCACGTCCTCGCTGGCGCGATCGACGAGGTTGTAGCGGTTCTGAACCGTCGCGACGGGAAAGACCTTTCGGGCGGCCTTTATGTCTTCAACCGAAACTTCGCTTAGGCCGGCATGCGCAATAAGACCCTGATCGAGGAGCATCTTGACCGCGCCGAATTGCTCGTCGCGAGGAACCTTCGGGTCTATGCGATGCAATTGCCACAGATCGATCCGGTCGACACGGAGTTTCTTGAGGCTGCCTTTCGCGCGCTCGAGAAGATAGTCCGGTCGCCCATTCGGCGTCCAGAGATCCGGTCCTTCGCGGGTCAGTCCTGCCTTCGTCGCGATCAGCAGCCCCTTGTAAGGATGCAGCGCTTCGCTGATGAGCTCTTCCGAAACGTCGGGGCCGTAGGAATCTGCCGTGTCGATGAAATTGACCGCGATCTCGGGCAGGCGACGCAGGGTTGCCAGTGCTCCGGCCCTGTCCGCAGGCGGTCCCCATATGCCGGGTCCGGTAATGCGCATGGCGCCGAAGCCGAGACGGTTGATCGTGATGCTACCGATCGAAAATTGGCCCGATGCAGCCGCTGAGATCGTGGAATTGTCTGGCACTGATCTTCTCCCGATTGCCTGTTAGGTGGATTTGCTCGGGCCTTAAGGTGGAGCGGGCAGGGAGCAATGCAAGTCAGGACTGTTCAGACTTGACCGCGCGCCCGGAGATCAGGCGCAGCCACGGCGGCAGGTGGAAAACGCACATCAGCAGGTACATCATGGCCATGCCATCCATGGGAAAGACGTTCTGCATTGCGGAGCAGATTGTCTCTGCTCCGCCGCTTGCCATGGTGACAGCCGCCATGATGGCGAAGGTTGGCGCTGCCGCAAGACACAGCCAGTCGGCGATGCTTGCTGCATTCTCGGCCGGCGTCTCGACCGATGCGCTGCACCTTGTCTGGTCGGAGGAAAGCATCGGCTTTACCTCCGGCCGTATTCGTCATGATGCCGCCACCAGATACCTTGCTCATTGCGGCCGAAGGGCGCGCGGTCGAGCCATTGATACACGCCCCAAATGCCGTCCAGGCCGCGGGCATAGCTGGAGTAGGTGTGGTAGACGACGCCGTCCTCGAGCACGAAGGCGCTGAGGCCCGGCCTGTCGCGCGTATAGGTGGCGATGTCGGTTCCAGTCATCGCGGCGATCTGGCCGACCGGGGTCTCGCTGCCGCGCAACTTCCATTCCTGTACGGTTTCGCTCTCCTGCGGCCCCGGTGCCGGCGGTTCACGCCGGTAGTTATATTCTATCCCGCCTTCGCGCTGTTGCTGCTGGCTAAACAAGACGCTGAAGTCGAGGTTGAAATCGCTACCGAAGGAAGAGGCCCAGTCGAAGGTCCATCCCATCCGCTCCTTGAAGGCCTGCAGTTTGGGAAGCGGCGCGCGGGAAACGGCGGTGAAGGCGACGTCATGGTTCTCGAGGTGAACGACGACGCCGTTGAAGCCGTCCGCGATCGACGAGCAAGAGGGGCATCCGGCTGTATAGTCGGGGCCGAACATGAAGTGGTAGATGAGCAGTTGCGAGCGGCCCTTGAAAAGGTCGGCCAGCGAAGCGCTACCGCTGTCGGTCTCGAACCGGTAGTCCTTGTCGATCCGTACCCACGGCAGTTCCTGACGGCGTTGTGCCAGCATGTCGCTGCGACGCGTCAGTTCCTTCTCTTCTGCGAGCAGGTCGAGCCGTGCCGCAAGCCATTCTTCGCGTGTGCCTGTCATGTGCATCGTCATCATACTTCTCCTCTTGGTGCCTGTTGACGTAGCATGCCGCGCCTTGCGGCTGCTTGGTGATCGTGAGCAGACTAGGACCGCAGTGGGCGAGGGTGGGAGTTACAAGTTTGACGGGATTTCGATGGACTCGATGATCATCGCCGCGGCGAGGCTGCTTGCGACAGGCGATCTTCTCGGTGCGCTGAAGAGGGTGGCGCTGCGGAATGACGCGCCCGCGCTCGCCCTTCGCGGCATCGCGATGGCCCAGCTCGGGGATCTCGCGAGGGCAAAGGTCCTGCTGAAGACGGCTGCCCGTGCGTTTGGGCCAAGGGAGCCGGTCGCACGGGCGCGCTGTCTCGTCGCCGAGGCGGAAATCGCTCTGGTCTCGCGCGATCTAACCTGGCCTGCCAAGACACTCAGCTCCGCGCGGGAAGTGCTCGAAGCGCATGATGACCGCTTGAACGCCGCACATGCGCGACATCTCGAAGCCAGGCGGTCGCTGCTCATCGGCCATCTCGACGAAGCCGAACGGCTGCTCGCCGGGGTCGATCCAACACCGCTCCCGCCGCCCTTGCGAACGGCGAACGAGCTTGTCGTCGCAGGGATCGCCATCCGCCGGCTCCAGACGGGCGTTGCGCGCGCGGCACTGCTCCGGGCGGAAAATGCGGCGAGGGAGGCGGGAATCCCCGCGCTTCGTGCGGAGGTCGAAGGGGTCTCCGAGGTTCTGAAGGCGCCGGCGGCGCGACTGACCAGCCGCGGCGAGGAGCGGTTGCTGCTGCTGCAAGAAGTCGAGACAGTCCTGTCGTCCGGCACGCTTGTCGTCGACGCGTGCCGCTACGTCGTGCGGGAGGGCGACGCGTTCGTGTCGCTGACAACGCGCCCGGTCTTGTTCGCGCTCGCCCGTGCACTGGCGGAGAGTTGGCCGGCGGATGTATCGAGGAACGTGCTCGTTGCCCGTGCATTCAGGGCGAAGGATGCCGATGAATCGCATCGCGCCAGGTTGCGCGTCGAAATCGGGCGGCTGCGCGGCGAGCTTCACCGCATAGCAGATATCAAGGCAACCAAGGACGGCTTTGTGCTCGCGCCGCGGCGTGCCGACCAGGTGGTCATCCTGGCTCCACCGGTCGAGGAGCAGCATGGTGAGATCCTTGCTTTTTTGGCCGATGGGGAGGCCTGGTCGAGTTCGGCGCTGGCAATCGCGATTGGTGCGAGCGCGCGCACCGTGCAACGCGCGCTTGATGCCCTCGCTGAAACGGGCAAGGTGCAGTTTTTCGGACGAGGACCAGCACGCCGCTGGACTATCCCGTCACTACCGGGATTCCCGTCAACTTTGTTACTCCCAGGTCCACTGCCCAACGACTAGGATAAGCCCATGAAACACTCCCAAGCTGAAATCCTTCGTGAATATGGCCCCTTTCCAGATGTGAAGCAGGTGGGCGGCGTGACCTTTGACGGTCGGAATGTCTGGTTCGCGTCCGGCGACAGGCTGAATGCCCTCGATCCCGATGTCGGTGAGGTCGTGAATACGATCGCCGTTGCGGCACACGCCGGAACGGCTTTCGATGGGCGCTATCTTTTCCAGATTGCCGAGGACAGGATCCAGAAGATCGACCCGAAGACGGGCGAGATAGTCTCGACGATTCCGGCCCCCGGCAATGGCGGTGATTCCGGGCTCGCCTGGGCGGAGGGAACGCTTTGGGTCGGAGAGTATCGCGGCCGGAAGATCCATCAGATTGATCCCGAAACCGGCGCTGTCCTTCGCAGTATCGAGTCCAACCGTTTTGTTACCGGGGTGACCTGGATCGGCGATGAGCTCTGGCATGCCACCTGGGAGGGCGACGAAAGCGATATCAGGCACATTGAACCAGAGACCGGGCAGGTCCTGGAACGGGTCGAGATGCCGGCTGGTATCGGTGTATCGGGACTTGAGTCCGATGGCGCGGACCGGCTGTTTTGCGGCGGTGGAAACAGCGGCAAGATCCGGGCCGTCCGCCGGCCGAAATAGTCAGACCGTGCTCGCGCATGTGCGCGGTCGGCGCGGGAAACCGCGAGTTCGGCCTGTGACTAGTCCAATGTCCTGCGGAAGCGGCGCACGGCGATGAACATGGCGACCGCCATCAGGCAGGCCAGGGCAGTGGTGTCGTAGGCAAGGGTCTGGATGCTGGCGCCCTTCAGCATGATTGCCCTGACGATCCGGATATAGTGGGTCAGCGGTAGTGCCTCACCGATCCATTGCGCCCATTGCGGCATGCCGGCGAACGGAAACATGAACCCAGACAGCAGGATATTCGGCAGGAAGAACATCATCGCCATCTGCATCGCCTGCAGCTGATTGGCCGCAATCGTCGAGAAGGTGTAGCCGATCGACAGATTGGTGATGACGAAGAGCGCGGTTGCGGCCGCGAGCGAAGCCGGGCTGCCGAGGATTGGAACGCCGAACACAAACAGGCCGGCCGTGATAATGAGCAGCGACTGGATGAGGCCGATCAGCACATAGGGCGCGATCTTGCCCAGCATGATTTCCAGCGGCTTGATCGGCATGGAAAGCAGGTTTTCCATGGTGCCGCGTTCCAATTCCCGGGTGACCGAAAGAGCCGTGAAGATCAGCAGCGTCATCGTCAGGATCGTGCCGAGCAAGCCGGGCACGATATTCAAAGTCGACGAACCGGCCGGATTGTAGCGCCGGTGCTGGACGATCGAGAATGCGGGCCTGGTCGGCTCGGAGAACTCGACCTGGCGGTCATTGGCGAGCGCCGACGTCACGATGCCTGATAGCGCACCCAGCGCCGAGCTCGATGCGACCGGATCGGTGGCATCGGCCGCGACCAGTAGCGAGGGCGTGTCGCCGCGCCGAAGCGAGCGTTCGAACCCTTCCGGAATTTCCACGACGAACAAAGCCCTGCCGGATTCCAGAAGCGAATCCATGTCTTCGGCTCGGGTAACGACAGAGCGGATCTGGAAGAAATCGGTGTTCTCGAGGGCGGCCAAAATAGATCGGCCGACATCCGTGTTCTCGCGCATCAACACAGCGGTCGGCAGATTGTGCGGCGTCGTGTTGATCGCAAAGCCGAACAAGAACAACTGCATGATCGGCAAGGCGACCATCGTCGCCAACGTTATGCGGTCGCGGGTCATCTGGATGAATTCCTTGATGGTCATCGCCCAGAAGCGCCCGAATGAGATGCCGTTGCGGTTTGCCGGTCGCGTCGTCATTGGAAATTATCCTCCGCGCGACGCATCAGGTCGATGAAGGCATCTTCCAACGTCGCTTCACCCTTTTGCCACTTGAGGTCGGGCCGTTCGCGATAAGGCGCGATTGCCTTTTCGAGCGCCTTCGGATCGCGGCCGGCAACATGCAGGCTGGTCCCAAACGGTGCCATCATGTCGATGCCCGGCACATTCTCAAGTTCGGACTGGAGACGATGCACCTCGGGCCCGGAGACGGTCCATGTCACGAGGCCGGTGCCGGCAATCACCTCGTCCACCGTTCCCTGCGCCAGCAGTTTGCCGTAGGCGATATAGGCGATCTCGTGGCAGCGCTCGGCCTCGTCCATGTAGTGGGTGGAGACCAGGACAGAGAGGCCGTCAGCGGCGAGGGCGTGGATCTCGTTCCAGAAGTCGCGGCGGGCTTTGGGGTCGACACCGGCGGTCGGCTCATAGAGGAGGAGTAGCGCCGGTTCGGGCAGGATACAGGCGCCGAGCGCGAGACGCTGTTTCCAGCCGCCCGAGAGCTCCCCCGCAAGCTGCTGTTCGCGGCCCTTCAGGCCAAGGCGGTCTATGGCGGCGCTTGCCTTGCCGCGGGCATCGGCCAGACCGTAGACGCGGGCGACGAACTCGAGGTTTTCCCGGATCGACAGATCCTGATAAAGCGAAAACTTCTGAGTCATGTAGCCGACACGGCGGCGAATACGATCGCTCTCGGTCAGGATGTCGAAGCCAAGACATGTGCCATTGCCGCTGTCTGGCGTCAGCAGACCACAGAGCATACGGATTGTCGTGGTCTTGCCGGAACCGTTGGGGCCAAGAAAGCCGTGGATGCGGCCCTTCTTGACCGTCATCGACACGTCATCGACCACCTTTCGGCTGCCGAAACTCTTGGTGAGGTGATGGACGTCGATGACGGTCTCCGGAGCATCGACGGCGATGGCTGTGTCGCTCATGGTCGCGCTCCCGCGGTGACATCCACCGGCTGGCCAGGACGCAGCGCCGTGGGATCGGTCGGGATCGCCTCGACGCGGTAGACGAGTTTGGCACGCTCATCGAGGCTGTAGATTACCGGCGGCGTGTATTCGGCGTTCTTTGAGATGAAGCTGATCGTCGCGTCGGTCGGCTGGCACGCGCTGCATGCAACGCGGATCGGCTGGCCCAGCGAGAAAAGCGCAAGCTCGGTTTCGGGTACGAAGAAGCGGACACGGATGTTCTCCGGCGGCAGGAGCGCCACGATCGGCCGGCCGGCAGGGACGACCTCACCCGCGCGATAGTAGATGGTCTCGATACTGCCTGTTGCCGGCGCCGAGACGAAGCGACGGGAGAGCGCGGCTTCCGCAGCGGCGAGATCGGCCTTTGCGACCGCGACTGCTTCCCTCGACTGGCGCAGCGTTTCGATGCGGGCAGGCAGGTTGGCGAGCGTGATCTGGCCGCGGACATTATCGAGGACGGCACGGTTGGCGGCTTCGGTGGCCGTCGCCGTATCGAGGTCCGCCTTTGTCGCGGTGCCGCGCTGGACCAGCACCCGGGTGCGGTCGAGCTCCTGTGCGGCAAGCTCCAGCCGGGCGATTGCCTCACGTTCGCTCGCGCGCAGTACATCGATCTCTTCCGGTCGCTTTTGCGCGGCCTCGGCGAGTTCCAGTTCTGCCTGCAGGCGCGCCAGCGAAGCGCGTGCGGAGCCGACGGCTGCCTCCTCGCTCCGCGAATCCAGGCTGAAGAGCGGCGAACCGGGCGCAGTCGCCTGGCCTTCGACGACGTCGAGCTTGACCAGCCGCCCGCCGGTGTCGGCGCCGATGAAAAGTGTGTCGGCCTCGACCCACCCCTGGTAGGCACGTTGAGACCTGTCAGAAAACAGGAGGGGCAGAGCGGCAAGTGCCGCGGCGGCCACGAGAGCGACGGTAAGGATTCGTCTCATATCGCGCCTCCTTGGGGCACGAAGAGCGTGTCGAGGAATGTGTCGAATAGCTTCTGCGCGTGGAGGTGCTCGTAGCCTTCGAAGAGCGTCGCCCAGACGATCGACATCAAAGCAGGCGCCATAACCAGTTGCGGAACGTCTGCGACGGCGGGATTGCGCAGTTCACCGCGTGCGGCGGCGCGGGCAAGCACGATCCGCAGGATCGCTAGACCCTTGGTGATGATCTCGCGGTAATAGAATTCGGTCACGACAGGGAACATCGGTCCTTCCGCGAGGATCAACCGCAGAAGGTGCCGGCGCTCTGTCTCCAAAACCTCGCGTTTGAAGATGGAATAGAACATCGCAACGGCGGCCCGCGCCGGGATCGCATCCTTCTCAACCATGCCGCCGACCTCGCCGAGGATCGGCGAGGCGATGCCGGAGACGAGATCGATGAACAGCCGCTCCTTGTCGGGAAAATGCAAGTACACCGTGCCCTTGGCGATGCCCGCCCGCGCCGCGACGTCCTCCATGCGGGTCGCCGCGAAACCGCGCTCCGCAAAGCAGGCGAAGGCGGCGGCGAGGATCTCGGCGCGGCGCTGCTCGGGGTCTCGTTTCTCCCGCTTTCTCTCTGCCATTCTCTTGCATCCAATTATGACTGACTGGACAGTCATTAACGCAACGTGCGCTTTTTCGCAAGCCGAGTCCGATGTGAAGCGGCCCTACGATGATGACGACGAACGGACATTCCGCGCTAAGGGGGCGAGGGCCTCATGATGGGGCGTCCTCACTCCAGACCGTCAACCGGTAGCGTCTTCGGAACGTGGCCATCGTCTCCTCACGACGGAGATGCGGATCGTCGACGACGGATCGCGTTTGTTGCCATTTCTCGTCAGCAGGTATCAACTGCGCCAGGCAGACACGAAAGAGGTTCAATTTCCATGATCGTTCAGGCCTGTATCAACGGCGCGCGGCCAATCGACTATCATCCGCAATTGCCTGTCACGGTTGAAGCAATCGCACGGGATGCCGCCGCCGTGGTCGCTGCCGGTGCCGCGGAACTCCACATTCATCCGCGTGCCGTTGACGGGAAGGAAAGTCTCGGCGCTGTTGATGAGACCATTGCTGCGGTTCGGGGCTCCTGTCCGGGTTCGTTTCTCGGCATATCCACCGGTGCCTGGATTGAAGGCGACGCGCACCGCACCCTTGAGGCCATTCGTTGCTGGAGTGTCCTGCCCGACTTTGCGTCGGTGAACCTCTCG
>Ga0102592_1003911_pt1 | contig 10585 bp, 9 predicted proteins | sample AraplaCol_mMF_r2_FD_76861 | JGI IMG/M metagenome (GOLD analysis project Ga0102592, IMG submission 76861) | Arabidopsis root microbial communities from North Carolina, USA - plate scrape MF_Col_mMF_r2 (SPADES assembly) (version 2) | ecosystem: Host-associated > Plants > Roots > Endosphere | place... | reverse complement strand
CCGCGACGACCAGCGTCCGGAACGCTTCTCGGTTGGCCAGGTTGTTGACGCCCGCGTCACCAACTTCTCCAAGAAGGACCGCAAGATCATGCTGTCCATCAAGGCTCTGGAAATCGCAGAAGAGAAGGAAGCCGTCGCTCAGTTCGGTTCGTCCGACTCCGGCGCTTCGCTCGGCGACATCCTCGGCGCGGCTCTGAAGAACCGCGGCGGCGAATAATCGCCAGCCTCAGGCTTGAAGAATAAAGGAACCCGCCGGAGCGATCCGGCGGGTTCTTCGTTTCTGTACTGTCGTTGCAATGGCGGGCTATTCCCAGTCGACCTTGCGTCTGTAGAGCGAATAGGCTTCGTCGCCACTCATGGCGATTGGTAGGGCCGGCGCTGGGCGGTGAGGCGGCGTCCCGGCCTTGATCAGACTTTCTCGGGCAGCCATAGCTGCAGCGGCTTCACTGTCCATCAGGATGTCCGTTTCGTCGTCATCCGACGGCTCGCCCTGCTGTTGCTCTTCCTCTTCCGACGGCTCGCCACCGTTGTGGTCTTCGCGGTACATCGCGTGGGCGCCACTATCGTCAGCCTCGTCCTTCGAGAACTCGTAAGGCTGCATGGCGTACGGCACGCCCTCGACGATTTTCATGAGCACCGGCGCGTAGGTCTCATCGATCGCCTGCTGCACCACCAAGGGTGCTGGCGGTTCCGCGGCAGGGTGTCTCTTTGCAGCCGCTGCGGCCGCTTCGGTTGCCGGCTGTTCCGCGATGAGGGGCGATTGGCGCGCAATGCCCTCCGGCAATGGGTGCAGATCGGGCAGGGTGGTCAATTCTTCCGGCAGATCGGCGAGAACCGTTTCGTCAAGGATGATGTCGATCTCGACCGCAGGATCGGGATCGGCGGCTTCCAGCAGCGCTTCTGTTTCCTGGTCCTGAATGATTGTAACGATCAGCTTCGTGGTATCGTTCGACAGCGAGGCTGATATCGCCGGCCAGCTCTTCGGAATGATCGGGTCGCCCTTGGACGTTGTCCGAGCGGTCTCGGCTTGCACGGTTTCCCGTGCCGGATCCGCGGCTTTCCCGAGCGGCACGCTCTCCTGCACATCTTGATTGGGCTCCGCGAGCGTTTCTTCGGCGGACGCCTTGGCGGTCGGATTGACGATCGGTTCGTCAGCGACTGCATCGTTCTTGATGAGTTCGGTCCGCTCGTCGCCGCCATCGACATGGGCCGCGGCAACCAGTGCGGTCTGCGGCCGTGCAGCTTCCGGTTCCTGCTTTGTCGGCAGAGGTACCTGCGCAGTCCCAGCAAGATTGTCCCGATGGATGCGAATTTCAGTCCGCAGTTCCTGACGCGTCGGCGAGGCGTCGTTCTGGCCGTAGGAACGAACCACGGCACGGGCGGCGAGATCGCGATCCTTGTAGCGGATCGTTTCAAGATAGGTGGCGATGCGGGCAGCTTCCGGTCCAGCCGGGTTCCGGAGCGCCTCTGCAAGCAGGCGAAGCGGAACTGCGTGGCCTTGCATCGCAAGCTGACGCTCGACTTTTTCGATTTTCGCTGGCGGCAGCTTTTCGATCGTAGCCGCCAGGCGGGAGGCAAAGGCTAGGTCGGTTTCGTCGTCCTCACGCGGGATCGCAAGCGCCTCGCTTGTAGCATTGAGCACATCGAGAAGGGCATCAACCATCCGCGCTCGGACAGCCAGCAGGAGAATGTTGAGCTTGCCGGCAACGGCCGAATTGAGATCCGCGCCCTGAATCTGGTGCACGGGAGCAACGGCGCTGGCAGCGCGCACCAGGCCATCGGTACTGACAGCCGCGGTCTGGCTCTGGGAGGAAAGACTTGCATTTGACGCTGCACGAACCGGAGACAACATGTCATGCTCCTTCTTTCGTAAAGTGCGGTGATAGCAGGTTACAAGAAGGCCGCGCTCATCCGGCCCGTTGCATTCCCCGGCAGTTCGGTCTGCCCGACGTGGCACTCCATCGCGCCGTCGAATGCATAAAAATTGGTAAATAATTTAACGAAGCGGCGTTAACGAATTACTAATGGCCGATGCGCGGCTGGCGGCGCCCGGTTCAATACGTGCAAAATCCAGAGGCGTCTTAGCTGTGGGCGAAAATGTCGGCTTCTTCCCAGCCGAGCAGATCGAGCTTGGCGCGCGTCGGAAGGAACTGGAAGCAGGCGTTGGCGTGATCGATGCGGCCGTCTCGCACCAGCCGCTCGGTCAGCTTGTCGCGCAGCGCGTGCAGGTAAAGCACGTCGGAGGCCGCGTATTCCAGCTGCGCAGGGGACAAAGTTGCGGCAGCCCAGTCGGAGGATTGCTGCGTCTTGGAAATATCGACGTCGAGCATTTCCTTGAGATTGTCCTTCAGTCCATGCCGATCGGTATAGGTTCGGCAGAGACGTGAGGCGATCTTGGTGCAGAACACCGGCTGCATGGTGACGCCGAAGGTGTGGAACAAGACGGCAATGTCGAAGCGGCCATAGTGGAAGATCTTCTGTTGCCCATTGGCAAGCAGCGCCACGAGGTTCGGCGCTTCCTTCTGCCCGGCGGCGATGCGGATCACGTCGGCCGTGCCGTCGCCCGGTGAGAGTTGCACCACGCACAGTCGGTCGCGGCGCGGCACAAGGCCCAGCGTTTCGGTGTCGATGGCAATCGCTCCGGTATAGCGGGCGGCATCAGCCGCGGAAATATCACCTTCATGGTAACGTATGATGGCTGCCATCGATTTCTTCTCACACTCGAACTGTCACTTGTGGCCTATAGCGCAAAGCCATGGCGGGCGATACCGCCAAGGCTCAGAATGTCGGCGGTGTATTGATCCAGATGAGGACGGTTTCGCCATCGTGACGGTTGCGCCAGGAGTGATAGCGACGGCTTTCGAAATAGAGCGAATCGCCGGGTCCGAGATCGAAGAACTGATCGGAATCGAGGACCAGCTCCAGCCTCCCGGAGAGTACGTGCATGAACTCCTCCCCTTCGTGTCGGTAGGCGCCTTCGCTCGCCGCACCGGGTGCGAGCACGAAACGGTGGCAATCCATCATCGTGCGGCCCTCGGCCAGAAGCTGCACCGTGACACCTGGCGTCGTTTCCGGCCATGTGCGCCAAGCGCCGGCGCGGACGACCTCGGGCATGTCGTCGCGCTCTTCCCCAGAAAGCCTGGAAACCGTGGTGCCATAATATGCCGCAAGGTCGTGCAACGTCTTGAAACTCACCCCCTGGGAGGTGCGTTCGAGCGTCGACAGTGTCGAGGCAACAATGCCAACGTCACCGGCAACCTGATCCAGTGTCTTGCCGGCGCCGTGGCGCAGACTGCGCAGCCGCCGACCTAGATCCGAGGCGTCAGACGCATCCGAATTTTCAGATGGTTCCTCGCTTTCCAATGCCTCGCGAATGGCGGCCGGATTGAGTCCGCGCTCGGTTCGATACCAGGCTATCTTTTTTAACCGTGCGACGTCCTCGGCGCTGTATTGCCGGTGCCCGGTTTCCGACCGATCCGGAACGACGAGGCCCTGGCTTTCCCAAAGGCGCAAGGTCGATGCGGAAACGCCTGCTGATTTTGCCGCCTCCGCCACTTTGTAGCGCACGGGCATACCGTTGTTCATAAGCCAAATATTCCCGGTTCGTTTGTCTTCTTGAGGTCTTGCTCGACCTAGTTTTTCTTCGACGACCATCGCTGAAAACGACAGCAGTTTGAAGCGGCAAATGGAGCTTGCATTCTTGCAGGAAAAATGTAGGAATTTTCTACATGTCTTGCCGAAGTTATGCAAGATAGTTCATCAATTCCAAAGCAGGAACGCACCGATGGCCGCGACCACCCTTACAGACCGGAAGAATGCCGCAATCTCGCGTGGCGTTGGCATGACGACGCAGATCTATGCCGATCGCGCAGAAAATGCCGAGATCTGGGACAAGGAAGGTCGACGCTATATCGACTTCGCCGCCGGCATCGCCGTCCTCAACACCGGCCACCGTCACCCGCGCGTGATCGCCGCCGTCAAGGATCAGCTCGATCACTTCACCCATACCTGCCACCAGGTGGTGCCTTACGAGAGTTATGTGCATCTGGCCGAGCGCTTGAATGCGCTGACGCCCGGCAATTTCGAGAAGAAGACGATCTTCGTCACGACAGGTGCTGAAGCCGTCGAGAATGCCGTGAAGATCGCCCGTGCCGCGACCGGCCGCTCCGCCGTGATTGCCTTTGGCGGCGGTTTCCATGGCCGCACCTTCATGGGTATGGCGCTGACCGGCAAGGTCGTGCCCTACAAGGTCGGTTTCGGCGCAATGCCGGGCGATGTCTTCCATGTCCCGTTCCCGGTCGAGCTGCATGGCGTGACGCCGGATCAGTCGCTGGCCGCGCTGAAGAAGCTGTTTGCCGCCGATGTCGATCCGCAGCGCGTTGCCGCGATCATCATCGAGCCGGTTCAGGGCGAGGGCGGTTTTTATCCTGCGCCGGTCGCCTTCATGAAGGCGCTGCGCGAACTCTGCGACCAACACGGCATCCTCCTGATCGCCGATGAGGTGCAGACCGGCTTTGCTCGTACCGGCAAGATGTTCGCGATGGATCATCATGAGGTCGCACCCGACCTGATGACGATGGCAAAGAGCCTCGCTGGCGGCTTTCCGCTGGCCGCCGTCACGGGTCGTGCCGAGATCATGGATGCGCCCGGACCAGGCGGTCTCGGCGGTACCTATGGCGGCAATCCGCTTGGCATAGCTGCGGCTCACGCAGTCCTCGACGTCATCAAGGACGAAGATCTCTGCGATCGCGCCAATCAGCTTGGCAACCGGTTGAAGCAGCGCTTGGAATCACTGCGCGAAAAGGTGCCTGAAATCGTCGATATCCGCGGCCCGGGTTTCATGAACGCTGTTGAGTTCAACGACAAGACGACGAAGCTGCCGAGCGCCGATTTCGCCAACAAGGTTCGCCTGATTGCGCTTGAGAAAGGGCTGATCCTGCTGACGTGCGGCGTGCATGGAAACGTCATCCGTTTCCTCGCCCCGATCACGATCCAGGACAGTGTCTTTGGCGAAGCGCTCGACATTCTGGAAGCCTCGATCCTCGAAGCCAGCGGCAAGTAGGGCCATCCTCTTCTTTGCCTGGAGTTACATGACATGGCATTCACGACTGCATTGACAAAACACGTTCCCTTTTCCTCGCCCTTCCTGCGCGATGCCGGCTATATCAACGGTAGTTGGACGGCCGGCGGCGCGACCAAGACCTTTGACATCCTCAATCCTGCCACCGGCGAGGTTCTCGCCTCGCTGCCCGACATGGGGGCGGCCGAAACGCGGGACGCAATCGACGCCGCCTACGCTGCCCAGCCGGCCTGGGCCGCGCGGCCTGCAAAGGAACGCGCCGGGATCCTGCGCAAATGGCATGACCTGATGGTTGCTCATGCCGATGAGCTGGCCGCCATCCTGACTGCTGAAATGGGCAAGCCTTTCCCCGAGGCCCGCGGCGAGATCCTTTACGCCGCAGCCTATGTCGAATGGTATGCGGAAGAGGCCAAGCGCATATACGGCGAAACGATACCGGCGCCGTCGAACGACAAGCGGATGATCGTCATCAAGCAGCCCGTCGGCGTCGTCGGCACCATCACGCCGTGGAATTTTCCTGCCGCGATGATCACCCGCAAGATCGCCCCGGCGCTGGCTGTCGGCTGTACCGTCGTTTCCAAGCCGGCCGAGCAGACGCCGCTTTCGGCGCTGGCGCTTGCCGTTCTCGCCGAGCAGGCCGGTATTCCGGCCGGTGTCTTCAACGTCATCGTCGGAGAAGACGGTCCGGCAATCGGCAGGGAGCTTTGCGGCAACGACAAGGTGCGCAAGATCAGCTTCACCGGATCGACGGAAGTCGGCCGCATTCTGATGCGCCAGTGCGCCGATCAGATCAAGAAGATCAGCCTCGAGCTTGGCGGCAACGCGCCCTTCATCGTCTTTGACGATGCGGATCTGGACGCAGCGGTCGAGGGCGCTCTGGCGTCCAAGTATCGCAATGCCGGCCAGACCTGCGTCTGCGCAAACCGCCTTTATGTCCAGTCAGGAGTCTATGATGCCTTCGCCGCCAAACTTGCGGCCAAAGTCGAGACGATGGCCGTCGGTGACGGTTTCAAGGCTGGCGTGACGATCGGCCCGTTGATCGACGAGCAGGGCCTATCCAAGGTGGAGAGCCACGTTGCAGATGCTGTTTCGAGGGGAGCGAGGATTCTGACGGGCGGCAAGCGCGTCGAGGGTGCCGGCACCTTCTTCACACCGACCGTGCTCACCGGCGTCACCCGCGAGATGAAGGTCGCGCGCGAGGAGACGTTCGGTCCCGTCGCGCCGCTCTTCCGCTTCGATACGGTCGAGGATGTGATCGCCCAGGCCAACGACACCGAGTTCGGCCTCGCCGCCTACTTCTTCGCCGGCGACCTGAAAAAGGTCTGGCGTGTCGCAGAGGCGCTGGAATACGGCATGGTCGGAATCAATACCGGCCTGATGTCGACGGAAACGGCACCCTTCGGCGGCATCAAGCAGTCTGGCCTCGGCCGCGAAGGCTCGCGCCACGGTGCCGATGACTATCTGGAGATGAAGTATCTCTGCATGGGCAATGTCTGAGCGACACGTCGCTCAGACAGTTGAAGCATTGCAAACGGGATCGCCGGCTGCGCGGTCCCGTTTTTTCGGTTAGCTTTGTTGAGCTTGCCCTGCCGGCTGCCAATCCGGCAGCGGAAAGATGCGGTCATAGGCCCAGTTGAAAACGAAGGCGTAGGCCACGTAGAAAAGCGCGAAGGACACATCCATCGTCAGCGCCTGGATGAGGCTGATCCCGAGATACCAGGCGATCATCGGCAGTAGCGCGAGCAGCAACCCGACCTCAAACATGACCGCATGCAGGACGCGGATCGCGACATTCTTTTGCGTGCCGCCGGTGAGGTGCTGCATCAGATGGTCGAAGCCGAGATTGTAGAGATAGTTCCAGGCTGTCGCGAGCGTCGCGCCGGCGACGCCAATCACGCCGATATCGGCCATCGGCATGCCGAAGGCCAGCGCGCCGAGCGGCGTGACAAGCGCAAGTCCGATGATTTCAAAGCTGATGGCGTGACGGACACGGTCTGCGGTTTTACGCATGGTCTACCCCTAGTGGGAATGTTCGGGTCGTCCCGAGTTGATGCCCATAGAGGGGGAGGTCGTCCTCACTCCCTTTTAATAGGTATTCTGGCAGCCGAAGACAAGGGCGGCACCCTGCTCAGTAGTGCGGCGGCCGTGTATTCGCCGGCGCTTCCAGCGATTGCTCCTCAAGCGACAGAAACCGTTCCGTCAGCCTGTCCAGCTTGGCCCGCGTCTGCTCCACGGCCTTCCATTGTTCGGCCAGCTGGTCGGACAGCTCCTCAATCGTCTTTGCCTGATGGGCAACGATTTCCTCGAGCTTTGTAATGCGGTTCGTCTCTTCGGACATGGAACCTCCTCGCCGCAACCGGCCAATGTCATGCCATCTGAAAAGCGGAAATAGTCCGCGCGGTCAATCGTTTCGAGGGCGGTGACGTGCGATTTGCAAAAGTGAACCGTTTGGTTACTAAAAGCCCTTGCCGCGCCCCACGTTGTGGGGTAGGGCCATAGCCCTTCAGGGAGGAATTCTCATGGATCTTGGTAACGGCTTTCTTCATCCAGACCGGCTCTTTCCGGCCGATCCGGCAACCCGCACGGTCGCGCGGGACCTCTACGAGACGGTTCGGACCCTGCCGATCGTAAGCCCGCACGGGCATACGGAACCGTCGTGGTTTGCCGAGGACAAGCCGTTCGAGGATGCGTCCTCGCTGCTCGTCATTCCGGATCATTATCTCTTCCGGATGCTGCACAGCGTTGGCGTCAAGCTCGACGATCTCGGCGTGCCTCGCCTCGACGGCAAGCCGGTTGCCAAGGGCCGCGACATCTGGCGCGCTTTCGCCGCACAGTACCATCTCTTCCGCGGTACGCCCTCCAGCCTCTGGGTGGATCATGCGATGTCGGCCGTCCTCGGCTGTGAAGAGCCGTTGACGCCTGAAAATGCGGATGCGCTGTACGACCATATCAATGCGCAGCTGGCGCTGCCGGAGTTCCGCCCGCGCGCCCTGCACAAACGTTTCGATATCGAGACGATCGCCACGACCGAGGGCGCGCTCGACCCGCTGGTGCATCACCAGAAGATGGCGGAAGACGGCTGGATCGGCCGCGTCCGCACCACCTACCGGCCGGACAGCGTCACCGACCCGGATGCCGTCGGCTTCCGCGAGAACCTCGTTCGGCTAGGGGAACTCACCGATTGCGACGTGACCAAGTGGGATGGGTTGATCGATGCCCACCGCAAGCGCCGTGCCTATTTCCGCCAGTACGGCGCGACTGCCACCGACCATGGTGTGCCGACGGCCTTCACGGCGGACCTGCCGCTGGCCGACAAGCAGCGCCTGCTCGACAAGGCGCACAAGGGTATGCTGAGCGCCGAGGAGGCGGAACTTTTCCGCGGCCAGATGCTGACCGAAATGGCTGGGCTTTCGGCTGAAGACGGCATGACCATGCAGATCCATGCCGGCTCGCGCCGCAACACCGATCGCGAACTGTTCCAGACCCGCGGCCCGAACATGGGCGCGGATATTCCGACACCGACCGATTGGGTCGGCGGTCTCTCTGCCATGCTCGCAAAGTACGGCCATGCGCCGGGCTTGCGCGTCCTCCTCTTCACCCTCGACGAGACGACCTATGCCCGCGAGCTGGCGCCGATGGCCGGCCATTGGTCCTGCCTGATGATCGGCCCACCCTGGTGGTTCCATGACAGCCCGAACGGCATCCGCCGCTATCTCGACCAGGTGGTGGAGACGGCCGGTTTCGCCAACCTCGCCGGCTTCAACGATGATACGCGCGCGCTTCTGTCGATCCCGGCGCGCCACGATGTCTGGCGCCGCGAGGTCTGCCGCTTCCTGGCGCAGTTCGTGACGGAACACCGCATGTCCCGAAAGGAAGCCGAGATCGTCGCCGGCGAGCTCTCCTACGGAAATGCGAAGAAGGCATACAAGCTGTGACCGAACGTCTGACGAGCCTTTCCGGCCTCGCGCCGACTGCCGAGCTTCCCGGCTATGATCGAAATGGGTTGAAGCCGGGAATCCTGCATCTCGGTCCCGGCGCATTCTTTCGCGCCCATTTCGCCCCGTTCACGGATGCCGCGATTGCGGCCGCCGGTGGCGATTGGGGCATCGAGGTCGCGAGCCTGCGGACAGCCGACGTCGCCGATCACCTGAACGAGCAGAACGGGCTCTATACGATGCTCGTGCGCGATACGTCGGGCACGACGGCGAATGTCATCGGTCCGATCCTGCGCGCGCATGTGGCGACCCGCAATCCCGGCGATCTCCTTGCCCGGCTTGAGGATCCCGCGATCAAGATCGTCAGTCTGACGGTCACGGAGAAGGCTTATGGCTTCGATTCCGCGACCGGCGGCTTGGACTTGAAGCATCCCGACATTGCCGCCGACCTTGCCAACCGCCATGCGCCCCGTGGCGTCATCGGCTACATCGTCGAGGGGCTTGCACGCCGCCGCGCCAAGGGTATCGCGCCGTTCACGCCGCTCAGCTGCGATAACCTGCCGAGCAACGGCGCCGTCCTGAAGCGGCTCGTGCTCGAGTTCGCCGCTCGCATCGATCCGGAGCTTCGCGAGTGGATCGAAAAGAACGTGCCCTTCCCATCGACCATGGTCGATCGCATCACGCCGGCAAGTACCGATGCCACCTATCGCGATGCCGAAAGACTCACCGGCAGGCAGGATCTGGTGGCCATCGAGACCGAACCCTTCACGCAATGGGTGATCGAGGATCACTTCGCCAACGGCCGCCCGGAATGGGAAAAGGCCGGCGCGCTGATGGTCGAGGAAGTCTCCGCTTACGAAAAGATGAAGCTGCGGATGCTGAACGGCGCGCACTCGCTGCTCGCCTATCTCGGTTACATAGGCGGCTATGAATTTATCCGCGACGTCATGGATGACGTCGGCCTTGCGGCGCTTGCGCGCCGCCACATGAACGCGGCCGCCGCCACGCTCGATCCCGTGCCCGGTATCGATCTTGAAGCCTATGCCGACGAGTTGATAGCGCGCTTTGCGAACAAGGCGATTGCTCACCGCACCTATCAGATCGCCATGGACGGCACGCAGAAGCTGCCGCAGCGCCTCCTCGAGCCGGCCGCCGAAGCCTTGGCGAACGGCAGCAAGGCGGAAACCTATGCGATCGCAGTGGCTGCCTGGATGCGCTATGCCCTTGGCGTTAACCGGGATGGCGAACGCTACGAATTGCGCGACCCGCGCGCGGGGGAAATTGCTGCGCTCCTGGCCGACGTGCCGCGCAATGGCGGCGCGGTGTCGAAAGCCCTGTTCGGGCTGGCGGGCCTTTTCCCGGCGGCGCTGATTGGCAATATCGGCTGGACCGAGGATGTGGCGAACAAGCTTGAGATCCTGATCCAGGACAACAAGCTGCCGCTGTTCTAAGGAAGGGTGCTGCGACGGTGCGGGCCGTCGCAGTATGGATTTTCGAGGCCCTTCCATCTGTGGCGAGGGCTGGGTTTTAGCGCGTTGCCCTCCCATAACCCGTCATCCCTGTGCTTGTC
>Ga0102592_1003909_pt1 | contig 10587 bp, 13 predicted proteins | sample AraplaCol_mMF_r2_FD_76861 | JGI IMG/M metagenome (GOLD analysis project Ga0102592, IMG submission 76861) | Arabidopsis root microbial communities from North Carolina, USA - plate scrape MF_Col_mMF_r2 (SPADES assembly) (version 2) | ecosystem: Host-associated > Plants > Roots > Endosphere... | reverse complement strand
CTTGTCGTGCTCGTCCATCTTGCCGACGATGCGCGGGCGGACGTCGTCGCGCCAGTTGAACAGCACCTGCTTGACCTGGTTCTCGACGATCTCGCGGCGCTCCTCGACGATGAAGATTTCTTCGAGGCCGACAGCGAATTCATGCACGCCTTCCGGCTCCAGCGGCCAGGGCATGCCGATCTTGTAGAGTCGAAGGCCGATCTTGGCGGCGACCTGCTCGGTGATCCCGAGCTCGCGCAGCGCCTGACGGACGTCCTCATAGCTCTTGCCCGAGGCCATGATGCCGAAACGGGCGTTCGGCGAATCCATGGTGACGCGGTTGACCTTGTTGGCGCGCGCAAAGGCGATCGCGGCAAAGCCCTTGTAGTCCTGCAGGCGGCGGTCCTGCTCGAAGCGGTCGTCGGGCCAGCGCAGGTTGAGGCCGCCGGGCGGCAGCTCGAAATCGGGCGGGATGATGAAGGGCTTCATCTCGTCGGTGAGGTCGATCTCGGCGGTGGTCTCCACCGTCTCCGTGATCACCTTCATGCCGACCCAGCAGCCGGAATAGCGCGACATCGCGATGCCGAGCAGGCCCATCTCGATCATCTCGTGGATGCTCGAGGGATAGAGATACGGCATCAAGGCCGACATGAAGGCGTGGTCGGACTGATGCGGGACGGTGGAGGATTTCGCGCCGTGGTCGTCGCCGGCAAGGCACAGCACGCCGCCGTTCTTGGCGGAGCCGGCGGCATTGCCGTGGCGGAACACGTCGCCGCAGCGGTCGACGCCGGGGCCCTTGCCGTACCAGATGCCGACCACGCCGTCGTATTTGGCGCCGGGCGAGAGGTTGAGCTGCTGCGAGCCCCAGACGGCGGTCGCGGCGAGATCCTCGTTCACGCCGGGCTGGAACTTGATGTTGTACTGTTCGAGATGCTTGCGGGCGGCGAAGAGCTGCTGGTCGTAGCCGCCAAGCGGCGAGCCGCGATAGCCGGAGATGAAGCCCGCGGTGTTGAGGCCGTTGGCGCGGTCGCGCCGGATCTGGGCCATCGGCAGGCGCACCAGGGCCTGGATGCCCGTGGTGAAGACATGTCCGGTCTGCTGGGTGTATTTTTGATCGAGACTGATCGGACCCTGGTTGATGCCCATGCTGTCCTCTTTAACCGCCCTGTTCAGGTCTTTGTCACTTGCGTCGCTTAAGCCGTTGCCTGCCCGTTGTTTTTAGCTAGGGCGCGCCGACCACCTTCGCCACTCTATGTCGGATATTTCACGCTCCGCATCACAAATCTGGACCAAACGCAGCGCCGGGTAAAAATCGCAATTTCGTGGCCTGAAACACGGCAGGCATTTTCAGTTTGTGTCACCATACCCCCGCCGCCGCGAAATGAATCGATGCTGCGTTCATGCGGGTGGGGTCGATTGGTCGCAGGAGAGACCGAGCATGCGGACGATTCTGGCTGGGATCGCGTTGTGCAGTGCAGTCGCCAGCGCGGCGATTGCCGAGCCGGCGCCGGAGCTGGTCGCCTATGGCAAGACCCTGGTCGAAGCCGGCGACTGCGCGGGCTGCCACACCGCCGATCCGGCCAAGCCGTTTGCCGGCGGCAAACGGATCGACACGCCGTTCGGCGCGATCTACGCGCCGAACCTGACGCCCGACCGCGACACCGGGATCGGCGCCTGGGCGGATGCCGATTTCACCCGCGCCCTGCGCTATGGCATCGCGCCCGACGGCTCGAACTATTACCCGGCGTTCCCCTACCCCTACTTCACGAAGATGACGAAGGACGACACGCTGGCGATCCGGGCCTATCTCGGCAGCCTTGCACCCGTCGTCAGCCGCAACAAGCCGCCGGAACTGCGCTGGCCGTTCGGCTATCGCGGCCTGATGCGGATCTGGAACGCCCTGTATTTCAAGCCCGGCCTGTTCGAGCCGGACCAGAGCCAGAGCGCGGCGTGGAACAGAGGCGGCTATCTCGTCACCGGGCTCGGCCATTGCGGCGCCTGCCATACGCCGAAGAACTATTTCGGCGCCGACAAGCAGGCGCAGGCGCTCTCGGGCAACGAGATCGGCGGCTGGTACGCGCCGCGGCTCGACGGCGCCGCCCGCACCGGGCTGAAATCCTGGAGCGAGGCAGACATCGCCGAATATCTGCAGAGCGGCCGCAACGCCAGGAGCCATGCCGGCGGACCGATGGCCGAGGTGATCGTTGGCTCGACGGCGAAGATGAGCGATGCCGATGTGCGCGCGATCGCGGTTTACCTGAAGAGCCTGCCGCCGGCGCGGCGCGAGACGATCGTGACGCCGCCCGAGGAGGCCGAGATGACGGCCGGACAGGTCGTCTATGCGAAGCTCTGCATCGCCTGCCATGAGGCCGACGGATCGGGCGCGCCGCGGATCTATCCGCCGCTGCCCGGCAACGCGCTGCTGCAATCGGTCAATCCGGCCTCGACGCTCCGCATCATCCTCGACGGCGCCCACACCGTGACGACACCGCGCGCGCCGAACACCGGCGAGATGCCGGGCTATGCGAAACAATTGTCCGACGACGAGATCGCGGCGGTCACGAACTATATCCGCAATTCCTGGGGCAACGCCGCGCCGCTGGTGACGCCGGCGCAGGTGGCGAAGGCAAGGAAGGAAGAGCCGTAGCAGGCTCTCTCCCCGTCATTGCGAGCGCAGCGAAGCAATCCAGCATCTTCCGCGGAGGGACTCTGGATTGCTTCGCTGCGCTCGCAATGACGATGTGGATGGAGCTGTGCGTGCTCCGACCAGTTGGACTCGCGGAGACTCCCCCTCACCCGGATTGCATCTTCGATGCAATCCGACCTCTCCCCGCAAGCGGGGCGAGGTACGAAAGAGCCTACCTCTCCTCGTCCCCCGTAAACACGAACTTCGGCATCTCCCATTTGTAGCGCACCGCCAGCAGGCGGAAGCTGATGCCGAGGACGAACGTCAAAACGGTCCAGAGCTCGGCGTTGAGATTGAGGCCGAACGCGGTCGCGTAGAACAGGCCCGTCACCAGCGAGACGCTGGCATAGAGCTCGGAGCGGAACAGCAGCGGCACGTCGTTGCAGAGCACGTCGCGGAGCACGCCGCCGGCGCAGCCCGTCACCATGCCGGAGACGATGACGATCGGCAGCGAGGCGTCGGTCTGCCAGGCAACGTTGCAGCCCGCCATGGTGAACACGACGAGCCCGATCGCATCGAGCACGATGAAGGCGACCTTCAGCCGGTGCACGAGGCGCGCCATGAGGATGGTGGCGAAGGCGGCACCGCCCGCCAGCGCGAGATAGATCGGGTTCTGCACCCAGGCCAGCGGATAATGTCCGAGGAAGAGATCGCGCAGCGTGCCGCCGCCGAGCGCGGTGATGCATCCGAGGAAGCACACTCCTAACCAGTCCATGCTGCGGCGCCCGGCGGCGAGCGCGGCCGTCATGCCCTGCGCGGCAATCGCGACCAGGGACAGGAAATGCAGCACGCTATCGGTCGGCGGCAGGCTCCACATTGCTCATTCCCTTGGGCTTGTTCTTCGGCTTGTTCTCGGGCTTGTTCCTCATCGCAGCCATGGAACTCGCGCGGGGTTCCCGGGAATCAACAGGTTCCCGATTCCCGCCATGAGAGCAACATGCGACGAAAGGATAGGAAGCGCGGAACAGAATCTCGCACCTGAGGGTTGTCCCGGCGTCTTAACCGAGGAGACCCAATCGATGGCTGACGACCGTTTTCCCAACGATCCGTATCGCCCGAACCTCGCCGACGATGAGTATCTTCGCACGGCGCGCCGGGATGCCGACCTTCAGGCCGATCCCGAGCTTGGTGAAGGCCCCGCCTCCAGCGGCAAGGTTGCGTTGTTCGCCGTTGCGATCGCATTGGTGCTGGGTGCCGTGTTCTACGGCCTGAACAATACCAGCACGACCAACCAGGCCAGCAATCCGCCGGCAACGCAAACCGCCCAGCAGGCGCCGGCGACCAATCCCGCGGCACCTCCCGGCATGCGTGACGTGACGCCGCGTAACAACACCGAGCCCGGCGTGACCACGGGTGCTGCGCCGAGCAAGCCGGCCGCCCCGGCTCCGGATACGCCTGCCGCAAAGCCGGCGCCGGATACGCAGACGCCGTCTGACGGCACGAAGTAAGAATTCGCAATGAGACGTGAGAGCGGCGGGACAATGTCTCGCCGCTCTTCGTTTGCTAGCTGAACATCTTGTTGAGCTCACCGCCGGGATAGCCGCCGCCGAGCTCGGTGAATGTACCCTTCTCCGCCATCTCTTTTGCCGCGCGCATGAAGCCGCCCCAGGCGGCGCGGGCGAGCGAGCCGCCGACGCTGATCCGGCGGACGCCGAGATCTTCGGCCTCTTTCAGCGACAGGCCGGACGCGCCGATCAGCAGGTTGAACGGCTTTGGTGCGACAGCCTTCACCACGGCAGCGATGTCCTCGCGGGTCTTCAGGCCCGGCGCATAAAGGCAATCCGCCCCGGCGTCGGCATAGGCAGTGAGCCGGTCGATGACGAGCTTGAGATCGCTCACGCCCCATAGATAGGCTTCACAGCGGCCGACCAGCAGCGTGCCGCTGTCGCCGATCGCCTTGCGCGAGGCCTTGATGCGCTCGACCGCGAGCGTGCGCTCGTAGATCGGCTTGTCCTTGTCGCCGGTGGAATCCTCGATCGACAGGCCGGCAACGCCGGTGCGCACGCAGCGCTCGACATTGTCGGCGACCCTGTCCGGCTCGACCGCAAAGCCGCCCTCGAAATCGGCATTGACGGGAATGTCGACAGCCGAGCTCAATGCTGCCAGATGCTGACAGACGTCCTCGACGGTGACGTGATTGTCGGCCTTGCCGATGGTCCAGGCAAAGCCCGCGCTCGACGAGGCGAGCGCCTTGAAACCGAGATGCTGCAACGCCTTGGCGCTGCCGCCGTCGACCGGATTGGGCAGGATGAAGCACCCGCTCTCGTGCATCTTCTTGAACGCAGCGCGCTTGTCAGCAGTTGTCACGTGCATGTTTCTCTCCCTTGATGGCCGCGCAGAGATAGGCGCGCCTATGAGCGATCGCTAGTGCGCATCGTGCACCGCGCGGCTGTCCTTCGGCGCCTGTTCGCGATCTTTCATGCCGTAGTCCCTGACCACGCTGGCGATGCGCAGATGATAGTCGGCGAAGATCTGTCCGCGGCCCTTGGCCTGGGTGCGGCGGTGCTCCATCGTGTTGCGCCAGGCAGCAACCGCCGCCTCGTCCCGCCAGAACGACAGCGACAGGATCTTGCCCTTCTCGGTCAGACTCTCGAAACGCTCCACCGAGATGAAGCCGTCGATGGTTTGCAGCATCGGCTTCAGATCGGCGGCGAGGTCGAAATAAGCCTGGCGGTGTTCGGTCTTGGGCCAGACCTCGAAGATCACGGCGATCATGGGCATCTCCTCTTCAGTGGTGAGCTATCTTACCACCTACAGGACCACTTGGCGCAGGAACGTGCGCTCTTCCGCAAGGATGAATTTCTCCGCCTCGGCAAAGTTGAAGTTTGCCACGCCGTCGAAATCCGCGCGCAACGTCTTGCGGTACGATTCATAGTCCGCGAGACTTTCGAAGAAGATCAGGCCGAAGGCGATGTTGTTGGTGCCCTCATGCGGCATGAAATAGCCGATCAACCGGCCACCGCAGCGCGGAATGATTGTGAGCCAGCGCTTGGCATATTCCTCGAACTTCGCGCGCTTGAAGGGATCGATCTGGTATCGGATGAAGACGGTGACGGACATGACGGCTCCTGCTGCGCGTCTCACGAGGACGACGTGTCAAAGGAATAGCGGCTTGCCCTGCGATAATGCTTCGGCTACCATCGAAGCATGAAATCCGGACCTGACATCGCCCTGGTCGCCTCGCTGGTCGGCGACCCCGCCCGCGCCAACATGCTCACCGCGCTGATGAACGGACGCGCGCTGACGGCGAGCGAGCTGGCGCAGGAGGCCGGCATCACGCCGCAGACCGCGAGCTCGCATCTGGCCAAGCTCGAGGCCGGCGGGCTTGTCGAACCGGAGAAGCAGGGCCGCCACCGCTACTATCGCCTCACCGACGACGACGTCGCCGGCGTGCTCGAGGGACTTGCGGGCCTTGCCGCGCGGACCGGCCACATGCGGGTGCGCACCGGGCCGAAGGATCCGGCGCTGCGGCGCGCGCGGATCTGCTACGACCATCTCGCCGGCGATCTCGGCGTGCAGATGCTCGATTCCCTGCGCGAGCGGAATCTGATCCGGCAGAAGAAGCAGGACATCGAGCTGACCGCCGAGGGAGAGCGCTTTCTCGCCAGGCACCTGCAGATCTCGCCCGACATGCTGACCCACCCGCGCCGGCCGGTGTGCAAGGCCTGCCTCGACTGGAGCGAGCGGCGGCATCACCTCGCCGGCACGCTGGGGGCCGCCATGATGCAGCGCTTCGCCGAGCTGAAATGGGCGGCGCGCGACGCAACCCCCGGCAGCCGCGTCGTGAACTTCACCCGCACCGGCGAAAAGCAGTTTGCCGCGCTGTTCGGCAACGGCAAGGACTGACCGCGCCTCAACCGCTCGCGGACGCCGGTCCTATCGGCTTCCTGAAGCGCCGGAAGCTCGTGCCGGCTTCCCGTCCGCCCGCGCCGGCTTCTGTCGCCCCAGGCCGTATGCGGCGAACGTTCATGCCGCATTCAGGTCATGATTGGCAGGTTTGGATCGCGCCGGCTCGATGTGTTGCAAGATTTGACATGTCGAATCGTGTCTTTTGATTCATTGTGCGCCGCAAGCACCACTCCCAAAGACTTGCTCCCTAGGACGAGAAGGAAGATCAAATGAAATACCTGTTCGCTGCCGCCATGCTCGCCAGCGCTGTCGTCGGTTTCACCGAAGCGGCCAGCGCCGCTGACGGCTGCGGCCGCGGGTTCTATCGCGGTCCCTATGGGCATTGCCGTCCGATGGGCGGCGCGGTCGTGGTGCGCCCGGCTCCTGTGTATGTAGCCCCGCCGGTCGTCGTCGTGCCCCGGGCGCGCGTCTGCCCCTATGGCTTCCGCTGGTACGCCGGCCGCTGCCGTCCGTTCTGATCTCTCCTGATGGCAAAATGGCCGCGCGGCGAAAGCCTGCGCGGCCATTTTTCGTTTCGGGACCGCCGACGCTTCGGCTGCGCAATTGAAGCAGCTTCCGAATCGAAACGGGGACCGCTGGCTGCGATCCCCGTCGAGTTCACGCGCTGTGCCGGACTCACCAGTGGTGGCGGCGGTGCCAGCGACGGTGATGCCGGCGCCAATGACGGCGATGCCAGCCCCAGTGGCGGTGGTGGCCGTGCCAGTGCACCTGCTCGGGCGTCAGCTGCGCGGCTTCCTCGCTGGTGGTGACGGCCGGATGAGCGTCGGGATTGCCTTGCGGCATGCGGGCGGGATCGCCGACCGGCTGCGGTGACAGCGGCGCGGCCTGCGCGGTCGCGGCGAAGGCGGCGGCGCCCGCTGTCACCCCCAATGCGAGTTTCAAAAAGTTCCGACGCTCCATGGCTTCTTCCTCTTGGATCTCTCAGCAAGTGATGCAGAGGAAGTGTCGCGGTCATGACATGAACCGAAGCTGAATCGTATGTTCAGATTCGTGCGAAGCGGACATTCGCTGCGCCCTACTTCGCAAACTCCTGCGCCAGCACCAGCGTCTCGCGCGAGCGCTTCACGTCGGGCCAGTCGCGCTCGAAATCGGCGACGAGCGTCTGCAGCGCGTCACCTTTCAGCATCGCCGCGAGCTTGGCCTCATCATCGAACTGATACATCGCCTGGTGCAGCGAGGGATCATCGAGGCTCCAGAACCGCCACGCCTTGCTGACGCCGAACGCCTTCACCGCGTCGGGCACATGTTCCGTCTCGTACCATCTGTCGAAGGCGGCGCGCTTTCCGGCGTCGGGGACAGTGGCGCGGACGACGAAGAAGGCTGCCGGCATCTTGTTTCCTCCTGTTGTTGGGCGCGAGACTATCCGCTTCAGCCGCCGGCGACAAAAAAGTTGGCGCCGGTGTCGGCACGGCCCCCCTCCGCTCGTCCTCTGTTTCGAACCAGGACACGGAGACAGCAAATGGCCGACCTCACCCTGACCACCTTCAATTGGGTTCCCGAAGCGCCGCAAGGCTTCGTGCGCGACCTCCGCGTGCGCTGGGCGCTGGAAGAAGCCGCACTGCCCTATCGCGTCGCCAGCGCGCCGTTCGACGGTCGCGGGCCTGCGCATCTCGCGCACCAGCCGTTCGGCCAGGTGCCATGGCTGACCGATGGCGACCTCTCGATCTTCGAGACCGGCGCGATCCTGCTGCATCTCGGCGAACGCAGCCCCCAGCTGATGCCCACCGACCCGCGCGGACGCACTGAAGCGACGCAATGGGTGTTCGCGGCGCTCAATTCGGTGGAGATGGCGAGCCTGCCCTGGGGAATGTCGAAGTTCATGGGACACCCGACCGATACGGCGGCATGGAAATTCGTCGACGACTTCCTCAAGCTGCGGCTGAAGCATCTCGAGCCGGTGCTCGCCCGCCGCGAGTGGCTCGCGGGGTCCTTCTCCGTCGCCGACATCCTGATGTCGGACGTGCTGCGCGTCATCGATGACTTCGACGCCCTGGCGGACAGTCCCGCCTGCCGCGCCTACGTCGCGCGCGCCATCGGCCGCCCGGCGTTCGCCAAGGCCCACGCCGACCAGATGGCGCATTTCGCCGCGGCGGATAAAGCCCGTGGAACGTGATGCACCTCACATAATCAATCCCACGCCCGGCCTACAGTCGCCAGCACCGGACGGAAGCAATCGAAAGGTGACCCATGGTCCGCATCGAATATCTCAAGCGACAGATCGCCCGCGCCGAGCGGCTGGCCAAAGCCATCCTCGACCGCCAGACCGCCGATCGGCTGCAAGCCTTCGCCGCCGAATGCCGCACCGAATTGTCGGAGCTGACGCTCGAGCGCGCCGCGTGAGACGTGGTGACGGATGCGCGAGATATGTAGGGCGGATTAGCGAAGCGTAATCCGCCGCGTCTCCACCCGGCGACACGACTGTCGCGGATTACGCTATCGCTAATCCGTCCTACACCTCACACCGGCTTCAACGGCGCATCCGCAACGACGCGCAGGTCAATACTGCCGATCAGGGCCGCACGACGCGCCTCCGCCGCGCTGATGGCCTCGTCCGTCTGCCGCAGCGTCGAGACGTTCGAGCCGAGCGAGACGATCCCGCCGAGCACCAGCGCGATCGATCCGAGTGCTGCGGTCTGACCGAACCCGAACACGCCGAGGATCGTCACCACCAGCAGCGCCGCCCCGCCCCCGATCGCGATCTTGGACGCGAGAATGTACTTGCGGCAGCGCTCGGCGATCTCGGCGAGCCGCTCGATGCGATCTTCAATGTCGGAGATTTCGTCGGTCGGATCGTCTTCGGTCATTGGATCGAGGATGCCGATTGTAGGGCGGATTAGGCGTAGCCGTAATCCGCCGCGTTCGGATGAGTGGCGGGTTACGCTTCGCTAACCCGCCCTACGCGCTCCTCACAACGGCAAATTGTCGTGCTTCTTCGCCGGCGTTTCCACCTTCTTGTCCTTCAGCATCGCCAGCGCCCGCGCGATCCGCTTCCTCGTCGAGTGCGGCATGATGACGTCGTCGATGTAGCCGCGCTCGGCGGCGATGAAGGGTGACAGGAAGCGGTCTTCGTATTCCTTGGTGCGCGCTGCGATCTTGTCGGGATCGCCGATGTCGCTGCGGAAGATGATCTCGACCGCGCCCTTGGCGCCCATCACCGCGATCTGGGCGGTCGGCCAGGCGTAGTTCATGTCGGCGCCGATCTCCTTGGAGGCCATGACGTCGAAGGCGCCGCCATAGGCCTTGCGGGTGATGATGGTGACCAGCGGCACGGTGCACTGCGAATAGGCGAACAGCAGCTTGGCGCCGTGCTTGATCAGGCCGCCATATTCCTGCGCGGTGCCGGGCAGGAAGCCCGGCACGTCGACGAAGGTGACGATCGGGATGTTGAAGGCATCACAAAACCGAACAAAGCGCGCGGCCTTGCGGGAGGCGTCGCTGTCGAGCACGCCGGCCAGCACCATCGGCTGGTTGGCGACGAAGCCCACCGTGCGACCCGCGATGCGGCCAAAGCCCGTGACGATGTTCTTGGCAAAGCTCTCCGCGATCTCGAAGAAGTCGCCCTCGTCCACGACCTTCAGGATCAGCTCCTTCATGTCGTAGGGCTTGTTCGGATTGTCGGGGATCAGCGTGTCCAAAGACATGTCGACACGGCCGATGTCGTCGAAGCTCGGCCATTCCGGCACGCCGTCGGTGTTGTTGGACGGCAGGAAGTCGATCAGGCGACGCATCTGCAGGAGCGTCTCGACGTCGTTCTCGAACGCGCCGTCGGCGATCGAGGAGCGCGTGGCGTGCACGGAGGCGCCGCCGAGCTCTTCGGCCGTGACGACCTCGTTGGTGACGGTCTTCACCACGTCGGGGCCGGTGACGAACATGTAGCTGGTGTTCTTCACCATGAAGATGAAGTCGGTCATCGCGGGCGAATAGACGTCACCGCCGGCACAGGGGCCCATGATGACGGAGATCTGCGGGATCACGCCCGAGGCGAGCACGTTACGGCGGAACACGTAGGAATA
>Ga0102592_1003904_pt1 | contig 10602 bp, 11 predicted proteins | sample AraplaCol_mMF_r2_FD_76861 | JGI IMG/M metagenome (GOLD analysis project Ga0102592, IMG submission 76861) | Arabidopsis root microbial communities from North Carolina, USA - plate scrape MF_Col_mMF_r2 (SPADES assembly) (version 2) | ecosystem: Host-associated > Plants > Roots > Endosphere... | reverse complement strand
CCCTCCATCGCGGTGCTGCCCTTCAGCAACATGTCGAGCATCGAGGGCCAGGAACATTTCTCGGATGGCTTCACGGACGAGCTGATCGCCACGTTGGCGCGCTGTCGCTGGCTGCTGGTCGCCGCCCGTAACTCGTCGTTCAGCTACAAGGGCCGGCAGGCCAATGCGCAACAGGTGGCGGAGGATCTTGGCGTCAAATACGTTCTGGAAGGCAGCGTGCGCCGCGCGGCAGATCGCGTTCGCGTCACCGCGCAATTGCTGAACGGCACGGATGGCACCCTGCTCTGGGCGGAACGCTACGACAGGACGCTGGCCGACATCTTCGAGGTACAGGACCAGCTTGCCTCGGAGATCACCGGTACGATCGAGCCGGAACTGGGCTCCATCGAATTCGCCGCCCTTCGCGGGCGCACTGTGTTCGACATGGATGCCTGGGAAATCTACCTGAAAGGCCTCTGGCATCTCTACCGGTTCACGCTTGATGAATTGAAGACCGCCAAGGCGCTCTTCGAGCAGGCGATCGAGATTGACCCGACGTTCGCGCAGGCGCAGGCCCGACTGGCTTACGTTCACATTCAGCTCGGCTGGTATGGCCCCCTCAATGAACGCGCCGAGCGGATCTGCGATGCGATCGAGCTTGCCGAACGCGCCATCATATCCGACCACAGAGAACCCGCGGCGCACCTCGCCTTGGGAAGAGCGCTGGCGCTTGATGGCGCGACGGAGGCCGGACTTGCGCATCTGCGCAACGCCTTGCAGCTGGACCAGAGTTTTGCGCAGGCTCACTTCGCGCTCGGTCAGGTCCTCTGCTACGTCGAGCGCCCCGCGGAAGGCATCGAGGAGATCAAGGAAGCGTTTCGGCTCAGTCCTCGCGATCCGCACCTGTGGACCTTCCATAACGTTCTCGCCATCGCAAACTATCAATTGGGCAACACAGCGGAAGCGGCCAAGGCAGCGCGCGCATCGCTCCGCTCACCGAACGCCACCTTCTGGCCAGCGATCTTTCTGGCTGCCGCCCTCGGAAACCACGGCGAAACGAACGAGGCGCGAGAGGCCATTTCCAGGCTTCATCGTTTCCGGCCGGGGATGACCTGCACCGACGCCCGCCGCGAATTCTATTTCGGCGACACTCCCGTCATGACCGAAGCCTTCATCGACCGCTGCATCGCGGACCTCGCCAAGGCCGGCCTGCCGGACTAGCAAGCGATGCTGTCAAGGAAAGACGCCCGTCCTTTCGAACGGGCGCCGCATTACACTTTTCGGATCAGAACGGAGAATCCGGGAAGTAGAAGTCCTTCGCATTGTCCTTCGTGACAAGCGTCGCGTCGAGGACGAAGGTGCCGCGAACCGGAACCTGGCCGTAAAGACCAGCTGCCGTCAGTTCCATGGCCGTGCCAACCATTGCCGGCGGATACAGAACGTCGACCGGGATCAGCTTGTCGCCGTCCATGACCTTCTTGACCATGTCCTTGGAGCCGGCGCCGGCGACGACATACTTGATGTCGGTGCGCTTGGCCTGCTCGATCGCCTGCAGCACGCCGACAGCCATGTCGTCGTCCTGGCACCAGACCACGTCGATCTTCGGGTACTTCGTCAGGTAGTCCTGCATGACCTTGAAGGCATCGTCGCGGTTCCAGTTGCCGTACTGGCGGTCGAGAACCTTGACCTTGGAGCCGGCAATGCCCTTGTCGAAGCCGTCCTGGCGCTGCTGATCGATCGGGATCGGCAGGCCGCGAATGACGACGACTTCGGCGTCCGGCGTCTGCGCAGCGATGTACTTGCCAGCGACTTCACCGAGCGCCGGGTTGTTGCCAGCGACATAAAGGTCACGGACGGTGTCATCGTTGGTCGAGGGCGCACGGTCGACGAGCGCGACGTACTTGCCCTTACCTTTGACTTCCTTGATGGCGTTGACGAGCGGATCCGGATCCGACGGCAGGATGACGAGGGCGTCGATGCCCTGTGTATCAAGGTCCTGCACAGCGTTCGCCTGGCTGGCGGCATCCGGCGAAGTCTTGACGATGACGTTCAGGCCCGGATGCTGTTCCATCAGTTTCTTGGCGATGCGTTCGGCGTGGAACACGACGCCCGAGGTCCAACCATGGTCGGCTGCCGGAATCGAGACGCCGATGGTGAACTTCTTGTCCTGTGCGTATGCGGTACCCGCCAGCGTGACGGCCGCAACCGCAAGACCCAACATGAGTTTGCGCATTCTATTTCCTCCCAATAAACGTCAGGGACTTTTCCTACCCGTCAACCGGACGCCCTGTGATCCCGGCCAATTCCTGGAACCAGTCCGCTTACGATTTGCGGACCAGCGAGCGCTGCACCAGCATGGCGATGATGATGATCGCACCCTGGATCGCACCGATGAGATATTCGCTGATGAAGTTCGACAGCAACATGATGTTACCGACGAGTTCGAGAATGAAGGCACCGCAGATGGTCCCCCAGACGCGACCAGCACCGCCCTTGAGCGCCGTGCCGCCGACGACGACGGCGGTGATCGCCTGCAGTTCCCAGAGAATGCCGGTTGTTGCCGAGGTCGAGCCGAGGCGCGGCACATAAAGCAGCACGGCGATGGCAACGCAGAGCCCCTGGATGACAAAGGCGATCGTGCGCACGCGATTGACCGCAATGCCGGAGTAGCGCGCGACATCACTATTGGAACCGACAGCAACGACATGGCGACCATAGCGCGTGCGATAGAGAATGAAGGCCGCAACGGCGGTGACTGCCAGGATCACGACGATCGGCACCGGCACGCCGAGAATGCTGCCGAAATAAGCCGGACGGTAAAGCGTCTGGATGTCGGCCGAGCGCAGCGTGATCGCGCCGCCTTGGCTAAGCCATGTCGTCAGGCCGCGATAGATGCCCATGGTGCCGAGCGTGGCGATGAACGGCTCGATCCTGCCGACCGTGGTGATCAGGCCATTGGCCAGTCCGCAGAGCGCACCGGCGATGAGCGTGAACACGACCGCTGCCGCCAGCATCAAGGTCGGATCGGCAATCACGCCGGAATTCATCAAAAGAATCATCAGGCTGGCGACGAAGGCCACCATCGAGCCGACGGACAGGTCAAGGTCGCCGGCGGAAATCACGAATGTAGCGCCGACAGCGATAATGGCGATAAAGGCGCAGCGCGTCGCGACGTTGGCGAGGTTGGTGATGCCGATAAAGTTCGGATTGACCAGCGCGCCGACGATCAAGAGCAGTATCAGGGCTGCAAAGGGTGCAACGGCCCTGAGATCGATATCCCGCCAGGGGCGCCGGCTGATTTCCCTGGTCTCCTCGTTCACACTCATCTCCAACCCAACCTCCCGCCCTCAATTCGATGGGCATCATAGCTTTGCGGCGCGCCAAGCGCAGCCGCCTCTCCGCCACCGTCAGGCGGCTTTCTTCTTCAATCCGGCGGCGTAGCGCATGATCTCCTGCTCGGAGATCTCGTCGCCCTCGAGCACGCCGACAATGCGCCCTTCGCGCATCACGGCGACACGGGTGCAAAGGCCTATCACCTCCGGCATCTCCGAGGAGACGACGATGATGGATCGACCGTCGCGCGCCAGCGCCGAGATGAAATGATAGATCTGCTGCTTGGTGCCGACGTCGATGCCGCGCGTCGGCTCGTCGATGATGATGATTTCGGGCTCGGTCTCCATGACCTTGGCAAGCAGGAGCTTCTGCTGGTTGCCGCCCGACATGCGCCCGGCAACGATATTGGTATCGCGGACGCGGATATCGAAGCGCCGCCTTGCCTTGGCGAGCGCCTGCGCCTCGCTGCTCGGGCTGAGATAGCCGTGTCGCGAATGCTGGCCGAGCGATTGCAGCGTCAGGTTCGTCATCATGCCGGAGCGCAGAAGCAGGCCCTTCGACTTGCGATCCTTCGTCATATAGGCAAGACCAGCGCGATTGGCGGCATGTACATCGCCCGACGGAACCGATTCGCCGCGAATGTGGACCTCGCCCGCGGCACGGCTCCGAAGCCCGGCGACCGCCTCCATCAGCTCCGTGCGACCGGAGCCGATCATGCCAGAAAAGCCGATGATCTCCCCCTTGCGGACCTCGAAGCTGGCATCCTGAACATAGCCAGTCGAAACGCCCTCGACGCGGAGAACGACTTCCTCGTCGACATTGGGCTCCACCTTGGTCGGATAGAGGCTTGAGAGCTCGCGCCCGACCATCAGCTGGGCGATCGACTCACCGTCGAGCATCGACGTTGGGGCCGTCTTGACCCACTGACCATCGCGCAGCACGGTCACCCGATCGGTGATTTCCATCACCTCGTCGAGCTTGTGCGATACGAAGATGAAACTCGTGCCCGTGTCACGCAATTTGCGCACCTGCCGGAACAGGAAATTCGTCTCCTCGCGCGAGAGCACCGCGGTCGGCTCGTCCATGATGACGACGCGTGCATCGCGGCTGATTGCCTTGGCGATTTCCACCATCTGCTTGTCGGCGATCGACAATGTGCCGATGATGGCATTCTCGTCGACGTGGGAGCCGAGGAGATCAAGCGCCTTGCGGGTCTCGGCGCGCATGTACCTGCGATCGAGCACACCGAACCGCGTGACTTCGCGGCCAAGGAAAAGGCTCTCGGTCACCGTCAGATGTTCGGCAAGATTGAATTCCTGGTGGATGAGAACGATGCCGAGCGCTTCGGCCGCGCCGTTGGCTGGCAAGACGACCGGCTGGCCGTCGAGCAGGATCTCGCCCGAACTCGGCTGCTCGAAACCGGACATGACCTTGACCAACGTCGATTTGCCCGCGCCGTTTTCACCCATGAGAGCATGAATCTCACCTGCACGCAGATCGAAATTGACACTGAAGAGGACTTGCACGCCGCTGAACGACTTGCAGATGCGCCGCGCGGACAACACCACGGGCGCGGTGTCGGCAGAATCCACACTCATTGACTGATTTCCTCCCTGCGGCTCCCATCCGCTTGAAGCCATATGTAAACCTTTACACGACGTATGTAAAGGTTTACATCATTGTTACACACAGATCTGCAGGTCCCGGCGTTTGACCTCCCGGCAAGTCTGTGTAGTGTCGCGGCGAAGGCATCCCAAGGCAGGACGCAGTGTCGAATTCCACGCCCGCAACCATAGAAGACGTCGCTCGGATCGCCGAGGTTTCGATCGCGACGGTATCGCGGGCGATCCATACGCCGGAGAAGGTCGCCAACTCCACGCGCCTGAAGGTCAACCAGGCAATCGCCATCACCGGTTACACGACCAATGCCATGGCGCGCAGCCTGCGGCTGGGTCGGTCGAACATGATTCTCGTGGTTGCTCCTGACATCGGCGACCCGAACTTCTCCAACATTCTCGTCGGCCTCGAGAACGAGGCACGCGCCCATGGCTACGGTATCCTGATCGGCCACACGCAGAACGATGCGCAGCGCGGCCTCGAATATCTGAAGTTCCTCAATTCCAACCAGGCCGCCGGGCTGATCCTCTTCACCGGCATCCTGCCCTTCGGCCACCAGACCATGACCGCCCGCTTGCCGCCAAGCGTCGGCGTCTTCGAGCCGGTTTTCAACGGCGGCATTCCTTATGTCGGCGTGGATGATGTGGAAGGCGCCAGAAAGGCCGTCGATCTGCTGCTTGCAGAGGGCCATCGCAAGATCGCTTTCATCGGTGACTCGCGCACCCGTCTCGCATACGCAAGACGTCGCGAGGGCTACGATGCGGGCCTCGATGCGGCGGGCGTTGCACCCGATATGCGCATCGTGCTCGAAGGCGATGGAACGCTAGAGAGCGGCCGCCATGCCGTTGAGCAGCTCTTCATGCGCGACACGCTGCCGACCGCCTTCATGTGCGTCAACGACCAGACGGCGATCGGCGTGATGATCGGCCTTAACGCGCGCGGCTATGATATCCCGAAGGACTTCTCCGTGACCGGCTTCGATGACGTGCCGCAGGCCGTGTTCATGTCGCCGCCGCTGACCACCATCCGCCAACCGCGGACCTTGATCGGAAAGCAGGCCATGGCGCTTCTCCTGGAATTCCTGTCCGACGGCCAACCGGCGGAAACCGAAATCCTGTTGCGCCCGGACCTTGTGGTACGCAACTCCGTTGGCGCACCATCGCGTCGCTGGACGAAACGCTAAAGCAAACAACGTAGCGCCCGCACCGTCGATACGAACCAACATTGATTATCGACTGCCTTTGAATGCCTCCCATCGCGCTTCCCGTTCGCGCTGGTAGGCCGGATTGAGCACAGCACTCAAATCTTCCCGTCTTATCGGCTGGCCGCACGATTCGCATGTCGGCCCCAGCCCCGCCGGCTGGCCGCAGGAAAGGTGCGTGTATTGCACGGCGTGGCCCTCGTCATCCGACTTCAGCCAGGTCTCGCCCCAGGCGCGCAGCGCCAGTATCACCGGGTAGAATGCTTCGCCCTTTTCCGTCAGGTGATACTCGTAGCGCGGCGGTCGCTCGCTGTAGCGACGGCGCTCCACAATGCCTTCGGCTTCCAATGACTTCAGGCGCGTTGCGATCATCTGCGGGGTTCCCCCGGTTTGCGCCTGAATTTCTTCGAACCGGTGACTGCGCATGAACAGCTCGCGCAGAACAAGCACGGTCCAACGATCCCCGACAACCGCCTCCGAGCGAGCAACCGGGCACAGCGTGTCTGGTGCCGAATCTTTCTCCATAGCGTATCTTTCTTTTTCATAGTCACTTGTAGATATGATTTTCATAGTTAATATAAGGCGTCATTAAAGCAAGCGCAACCGGCCATCTGGCCCGCGCTAAAAGGAGCGACAATGACCCAAGCAGCAGCATCGGCAAGGCAGGCACATGGCACTGCCCGTCCTCCAAGGAGTCGCGCGGCAACGTCGAGCCGAAATCAAGCTCATCCAGCAACGAAAGGAACCCGTCATGAGTGATCATGAAATCGTCGATTCAAGCTTTACCGCCGTCATCAACGCACCGATCGAGAAGGTCGACATTCCGAAATGGTGCTTCACGCTCCCCGAAGACGAGTACCAACGCTGCTCTCCGGCACACATCGCCGCCGGCTTTACGACGGCCCCCGACGGCAGGCGCATGTCGATTAATGTCGAGACGATCGGCGGTAGCCTGATGGTTCAGCACTATGTCGAGACCCTGGGTGAAAAGGATCACCTGATCCTGCAATCCGTTTCGGATATAGTCACGCCGACAGGCGGCACGACGATCCATGTGCTTTGGGAACTCAGCGTCAAGCGAATCGACGATCAGACCTGCGAATTCACGAACCACGTTCGGTCCAGAGCAACGGAAGAATTCAAGGCCTTTCTCGACAGGCAGGGCATTCCTTTCGACGTCTTTCGCGCACAGCGTCAACCGATGTCGATTGCGCACAACAAGGGCGAAACGCCGCTCTTTGCGGCCAGCATCGAGCGTGCCGCACTTCGCAACTAAGTCCCGAAACACCTCAGCTTATTGGAGACAGTCATGTCAAAGCCGAATTACAGCAAGCAAACGACCGCCTTGCTCCTCGTCGATCCCTACAACGACTTCCTGTCCGAAGGCGGGAAGGTTTATCCGCGCCTCAAGCCGATCGCCGACGAGGTCGGGCTTCTCGATAACCTCCGCCGGCTGGATGGCGCCATACGCGCGGCGGGCATTCAGGTAGCCATCGCCCCGCACCGGCGGTGGGAGCCGGGCGATTATGAGGATTGGGATCATCCCAACCCCACCCAACAACGGATCATGCACCAACACCAGTTCGCGCGCGGCGAATGGGGTGGCGAATGGCACCCGGATTTTGCGCCGAAGCCTGGCGATATCGTCGCCAAGGAACATTGGGGGCAAAGCGGCTTCGCCAACACCGACCTGGATTTCCGGCTGAAACAAAAGGGGATCACCCACGTGATCGTGGTCGGACTGCTGGCCAATACCTGCATCGATATGACCGCCCGCTACGCCATGGAGCTTGGCTATCACGTGACCTTGGTGCGCGATGCGACAGCCGCCTTCTCGCATGAATTGATGCACGCCGCGCACGAACTCAGCGCGCCGACGTTCGCACATGCGATCCTGACGACCGACGAAGTGATTGCGGCCTTGCCCAAGGCGTAACCGCTGCATTGGAAGGCGCGACGGCTCCTCCCGCCTTCCGCGCCAAGAGGCAACGTGACGCCGCCATCCGACACCGGCCGGGACGTCCCGCCGCGCTCGGCGGCGGGAGCAATTGGCATTCACGCGGCAATTGGCTATTGCGACTTCTGGGGATCGTCCGCCGGGTTGACGTACTTGATGCCCCACGGGCCGTTGGTGTTGATTTGGAGTACGGTCTCATCGTCGAAGTAGACGAAATGCGCCGTGCCCGGCGGCAGGGCAAAGAAACTGCCCGCAGCCAGTGCCTTCGTGGCACTCCGATCAGCGGTTTTGCCCATGCCAAATTTGGCAGTCCCGGATAGGATCGTCACAACTTCATAGCCAGGATGCGTATGCGGCGGGATCGCATATCCCGACGGCACCTTTAGCCGAAGCGCAAACAAGCCTTTCTTCGTGGGATTGCCGAACAAGACCGCCGCTTGTGCTCCGGCCGGAAGCACCTTGGGGGCCTCGACCCACTTGATATCACCGGGAGCGAATATTGTGTGCGCATCCTCCGCCAGAGCGAGCGATGCGGCCCCGCAGAATCCAATCAAGCCGACTGCGAATATCGATGCGATTTTCATGATATCCTCCCTCTCGCCGGGCCTTCCACTCGGCTGAGCGCTGGGGCAGGCTCGCGAAAACCCAGAATACGTCCGCAGACCATCTCTAGGCAAGCGTTCCTCGGTCGTCCGACCGACGCCGGCAGGTCATTTCACCCGCTTGAACACCCATTTCACGACGTAATCGCCGCTTCGCTTCATCTTGGTTTTCGTCTTGACCTGCACCGGCCCGCCGAGAGCTGCCTCGGCGGCTTCAAACGCCCGCCGTGCCTCGGCCATGGCCGCGTGATAGGCGCTGTTGTCGCGCTTGGGACTATCGGCGACGGCCTGCACGAGGGCGCTCCAATCACGTTCACTGTCGCCCATTTATCGACCTCCCGTTCGCAGCAAGGCGGTCTACGCTCTCGAGCCTTGGCTGCGCAAGCGCGAATGATCGAAGCGGCGGCGTCATTGCTAGAGCTGCGATGCAATGGCCGCCTTGTCGATGACTGACCAGACCTCCTCGATCCGCCCGTCCCGAAACTCATAGAACACGTTTTCAGTGAATGAGACCCTCTTGCCGTTCACCGGGAGGCCAAACAGAAGTCCTTTCGGCGTGCAATCAAACTGCAGGCGGCTTCCCACGCGGGGCGGCTCGGAAATCAGGAAATCGATGTCGAAGTGAAGGTCCGGAATCGCAAGAAAGTCGCCCTCCAGCATCTGGCGATAGCCGGAGAGGCCAATTCGCGTTCCATTGTAGTGAACATCGGGATGAACGAACTGGCTGAGCGCCGGCCAATCCTGGCGGTTCAGGCAGGCGATGTAGTCTCGATAGAGGACAGCAAGGTCGGCTTTGGACACGGCATCGCCTCCGGGTGGTATGGTCCCGAGGCCAAGTAGGCTGACGCCGAGATTTGGCAACCGCATATCGGCATGATCCGACCGCTTCGAACGCGACGCAGCTGCGTCACTCCACCAGCCCGAACATAGGACCGAACCCGCCATGCCAGGACTTGTCGTTGCGCCCAAGGGCCGGACTGTAGAGCCCGACACCGCGGCCACCGTCGAGAAACAGCGCATTCGGGCAGGACAAATGATCGCGGAACAAGCGCGCGAAGTCGTGGAAATTCACCCTGTCTTCACTGACTGCGAAGCGCACCGCGCCATCGGCGCAGATGCCGACCCCGCCACGACGGGTGCGGTCCGTCGATCCGACGATAAAGATCGGGTTCAGCTTGTTGCCGATGACCAGCATCGGACCGGACTGGGTGGCGAACCGGACCTCCGACCGGCGTTTCAAAAATTCTTGCGTCGGAAGTATTCCGGTGGCGGCGCCATCGATGAAGAACACGCCATTCGGCTTTTTATAGAAGTTCGGCACGGGACCCGAGGCGGCGCCGTCTCTCTCGGTGCGGTTGACGGGCCGCAATTCCTGGCCGTCTTCCACATAGAGGCCGATCGGCGAAAAATCAGGCAGATACATGCCGGCATTGACCGCGAACGCCAAGGTCTGTCCCTTGTTGCGAACGGCCTCGGCGACGCTGGAGAAATCCCGATAAGGCTCTCCATCCGCGTTCTTCCAGAACAAGCGCAGATCGCCTTCTTCTTTCTCGACGGTGCAGACGATATAGGCCTCCCCTCCGAAGGTATCCTGCACGCAGGGCTGGGGGGAAGCTGCCCCTGCAGATATCGCCGCTGCCACCATCGCTGCTATGGCAAGCATGCCCTGTCTGAGATAGGCCATCGTAGCCATGCCCTTCTTTTCAGATCGCCATCCGGCCGCCCGCAGTGTACCCTTGGCATCCTATCTCGCCTGAATCGTCAAGGCGACGACCGCGCGCCGTCCCCATCAACGAAAAAGGACCGGGAAGCTCTCGCTCCCGGCCCTCTCCTCCACAATCAACCGCCGATTAAACGTAACGGTTGACGATGTTTTCGAGCAGTTCCTGTTTGCCGGACTTCGGCTGCGGGTT
>Ga0102592_1003897_pt1 | contig 10622 bp, 6 predicted proteins | sample AraplaCol_mMF_r2_FD_76861 | JGI IMG/M metagenome (GOLD analysis project Ga0102592, IMG submission 76861) | Arabidopsis root microbial communities from North Carolina, USA - plate scrape MF_Col_mMF_r2 (SPADES assembly) (version 2) | ecosystem: Host-associated > Plants > Roots > Endosphere | place... | reverse complement strand
CGTATCTGAGCGCAATGAGCACCCCCGCCAGCAACCTGCCCGAAGCCGCCCCCGAATCCTCGCCGCTGCGGTTCGTCACCGCCGCCAGCCTGTTCGACGGGCACGACGCCGCCATCAACATCATGCGGCGCCTGATCCAGGGGCAGGGGGCGGAAGTCGTCCACCTGGGCCACAACCGTTCGGTGGAAGACGTCGTCCGCGCCGCGCTGCAGGAAGACGCCGACGGCATCGCGCTGTCGTCCTACCAAGGCGGCCACGTCGAATACTTCAAGTACATGGTCGACATGCTCAAAGAGCGCGGCGCAGGCCACATCCGCGTCTTCGGCGGCGGTGGCGGCACCATCACGCCGGAAGAAATCCGCGAACTCCAGGCCTACGGCGTCGAGCGCATCTACCACCCCAACGACGGCATGCACATGGGGCTGGTGGCGATGATCGAGGACGTCGTGCGCCGCGCCGGCGATGCGCGCAAGTCCGCGCAGCATCCCGACAAGCAGGCCGACATCGACGACGAAATCAGCATCGGCCACACGCTCAGCGCGATTGAAGAGGGCGTGTTCGACGAAGCCCAGCTGGCGCACCTGCGCAAGCAGTGGCAGCTGGCCGGCGGCAAGACGCCCGTCATCGGCATCACCGGCACCGGCGGCGCCGGCAAGTCGTCGGTCACCGACGAACTGCTCAACCGTTTCCTCGCCAGCTTCCCGGAGATGCGCATCGCCGTGATCTCCGTCGACCCCACGCGCCGCCGCACCGGTGGCGCGCTGCTGGGCGACCGCATCCGCATGAACTCGCTGCGTTCCAAGCGTGTCTACATGCGCTCGATGGCCACGCGCCGCCAGCACGCCGCGACCAACACCGTGCTGAAGGATTGCATCGGTTTCCTCAAGGGCCTGGGCTACGACCTGGTCATCGTCGAAACCGCCGGCATCGGCCAGTCCGATTCGGAAATCGTCGACCTCGTCGATTTCCCCATGTACGTCATGACCAGCGACTTCGGCGCGCCGAGCCAGCTGGAAAAGATCGACATGCTCGACTTCGCCGAACTCGTCGTACTCAACAAGTTCGACAAGCGCGGCGCCGAAGACGCGCTGCGCGACGTGCGCAAGCAGTGGAAGCGCAACCGCGTCGCCTTCCAGACCAAGGACGAAGACGTCCCGGTTTATCCGACCATCGCCAGCCAGTTCAACGACCCCGGCATCAGCTGGATGTTCGCGAACCTGTGCCGCCTGCTGCGCGACAAGCTGTCGCTGCCGGAAGGCAAGTGGACGCCGCAGATCGACACCTCGCTGAAGGAACCGCGCGCCACCGTGCTGATTCCGGGCGCACGCGTGCGCTATCTGGCCGAAATCGCCGAGCAGGGCCGCGGCATCAATGCGCAGATCGAAACGCAGTCGGAGATTGCCGACCGCGCGCAGAGCTACTGGCAGTCGTTGAACGACCTCGGCGACGACTCGCTGCCGAAGGCGCTTGACCTGTACGCCGGCGACGCCCTCACCAGCGGCGGCGACAAGACGCTGCTCACGCTCCGCCAGCGCTACAACGACGCCGTCCAGTCGCTCACCTCCGAAGCGCTGAAGCTCCTGCGCGACTGGCCCGCGCGCCTGAAGTCCATCACCGACGAAGTCAACGAATACCAGGTGCGCGACAAGACGATCCGCGTCGAGAACTACCGCGAATCGCTGAGCCACCAGAAGATCCCGAAGATCGCCGCGCCCACCTACAAGAGCTGGGGCGAACTGCTGACCTTCCTGCAGAAGGAAAACCTGCCGGGCTACTACCCGTACACCGGCGGCGTGTATCCGTACCGCCGCACCGGCGAGGACCCCATCCGCATGTTCGCCGGCGAAGGCACGCCGGAGCGCACCAACCGCCGCTTCCATTACCTGTCCGTCGGCCAGCCGGCCGCGCGCCTGTCCACCGCGTTCGACTCCGTCACGCTCTACGGCGAAGACCCCGCCGTGCGTCCGGACATCTTCGGAAAGATCGGCAACTCCGGCGTCAACATCGCCACGCTGGACGACATGAAGAAGCTGTACTCCGGCTTCGACCTGTGCGCGCCCAGCACTTCGGTGTCGATGACCATCAACGGCCCGGCGCCGATCATCCTGGCGATGTTCATGAACACCGCCATCGACCAGCAGGTCGAGAAATACCTGCGCGCCGACGACACGCGCTGGAACGAGGCGCACACGAAGATCGACGCGCTGTTCGAAGGCCGCAAGCGTCCCGAATACAGCGGCATGCTGCCCGAAGGCAACGACGGCCTCGGCCTCGGCCTGCTGGGCGTGACCGGCGACCAGATCATCGACGCCGACACCTACGCCAACATCAAGGCGCAGACGCTGGCCACCGTGCGCGGCACCGTGCAGGCCGACATCCTCAAGGAAGACCAGGCGCAGAACACCTGCATCTTCAGCACCGAGTTCGCCCTGCGCATGATGGGCGACATCCAGCAGTACTTCGTGGACAAGAACGTCCGCAACTTCTACTCGGTGTCCATCAGCGGTTACCACATCGCCGAAGCCGGCGCGAACCCGATCAGCCAGCTCGCTTTCACGCTGAGCAACGGCTTCACCATCGTCGAGTACTACCTCGCGCGCGGCATGAAGATCGACGACTTCGCGCCGAACCTGTCGTTCTTCTTCAGCAACGGCATGGACCCGGAATACACCGTCATCGGCCGCGTCGCCCGCCGCATCTGGGCGCGTGCCATGCGCGAGCGTTACGGCGCATCGGCGCGTAGCCAGATGATGAAGTACCACATCCAGACCTCCGGCCGTTCGCTGCACGCGCAGGAAATCCAGTTCAACGACATCCGCACCACGCTGCAGGCTTTGTACGCGCTGTTCGACAACTGCAACAGCCTGCACACCAACGCCTACGATGAAGCCATCACCACGCCGACGGAAGAAAGCGTGCGCCGCGCCGTGGCGATCCAGATGATCATCAACAAGGAACTGGGCCTCAACTTCAACGAGAACCCCTGGCAGGGCAGCTTCATCGTCGACAAGCTCACCGACATCGTCGAGGAAGCCGTCTACAAGGAGTTCGAAGCCATCAGCGAGCGCGGCGGCGTGCTGGGCGCCATGGACACCATGTACCAGCGCGGCAAGATCCAGGAAGAGAGCCTGTACTACGAGCACAAGAAGCACGACGGCACCTTGCCGCTGATCGGCGTGAACACCTTCCTGCCGAAGGACCACGGCGGCGACATCGTCACCGAGATCGAACTGATCCGCTCCACCGAAGGCGAGAAGGGCCAGCAGATCGACAACGTCGCCGGCTACCAGGGCAATCGCAACGCCTACGCCCCGGAAGGCCTGAAGTCGCTACAGGCCACGGCGCGGGAGCGGAAGAACGTGTTCGCCAGCCTGATGGAGGCGGTTAAGACGCATTCGTTGGGGCAGATCAGCCATGCGTTGTATGACGTGGGTGGCGAGTACCGCCGCAATATGTGATTGATCCGGTCAATCGGACATAAGGAAGGCCCGCTTCGGCGGGCCTTCATTTTTTGTGCGATCGGTCGCTAAACTCGCCCAAGGGGAAAACTTGGGGAATGGGGTATGGATACTCGAGCCGCATTGCGGGCGCTATGCGCGGCCGCGGCGCTTTTCATTGGCCTGGCGCAGGCCGCCGAGCCGGTATCGCCGGCGCCGGACTCGACGGCGTTGTACGAAGACGCCTGGATGCAGGTCGAAGACGCCACCCAGCGCGCCTATGACGAGGCCGTCGCCCGTTTCGACGCCGGGTTGCAGCAGGCGCCGGGGGACATCGAACTCGCCGTGGCGCGGTGCCGCTTCTTCCAGCAATACGGCAACCAGGACTACGGCCGCTGGATACCCGAGGCGGAGGAAGCCTTCCCGCTATGCACGCAGCAACTGCGCGAGCGCTGGCCGAACGCGCCGCAGGTGCAGTTGTTCGAACTCGAAACGGGTTTTGGCGAGGAGCCAGCGACCCGCGCCGAGGCCATCCTCAAGGGGGCCGACCACTGGCCGCCTGCCTTCCGCCGCGACCTGCTGGTCAGGGCGTCGCAGATCCAGGAGCACGCCAGCAACCCGACGCGTTCCGGCGAGCTCGCCCTCATGGCGGTGCGCATGGGCGATACCCGGCGCCTCGGCGTGGCGGCGCGGTATCTGGCGGAGCAGAAGAAGTTTGGTGAGGCCGCTGAGCTACTGGCGAAGGCCGCGCCGCCCGAATCGCCGATGGATGCAGGCGATCGCATCGAAGCCGCACTCGCATTGCCCGACACGAAGGCCGCGCTCGTGCAGTTGAATCGCGAACCCAGCATGCTCCAGTACATCCTTCCCGAGGTCGCCGCGCGTGCCTACATCCGCGCCGGCGATTTCGCCTCCGCGCAGCGCGTGCTGAAGGACAAGGTCGCCAATTACGAAGAACTGAAGACGCTGAAGTTCGACGCCGCCATCGGCAATCGCGATTTCGCAGGCGCCGCGAAGATCGTCAACCTCACCGACAGGCCGCATTTCGCCATCCACCTCGGGCGCTTCGCCACGCTGGCGATGGCCGCGCCGATGACGCTCCTGCAGCCGTCCATGATGCAGGGCGCGCTGATCTGCATCGCATGGCTGATGGTCATGGTGCTGGCGCCCGGCGTCGTGCTGGTGCCCGCGCACTATCGCGGGTTGGCGCGCCGCCTGCAGGGCAAGGTCGGCGAAACGTTGTTCCCGGCCATCGGCCTGTGGCGCGCGTGGTACGCCGCGGCCGTGGCGATCACCGTGCCGACGCTGGTGCTGCTGCTGGTGCAGCCGTCGGCCATGGCCGAAATGGCGAGCGGCAACGTCACCGACGCGTCGCAGATGTTCCGCGCCTTCCTGTTCGCCGAAACCACCGCGCTGCTGTTCCTCATCCCGGCGCTGGTCGGCATGAACCGCCGCCAGCTCATCGGCGACCGCGCCACGTTGCGGACGTGGTGGGTCGTCCTGTTGATGTGGGGCGCGCTGATCGCCATCGGCTACGTGTTGACCTGGGCGCAGCTGTTGCTGGGCGTCGGCGGCGAAACCGCGCAGACGCGCATGGTCGCCGCGATGGCCGAAGGCGGCGCCGAACTCGGCGGCCCGCTGCTGTCGCTGCTGATCCTCGCCATGGTCGGCCCCGTGTTCGAAGAACTCGCGTTCCGCGGTTTGCTATTGGGCGGCCTGGCGCGCCACATCAGCTTCGGCTGGGCCAACACCATCCAGGCGTTGATCTTCGCCGCCATCCACGACGACCCGCCGCGATTCCTTTACTACTTCGCGATGGGCTGCTTCGGCGGGTGGCTGGTGAAGCGCACGGGCTCGCTGGGGCCGGCTATTGCGCTGCATGTTTTGAATAATGCGGTGGCGGTCGGGGCGTTGTTGTGGGTGGGTCGATCTGGTTGACCGATATCGCTGCGCCTAATAGCGCAGTAATGGCATGCCTCGGGCGCTCGGCAATGCGCTTGACAAATCTGGTAATTAACGGGAAATGATCATGGATTGGAACATCTCCATCGCAAAAGCAGTGGAAGCGGGTAGCTTGCCTCAGTGGCTGGTTGACGAACTGGGGCGTCAAGAGTTTTGCGGCGCGGAGTCTTATTGCCTCGACTTTAAGCGTGACGGGTACTCGGAAGACGTGATGGACATGGCCGAGGCAGTTAAGGATATAGCCTCTCTCTACAACGCCTATGGCGGGTTCATTCTCTTTGGAGTCGAGGAGATAGAGAAGGACGTGCGGTATCGAGTTGCAGGTATCGAGTCGACGCCATTCAACATGCAGCTACTGAAAGGCAAGTGTGAAAGCTGGCTAATTCGTCCAATCCCCTTTGCATACGATGAGCTCGAACTGAAATCGGGCTTGCGTGTTGGTGTGCTGCACGTTCCAAAGCGGCCGCGCGCCGAGTATGCAAACGCGTTTCAGCGCAGGGGGCCGGAGACAAAGCCGGGGAAGTTTACTTTTGATGCGGGCCAGATCGCCGTGCGGCGCGGAGACAAAAGTACGATCGCCACGGAGCTTCCGGATTGGCAGCTAGCCTTAGGCCCAAGAGAGCTTGATGCTCTTGGCGCAAGCCTTGGGCGCGTAATGCCAGAGAGGCAGCTTGGCGCGGCGCTTGACAACAATATGCCGACGCGGTCGGTCATATGTTCGAACTTCGTAGGCCGTGTAGAAGATCTCACGCATCTTTGGCAATGGTTGCAGGATGACTTCCAGTTTGCCAAGGTCATCGCAGGTGAGGGCGGCAAGGGGAAGACGTCGCTCGCGTACGAGTTCGCAACACAGGTCGCATACCAGGCGCCGCTGGACATTACGCGCATCGTCTGGCTGACAGCAAAGAAGCGGCAGTTCTCAGGTATCGAGAATACATGGAAGGAGATGCCTGAAACCCACTTTCAGTGTTTTCGCAGCCTCTTGATAGCGCTCGGCCAGCACTTGGCCTTTACGGAAGATGAGCTTCAGGAAAGTAGTGATGCTGAGCTTCGTCGCATGGTTCATTCCGCAGTTGGAATTCAACCGACCTTGTTTGTACTGGACGATATTGACTCGCTTAGCTTAGATGATCAGCGGCGCGCGCTCGAGTTCGCTCAACAGTGCGGAAGGGCGAGCGTTCGCTTTCTCCTTACCACTCGTTCAAATGCCTCCTACTCAAGTGATGCGGCGCTCACGCTTCGTGGCTTGGAAGGTGCGGAGTACAACGAGTTGCTTGAGATGCTAGTTGCAAGGTACAGCGTAGAGCTCCCGCCGAAAGGCGCTGAGCAGCTTGCAGAGGCGACGCGTGGCTCGCCGCTTTTGACTGACTCCATTCTGCGTGTAGTACGACGCGGGAACTCGGTGCGTAAGGCAATCGATGAATGGAAGGGGCAGTCTGGTGAGGACGCCCGGAATGCGGTGCTGGGGCGTGAGATTGAGCAACTCAGTAGGGAAGCGAAGCGAGCCCTGCTTAGTCTTGCGTATCTTGGGGAGTGCTCGAAAACCGAACTTATGAGTGTGTCTGGGTTGCTGGAGTATAAGCTTGAGGATGCTCTGGAAGAGTTGCGTTCTCTCTTTATAGTTAGTGCGCCGAAGATCATTGAGTCAGAGCCTCGGTTTGAGATCGGGTTAACGGCGGCGCTTTTGGTTATCTCGCTAAAGGAACAACTTGCGAGCGACTACGCTGCTTTGGAACGCGCTGTGCGCACGATGCGGAAGCAGGCGCAGAGCGGGGTTGTGCAGAAGCACAATCGGCAAGTTGGAAAGGCCATATCGCAGGCCCTTGCTCTTATCAAGGATGGCAATCGGCCAAAGGCTCTCGAAACTATCAATGCTGCGTTGCGCTCACAGAAGAACAACCCGGATTTGCTTTTGTTCAAGGCGAGGCAGCTTTGTGACGCCTTTCCTCCTGATTACGCCGAAGCCCGAAAGCTGATTGTGGACGCGCACAAGTTTGGGGCGCGCAAGCCCGTTCTATTTGATCTCTGGTACAAGTCTGAACGTGAGCTTGGATTTGGTCACGGCGTGATAGAGGCCGCAACCGCTGCGCTCAAAGAATTTCCCGCAGAAGAGGCGGTGTGGGCGCAGCGACGCGCTGAGGGTTACGTCCTTAATGGGCTTACGCGGAATCGAAATCGCGAGTTCGATCAAGCCTATGGCGAGCTATCTAGTGCTGCTGTCGAGCTACACTTCGCCAGGATGAAAGCCTCCGCTTCCGAGGCCAGTAGGATTCGGGAGTTTCTGTACGGGGTGCATGACCAACTCCTGGCCATCCTCCCGGCGACCTCCTTGGGCTTCAGGAGCGATGCTGTCTCTCTCATTCGTGAGTTGACCGATCGAGGGGACTACCGGTTCGAGGTTCTGCAGGCACTGTCGGAGGCCATCATTCTTCGTGTGCAAGACGTGTCTAGGAAGACCGGAATTCCGGAATCTCAGCGGGCACGGCTTGAACAGAATATTGGATACGTTACGGAGCTTCTCCGGTCGAAAGGCCTGCGAGGGAGGGAGCTCATCAAGCAGATTGAGGAGTTGCCGCCGTTAACGCGTTCACGCCCTACTGCCTGAGTTCATTGAAGGTCGTAAGCACGTAGGATGGGTTTCGCCCGCGAAACCCATCGCCTCGCCAAAGAGAGATCGATGAAGAATCGTCTGAAACCCAACGAACCCGGCATCGCGCTCGGCGTCGCTTTGATCGTGCTTCTGGCCAGCCTGCTCGCCGCCAGCTTCATGAACCCGATGACGCCAGGCCCGATGCGTGCAGGCGTGCCGACCATCATTCTCTGCACGTACATTCTGACGTTGGGCGCGACGTTCCTCGCGGCCTACTACTTCGAGCACAAGAGCTTTTTCTTCCGTTTGTTGATCCGGATCAGTGAGGGCTCGAAGCCAAAGGGGCGGAAAAGGCTGCTCTTCGGCGCGGGCCTCGCCTTCCTGATCGGGGGGATGGGCATGCTCGCCGGGCTTGGCCTATTACAGTCGCCCTGACATCCAACGTGACCCAATGAAATATCTCGACAGACAAGAAGTCCGACTCGGCGACCGCGTCCGCATGGGTGACGACAGCGGCGGGGTGGTGGTGTTCTCCATCAATACCGATGAGTATTCCGCGGAGTATCCAAAGGCCGATTGGGCCTATCTGGGCGTCGGTGTAGGAATCAAATTCCCGAAGTACGGGCTGATCCACTTCGCGGCGAAGGACCAGGATCTGGAACTCATCTCGCGCGCCACGCACGAAGCCGACGCGGGTTGAACCGCCACTGCGACAAAGGCTGATTGCCCACCGCGTGCCGCCATCAGCACACTCGGTCGCAAGGAGTGTAGAAGCTCCGCACAAAGCGGTAACCCGCCACCGAACACCGGCGGGTTTCTTATGTCCGAACTTCGGGCATGAGTCTGACGCGAGTGAAATCCGCGTCGGGAGGGCGGCTAATACAACACCTCGAAAGAGGGAATATGCCCACCGGCTTTGTGCGGCTTCTAACCTCCCGACACCCTTGCGCCGGATGTTCCGGCGCAAGGCCGGCCGTTTGTTGGAGACACCGCATGAGCAAGGATTTCCGCTCCATCCCCGCCGCGTTCCGCGGCTACCTGTTGCCCCGTTCCGCTTACGAATCGCTGATCGAGACGCGCGAGCAGTTACGTATGTTGGCCGAGTTCACCCAGGCCCGCAGCGAACTGCCGGAGCGCATCGTCATCCGTCCCGATACGTTGTCCGAGATGTTCGAACGCATTGCGAGCTACGTGGACGATGCGTTGTTGCTCGCCGTGTGCGCAGACGACGAGCCCGAGCCTGAGCCCGCCTGACGCCGTTGCGTCGTAGCCCGGGTAAGCGGAGCGCACCCGGGTTTTGCGTGTCGGGGCCTCACAAACCAATCGCACGTTATTGGCGCAACGCGCTGCGGCGCGTTCATTGCCATGGGTGCCGAGTTTCATAGGGGCGCGGTGCGGCCTTTGGCCTTACCCGGGCTACAAGGGCATCGTCCCAAGCGACGGTCGAAGCAGTAGGATCGCCTGAACAACACGACACGGGCGGCGAAATGGACGGTTCCCCTCTGGAAAGCAATGTGGCGGCTGGTACGCGGCAGCCTCAAACCCTGACGTTCGCCTGGTTGTATGCGACGGTGCAGGAGTATGCGGCGATGACCAGTCAGCCCAAGCCTTCAAGCTTGGAACGTTGGTCTTTCTGGATTGGGCTATGCATGGGTGGGCTCGGTGTCCTGATCTACGCCGCTCGGGCATGGATTGCATTGCCGGTGGTGCTTTGGCTGATCAACGCGTGCCTGGTTCTTGAGCTCGGGGGTCTAGGCGTTGCGCTTCTCCTGATGCTCAAGAGGGAAGTGCCTGCGCTCCTTAGAGCGCGAGAGCGGCATGCCAGTGAAATGGACGCCGAGTTCGGGGCCTGGCAGCAACTGGTTGCGCGTCTCCAGCATTTCCCGAGGGAGCAGCGCGAATCGCGACTGAGATTCGTAGCAACACTGCGCCAGAGCATGGGAGACCGCATGGGGCTCATGTACGGAGGAATCCAGCGCCTCGGCATATTTCCGGTATTGATCGCGCTTTATTGCAATTTCGCAACTGGAGTTGGGGCGACTGGAGTGGAGCCTTCGACGTCAAGCCGGTTGCGGGCCTGCTGATATGGGCGATGGTGCTTCTGTACGCGGCGGGCTGGCTGCTCGTTGGTCTGCGATCGCGTTTGGACTCTTATGTGAGCCTCTTGGAAGAGTCGCTGGCCGATTAGCCCCCGTAGCCCGGGTAAGCAAAGCGCACCCGGGTTGCCGTCACGACGAGACTCGACCTGAAACGCCACCCCGGGTGCGAGCTTCGCTCTTACCCGGGCTACACCAGCCGCTCGTGCCACTCCATGACTATCGACATTGCCGCTCCCGCATCGCGGCGACCTAGAGTGCAGCTTCTGGATCGGAAGGCTTCTTGGGATACAGAGGACGCCTGCGATCCGCCCGCGCAACCGGAGCCCTCCATGACGACCCGCCGTGACCTGCTCAAGTTCAGTGCGCTCGCCGCCGCCACGGCCGCGCTGCCTTCGCTCGCATTCGCGCAGGGCACCACGCCCGTGGGGCGGGCGGCCAAGCCGCTGAACATCCTCATTCTGGGCGGCACCGGTTTCACCGGTCCTTTCCAGGTGAACTACGCGCTGGCGCGCGGGCACAAGGTGACGCTGTTCA
>Ga0102592_1003876_pt1 | contig 10694 bp, 8 predicted proteins | sample AraplaCol_mMF_r2_FD_76861 | JGI IMG/M metagenome (GOLD analysis project Ga0102592, IMG submission 76861) | Arabidopsis root microbial communities from North Carolina, USA - plate scrape MF_Col_mMF_r2 (SPADES assembly) (version 2) | ecosystem: Host-associated > Plants > Roots > Endosphere | place... | reverse complement strand
GATTGGTCGCGAGCAGGATGGCGCTGGCGAGATCGTCGGCGTGGCCATTCGCCATCTTCGCCATGAGATCCGCGGTGGCGGGCGCCACCACGATCAGGTCGCAGTCGCGCGCGAGGCGGATATGGCCGGCGTCGAACTCGCTCTGGGGGTCGAACAGGTCGGTGTAGACGCGCTCATGCGAGAGCGCGCTGACCGCCAGCGGGGTAACGAATTGCTGCGCGGCCTTGGTCAGCACGCAGCGGACCTCGATGCGGCGCTCCTTCAGCCTGCGGATCAGGTCGAGCGACTTGTAGGCGGCGATGCCGCCGCCGATGATCAGGGTGACGCTGGCCTCGGGGACGGCGCCGGTGCGCGGGGAGACAGGCGCCGGCGCATGGTCCGGCGGAGCGGCCATCGGCGTCAGCGGCTCCTCATGGCCCTGGATCAGCTCGCCCAGGATGATGCGGACCTCTTCCTCGACCGACCGGCGGTTCCTGGCCGAGCGCAGGCGCAGATAGGTTTTGACGCCCTCGTCGAGCTTGCGGATGGTCAGGCTTGCCATGACACCCTCCAGCAAAGAATGATAGCGATGCTATCACCGTCATGATTGCAGTGCAATCACAGATTCCGGACGGCGATCAGGATACCGATGAAGGTGGCCGCGATGATCCAGAGCGCCACGGTGCGCCAGCGGTTCTTGCGGCCCTCGCTGCGGCCCATGGCCGCGATGCTCTCCGGCGACAGGCGGATGCCTTCCCGGGTCATGGTCTCGAGTTGCTCGAGCACCGCGACCGAACGCTGCGCGATGTCGGGCAGGCGCATCAGCACGCGGGCGAGGTCGCCGCCGCCGGCAATCGCGCCCTGCACCCGGCCGATCGGGCCGAGATTGCGCTCGATCCATTCGCGCACCACGGGGTCGGCGACCTTCCAGATGTCGAGCCTGGGATCGAAGCCGCGGGCGACGCCCTCGACCACCACCATGGTCTTCTGCAGCAGGATCAGCTCGGGCCGCGTCGTCATGTCGAACAGGCCGGTGACCTCGAGCAGCAGGGTCAAGAGCCGCGCCATCGAGATTTCCTCGGCGGTGCGGTTGTGGATGGGCTCGCCGATGGCGCGGATGGCCTGCGCGAAATTCTCGACCGAGTGATGCGCGGGCACATAGCCCGCCTCGAAATGCACTTCCGCTACCCGGCGGTAATCGCGGGTGATGAAGCCCAGCAGGATCTCGGCGAGGAAGCGCCGCTCCTTCATGCCGAGCCGGCCCATGATGCCGAAATCGACCGCGACGAGGCGGCCGGCGTCATCGAGGAACAGATTGCCCGGATGCATGTCGGCGTGGAAGAAGCCGTCGCGCAGCGCGTGGCGCAGGAAGCTCTGGATCACCTTGCGGCCGAGATCGGGCAGATCGACCTGCGCCTCTGCCAGGCGCTTGTGGTCGTTCAGCGCGATGCCGTCGATCCACTCCATCGTCAGCACGTTGTGCGTGGTGCGGTCCCAGTCGACGGTGGGCACGCGGAAATCAGGATCGTCCTGCGTGTTCTCCGCCATCTCCGACAGCGCCGCTGCTTCCAGCCGCAGGTCCATCTCCATCGCGACCGAGCGCGACATGGTGTTGATGACCTCGATCAGGCGCAGCCGCCGCGCTTCGGACGAATAGGCCTCCGCCTTGTGCGCGACGAAGAAGAAATCCGAGAGGTCGCGGCGGAAGCGCGCGGCCACGTTCGGCCGGAGCACCTTGACCGCGACGGGCTTGCGAATGCCGTCGCGCAGCACTTCGCCACGATGCACCTGTGCGATCGAGGCCGCCGCCACCGGCGGGCCGAAGGTCACGAAGACATCCTTCAGCGGCCGCTCCAGCGAAGTCGCGATCGCGGCTTCCGCTTCCGCTTGCGGGAACGGCGGCAGCCGGTCCTGGAGGCTTTCGAGGTCGCGCGCCATGATGAAGCCGACCACGTCGGGGCGCGTTGCCAGGAACTGGCCGAGCTTGAGATAGGCCGGACCCATGCGCGTCAGCGCGCGCGAGATTCGGGGGCCCTGCTTGACGCCGCGGCGCTCGACGATGCGCGCAAGCTTCAGCGCGAGCTGTCCGGGCGGCGGCACCAGGCTCGGATCGACCGAGCCGAACACGCCCTCGCGCGCAAACACGAACGCGGCGCGGATCAGGCGCGCAATGTGGGTGATGGCAGAGATCACAAACGCCAGCCCGAATGCAGTGCGACAATGCCGCCGGACAATGTCTGCCAGCTCACGCGGGAGAAGCCGGCGTCGCGGATCATGTCGGCGAAGGCGTTGGGCTTCGGAAACTTGCGGATCGATTCGACGAGATATTGGTAGGATTCGGCGTCGCCCGTCACCATGCGGCCGAGCGGCGGGATCACCTTGAACGAGAACAGATCGTAGATCTTGTCGAGGCCGGGCATCTCGACGGTCGAAAATTCCAGGCACAGGAAGCGGCTGCCGGGCCTCAGCACGCGATAGGCCTCGCGCAGCGCAAGGTCGATCCGCGGCACGTTGCGAATGCCGAAAGCGATCGTATATGCGTCGAAGCTGCGGTCGGCGAAGCCGAGCGATTCGGCGTTGCCTTCGACGAAATCGACCTGGGTCTCGAGATGCCGCTTGGCGGCACGCTCGCGGCCCACCGCGAGCATGTCGGAATTGATGTCGCAGACGGTGGCATGGAAGCCTGGGCCGGCCGCCTTGGCGGCGCGGAACGAGATGTCGCCGGTGCCGCCGGCGACGTCGAGCAGGGCGAACGGCCGGTCGCTCCGCGGCGGGTCCAGCGCGTTGATCATGATGTCCTTCCAGACCCGGTGCAGGCCACCGGACATCAGGTCGTTCATCAGGTCATAGCGCGACGCCACGCTGTGAAACACATCGTTCACCAGCGTCTGCTTGTCCCCCAGGGGAACGTCTTTGAAGCCAAAATGCGTGGTTTCGCCCGGCCGATCCATTACTCTACTCCACAGGGCGGACCATAGCCTGCCCGCCGCAATGGCGCTATCACACCGCCCTCATAAGGTGAATGCCTGACCATGCCTGAATTGCCCGAAGTCGAGACCGTCCGCCGCGGCCTTCAGCCCGTCATGGAAGGCGCAAAAATCGTGGTCGCGGAGGCCCGCCGGCCGGACCTGCGCTTCCCCTTCCAGCCCGACTTCGTGGCCCGGCTCCAGGGCCAGGTGGTCACCGGTCTTGGCCGCCGTGCAAAATATCTCATGGCCGATCTCGGCTCCGGAGACGTGCTGCTGATGCATCTGGGCATGTCGGGCTCGTTCCGCGTCATCAAGCCGGACAACGAGGCTCAGCCCGGCGAGTTTCACTATCCGAAGGCCAAGGATTCCACGCACGACCACGTGCTGTTTCGGATGTCCTCGGGCGCCGACATCGTGTTCAACGATCCCAGGCGTTTCGGTTACATGAAAGTGATCGCGCGTAATGCGCTCGAGGACGAGCCGCTGCTGCGCGGGCTTGGTCCCGAGCCGCTCGGCAACGAATTCGACGCCGCGATGCTGGCACGGTCATGCGAAGGCAAGAAGACGAATCTGAAGGCAGCGCTGCTCGACCAGCGCGTGGTGGCCGGGCTTGGCAACATCTATGTGTGCGAGGCGTTGCACCGCTCGCATCTGTCGCCGCGGCGCATTGCCGCGACGCTATCAACGAAAAAGGGTGAGCCGACCGATCATGCGAAGCGTTTGGTCGGCGCGATCCACACCGTGCTGAACGATGCCATCAAGGCCGGCGGATCGTCCCTGCGCGACCATCGCCAGACCACCGGCGAGCTCGGCTATTTCCAGCACTCCTTCAAGGTCTACGACCGAGAGGGCGAGACATGCACGACGCCGCGCTGCGGCGGCACGGTCAAGCGCTTCACCCAGAGCGGCCGCTCGACCTTCTGGTGCCCGAAATGTCAGAAGTGACCTTCAGGGCTGCTGCCGAGAGGCCGTGAGTCTCGGCGAAGGCGACGGCCCCACCACACCGTCATTGCGAGCGCAGCGAAGCAATCCAGAATCCCTCCGCGGAAAGACTCTGGATTGCTTCGCTGCGCTCGCAATGACGGGTGGATGGAACGCGAAGCGAAGCAATCCGGCCGGGCTGGGGGCCGGATTGCTTCGTCGCTGGGGCCCTTCCGGATGGAGGAGGGCCGGCTGTCGTCCGGGCGATCGCCCCGCTCAGGACGCCAGGGTCGTGGTCTCGTCGGCCGCGAGGTCGGTGGCGATGTGCAGCATGCCGCCGGCGGCCGAGATGACCTGGTCGATCAGGACATTGGTGGTGGCTTCGAGCTCGAGCCGGGTCTCGACCCAGCGCCAGAGGCCGCGGATCTCGTCAGCCGACTTGCCGTTCGGCGCGAATTCGCTGACGGCGAGGCCGCTGGCGAGCGAGTCCTGATGGTCGTTGCGCATCACGATCAGCGGGCGCGCGAGCACCTCGGACAGATCGAGCGCGGCTTCCTCGGCGAGCGCGCCCGCGGCATTGTCGATGCGCTGGCCGCGGATCGGGGTCTGGTTCAGCACGAAGCTGTAGGGCCGCTTCCAGGCGCGCGCGACGCTGAGCGTCGAGACGGTCGCCTCGATGTCGGCGACGCTCGGGCGGGCCGGGATCAGGCAGAGATCGGAATGGCGGATCGCGGCGGTGGTCGCGGCGGACAGGCCGGCGGCGGTGTCGACGATCGCGAGCTGGAGGCCGCTGTCGGCCAGCATCTTCAGGCGCGGCTCGATGTCGGCGGCGTGATAGATCGGCTCGACGACGATGTCGTCATTGTTGCGGCGGCGCTGCCAGTTGGAGAGGGTGCCCTGCGGGTCGGTCTCGATCAGGCGGACGGTGAAGCCGGCCTGCTTGGCAGCCAGCGCGAGGCCGATGGCGAGCGTGCTCTTGCCACTGCCACCCTTTTGGGTGGCCAGTACGATCGTATGCATTGGAAGCTGAATCCTTTGGAATGCCTGGGTCTTTGGGGTAACGCCACACGCGAACGTGCATCGCTTCTCGATGCTGAGCTCTTCTCGCTCAGGACGTGCCCTGCCCGGTCCAAAGGGGACCGCGGATGTCCGAATCAACGCTAAAGATGATGGCAGAATCAGGAATGCCAGCTAATCCGTACCAATACTGGACCCGTAGTTGTGCCTATGGTGTGCTCGCCGCCTTGAATAGAAAGGGCAGGCGACATGAGCGGCAACTGGCGCGACCGGACGGCAACCACCTTTGACTGCCAGAAAATGCCGGCGGTCTCGAGCCGCGGCATGGTGGTCAGCAACCATCCGCTCGCCTCCAGTGCCGGCGCCGAGATGCTGGCCGCCGGCGGCAACGCCATCGATGCCGCGATCGCCACTTTATTCACACTGACCGTGGTCGAGCCGATGATGGTCGGCATCATCGGCGGCGGCATGGCGCATATCCGTCTCGCCGACGGCAGCCACCGTTTCATCGATGGCCAGAGCACGGTGCCGGCGGCGGTGCGCGACACCACCTATACGTCGAAGCCTGGCTCGGCCCACGACGTGTTCGACACCGTCGGCAACGAGAACCTCAACGGGCCGAAAGCCGTCGCGGTGCCGGGCTCGCTCAAGGCCTGGTGCGAGACGCTGCAAAGGTTCGGCACCATGAGCCTTGCCGACGTGATGCAGCCCGCGATCAAGCACGCTGCGCGCGGCTATGCGGCAACGCCATATCTGCATGAATGCATCAGCGAGAGCGCCGATGAGATGCGCAAGGACAAGCCGATCGCGGCGATCTTTCTCCCGAACGGCGAACCGCTCAAGGTCGGCGAGCGCGTGGTTCAGGCCGAATATGCCGAAACCTTGCGCTATATCGCCGACCACGGCGCGAAAGCGCTCTACGAGGGACCGCTCGGTGACATCCTCGTGGACTACATGGAGAAGGCCGGCGGCTTCGTCCGCCGGAGTGACCTTACCAACTACAAGACGGTCGAGCGGCAGCCGATCCGTGCCGACTATCGCGGCTGGACCATTTTCGGACCGCCGCCGCCGGCCGCGTCCGGCGTGCACATCGCGCAGATGCTGAACATCCTGGAAGGCTACGACATCGGCGGGCTCGGCTTCGGCACATCGGAGACGATCCACTATCTCGCCGAGGTGCTGAAGATCGCCTTCGCCGATCGCGCCGCCGCCAGCGGCGACCCTGCTTATGTCGGCGTGCCCGTGGAGCAGCTGACCTCGAAGGCCTATGCCGAGGAGCGCCGCCGCGCCATCGATCCGGCGCGCGCGCAGGCGTTCGGTGCCGGCGTGACGCAGCTCGAAGGCGCGCACACCACGCACATGACGGCGGCGGACGCTTTTGGAAACGTGGTCGCGACCACGCAGACCATCAACAATCTGTTCGGCGCCAAGATCATGATCCCCGGCCTTGGCGCCATCGCCAACAATTACATGAACCTGTTCGATCCGCGTCCGGGCCACGCGCTGTCGCTCGCGCCGGGCAAGCGCGTGACGACCTCGATGTCGCCGATGATGGCGCTCCGCGACGGCAAGCTGCGCTATGCGCTGGGGTTGCCCGGCGGAAAACGCATCTTCCCGAGCGCGATGCAGGCGCTGGTCAATCTGATCGACCACGGCATGAGCCTGCAGGAAGCCGTCGAGGCGCCGCGCGTCTGGACCGAGGGCAACGCGCTCGAGGTCGAACAGGCCGTGCCGGAGAGCGTGCGTTTGAAGCTCGCGGCGCTCGGCCACAAGGTGCAGCCCGTCGCAACGGTCGCCGGCGGTATGAATGGAATCGCGTTCGAGGACGACGGCAGCATGACCGGCGCCGCCTGCTGGCGTGCGGACGGCACGCCGGTGGGAATGTCGGGCGGGCTCGCGAAGAGCGGGGTCAGGTTCAGGCTCGCTTAATCTCGTGCCCCGGACGCGGCGCAGCGCGTCCGGCGACGCGAAGCATCGTCCGGTGCGGTGCGCTGCAGAGCCGGGGCCCAGAGAGCTACTTGCACCGAATTTGCGGATGCATGGGTCCCGGTTCAGCGGAGCGGCATTGCATGCCGCACCGCGCCCGGGACACGAGAGCTACTTCCGCACGCAGATCACGCGCACGACGGCGGCCCTGGCGTCGGTCGACGTGCCGTTCGTCGCAACGCCGTTCGCCTTCAGGAAATCGCGCGCTGCTTCCGCGGAGACCATCACGGCCTGCGAGGACGGCACCGATGACGCGGGGCCCGCGACCATCGCCGGCTTGAGCAGCGCAATGCCGGCGAACTTGCCGTCGCCGTCGACCGCAGGAGCGCCGGAGAAGCCCACCGCAGGCGGCGGCGATAGCGCGGAATCGCTCGATGTGACCGGCGCGAGCGCGCCCTTGGCGCTCGATACGCCGGCCGCGCCGCCCTGGCTTTGCGGATCGGCGATGCCGATGACGTCGATATTCGTCTTCGGCGCGCCACTGGCGAGGCTGAGCGGCTTCAGACCGCGTGCACCATAGATGTGCAACAGCGCGAGATCGTGCTCTTTGTCCTCGGCGAGGCGGTCGGCATTGCCATAACCGGCGATGGTGATCGCAAGGCAGCTGTCGGTGACGAGGCGGTCGGCCAGGATCGCGCCGTCCTCGCTGACGACGAGGCCGGTGCCGTATTCGACGTTCTTGCGCGGCGGCGGCCCGGCCATCGGGGTGGACGGAAACGCGTTGAACGCGCTCGACATCGCGATCACGACCGGCTCGACCGTGTTCTCCATCGCCTGGTCGTAGAGGATCGTCATGATGCGGACTTCGTCGCCCCTGAAGGTGCCGCGCACGTAAAACTTCTTCAGGCCCTGCAGTCCCGACAGCACGAAGAAGTCGGGCTTCACCACGGTGTAGTCGACCTTGCGATTGGGCTCCTTCTTCTCGGCGTCCGCGAGTTTCGCAGTGGTCGGGCTCGCTTCCTTGCGGCGGCTGAGCAGCACCTGCACGGTTCCGGTCGGCGAGGTCCATTTCGAGCCGGTGGCGTCGGTGGCCTGCTGCGGCACCAGCTTTGCGGGAATGCCGAGCCGCGCGCCGCTGGTCATCTCGGTCACGATCTTCCAGCCGACGCTGTCCTGCTTCCGCCTTGCGGTCTCGGCGAGCGCGGCGCGCTCCTGCGGATTGAGCACGCCGGTCGGCTTGCCGCCCTTGGCCTTCTGGTATTCCTTGATGGCGTTGACCATGCGCTCGCTGACGTCGCCGGTGATGGCGCCGTTATATTGCCCGACCCAGGCGAGGTCGGACTGCAGCGACAGGCGCTCGGCCTGCGCCATGGCGTCGGCGGTTTCCGACGGCGTCTGAAGGGCGGGCGGTTTGATCGGCACGGTCTGGACCGTTTTCGGCTTGGTGCCGGGGACCTGCGGCGCCGTCATCTGGGCGTTTGCGCCTGTGGCAGAGACCAACATCAGTGTTGCCGCAAGCATCGATCTCATGACAAATCCAGCCAGCCCATTGAATGCAGTGCCATTGAAGCACATCTCGTTGGTCGCGAACAATGTTGCGCTGGTTCAGGAGTAAGAGAAGGTGCTGAGCCCGGACGAACTCGAACGCTATGCCCGCCATATCGTGCTGCGCGATGTCGGTGGTCCCGGCCAGGCTGCGCTGAAGAAAGCCTCCGTGCTGGTGATCGGCGCCGGCGGGCTCGGTGCGCCCGCCCTCATGTATCTGGCCGCCGCCGGTGTCGGCACGCTCGGCGTGGTCGATGACGACGTGGTCTCGCTGTCCAATTTGCAGCGCCAGGTGATCCACACCACGCCCGACATCGGCCGGCACAAGGTCGAGAGCGCCGCCGAGCGAATCTCGGCGCTCAATCCGCATGTGCGCTTCGTCGGCCACGCCACCTGGCTCAATGCGGACAATGCGCTCGGCCTGATCGGCGACTACGACCTCGTGCTCGACGGCTCCGACAATTTTTCGACGCGCTACCTGGTCTCGGATGCCTGCTTCTTCGCGAAGCGGCCGCTGATCACGGCGGCGCTCGGCACTTTCGACGGCTCGCTCACCACGATCCGCGCGCATGAGACCAACGAGCAGGGCGAGTTCAATCCGACCTATCGCTGCCTGTTTCCGGAGGCGCCGCCGCCTGGCACGGTGCCGGCCTGCGCCGAGGCCGGCGTCATGGGCGCGCTTGCCGGCGTGCTCGGCTCGATGATGGCGCTCGAAGCGATCCGCGAGATCGTCGGTTTCGGCGACGGCCTGGTCGGCCGCCTCCTGATGATCGATGCGCGCGCGATGCGCTTCGAGACGCTGCGCTACGGGCGGGATCCCGCCAATCCGCTCAATGGCGACGGGCCCGTGATCACCGATCTCAGCGCCCATCGCACCTGATTGACCGCGTTACGCTGTGGCCGGCTTCTCGCTGTCGAGATGCGCCATCTGCTCGGCCGCGTAGCGCGTGCCGGCGGCGACGTCGGGCGGAAACGCCTTGGCCAGCGCCGCGAGATGCGCCTGCGTCAGTGTCACCTTGGTTGCGCCGAGCGCCTCTGTGAGGCGATTGCGAGTGCGCGCGCCGACCAGCGGCACGATCTCCTTGCCCTGCGCGGCGACCCAGGCGATCGCGACCTGCGCCGGCGTGGCGCCGATCTCGCCGGCGATCGCACGCAGCTGCTCCGCCAGCGCGAGATTAGCGTCGAGATTCGCGCCCTGGAAGCGCGGCGTCATCAGCCGGTAGTCGCGGCCGGCCTTGCCTGAATCCTTCGACCAGTGGCCGCTGATCAGGCCGCGGGCCAGCACGCCGTAGGCGGTGATGGCGATGCCGAGCTCGCGGCAGGTCTTCAGGATGTCGCGCTCGATGCCGCGCTCGATCAGCGAATATTCGATCTGGAGATCGGCGATCGGATGCACCGCATGGGCGCGACGGATGGTGTCGGAGCCGACCTCGGAGAGGCCGATATGCCTGACATAGCCGGCCTTCACGAGATCGGCGATGCCGCCGATCGTCTCCTCGATGGGAACGTTGGGATCGAGCCGCGCCGGGCGGTAGACATCGATGTAGTCGGTGCCGAGCCGCTGCAGCGAGTAGGCGAGAAAGTTTTTGGTCGCGCCTGGCCTCGTGTCCATGCCGGCGAACTCGCCGGCGGGGCCGCGCAGCGCGCCGTACTTGACGCTGAGCTGCACTTTTTCACGCGGCACGTCCTTCAGTGCGTCGCGCAAAAGCATCTCGTTGTGACCCATGGCGTAGAAATCGCCGGTGTCGAGCAGCGTGATCCCTGCATCGAGCGCGGCGTGGACCGTGGCGATGGCTTCGCCGCGATCGGCGGGACCGTAGACCTCCGACATGCCCATGCAGCCGAGCCCGAGGGCGGACACATTGGGGCCGGTCGAACCGAGTTTGCGCTGTTCCATGGTGGCTCTCCTCGAAAGCGGCGGCCGATGGGGGCCGCCTGACGAGGGCTGATATGCGCCTGCCCCATTGCCGCGATAAGCTGGACAATGCGGAATGGCTTGTTCATTATATCAAACAATGGCCGATCCCGACCTGCGCGATCTCGATGCCTTCGTGGCGGTCGCCCGCACCCGCAACTTCCGGCGCGCGGCGGTTGATATGCGCGTGTCCGTGTCGAGCCTGAGCCAGCGGCTGCGGGACCTCGAGGAGCGCCTCGGCGTCCGCCTGATGAACCGCACCACACGCAGCGTCGCCCTGACGGAAGCGGGGGAACTGCTGCTGTCCCGCGTGGCGCCGGCGCTGCGCGATGTCGGCGATGCCCTGGACGAGGTGCGGGGCCTGCGCGAGGTCGCCTCGGGCCGCCTTCGCATCAATGCGCCGCCGCCGGCGGTCGACCTCG
>Ga0102592_1003856_pt1 | contig 10764 bp, 7 predicted proteins | sample AraplaCol_mMF_r2_FD_76861 | JGI IMG/M metagenome (GOLD analysis project Ga0102592, IMG submission 76861) | Arabidopsis root microbial communities from North Carolina, USA - plate scrape MF_Col_mMF_r2 (SPADES assembly) (version 2) | ecosystem: Host-associated > Plants > Roots > Endosphere | place... | reverse complement strand
GATTCGGCCCCCGACGCGGTGATCGTCATTGACCCGGCCGGGGTCATGACCTCGTTCAGCCCCGCCGCCGAGCGTCTGTTCGGCTGGACCTCGGCCGAGGCGATCGGCAGGAACGTCAGCCTGCTGATGCCCGAGCCCGACCGCGGCGGCCACGACGGCTTCCTGGCCCGCTACAGCCGCACCGGCGAGAAGCGGATCATCGGCACGGGCCGCATGGTGGTGGGCCGGCGCAAGGACGGCACGACCTTCCCGATGGAGCTGGCGGTCGGCGAGACCCGGGGCCTGCAGCCGTTCTACACCGGCTTCATCCGTGACCTGACGGAACGCCAGCAGACCGAGGCCCGGCTGCGCGACCTGCAGACCGAGCTGGTCCACGTCTCGCGCCTGACCGCCATGGGCGAGATGGCCTCGACCCTGGCCCACGAGCTGAACCAGCCGCTGTCGGCGATCGCCAACCTGCTGACCGGCTCGCGCCGGCTGATCGACCGCGGCCGGCCCGAGGACCAGGCCAAGGTCCGCGACGCCGTCGACAAGGCCTCGGCCCAGGCCCTGCGGGCCGGCGACGTGATCCACCGCATGCGCGAGTTCGTGCGGCGCGGGGCCAGCGAGCGCGCGCCCGAGAGCCTGTCCAAGGTGGTCGAGGACGCCGCCGCCCTGGCCCTGATCGGCGCCCGCGAACACCTGGTGACCACCCGCCTGCAGCTCGATCCGGCCGCCGACGCGGTCTATGCCGACCGGGTGCAGATCCAGCAGGTGCTGGTGAACCTGATCCGCAACGCCGTCGACGCCATGGCCGACTCGCCGCGGCGTGAACTGACGATCGCCAGCCAGCGGTTGGAAAGCGGATCCGTCCAGGTCAGCGTCACCGACACGGGCTCGGGTATCAGCGACGACTTCCGCGAGCGATTGTTCCAGCCGTTCATGACCACCAAGGCCGAGGGCATGGGGGTGGGCCTGTCGATCTCGCGCTCGATCATCGAGGCGCACGGCGGACGCATCTGGGCCGACCCGAACCCGAAGGGCGGCACGGTGTTCCACTTCGTCCTGCCGCCGCGTAGAGATGACGACGAGGACAACAGGGACCTGATCGATGAGTGAAGCCGTGGTCCACGTGGTCGACGACGACGAGAGCGCCCGTGAATCCCTGGCCTTCCTGCTGGAGGCCGCCGACTTCGAGGTGGTCAGCCACGCCTCGGCCCTGGCCCTGCTGGACGCCCTGCCGCTGGACGGGGCCGGCTGCGTGATCACCGACATGCGCATGCCCGACATGACCGGGCTGGAGCTGGTGCGCGAGCTCAACGCCCGCGGCTGCCGCGTGCCGATCATCATGATCACCGGCCATGGCGACATCCCCCTGGCGGTCGAGGCCATGCGGGCCGGGGTGGCCGACTTCATCGAAAAGCCGTTCGGCGAAAGCCGGATGATCGACGCCCTCAACCGCGCCCTGGAGGCCGGCCCGCCGCCCCTCTCCCAAAACAAGGCCGCCGCCGCCGGAGCCTCCGACGAGGCGACCCTGGTCCGCCAGCGGCTGGAGACCCTGTCGGAGCGCGAGCGCCAGGTGCTGGACGGCGTCGTCGACGGCCAGCCCAACAAGGTGATCGCCCGCGAGCTGGGCATCAGTCCGCGCACGGTCGAGATCTATCGCGCCAAGCTGATGGCCAAGATGCACGCCGACAACCTGGCCGCCCTGGTGCGCATGACCCTGTCGACCCGGCGGGGGTAGGACGCGCGGCGATCGCTGCGTTCAAGCCAAGCTAGGTAGTCCTCCTTAGGCGTAGGACCCGACTGTACCGCCCGGCTCCGGCGACCGAGATTGGGCGGGCCAAGAGATCGGGAGATCGCCATGCTGTCCGTGATCCAGACCCCCGTCCCCACGGCCGTCCGCCAGCCGGCGGCGGTCGTACTGGACGGCCTGCATCAGAGCTTCGGCCGCGACGAGACGATCTTCGACGAGGGCCAGCCGGCCGACCGGATCTACCAGTTGATCTCCGGATCCCTGCGCACCTGCCGGATCCTGCGCGACGGCCGGCGGCAGATCGAGGCCTTCCATTTCGCCGGCGACGTGTTCGGCCTGGAGAGCGGCGAGACCCACCGCGTGGCGGCGCAGACCCTGGGCCCGGCCCTGGTGCGGGTGATGCCGCGTCCCGCCCTGGCGGCCCTGGCCCACGAGCGCGGCGACGTGGCCCGCCGCCTGCTGGAGCTGACCACCGACAGCCTGCGCCGCTGCCAGGACCACGTGCTGATGCTGGGCCGCCGCACCGCCAGCGAACGGGTCGCGGCCCTGCTGCTGGACCTGGCCGAGCGGACGGGCGCCCAGGCCCTGCTCGACGTGCCGATGACCCGCCAGGACATGGCCGACTATCTGAGCCTGACCATCGAGACCGTGTCGCGCACCGTCAGCCAGTTCCAGCACGACGGCCTGATCGCCCTGCCGACGACGCGCAAGGTGCTGTTGCGGAATAGGGCGGCGCTGGAAGCGATGATCGACTAGGACGACGCCACGTTCATCCACGCCGACGCCGTCTCGCCCGGCGCCAGGACCTTGATCCCGCTGTCCTGGCCATTGAACGGATCCGGCCGGTTGGCGACCGGTTCGGCGCAGACGAAGTCCGCGCCCGGCGGCGAATAGACGTGCAGCCAGCGGCACTCGGGCGAGGCGGTCAGGGTCGTGCTCGCCCCGCCGGGCGCCGACAGGGTCGCGACGCCGTTCCAGCCGGTGTAGCAGTTGTCGATCAGCTCGGAGACCGCCGTCGGCGCGCCGGCCGCCCAGTCCGAGCGCCAGACGCCCTCGACATGGGTGGTGGGCAGGCAGTCGTCGTCGGTCAGCCAGACGCCGGTCACGCCGGCCTGCAGCCGCTCGCCCGGGCGAGCCGGGAAATAGGGGTGGAAGCCCAGGCCGACGGGCGTCGGCTCGGCCCCGGTGTTGGTCACGGTCAGGTCCTGGCGCAGGCCCTCCTCGCCCAGGGTGAAGCGTTGCTCGGCGCGATAGGCCCACGGCCATTCGCCGGGCGGATGGTCGAAGGCCAGCACCGCCTGCGTCTCGCTTGCCGACACGACGGTCCACGCCCCGCGCCACGCCTGGCCGTGCAGGGCGTGCGGGTGGTCGCCGAGGTTGGGCGACAAGGCCACCTCATGGCCGCCGAAGCCGAAGCGCCCGTTCCGGATGCGGTTGCAGAACGGGACCAGGGCGAAGTTGCCGGTCTCCAGCACCTCGCTCGTCCCGGCCGGCGCCGGCCGCAGCACGTCGCGGCCGTCCCAGGTGAACCGGCCGACCGAGCCGCCCAGGGCGGGCAGCAGCTCGACGCGGGCGCGGGCGGTCTGCAGGACGACGACGGTCATGGGAGCCTCGGAAGAAGGACGACAACGTGGCCTGCCTAAGCGGATCGCGGCCCGGAAACAAGCACCCCTTCCCCCCGGCGTTCGACGGGCGCCGGGGGGAAGGGGGAAGCGGTAGGCCCCAGCCGATCGGAGCTGTCATCCCGGACAAGCGCCAAGGCGCAGATCCGGGATGACGGACCTACGGGATGGTCCCTATCCGACCTCCTCCACGTCCTCCGCGACCCGTTGGTCGCCGGCGTCGACCGCCAGGCCCAGCTTCTCCGACATCAGCAGGGTCAGCAGGGCCTGCATGACCCCGCCATTGGCCCCGCCGTCGCCGCCGGCCCCGGTGATCGAGACCTTGGGCACCACGTCGACGCCGCTGGTCTCCAGGGCCTCGGCGAAGCGCTCGGCCACCTGGCGGGCCAGCTGGTAGCGGGCGCCGCCCGAGGCCTCGACCTGGCTGGCGATGGCCTCGGCGGTGGCCAGGCCGACCTTGCTGACCCGCTCGGCCTCGGCGGCGGCCAGGGCCACGACCTTGCCGGCCTCGCCCTCGCCGAGCAGGCGGGTGGCGTCGGCCTCGGCCTTGGCCAGGGTCCGGCGCTGCTGGGCCTCCTGTTCGGAGCGCGCCAGGCTGGCCTTGCCGGCGTTCTGCTGCACCTGGATCGACAGCTGGCTCTCGGTGATCGCCGTCTGCTGCTTGGCCAGGGCCTCGGCCTCGCGCAGCTCGCGCTCCTTCTGGGCGGCGAACTTCTGCCGCTCGTAGGTGCCGATCTGCTCGTCGGCGATCTGCCGCTGGCGAAGCTGGGTCAGGATCTTCTCGATCTGGTCGTCGCCGGTGGCGGCGGGGCGCGGCGTGCCGATCAGCACCTCCTGCAGCTCGAGGTTATAGAGACCGAACTTGGCTTTCATCTCCTCGCTCGACTGGCCCTGGATGGCGCTGCGGTCCTGCAGCAGCTCGATCAGGGTGCGGGTCTGGCCGATGTTCTTGAAATAGGCGCTGACCATCGGGTCCAGGGTCTGCTCGACCAGCTTCTTGATGTCGCCGAACCGCTGGATGACCAGCGGGGCCTTGCGGTAGTCGATGTGGACCACGACCGAGACCGGCAGGGTCGGCTCGAACGCGTCGCGGGTGATCAGCGACACCTCGGCCAGGTTCTCGTCGAACTTGTGCGAGCCCACGGCCATCGTCTCCCACTTCAGGATGAAGTTGGTGGTCGGCACCATGGTCACGCGGCCGGCATAGGTGTTGAAGGCGTACTTGCCCGGCAGCAGCGGGTCGCGCCACACGCCGCGTTCGCCGTTGGCCACCAGCTCGCCGTGGCGATAGCCCTCGCCCGAGGTGTCGGCCCCAAGCGCGCCGGTATAGGACACCACCACGCCCACCTGGCCGACCTCGACCACGGTCTTGTTGATCCGCTCGACCGTCGCGAACAGGCGGTTGATGTAATAGGTGCCCTCGACCAGCACCTGCAGCTGGCGGCCCTTGCGGCCGCCGGCGGCCAGGAACTTGCCGGCCTCCTGGAAGCTGTTGTGGAAGGTCGCGGGGTCTTCCGGATCGGCGCCGACTAGCGGCGCGATCAGCTCGCCGGCCGGCAGGCCGGGGCCGTCATGGACGGTGATCACCCCGATCTGGTCGTCGGCGTCCTTGATCACCACCGGCTCGAAGCCGCCGCGCTCCTCGATGATCTCGGCCATCTGCTCCAGCAGGTCCGCCTCGCTGCGCTCCAGGCTGAGCGCGAAGGTGCGGTCCTTGGTCACCACCACGAACTGGGCCAGGTTGATGGCGTAGGCGCCCTCGCGCAGGATCTTGCGCTGCGGGCCCTTCTGGCCGCCGGCCTCGAGGAATTTGCGCGCGTCCTGGAAGTCGACGCCCGCCGGATGGGTGGCCAGGGTCTGGTCGGCCTCCAGCGGCGCGCCGTCACGGGCGAAGACATAGCCGATCCGGCCCTGGGGAATGGTCACCAGGGACTGGACGTGCAGCCGGTACTGGAACGGGAAGAAGAAGTGCAGGCCGCCGCGCAGAACGTCGGGCTGGAAGCCGGCCTCCTCCTTCAACGCGATCAGGCCGCCGGCGATCGAGCCGCGCCGGCTCCACAGCTTCTCGACCACGGCGACGCGGTTGTTGCCGATGTAGCGGACCATGCCCGACACCCCGACGAACACAGCCGCGAGCACGACGAAAAGCGCCGAACCGACCAGCGGTCCCAACGCCATCAGATTAGACATGTAGGTAGCCCCATGCGGCCGCCTGGGAAGCGATCATCGCTCCATGAAACAGCGGCCACGCTTCAGGTATGCATGCCGCGACGCCCCGCAATCATCCGGCGATCACATCGGATCACGGACACGAGAACTTCGTTACAGGAGGTTCATGAACGCCGGTTCGTTCCCCGGTTGGGCGTCTGTCCTCGGCGGATAGCGAGCGAAGCTTTGAGAAATCAAGGCTCTAAATTTTCTCGACCCTGATCTGTCCCCACCCCTTCAAACCACCCTCATACTGCTTGCACCTGAAGGCATGGGGAGGGCGCACGTACGGCGACCGATGCGGCCTTCGGGGGTGGACGAGCGGGAAGGCTTGTCCGTCGTGTTCCTTCGGGGACGTCCCAGGTCGGTTCGGAGCAGGTTTCGCCTTGGTCGCGACGAAACTCCGGCGCCGGGGATAGATGGATCGAGCCGGCAGGCCTGGGCTGAAATCGCCCAGGCGGTCCGGGGTGCGCCAACACCCCGCCCGTCGGGGGCCTCCATCGGAGCGGGTTAAAAATCCGCGATCCGAAGGCTTCCGGATAACGGTTCCGCGCGAAGCGCCTGTACTTCGTCGAAACGGTACACAACATCAAAGCTCTTCCGGGCGAGGCCCGGGCGCTTCGCACCCTTCCCATCAACTCAGCGGCTTTCCGCGTGAGGACGAGATCCCTTGTCCGCCGCCCTGCGCGCCGCCCTATCGGCGGTCCGCCATCTGGAACGGGGGGATCAGCACGCAGCGGGGCTGGCCGTCGACCACCGCCACGCGCACGGCGCGCATCGAGGGCGGAGCGAAGAAGGCCTGGGCCTGGGGCGTCCTGACGGCCAGCAGGACCGGTCCGGTGAACTGGCACACGGGGTGCTCGCCGCCGCCTCTAGCGTCGGGCCGGTGGATGCACATCATGTGGCCGACGCGGTATTCGAAGCGGGCGTCGTCGAAGGCGGTGACCTTGGCCTTGCCTGAACCGGCGGCGTAGTCCGCCGGGCCGACCGTGGGGCAGGGCGGTCCGTCCAGGCTCCAGGCCGCCGCCTCGGCGGCGCTGGCCTGTTTCTGGCTGCTGTAGACGTGGGCCGCGGCCGCCAGGCCCAGGACGGCGACGCATGCCGCGCCGAGCGCCTGGCCAAGGCCGAGGATCCTGTTGGCCTTGGGCATGGCGGTCCGGTTCCGGGTTCGAGACGGCCGAGCCTAGCGACGCCGCCGGCGATCCGCCAGGGGGCGCCGCGGCGCGGCCCTGCACCGAAAATCCTCCGCCCCCGCCGCGTCGCTCGCTTGACGGCCTTTCGCCCAGCCCCCAGAAGCCATGCGTGACCGACGCGCCCCCCCCCGAACCCGTCCCGACCGCCCCGGCCCCCGCCAAGAAGGCCGGCGGCCTGCTGAAATCGTCGGCGATCTATTCCGGCCTGACCCTGGTCAGCCGGTTCATGGGCTTCGCCCGCGACCTGGCGGTCTCGTACCGGATGGGGGCCAGCGCCACCCCGGCGGCCGACGCCTACAACGCCGCCCTGGCCTTCCCGAACCTGTTTCGCCGGTTCTTCGCCGAGGGCGCCTTCGCCGCGGCCTTCGTGCCGGCCTACGCCAAGTCGCTGCAGCGCGACGGCGAGGAGACGGCCGACATCCTGGCCGCCGACGCCATGGCCAGCCTGGCGGCCGCCACCATCGTCATCACCCTGGTCTGCCAGCTGGCCATGCCCTGGCTGATGATGCTGATCAGCCCCGGCTTCGGCTGGGGCACCGAGAAGTACAAGCTGGCGGTGCTGCTGACCCAGATCACCATGCCCTACCTGCCGTGCATGGCCATCGTCGCCCACCTGTCGGGGGTGCTGAACGCCCGCGACCGCTTCGTGCTGTCGGCCGGGGCGCCGATCCTGCTGAACGTCGCCACCCTGATCTTCATCCTGCCCCAGACCACGGCCGTCGGGGCCGCCACCTGGGGCTCGGCCGGGGTGATCGTCGCCGGCGTCGCCCAGGCGGCCCTGCTGACCTGGGGCGTCAACAAGTCCGGAGCCAAGGTCCACTGGCGGCTGCCGCGCCTGACGCCGGAGGTGCGCGAGCTGATCGGCAAGGCCATTCCCGGGGCCCTGGCGGCCAGCGCCACCCAGGTCAACATCTTCATCTCCGGCAACCTGGCCAGCCATGTGCCCGGCGGCCGCTCCTGGCTGGCCACCGCCGACCGCCTGTACCAGCTGCCGCTGGGCCTGGTGGGGGTGGCGATCGGCGTGGCCCTGCTGCCGCGCCTGTCGCGGGCCGTGAACACCGGCGACGGCGACGACGCCCAGACCGCCATGGACCAGGCCATCACCCTGGCGATGGCCCTGACCATTCCGGCCGCGGCGGCCCTGGTCGCCATGCCCGGCTTCCTGTCGGACGCCCTCTACACCCGCGGCCAGTTCACCAGCTTCGACGCCAGCCAGACGGCCTCGGCCCTGTTCTTCTACGGCCTGGGCACCCCGGCCTTCGTGCTGCAGCAGCTGTATTCGCGGGCCTTCTTCGCGCGGGGCGACACCAAGAGCCCGATGCGTTTCGCCCTGATTTCGGTGGCGATGAACATCGGCCTGGGCATCCTGCTGTTCAACCTGATCGGGGTGAAGGGCATCGCCGCCGCGACGGCCGTGGCCTCGTGGATCAATGTCGGCCAGATGGCGTTCGGCCTGTCGCGCAAGGGGCACTACAGCCCGTCCATGGCCACCTGGTCGCGGGTGGCGCGGATCCTGGCGGCCAGCGTCGCCATGGGCGGGGCCCTGGCCGCGGCCTCGCACTGGCGGCCGCTGATCGAGGCCCCGCTGCGCGAGCTGGGCCTGCGCGGCCACACCCTGGGGGCCAAGGAGTTCGCCCTGCTGCTGACCGTGCTGGTCGGCGGGGCGCTGTATCCGCCGCTGGTCTTCCTGTTCGGCGGGGTGACGCCGGCGGAGCTGAAGGGCGTGCTCAAGCGGGGCAAGGCTTAGGGGCGCTTCATCGTCCCAACCGTTGTGATCCCGGAAGCCCCGCTGGGGCTGTCCGGGGCGAGGGCGGTGCGGCTGTCCTGGATCCCGGACAAGCGCTGCGCGCTTTCCGGGATGACAACCTTTGTCCAGCCCGCTAACCAGCAGTCATGGCTTCGATCGGTTCCTTCGCGCCGCGATGGCGCAGCTTCCGCTGATCCCGACCGCCGCGTCCCCTGCTTTCGAGGAGGGCGCGCGGCCCGCGCCGTTGCGCCGCCACCATATCCATTATCCGTTCCAGGGCTGAAGCCATGACCGACCACACCCCCGTCCCCTATGCGGGCCCGACCCGCGTGCTCTCCGGCGTCCAGCCGTCCGGCGCCCTGCACCTGGGCAACTATCTGGGCGCCCTGGTGAAGTTCGCCCGGCTGCAGCATGAGATGGACACCTTCATCTTCGTGGCCGACCTGCACGCCATCACCGTCTGGCAGGATCCGGCCCTGCTGGCCCAGCAGACCCGCGAGATCGCCGCCGCCTACCTGGCCGCCGGCCTCGACCCCGCGAAGGCGACGATCTTCCCGCAGTCGGCGGTGCGCGAGCACGCCGAGCTGGCCTGGATATTCCAGTGCGTGGCCCGCCTGGGCTGGCTGGATCGGATGACCCAGTTCAAGGAGAAGAGCGGCAAGCACAAGGAGCGCTCCAGCGTCGGCCTCTACACCTATCCGGTGCTGCAGGCCGCCGACATCCTGGTCTACAAGGCCACCCATGTGCCGGTCGGCGAGGACCAGAAGCAGCACCTGGAGCTGACCCGCGACATCGCCGGCAAGTTCAACCACGACTTCGGCGTCCAGGGCTTCTTCCCGCAGCCCGAGCCGCTGATCCAGGGTCCCGGCGCCCGGGTGATGAGCCTGCGCGACGGCTCGGCCAAGATGAGCAAGTCCGATCCGTCGGACTACAGCCGCATCAACCTGACCGACGACGCCGACGCCATCGCCGGCAAGGTCAAGAAGGCGCGCACCGACCCGGAGCCGCTGCCCGAGACCCTGGACGAGCTGTCGGCTCGCCCCGAGGCCGACAACCTGGTGGGCATCTTCGCGGCGCTGTCGGGCCGGACCAAGGCCGAGGTGCTGGCCGACTACGCCGGCAAGGGCTTCGGGACCTTCAAGCCGGCCCTGGCCGAGCTGGCGGTCGAGAAGCTGGCCCCGGTCGGCGAGACCATGCGCCGCTACCTGGCCGATCCGGCCGAGATCGACGCCATCCTCAAGGCCGGCGCCGAGCGGGCCTCCGAGGTCGCCGCGCCGACCGTGGCCGAGGTGAAGAAGCTGGTCGGGTTCTGGGGAGCCTGAGGACCGTCACGCGGCAGGCCCAGCTCCAAACCTGGGCGCCGCGTGAAGCTTCCTTGAAATCGCCATGGCCACGCTTGCAAGGCGTGGCCGGGCGCGACTAGGACCTGTCGCAGGGTCGGGGCTTTTTAGCGATCGCGTGAGCGTGTCGCAGGAGCGCTCGATGCTGCATCGTAACGATATCGATGGCCTGCGGGCCGTCGCCATCCTCCCGATCCTTCTCTTCCACGCCGGCCTGACCCAGATGTCGGGCGGATTCATCGGCGTCGACATCTTCTTCGTCATATCCGGCTTCCTGATCACCTCGATCATCGTCCGGGAGGCCAAGACCGGCGCGTTCTCGCTGGCGACCTTCTACAAGCGGCGGGTGGTGCGGATCTTCCCCGCGCTGTTCGTCACCCTGGCGCTGGTGCTGCTGGCCGGCTGCCTGCTGATGCTGCCCAGCGAGGTCGCGCCCCTGGGCGAGAGCGCGGCGGCGGCGGGCGGCTTCGTCTCCAACATCTACTTCTGGAAGACGGCCGACTATTTCGCCGGCTCGGCCGACCTGAAGCCGCTGCTCCACACCTGGTCGCTGGGCGTGGAGGAGCAGTTCTACATCTTCTACCCGCTGATGATCATGTTCGTGCTGCGCTTCCTCAAGCGCTGGCTGGCCCTGGCCATCGGCCTGGTGACGCTGGGCTCGTTCGCCGTGAGCCTGGTGCTGGTGGTGATCGGCCCGAACGCCGCCTTCTACCTGCTGCCCAGCCGGGCCTGGGAGCTGGGGATCGGCGGTCTCGTCGCCGTCGGCGCCTTCCCCGCCCTGCGCGGGGCCTGGCTGCGGGCCCTCGCGCCGCTGCTGGGCGCGGTCCTGATCGCGGCGGGCCTGGCCTTCATCCGCGCCGACAGCCCGTTCCCGGCCCCCTGGGCCCTGCTGCCCTGCCTGGGCGCGGCGCTGATCATC
>Ga0102592_1003855_pt1 | contig 10766 bp, 8 predicted proteins | sample AraplaCol_mMF_r2_FD_76861 | JGI IMG/M metagenome (GOLD analysis project Ga0102592, IMG submission 76861) | Arabidopsis root microbial communities from North Carolina, USA - plate scrape MF_Col_mMF_r2 (SPADES assembly) (version 2) | ecosystem: Host-associated > Plants > Roots > Endosphere | place... | reverse complement strand
TCCGAAGCCGGCGAATGCATCGTTTGCTGAACCATCGCGACAGGATGCCCCACGCGGCGCAGCCACGCCACGCCGAAGCGCCGCGTTCCGCCCCATCCGATCAGCCGGCGCGGGCCCGAAACCGCTAAAATTGCGGTTCCCCGCGCTCGCGTACCCGCGCCCGCACGGCAGCCAGCCACCGACGGCCCCGCGCCACGGCCGCCCGCCAACTCCAGGACCGCGCCCCGTCCATGAATTCCACGCCCATGAACTCCAAACACCGCAAACCGCTTCCCGGCACGTCGCTGGAGTATTTCGACGCGCGCGAAGCAGTCGAGGCCATCCAGCCCGGCGCATGGTCCGGCCTGCCCTACACCTCGCGCGTGCTGGCCGAAAACCTGGTGCGACGCTGCGATCCGGCCACGCTGGTGGCCTCGCTCAAGCAGTTGATCGAACGCCGCCGCGATCTCGATTTCCCGTGGTTCCCGGCGCGCGTGGTGTGCCACGACATCCTCGGCCAGACGGCGCTGGTGGACCTGGCGGGCCTGCGCGACGCGATCGCCGACCAGGGCGGCGATCCGGCGAAGGTGAACCCGGTCGTGCCGGTGCAGCTGATCGTCGACCACTCGCTCGCAGTGGAATGCGGCGGCTTCGATCCGGATGCGTTCGCGAAGAACCGCGCCATCGAGGATCGTCGCAACGAGGACCGCTTCCACTTCATCGACTGGACGTAGCTGGCGTTCAAGAACGTCGACGTGATTCCGCCGGGCAACGGGATCATGCATCAGATCAACCTGGAAAAGATGTCGCCGGTGATCCAGTCGCAGCTGGACGATAACGGCAAGGGCATCGCGTTCCCCGACACCTGCGTCGGCACCGACAGCCACACGCCGCACGTCGATGCGCTGGGCGTCATCGCGATCGGCGTCGGTGGCCTTGAAGCCGAAAACGTGATGCTTGGCCGCGCGTCGTGGATGCGCTTGCCCGACATCATCGGCGTCGAACTCACCGGCAAGCGCCAGCCGGGCATCACCGCCACCGACATCGTGCTGGCGCTGACCGAATTCCTGCGCCAGCAGAAGGTCGTTGGCGCATACCTGGAATTCCGCGGCGAAGGCGCGGCCAGCCTGACGCTGGGCGATCGCGCGACGATCTCCAACATGGCGCCCGAGTACGGCGCCACGGCGGCGATGTTCTTCATCGACAACCAGACCCTGGATTACCTGCGCCTCACCGGCCGCGACGACGCGCAGGTGAAACTGGTGGAAACCTATGCGAAGACCGCCGGCCTGTGGGCCGACGAACTCAAGGACGCGCAGTACGAGCGCACGCTCACGTTCGACCTGTCCAGCGTCGTGCGCAACATGGCCGGCCCCTCGAATCCGCACAAGCGCCTGCCGACATCGGACCTCGCCGAACGTGGCATCGCGGTGAACCTCGACGCGGCGCTCGCGCAGGAAGCCGAAGGCCTGATGCCCGATGGCGCGGTGATCATCGCCGCGATCACCAGCTGCACGAACACCAGCAACCCGCGCAACGTGATCGCCGCCGCGCTGCTGGCGCGCAATGCGAACGCGCGCGGACTGACGCGCAAGCCGTGGGTGAAGACCTCGCTCGCGCCTGGCTCCAAAGCCGTGCAGCTGTACCTGGAAGAAGCGAACCTGCTTCCGGAACTGGAACAGCTCGGCTTCGGCATCGTCGCCTTCGCGTGCACCACGTGCAATGGCATGTCGGGCGCGCTGGATCCGGCGATCCAGCAGGAAATCATCGACCGCGACCTGTACGCCACCGCCGTGTTGTCGGGCAACCGCAATTTCGACGGGCGCATCCATCCGTATGCGAAGCAGGCCTTCCTCGCCTCGCCGCCGCTGGTGGTCGCCTACGCCATCGCCGGCACCGTGCGTTTCGACATCGAACGCGATGCGCTGGGCGTGGACGCCGACGGCAAGCCCGTCACGCTGAAGGACATCTGGCCGAGCGACGAGGAAATCGACGCGATCGTCGCGCAGAGCGTGAAGCCGGAGCAGTTCCGCCGCGTGTACGGGCCGATGTTCAACATCCGCGTCGAACATGGCGAGCGCGTCAGCCCGCTGTACGACTGGCGCCCGCAGAGCACCTACATCCGCCGCCCCCCGTACTGGGAAGGCGCGCTGGCCGGCGAGCGCACGCTGCGCGGCCTGCGTCCGCTGGCGGTGCTGGGCGACAACATCACCACCGACCATCTGTCGCCGTCGAACGCGATCCTGATGAACAGCGCAGCCGGCGAATACCTGCACAAGATGGGCCTGCCGGAAGAGGACTTCAATTCGTACGCGACGCATCGTGGCGACCACCTCACCGCGCAGCGCGCCACCTTCGCCAATCCGACGCTGATGAACGAGATGGCGGTCGTCGACGGCGTGGTGAAGAAGGGATCGCTCGCGCGCATCGAGCCGGACGGCCAGGTCGTGCGTATGTGGGAAGCGATCGAAACCTACATGGATCGCAGGCAGCCGCTGATCATCATCGCCGGCGCGGATTACGGTCAGGGCTCCTCGCGCGACTGGGCGGCCAAGGGCGTGCGCCTGGCGGGCGTGGAAGCCATCGTGGCCGAAGGTTTCGAGCGGATCCACCGCACCAACCTGATCGGCATGGGCGTGCTGCCGCTGGAGTTCAAGCCGGGCGTGAACCGACTGACGCTGCGCATCGACGGCACCGAGACCTTCGACGTGATCGGCGAACGCAAGCCGCGCGCGGACCTGACGCTGGTCATCCACCGCCGCGATGGCGAGCGCGTGGAAGTGCCCGTCACCTGCCGCCTGGACAGCGACGAGGAAGTCTCGATCTTTGAGGCCGGCGGCGTGCTGCAGCGCTTCGCGCAGGACTTCCTGGAGTCGTCGACGCGCGCGGCCTGATCCGCGCGCATCCCGTTCGTAACGCACCGCTTCGTTTCCCACCCGCAAGGAGCAACGACATGCCCGGTACCGTCACCCTGCACCGCGTCATCCGCGCGCCCGCCGAGCGCATCTACCGTGCCTTCATCACGCCCACGGCGATGGTGAAGTGGCTTCCGCCGCACGGTTTCACCGGCGAAGTGCATTCGATGGACGCGCGCGTGGGCGGCAGCTACCGCATGTCGTTCACCAACTTCGGTACCGGCGGCAGTCATTCCTTCGGCGGGACGTATCGCGAGATGGTGCCGGGCGAGAAGCTGCGTTACGACGACCAGTTCGACAACCCGGATATGCCGGGCACGATGGAGGTCGAAGTCACGCTGAAGACCGTCATGTGCGGCACCGATGTGAGCATCGTGCAGAAAGGCATTCCGGACGCGATTCCCGTGGAGTTCTGCTACCTCGGCTGGCAGGAATCGCTGGAGATGCTGGCGAAGCTGGTCGAGCCGGAGATTCCGGACGGGGCGTGATGCTCCCCCGCCCTCACCCCAACCCCTCTCCCGTGAACGGGGAGAGGGGCTAACAAAACAAACGGAAGTCGAAACATGGCCCACGCACCGCAGATCCGCATCCCCGCCACCTACATGCGCGGCGGCACCAGCAAGGGCGTGTTCTTCCGCCTTGAAGACCTTCCCGCAGCCGCGCAGGTGCCGGGCAAGGCGCGCGATGCGCTGCTGCAGCGCGTGATCGGTTCGCCCGATCCGTACGGCAAACACACCGACGGCATGGGTGGCGCGACGTCGAGCACCAGCAAGTGCGTGATCATCTCGAAGTCCTCCGTGCCGGAGCATGACGTCGATTACCTCTACGGCCAGGTCGCCATCGAGGAATCGTTCGTCGACTGGAGCGGCAACTGCGGCAACCTCAGCACGGCTGTCGGCCCGTTCGCGATTGCCGCCGGTTTGATCGACCCCGCACGAGTTCCGCACGACGGCCTGTGCACCGTGCGCATCTGGCAGGCGAACATCGGCAAGACGATCATCGCGCACGTACCGGTGAGCGGCGGCCAGGTGCAGGAGACCGGCGATTTCGAACTCGACGGCGTGACCTTCCCCGCCGCGGAAATCCAGCTGGAATTCCTCGATCCGTCCGACGACGGCGACGCGGGCGGCTCGATGTTCCCCACCGGCAACCTCGTCGACGACCTCGACGTGCCCGGCGTGGGCACGTTCAAGGCGACGATGATCACCGCCGGCATCCCGACGATCTTCCTCGACGCCGCCGACCTGGGTTACACCGGCAGCGAGTTGCAGGACGCGATCAACAAGGACGCCGATGCACTGGCGAAGTTCGAGAAGATCCGTGCGCACGGCGCGCTGCGCATGGGCCTGATCAAGCATCTCGACGAAGCGAAGACGCGCCAGCACACGCCGAAGGTCGCCTTCGTCGCACCGGCCGCCGATTACGCCGCGTCCAGCGGCAAGCAGATCGCAAGCGGCGACATCGACCTGCAGGCACGCGCGATGTCGATGGGTAAGCTGCACCACGCGATGATGGGCACGGCGGCAGTGGCGATCGGCACGGCCGCATCGATTCCCGGCACGCTCGTGAACCGCGCGGCCGGCGGCGGCGAACGCGAGTCGGTGCGCTTCGGGCATCCTTCGGGAACGCTGCGCGTGGGTGCGCAGGTGAAGCTCGTCGACGGCCAGTGGACCGTCACCAAGGCGATCATGAGCCGCAGCGCGCGCGTGCTGATGGAAGGCTGGGTGCGGGTGCCGGCGGATTCGTTCTGAGGTAGTCGCGTGCGGCTGACGCATTACGGCTGCGCTCCCCGGGTGCGCTGCGCTTACCCGGGCTACAAAACGCTCCGCCGCGACGGTAGTCCGTCAGTCCGTCAATCCGTACCTTGTTACCGTCATCCCGGCGAAGGCCGGGACCCAGGCTGTCACGGCATCAGCCATGCCCCGTCATTCCAGCGAAAGCTGGAACCCATTTTGATCGTGCGATCCGTAGCGAGAATCCAAAGCGAAGATGGGTTCCAGCTTTCGCTGGAATGACGATGTGTGTATGGCTGATGCCGTGACAGCCTGGATCCCGGCCTTCGCCGAAACGACGGGTTGATAGATGCCGATGCGAGCCATGCGCAAATGGCTCAATGACCGATTCAACGTGCGTCGCTAGATTGGCTGTCAGGTGCTCAACACACCTCCTGCTAGCAGACGTCGCGATCATCTCGTGACGCGATCATCTCGTGATGATTAAGGCCACCGCTTATGGCCGAGTAGCGCCCAGCGATACAACACCCGGTACGCCGGGGAAACCTGGGGGCCGTTCCTAGCACGGTGTTGAAGTACTCGGCCGCCCTCTCAACAGGGGCGCATATCAACGTAGCGCTAGGAGTTTCAAATGGCAGAACAATCCGCGGCCGCGCCGCGCTCGCGCCGGCTGAAGATCAGCTACAGCAGTTATCCGTCGAACGTCTGCAAACCGATCCGGCCCGTTCCCTATCTGCGTCTTCGCGGTTTCTGGCTTGCGCAAGCCGGCTTCCACGTCGATCAGAACGTGCGCATCGACATCGAGGCGGGGCGCATCACGATCGTGCCGATGGATGGCGGTAACGAGTGACGGCCTGGGTAGAGGCCTTCGCCGGGATGACGGAGTAGTAATGGATGACGGCGCTTTAGCCCCTCTCCCTGCGGGAGAGGGGTTGGGGTGAGAGGCAACGAAGGGGAAGCGTTGACCAGCCGTTTCGGCACATCGCTGCGCTGCTGCTTTCGCGTGTGTGAGAAAGCAGGAACCAAAATGGGTTCCAGCTTTCGCTGGAATGACGGTGAGGTGGTTGACCGTTGATGGAGTGCCCTGAGATCACGGGCCCGGGTCACGACGTTCGCCGGGATGACGGCAAACAAAGCGCCGGCAGCGATGACATGAATCTCATTCGATTCCGGAGCGTCGCCGCGCCGACATCTCACTGCGCCGGCACGTACACCCACGACTTCGACTTCGAAGCCTCGTACAGGATCCGCCCATTGCGACGGATCACGCGATCCACCGAATGGCTGCGGCTGAGCAACTGGCGCCCCATGCGCACCGACGAGATGGTTTCCACGTCCGCGCTCTTGCGGTCATCCGCCAGCGTGATCTCGACGACGCGGTTCTCGAACGACAAGCCCATCGCGCCGTTGGTCAGCGCATTGAGGCGTTTGAAGGCGCGGAAGCCTTCACGCATTCCCTCGCACGAGTCCTTCTTGCCGAGGGTTTCGCGCTGCGTTCCGTTCAGCGCGAACGTCACCGCCTCATGCTGGAAATCGTCCGTCATGCGGTCGCAGAAATAATCCGCGTCCAGCTTCGCCATCGCGGCGGAGTCCAGGTTGTACTGGGCTTCGATGGCGTCCTCGCTCAGCTGGCGTCCAGCATGGAAGGACCACCACGCACCGAAACCGGCGACCAGCGCCAGCAAAATCCATTTCCCCATGATCCCCCCGGATCCTCACATGGCGGTCGGCGCGATCACTCCCACTCGATCGTCGCCGGCGGCTTGCCGCTGATGTCGTATACCACACGCGAGACGCCGCGCAGTTCGTTGATGATGCGGTTGGACACGCGGCCGAGGAAGTCGTACGGCAGGTGCGCCCAATGCGCCGTCATGAAGTCGATGGTTTCCACCGCGCGCAGCGCGATCACCCATTCGTACGCACGCGCATCGCCCACCACGCCCACCGACTTCACCGGCAGGAACACGGCGAACGCCTGGCTGGTGCGGTCGTAAAGATCGGCCTTGCGCAGTTCCTCGATGAAGATGTGGTCGGCGCGGGCGAGCAGTTCGGCGTGTTCGCGCTTCACTTCGCCCAGGATGCGCACGCCCAGGCCCGGGCCCGGGAACGGATGGCGATACACCATCGCGCGCGGCAGGCCAAGTTCGACGCCGAGGCGACGCACTTCGTCCTTGAACAGCTCGCGCAGCGGCTCGACCAGCTTGAGCTTCATGTCTTCAGGCAGGCCACCGACGTTGTGGTGGCTCTTGATGACGTGCGCCTTGCCGGTCTTGCTGCCGGCCGATTCGATCACGTCCGGATAGATCGTGCCCTGCGCCAGCCACTTCGCGTTGGAGAGCTTCGCCGACTCCTCGTCGAAGATCTCGATGAAGAGGTTGCCGATGATCTTGCGCTTGGCTTCGGGATCCTCGACGCCGGCCAGCGCCTTGAAGTAACGGTCGGCGGCATTCACGCGCACGACCTTCACGCCCATGTGTTCGGCGAACATCGCCATCACCTGGTCGCCTTCGTTCCAGCGCAGCAGGCCCGTATCGACGAACACGCAGGTGAGCTGTTCGCCGATGGCTTTGTGCAGCAGCGCCGCGACGACGGAGGAATCCACGCCGCCGGAAAGTCCGAGGATGACGTCGTCCGAACCGACCTGCTCGCGCACGCGCGCGATCTGGTCTTCGATGATGTTGGCCGCGGTCCACAGCGTTCTGCAGCCGCAGATGTCGGCGACGAAGCGGCGCAGCAGGGTCTGGCCCTGCTTGGTGTGGGTCACTTCGGGATGGAACTGCACGCCATACCAGCGCTTGTCCTCGCGCGCCATCGCGGCGACGGGAATGCGGTCGGTGACGGCCGTGACCGTCCAGCCCGGCGGCGCCTTGGCGACGTGGTCGCCGTGGCTCATCCACACGTCGATGCGCGGCTCGCCATCGTGGTCGGTGAGACCGCCCAACAGCGCGTCGTGCGCGACCAGCTCCACTTCGGCGTGGCCGAATTCGCGCGCATCGGCGGCTTCGGTCGCGCCGCCCAGCTGCGCGGCGAGCGTCTGCATGCCGTAGCAGATACCCAGGATCGGCAGGTTCGAATCGAACACTTCCTGCGGCGCCTTCGGCGCGCCCTGCTCCGTCGTCGATTCCGGGCCGCCCGAGAGGATGATGCCCTTCGCGCCGAACGCGGCGATCTCGGCCGGATCGTGGTCCCAGGCCCAGATCTCGCAGTAGACGCCGATCTCGCGGATGCGGCGGGCGATCAGCTGCGTGTACTGCGCGCCGAAATCGAGGATGAGGATCTTGTCGCTGTGGATGTTGGTCATGGGCTGCCAGCGCCGGTGGGCATGGTTTCGTCGACGGTCCGGAAGGAAGACTTCAACATCGCGAGGAATGCCGGGTCCTTCAGCGGTTCTTTGTAGGGGAAGAACATGATCTTTCCGTCCCCGCTCTTGATCATCCAGGCAACGACGGCACCCGCGCTGCGGTACGTGTCTTCGTCGTGCTTGAAGTAGTAGTACAGGTACGGCGAATCGGGCGTCGCCCTGGGCACGAAGATTCCGCCGGCGTAGTCGCCCATCGAGCGTTCGCCCAGATAGGAGATCACCGGAGACCCAGTACCTTCGTAGAAAACGCCTTCATCGTTCTCGAACGTTGCGACGTAGGTGCCGGCATGCAGCCCCCAACGCCACTTGGCACCGATTCCAAGCTTCACGTCGAAGGTGGCGTCGCGCTCGATGACGAACGTAGACGCCTCCTCGGTGGGTTTCAATGCCCCCGCCTTCTTCGCGGCGGGGACATCGGAGCAAACGCACAGCAGGAACAGCGCAGCCGCCAAACCGAATGCGCGAAGGCCCATCTCAGCCCGCCCTGTAATTCGGCGGTTCCTTGGTGATCTGCACGTCGTGCACGTGGCTCTCGCGCGCACCGGCGTTGGTCACGCGCACGAAGCTGGGCTTGGTGCGCATTTCCTCGATGCTGGCGCAGCCGACGTAACCCATCGTCGCGCGCAGGCCGCCGGCCAGCTGGTGGACGACGTTGCGCAGCGGGCCGCGATACGGGACGCGGCCTTCGATGCCTTCGGGCACGAGCTTGTCGGCGTCGGAAGCGTCCTGGAAGTAGCGGTCCTTCGAGCCCTGCTCCATCGCGCCCAGCGAGCCCATGCCGCGGTAGCTCTTGTAGCTGCGCCCCTGGAAAAGCTCGACTTCGCCCGGCGCTTCCTCGGTGCCGGCGAACAGGCCGCCGATCATCACCGTCGACGCGCCGGCCACGATGGCCTTGCCGATGTCGCCCGAATAGCGGATGCCGCCGTCGGCGATCAGCGGAATGCGGTCCTGCAATGCCTCGGCGACCATCGCCACCGCGGTGATCTGCGGCACGCCGACACCGGCGACGATGCGCGTGGTGCAGATCGAGCCCGGGCCGACGCCGACCTTCACCGCGTCCGCACCGTGGTCCATCAGCGCGAGCGCCGCATCGCCGGTCACGATGTTTCCGCCGATGACCTGCAGCTGCGGGAAGTTCTTCTTCACCCAGCGCACGCGTTCGAGCACGCCCTGCGAGTGGCCGTGCGCGGTATCGACGACGACCACGTCCACGCCGGCCGCGGCGAGCGCTTCGACACGCGCTTCGGTGTCGCCGCCGACGCCGACGGCCGCGCCGACCAGCAGGCGTTCGCTGGTGTCGTAGGCGGCGTTGGGGTTGTCGGACTTCTTCTGGATGTCCTTCACGGTGATCAGGCCGCGCAGCTCGAAGCCGTCGTTGACCACCAGCACCTTCTCGATTCGGTGCTTGTGCAGCAGGCCGAGGACTTCCTCGTCGGTGGCGCCTTCGCGCACCGTCACGAGGCGATCCTTCTTGGTCATGATGTGACGGACCGGATCGTCGAGCTTCTTCTCGAAGCGCATGTCGCGACTGGTCACGATGCCCATCAGCTGGCCGCCTTCCACCACCGGCACGCCGGAGATGTTGCGGGCGCGGGTGAGCTTGAGGACTTCGGCGATGGTGGTGTCGGGCCCGACGGTGAAGGGCTCCTTGATCACGCCGGCCTCGAACTTCTTGACCGAGGCGACCTGCGCCGCCTGGGCCTGGAGGCTCATGTTCTTGTGGACGATGCTGATGCCGCCCAGCTGGGCCATGGCGATGGCCAGGCGCGCTTCGCTGACGGTGTCCATCGCGGCCGACAGGATCGGCAGCCGGATCGTGAGATCGCGGGTGAGACGCGTGGAGACCGAGACGTCCTTGGGCAGGACCGTCGAATGGGCGGGGACGAGGGAGACGTCGTCGAAGGTAAGTGCTTCAGCCTGGATGCGCAGCATGGGCGGGGGCCGGTGAAGGTGAAGCGCGTTATTGTAACGCGGACTGGGTCCCCGACGCTCGCCAACACGCCGGGACATGGCGTTCTACCAACGCGACCCGACGCGCTTGAGCCAATTTGCTGCGCAAATTACCTCCGACTCGTGTGCCATACCCGCCCCTCGCGGCTTCGCCGCGACCGCATTCGACGCGGTTTGCTGCGCAAACCACGTCCCACACTAGCGCCATACCCTCCCCTCGCGGCCTACGGCCGCGACCGCCCCTGACTTAGGGGCTGGGGCAAAAGCCCGCTTCGGCCGTCGCTTTCGGCTTTGCTCTTAGCCCCTTTCCCTGCGGGAGGGGGGTTGGGGTGACGGGCAACGAAGCGACAACACCACCGCTCGCCTCTGCGGCGCAGCGCTAGCCACGCCCCGCTCCGCCTCACTTCACCGCATGCCACCCACGCCCCGAATCCGCCGCCTCGGCGGCTTCCAGGGTGTTCTGCATCAGCGTGGCGACGGTCATCGGGCCCACACCACCCGGGACCGGGGTGATCCAGCTGGCGCGCTGGGCAGCGGCGTCGAAGCCGACGTCGCCGACGAGGCGGCCGTCGTCCAGGCGGTTGATGCCGACGTCGATGACCACGGCGCCCGGCTTCACCCATTCACCCGGAATGAGGCCCGGACGGCCCACCGCGACGACGAGGATGTCGGCATTGCGGATCGATGCCTCCAGGACCTCCGGCGGAGTGAACTTGTGGCAGCTGGTGACGGTGCAGCCGGCGATCAGCAGCTCCAGCGCCATCGGGCGGCCCACATGGTTGGACACGCCGACGATCGTGGCGTTCTGCCCGCGCACCGGACGGTCGG
>Ga0102592_1003850_pt1 | contig 10775 bp, 10 predicted proteins | sample AraplaCol_mMF_r2_FD_76861 | JGI IMG/M metagenome (GOLD analysis project Ga0102592, IMG submission 76861) | Arabidopsis root microbial communities from North Carolina, USA - plate scrape MF_Col_mMF_r2 (SPADES assembly) (version 2) | ecosystem: Host-associated > Plants > Roots > Endosphere... | reverse complement strand
CCATCTCCGGGGCGCAGGGCAATGTGCTGACGCAGGCCATAGGCGTGGGCTCGGTCATGCTGTACAGCCTGTTCATGACGGCGCTGGCCCTGTGGGTCACCTCGCTGATCGTCAGCCTGCGCGTCAGCGAGGCTTCCGAGAGCGACGGCCTGGACATCACCCAGCATGCCGAACGCCTGGGCACCTGATTGGCCGGCATTTCACCTTGAAGGACACCACACCATGCCTTCCAATGAAAAAATCGCCATCGCCGCCCATCTGCATGTGTTGCTGCGCCGCAAGACCGGCCGGGTGACGGACACCGAATGGATGGCCGGCAACCTTGAGTACGCGGCCGAGATAGCGCGCTTTGCGCGCGAGAAGGCGGCCGAGGAAGGCCACCCCGACCTGGCCGTCTGGGCCGACAGGCTGGAAGAGATCATGGCCGAGCCCGAACCCAAGCCGCGCCTGCCCTTGGTCCAGATGGTGTCGGATGCCTTGAAAGAGCGCGGCCCGACCGTGGTGGCCGCGCCGCCGCAGGCGGACCGCCAGAGCGCGCGCTCCATCGACACCGAGGAAGAGGTTTATCCGGAGTCAGGCTTTATTGAATCCACCTTCGGCGCGATCTTCGGCGAAGAGGGCCACCGCGAACGCAAGCACCGCGACCCGAACGCGCCACGCTATGTGAAAGGCCTTCGCTAGGAGGCCGGGCTGCTAGTTCGCCGGTTGCGTTTGCCGCGCGCGGTTCAGGCTGTGCGCCAGCATGTTGCGGGTGCGTGTGCGGATATTGGCGCTGGCTTCTTCCGCGAAGGCGGCCACATAGGGATGGCCCGCGTTGTCGGCCAGGATGCTGTGCCGCACCTGCTCCAGGCCGGCATCGCAGGCGGCCAGGGCCGTGTCGGCGAGCACGAAGACGGACTGGGCCGTGTCGGCTTTCAGCGGCAGCAGGGCCTGGTCGGCGCAGCGCTGGTAGTCGTTGATAGCCGCCGCCACCGGGGCGCGGGCAATCGACAGCGGGTCCTGGCTGGTCCGCGGCGCCGAACCGCAGGCGGACAGGGCCAGCAGCAGGGCGGAGATCAAGGAAAAGGGCAGGTGCTTCATGCGTGCGCATTGTGTCATCGCTGTGCGAATCCAGTCGGCTGCCGCCATGCGGCAAGGATGTAAGGCAAACCGATTAAGGGTAATCACAAGCGCAGGTTTCAGGTGCGGGCGTTAGCATGCCAGTCATATAAGGGGGAGCTTATGTTGCGCACGGGAATGACATTGATATTGGCGGCCGGCCTGCTCGGGCCAGGCCTTGCGCTGGCCCAGGCTCCGGCCCCCGCCCAGCAATTGGTGCTGGGCATCAGCGAAGGCACCTCGGGCGGCCTGGACCATGCCCAGGTGATTGCCAAATACCAGGGCCTGGCCGAAGTGATCGGCAAAGCCGTGAAGGCCAAGGTCAGTGTGGTGTTCGCCCGCGAATTCAAGCAACTCGAGGAGGGCATGCAGACCGGCCGCTTCGACTTTGTGATGGCTCGCCCCAGCGACTACCCGGCGCGCGGCATGCGCGACTACGGCTACAGCTACATTGCCAGCACCAAGCCCGACGGGCAGTGCTTCGTCATCGTTCCCAAAGGCTCGGCACTCAAGACCATTGACGAGGTCAAGGGCAAGCGCATCGCCTTGCCCGAGCAGATCGCTTACATGTCGCGCTTTTGCGCTGCGGAACTGCGCGACAAAGGCATCCTGGTGGACAAGGAAAGCGTGCAGTTTGTGCGGGAGCAGGCCGCGGTCGGTTTCTACCTGGACAACAAATTCGCCGACGTGGGCGGCGTGGCCTCTTATTCAGGCATCGCCAAGAAGTGGGAAAAGGAGGGCGGCCGCATCATTCACAAGAGTGCGCCCCAACCCTACTTTCCGATGGTCGCCCACAAGCGCATCAAGCCCGAGCAACTCAAGGCCATCCAGGAAGAACTGATGGCCTTGCCGGGCAGCGACGCCGGCAAAGACGTGCTCAAGCGCATCGGTGTCGAACAGTTCGACACCACGTCCGAGCCCCGTATGCGCGAGCTGCTCAAGTGGCTCAATATCTGAGCCTTCACTGATTCCAACCCTCCCGCGGCCGGCCTGAACCGGGCTGCGCCTCTGGGCTGCCTCCGGCCGCCCGCAGCCGCCCGCGCGCTTGTCCTGCCTCGCTGCGACGCGCCCCGCGTTTTCCTGCCCTAGGGTTTTCACTGCCTAAAAACCCGCCCGGCTTCGTTGTAATAGTTATGAATCATAATCATAATTGGCTTCACTGAAAAACCTCTTATGACCCCAAAACACCTAGTTCTCGATATGCGCGGCGACATCGCCGTGATTCGCCTGGCGCGCCCCGCCAAGCGCAATGCCCTGGGCGACGCCCTGGTGCTGGCGCTGCGCGACCTGTTTGAAACCCTGCCGTCCACCGCCAGGGCCGCCGTTATCCACGGCGAGGGCGATCACTTCTGCGCCGGCCTGGACCTCAGCGAACTGCAGGAACGCGACGCCAGCCAGGGGCTGCACCACTCGCGCATGTGGCATGCCGCGCTGGACCGCCTGCAGTACGGCCCCGTGCCCGTGATCGCAGCCCTGCATGGCGCGGTGGTCGGTGGCGGCCTGGAGCTGGCGAGTGCCTGCCACATCCGGGTCGCCGACGAAAGCGCCTTTTACGCCTTGCCTGAAGGCTCGCGCGGCATCTTTGTGGGCGGCGGCGGCGCGGTGCGCATCCCGCGCCTGATAGGCACGGCCCGCATGACGGACATGATGCTGACCGGCCGCGTCTACAACGCCCAGGACGGCGAACGCATAGGCCTGGCGCAATACCTGGTGCCGCAAGGCCAGGCCTTCGACAAGGCGCTGGAGCTGGCCGCACAGGTCGCGAAAAACGCGCCGCTGACCAACTACGCCCTGATGCACGCCTTGCCGCGCATCGCCGAACAGCCGGCCGACCAGGGATTCTTCACCGAGGCCCTGATGGCCGCGGTGGCGCAAAGCGCGCCTGAGGCCAAGGACCGTGTGAAAGACTTTCTCATTGGCAAGGCCGCCAAGGTGAAGAAAACCTGATCCCGCCGGTGGGCGCTGCGCGAAGGGCCCGGCGAGAAGACACGCCAAAACAGAAAACAGAAAACAGAAAACAGAAGAGACAAGAGACAAGAGACAAAGAGATCATCATGAGCGCCCCCAAATTCCGCCCCCTGCGCTTTGGCGTGACCCGTGCCGTGCTGCGCGAAGGCCGGCCCGGCGTCCGCTACCTTCGTGCCGACCAGGACCTGAAAGACTACCCCGCCCGCATCACTGACAAGCTTCAACATTGGGCGCAGGTTGCGCCTGAGCGCAGCTTCATGGCGCGGCGCGAAAAGCTGGCTGATGGAAGGACCGGCGAGTGGCTGCACCTCAGCTACGCCCAGGCCTGGGCGGCGGCGCGCAGCATCGCCCAGGGATTGCTGGACCGCGGCCTCAGCACCGAGCGGCCCGTGGTGATACTGTCCGAGAACGGCCTGGAGCACGCGCAGCTGGCCCTGGGTTGCCTGGTGGCCGGCGTGCCCTTTGTGCCCGTGTCGCCGCCGTACTCGCTGGTCAGCCAGGACTACGACAAGCTGCGCCACGTCATCAAGACCGTGACTCCCGGGCTGGTGTTTGCCGCCGATGCGGAACGTTACGGCAAAGCCATACAGTCCGTGCTGGAGCCCGGGGTCGAGGTGCTGCTGGGCGCGGGGCAGATCGAGGGCCGCGCCAGCACGCGCTTTGCGGACCTGGCCGCCACACCGGCGACGGACGCGGTGGACCGCGCCATGCAGGCCACCGGGCCGGACACCATCGTCAAATTCCTGTTCACCAGCGGCTCCACCAAACTGCCCAAGGCGGTGATCAACACCCAGCGCATGTGGTGCGCCAACCAGCAGCAGATGGCGCAGTCCATGCCGGTGCTGGCAGAGCAGCCGCTGGTGCTCGTCGACTGGCTTCCGTGGAACCACACCTTCGGCGGCAACCACAACTTCGGCATGGCGCTGTTCCATGGCGGGACGCTCTATATCGACGACGGAAAGCCCACGCCCGCGCTCATGCACGAAACCCTGCGCAACCTGCGTGAGATCGCCCCTACGGTCTACTTCAATGTGCCGACAGGTTTTGAAGCCATCGCCAACGCCATGAAGACGGACGCGCAACTGCGGCGCAATCTGCTGTCCCGGGTCAAGATGTTCTTCTACGCCGGCGCCGCGCTGGCCCAGCCGGTGTGGGACAGCCTCTATGAATCGCAGGAACAGGAAATCGGCGAACGCATTGTCATGGTGACCGGCCTGGGCATGACCGAGTCCGCGCCGTTTGCGATTTTCGTGACCAGCCCCGAGGTGAAGAGCGGCGACCTGGGCGTGCCCACGCCCGGCATGGAGCTCAAGCTGGCCGACGTGGACGGAAAAACCGAGGTGCGCTACAAAGGCCCCAACGTCACTCCCGGCTACTGGCGTGCGGGCAAAGAGACGGCGGAAGCTTTTGACGAAGAGGGTTTCTTCTGCACCGGTGATGCTGTCAAGTGGATTGACGAGGGCAACATTCACCTCGGGCTCAAGTTCGACGGGCGCATCGCCGAAGACTTCAAGCTCGCCACCGGTACTTTTGTCAGTGTGGGCCCGTTGCGCGCAAAAATCGTCGCGGCAGGGGCGCCCTATGTGCAGGACGTTGTCCTGACGGGCATCAACCTCAAGGAAGTCGGCGCGCTGGTTTTTCCGACACCCGCGGTGCGCGCGCTGGCCGGGCTTGCGCCCGAGGCGCCGATGCGCGAGGTGCTCGAGTGCGAACAGGTGGTCGCGCATTTCCAGGACATGCTGGACAAGCTTGCGCAGAACGCCACCGGAAGCGCCAGCTGCATAGGCCGCCTGCTCCTGATGCATGAGCCGCCTTCATTCGACAAGGGCGAGGTCACCGACAAAGGCTCCATCAACCAGCGCGCCGTGCTCACGCACCGCGAGGCGCTGGTGGCGGCCCTGCATGACGACACCGCGCATCCCATCCTCAAACCCGCCATACGCTGAAACCACGAACCCCATCACCATGCAATCCAAAGGATTTTTCTCCGCCTTCAACGACGTCTGGATACTGGCCGGCATGCGCACGCCCATGGTCGACTACTGCGGCGCCCTCGGCCACATATCGCCCACCGACCTCGGCATCAAGGCCGCGCGCGCCGTGCTGCAGCGCTGCGGCGTCAGCGCCGGCGATATCGACTCGGTGATTGCCGGCAATATGGCGCCCGGGGACTTCGAGCAATTCATGCTGCCGCGCCATATCGGCCTGTACGCCGGTGTGCCGGTGGAGGTGCCGGCCATCATGGTGCAGCGCATCTGCGGCACGGGCTTCGAGTTGTTCAGGCAGGCGGGCGAGCAGATCCAGAGCGGTGCGGCCAACGTGGCGCTGGTCGTCGGCGCCGAAAGCATGACGCGCAACCCGATCGCCGCTTTCGAGCACCGCACCGGTTTCAAGCTCGGCGCACCGGTCGGCTTCAAGGACTTCATGTGGGAGGCCCTCAGGGACTCGGCCGCCGGCATCGACATGATCCAGACCGCCGAAAATCTCGCGAAGAAATACGGCATCACGCGGCAAGAGGTCGATGAATTTGCATCAAGCTCTTTCTCCAAGGCCGTGGCGGCCCGTGAAGCCGGCTTCCATGCGGGCGAAATCGTGCCGGTTGTCAGCGAGAAGTTCGAGCTCACCGGCTATGCCTCGCGCGGCATCACCTTGCAGGGCAAGATGACGGAAGTCGCGCAGGACACCCACGCGCGGCTGTCCCCGGTCGAGGTGCTGGCCAAGCTCAGGGTGGTGCATCCCGGTGGTGTGCAGACCGGCGGCAACAGCGCGGCGCTGGTGGACGCAGCCGCGGCGGCTGTGGTGGCCTCAGGCGCCTATGTGAAGACCCGCAATGAAAAACCGCTGGCCCGGGTAGTGGCCGCCGCGGTGGTGGGTGTGCCGCCCGAGATCATGGGAATAGGCCCGGCCCCCGCGATCCGCTTGCTGCTGGAGCGCTGCGGCCTGACGCTGGACCAGATCGGCCGCTTTGAAATCAACGAAGCCCAGGGCGCGCAGACGCTGGCGGTTGCGCGCGAGCTGGGCCTGGACCTGGCCAGGCTCAACGTCAACGGCGGGGCGATCGCCATGGGCCACCCGCTGGCCGTGACCGGCGTGCGGCTCACGGTCACCGTCGCGCGGGAAATGCAGCGCGCGGGTGTGCGCTACGGCATTGCCTCTGCCTGCGTGGGCGGCGGCCAGGGCATTGCCCTGCTGCTTGAAAATCCGGAGGCGAACTGACATGAACATTCAAGGACTCGCGGCACTCGTTACCGGCGGCGGCTCGGGGCTGGGCGAAGCCACGGCACGGGAACTGGCGCGCCTGGGCGCCAAGGTCGCCGTGCTGGACATCAACCTTGCCAACGCGGAAAAAGTCGCCGCCGACATCTGCGCGGCCCAAGGCGCGGGCGCGGCACTGGCCTGCCACTGCGACATCACCGACAGCGCCAGCGTACAGGCCGCACTCGACAAGGCGGCTGGTGCTCATGGCCCGGCCCGCATCCTGATGAATATCGCCGGCATAGGCACAGCCAAGCGCATCGTGGCCAAGGACGGCACGCCGGCGCCGCTGGAGGACTTTGCCAGGGTGGTCACCATCAACCTGGTCGGCAGCTACAACGTGAGCCGGCTGTTCGCGGCCGCCTGCGCCAAGCTCGCTCCGCTGGAAGATGGCCAGCGCGGCGTGATGATGTTCACCGCATCGGTGGCCGCCTTCGACGGCCAGGTCGGGCAACAGGCCTACAGCGCCTCCAAGGCCGGCCTGGCCGGCATGACGCTGCCCATGGCGCGTGACCTCGCGCAGCATGGCATCCGTGTCTGCACGGTGGCGCCTGGCCTTTTCGCCACACCGCTGATGGCGCAGCTACCTGAGGCAGTCCAGGCTTCGCTGGCTGCCAGCATTCCCTTTCCGCCGCGCCTGGGCAAGCCGCAGGAGTTCGCGCAGCTGGCGGCGCACATCGTGAACAACGACCACCTGAACGGCGAAGTCATACGCCTGGACGGTGCGCTGCGCATGGCGCCAAGGTGAGCCGAATGGAAAAAACCATTGTTTATGAAGTGAAGGTTGCGTTCGGCGACTGCGACCCTGCGGGGATTGTGTTCTTCCCCAATTTCTCGCGCTGGATGGACGCCGCATCGCTGAACTTTTTCATGGCCTGTGGCGTGCCGCCCTGGCGGGAGCTGGTCAAGACCACCGGCATCGTCGGCACCCCGTTGCTGGAGATCAACACCAAATTCAGCCAGCCCGCCACCTATGGCGAGACCTTGCGTATCCACACCAGTGTGGAGGAATGGCGGGACAAGGTGTTCATCCAGCGGCATGTGATCCGGCGCGGCGAGGATTTGATTTGCGAAGGGCGGGAAACGCGCGCCTTCTGCATACGCCACCCCGACAAACCTGACCGCATGAAGGCCATTGCCGTGCCCCAGGACATACGCCGCCAATGCAGCTGAAGGAATGTGACTGACGCGTCCGGAGATGTCCGGCGCCTCGCGGATTTTGCTTTTCGACCCGTGGACTTAACTACAAGGAGACATCTCATGCAAACACGTCGTCATTTTGTGCAGAGCGCAGCGGCGCTTTCCGCGGCCGCTCTAGCGCCTTTCCCGGCCTTGGCCGCGCCGCTCGAACTGGTCAAGATTCTTTACGGCTTTCCGGCCGGCAGCGCGGGCGACATCTGTGCGCGCCGTGTGGGCGACCGCCTTGGCGGCACAGCCTATTCCAAAAATAACGGCATCGTGGACACCAAGACCGGTGCCGGCGGCCGCATCGCGCTGGAGGTGCTCAAGACGGCGCCGGCGGACGGATCGGTGCTGGCGATGAGCCCGTTCTCCTGCCTGTCGCTGTACCCGCACATCTACAAAAAGCTGTCCTACGATCCCTTCGCGGATTTCGTCACCGTGGGCACCGCTTCCATGATTCACCATGGGCTGGCCGTCGGGCCGCTGGTGCCGGCCTCGGTCAAGACCGTGCAGGATTTTCTCGCCTGGGCCAAGGCCAACCCCAAGGATGCCAGTTACGGCTCGCCCGCCGCGGGTTCGACCCCGCACTTCATAGGCGCCTTGCTGGGCCTGAACAACCACGTGGAGCTCAAGCACGTGCCTTACCGCGGCTCGGTGCCCGGCGTGACCGATGTGGTCGGCGGCCAGCTCGCTGCGATGGTGACGCCGCACGGCGACTTCATTCCCAATCACAAGGCCGGCAGGCTGCGCATCCTGGCCACCTCGGGAAAGCAGCGTTCACCCTTTGTGCCCGAGGTGCCGACCTTCGCCGAACAGGGCTTTGCCGACCTGACGGTGGAAGAGTGGTTCGGTTTCTACGCGCCCGCCAAAACACCGGCCAACATGGTTGCCGCGGCCAACGCCGCCATCAATGCCGCCATCCAGGACAAAACCGTTATCGAGTCGCTCACGGTGGTGGGGTTGATTCCTTACGGCGGCACTGCGGAGGACATGGCCGTCAGCCAGAAGCGCGAGTTCGAGCGCTGGGGACCGCTGATCAAAAAAGTCGGCTTCACCGCGGAGTCCTGATGTCCCGCGGCGCGTGGCCGCCCTGGGCGGCCCGCCGGACGCGTTGGCATAATCAGGGCTCTACCGGCCACATGCCCGTGCAGCAGTGTTGCCCGATAACGAAAGCGCCCTGATTCCCTATGCCAGCGTCGTCCAAACTCGCCCTCGCCCCAGCGATAGAGGAGGTTGATACCTCTTATCTCGAAACCTTGATGGGCTACAACGCCACGCGTGCTTCCCTCAAGGTCATTGAGCTGTTCAGCAAGCGCATGGCGGTCTACGACTTGCGGCACGTGGACTTCTCCATCCTGTCGCTGATTACGCACAACCCCGGCATCACCTCACGCCAGCTGTGCGGCGCGCTCAGCATCCTGCCGCCCAACCTCGTCGGGAAAATCGTCACGCTGGAAAAGCGCAAGCTGGTGCACCGCAAGCCGCACCCGCAAGACGGCCGCGCCGTAGGGCTTTACCTCACTGCCGAAGGCGAAGCGCTGATGCGCGACGCGGAAGGCACCGCCGTCGACCTTGAAACCGAGGCCACCCAGCGCCTGAGCGCTGCGGAAAAGAAGACGCTGATGCGCCTTCTGCAAAAAATCTACCGTTGAGCTGCGCAGCTCCGGTTAGACATTGAACAGGCTCTTAGATCCCGGCCTGAATCCAGGCCGCGGCTTTTTCCGCGATCATCAGCGTGGGTGAGTTGGTGTTGCCGCTGGTGATCAGCGGCATCACGCCGGCATCGACCACGCGCAGGCCGCGGATGCCGCGCACCCTGAGATGCGAATCCACCACCGCCATCGGGTCGTCGTCACGTCCCATCTTGGTCGTACCCACCGGGTGGAAGATGGTGGTGGCGATGTCGCCGGCCAGGCGCGTGAGTTCCTCGTCCGTCTGGAACTGCACGCCCGGCTTGAACTCCTCGGGCTTGTATTTGGCCAGCGCACCCTGGCTCACGATCTTGCGCGTCACGCGCAATGAATCGGCCGCCACCTTGCGGTCTTCGGCCGTGCTCAGGTAATTGGGCGCAATCGCCGGTGCGTCTTCGAATCGGCCGCTCTTGATGTGCACCGTGCCGCGGCTGGTCGGGTTGAGGTTGCAGACGCTGGCGGTGAAGGCGTTGAAGCCGTGCAGCGGCTCGCCGAAAGCGTCCAGCGACAGCGGCTGCACGTGGTACTGGATGTTGGGATGGGGCTGGTCGGGCGAGCTGCGCGTGAACGCGCCCAGCTGCGAGGGCGCCATGCTCATGGGGCCGGTCTGGCGCAGCGCGTATTCCAGCCCGATGCGGGCCTTGCCCCAGAGTGAATTGGCCATGGTGTTGAGCGACAGGCCCCAGCGCTTGTCACCTTGCACCTTGTAGACCGAGCGGATCTGCAGGTGGTCCTGCAGGTTGGCGCCCACGCCGGGCAGGTCCTGCAGCACGGGGATGCCATGTTGCTGCAGCAGGGCCGCCGGGCCTATGCCCGAGAGCTGCAGGATTTGCGGCGAGCCAATGCTGCCCGCGCACAGGATGACTTCACCCATGGGGCCGGAGTCACGCGTGGCGCGCGCCGTGACGCGCTCCGTGCCGGCCCACACCTCCACGCCGGTGCAGCGCTGGCCGCCGTCGGCCTGCGTCTCTATCACCAGCTTGCAGACCTGGGCGTTGTTCCACAGCTCGAAATTGGGGCGCGCGTAGCAGGCTGGCCGCAAAAAAGCCTTGGCGGTATTCCAGCGCCAGCCGTTCCTCTGGTTGACCTCGAAGTAGCCCACGCCCTCGTTGTCGCCACGGTTGAAGTCACTGCTGGCCGGTATGCCGGCCTGCTGCGCCGCTTCGGCGAAAGCGTCCAGGATGTCCCAGCGCAGGCGCTGCTTTTCCACACGCCATTCGCCGCCGGCGTTGCGATGGCGCAGCACCTTCTGGTAGGGCTGGCTCTTGTCCTGCATCAACTCGGGTGCCGTGCCGCGTGCGCCGTGCATCGCGTCGGCGCCCTTGTGGTGGTCTTCGTGCAGCTTGAAATGCGGCAGGGAATTTTCCCAACGCCAGGCCATGTCGCCGGTCAGATGGGCCCACTGGTCGTAGTCGCGTGCCTGGCCGCGCATATAGATCATGCCGTTGATGCTGGAGCAGCCGCCCAGGGTCTTGCCGCGTGGGTAGCGCAGCGCCCGGCCGTTGAGCCCGGCGTCGGGTTCGGTGTTGTAAAGCCAGTCGGTGCGCGGGTTGCCGATGCAGTACAGATAGCCCACCGGGA
>Ga0102592_1003848_pt1 | contig 10777 bp, 8 predicted proteins | sample AraplaCol_mMF_r2_FD_76861 | JGI IMG/M metagenome (GOLD analysis project Ga0102592, IMG submission 76861) | Arabidopsis root microbial communities from North Carolina, USA - plate scrape MF_Col_mMF_r2 (SPADES assembly) (version 2) | ecosystem: Host-associated > Plants > Roots > Endosphere | place... | reverse complement strand
GACATCGTCGCTCCCATCGGCAAGGGCCAGCGCGCATTGATCGTTGCGCCGCCGCGCACGGGTAAGACCGTGCTGATGCAGAACATCGCGCACTCGATCACGCACAATCATCCCGAATGCTACCTGATCGTGCTCTTGATCGACGAGCGTCCGGAAGAAGTCACGGACATGCAGCGTTCGGTGAAGGGCGAGGTCGTCTCCTCGACCTTCGACGAGCCGGCGGTGCGTCACGTCCAGGTCGCCGAGATGGTGATCGAGAAGGCCAAGCGTCTCGTCGAGCATGGCCGCGACGTCGTCATCCTGCTCGATTCAATCACGCGCCTCGGCCGCGCCTACAACACCGTCGTGCCGTCATCCGGCAAGGTGCTGACCGGCGGCGTCGACGCCAACGCGCTGCAGCGCCCGAAGCGCTTCTTCGGTGCCGCCCGCAACATCGAGGAGGGCGGCTCGCTGACGATCATCGCGACCGCGCTGGTCGATACCGGCAGCCGCATGGACGAAGTCATCTTCGAAGAGTTCAAGGGCACCGGTAACTCGGAACTGATCCTGGACCGCAAGGTCTCGGACAAGCGCACCTTCCCGGCGATTGACATCTCGCGCTCCGGCACCCGCAAGGAAGAGCTCATCACCGACCCGCAGGTGCTCAAGAAGATGTACGTGCTCCGCCGCATCCTCAATCCGATGGGGACGATGGACGCGATCGACTTCCTGCTCGACAAGCTGCGCTCGACCAAGAGCAATTCGGAGTTCTTCGACTCCATGAATACTTGAGTGCAGTGCAGCAAATCCTTCAAGGGCGCCTTCGGGCGCCCTTTTTATTGTGCGGCCTTGCTGCGGGAGAGTTGCAGCATGATAAGGGCCGAAGTGCCTAATCCCTGTTTCTATTAATGTGTTGATATCTCAAGATAATACTTGAGTTCGGCTGAGCCGAACTGCTGCCGGAGAGGCGGGTTTGCAGCAAATGGCCGTGGTAATATTGCAGTGCAGTATGGTTTTTGCTGCGAGATTTGGTGCAGCAAAAGCATATCACTGCGGTGGGTCGAAAACGGATTTGCCTTTTCATTAGCAGCCGCACAAATAGGCCATGCATCCGCGAGATCAGACCATTTTTGCGCTGTCGTCCGGCCGGGCGCCGAGTGCGATCGCAGTGGTGCGCGTCTCGGGCGCGCAGGCCGGCACGGTGTTGACGATGCTCGCGGGCAAGCCGCCTGCGCCGCGGCAGGCCAGCCGTCGGCTGCTCCGTGACCCCCAGGGCCAACCGATCGACGACGCGGTCGTGCTGTGGTTCCCCGGACCCGCCAGCGCGACCGGCGAGGACGTCGCCGAATTTCACGTTCATGGCGGCCACGCGGTGCTGGCGGCGCTCCTCGCCGCTATTTCCAATATTCCGAATACGCGTGCGGCCGAACCAGGTGAGTTCACGCGGCGCGCGTTCGAGAACGGCAAGCTCGATCTCACCGAGGCCGAAGGCCTCGACGACCTCATTCACGCCGACACCGATCGTCAGCGCCGCCAGGCGCTGCGCCAATTGCAGGGTCTGCTCGGCGACCGCGCGCGCGACTGGCGCGATCGCATCATCGAAGCGTCGGCCTTGATCGAGGCCGGCATTGATTTCTCCGACGAAGGCGACGTGCCGGCCGAATTGCGCGCGCCGGCGATCGAGGCGATCAATGCCCTGCATGACGAAATTGCAAAAGTGCTTGCGGCACAGGGACATTCTGAACGCCTGCGCGAGGGCCTCGTGGTTGCGATCGCCGGCGAGCCGAACGTCGGGAAATCGACGCTGATGAATCAGCTCGCGCGCCGCGAGGTCGCGATCGTCTCGCCATATGCCGGCACCACACGCGACGTCATCGAGGTGCAGCTCGACCTCGACGGCTATCCCGTCACCGTCATCGACACCGCCGGCATTCGCGAGACCGACGATCCGGTCGAGCGGGAAGGCGTGCGTCGGGCTAGGGCGCGCGCCGAAGATGCGGACCTAGTCCTGTGGCTGGTGGAGGGAAGTCGGCCGGCAGATCCGGAGGCGATCCGGTCGCTTCGAAAATCCGGAGGCAGCGATCGGGCGGCCGGGTCGATCTGGATCGTCCGGAACAAGATCGATCTCGGCGGGGTCGGGGCGGGTGAGCCTCGCGGCGAGTTCGCAATCTCGGCGAGCCGGGGCGACGGGATCCCCGAGCTGGTCGAGGCGCTCGTGACATTCGCGGCCGATTTTTTTGCCACGAGCGAGGGCGCGGTGATCACCCGGGTCCGGCAACGGGATCTGTTGGTCCGGGCGTCCGAGAGCTTGCGCCGGAGTCTGGACCTTGTAGAAGAGGGCGAGGAGCTCGCCGCCGAAGAGCTGCGCGCCGCGGCCTATGCCCTGGGCCGTCTGCTCGGCCGGGTGGACGTCGAAGACGTCCTTGGGGCCATTTTTCAGAAATTCTGTATCGGAAAGTAGCGCTAGTTCTTCAATGTAGAACTAGTGTTTGTTCCATTGTTTGTGTTTCACGTGAAACACTTGGTGGTTGGCCATGTCGTAGCCCGGATGGAGCCAAGCGCAATCCGGGGCCACTTGTGCCCGATCGATCAGCTCCCCGGATTACGCTTCGCTCCATCCGGGCTACATTCGTGTTTCACGTGAAACGGGAACGCCGGATCGCTCTGGCTATCCAGGTTCCGCCGTTGCCAACCGCTACAGCGGCAACGGGGTGAGAATGACAAGCTGGGGCTCTCAATCCCGTCATTGCGAGGAGCCTTTGCGACGAAGCAATCCAGACTGCCTCCGCGGAGGGATTCTGGATTGCTTCGCTACGCTCGCAATGACGGTCGTGGCAGGCTTCTCGCTTCTGTCGATCCACCTTCATCATCAGCCAGTCTTGTTTCACGTGAAACAGCAGTCGATCCAACGCTCTGCCTACTGTGCATGGGGTTGTTTTCGCAAAACGGCTCCGCCCCAAGCCATTCCGTTTCACGTGAAACACCCGCCTCCCCAGTTTCCACTTCCGGCTTTCCCGCCTCTGGGATAGAAGTCCGCCCATGCGAACAGAGCGAGAGAGTTTCGACGTCATCGTGATTGGCGGCGGCCACGCCGGCTGTGAGGCTGCGGCTGCGTCTGCCCGGATGGGTGCCGCGACCGCTCTGGTGACGCACCGTTTCTCGACCGTCGGCGCGATGTCCTGCAATCCCGCCATAGGCGGTCTCGGCAAGGGTCATCTGGTCCGCGAAGTCGATGCCCTCGATGGTCTGATGGGCCGGGTAGGCGATGCCGGCGGCATCCAGTTTCGCGTCCTCAATCGTCGCAAGGGTCCCGCTGTCCGTGGTCCCCGGGCCCAGGCGGACCGGAAGCTCTATGCGGCTGCGATGCAGGCCGCGATCCGGGAGACCCAGGGCCTTTCCATCATCGAAGGCGAGGCCGACGAGCTGATCGTGACCGATGGCCGGGTGACCGGACTGCGCCTGGCCGATGGAAGGGAGCTCGGTGCGGGTGCCGTTGTCGTCACCACCGGCACCTTTCTCCGTGGTCTGATCCATCTTGGTGAGAAGAATTGGCCCGCCGGGAGGGTCGGCGAGGCCCCCGCGATGGGTCTGTCGGCCTCCTTCGAGCGCGCCGGCTTCTCCCTCGGACGGCTCAAGACCGGCACTCCGCCGCGTCTGGACGGCACCACGATCGACTGGTCCGCGGTCGAAATGCAGCCCGGAGACGAGCCGCCGGAGCCGTTCTCGGTCATGACTGAACGGATCACCACTCCGCAGATCCAGTGCGGGATCACCCGCACCACGGCCGCGACCCATGAGGTGATCCGGGCCAACGTCCATCGCTCTCCGATGTACTCCGGCCAGATCAAGAGCTCTGGTCCCCGCTATTGCCCCTCGATCGAGGACAAGATCGTCCGCTTCGGCGACCGCGACGGCCACCAGATCTTCCTGGAGCCGGAAGGGCTCGACGACAGCACGGTCTATCCCAACGGCATCTCGACCTCATTGCCCGAGGACGTCCAGCTCGCGATCCTCGCCAGCATCCCCGGCCTGGAGCAGGTGAAGATGGTCCGTCCGGGCTATGCCATCGAATACGACCATATCGATCCCCGGGAGCTCGATCCGACCCTCCAGACCAAACGTCTGGGCGGTCTGTTCCTGGCCGGACAGATCAACGGAACCACCGGATATGAGGAAGCCGCGGGGCAGGGCATCGTGGCCGGCTTGAACGCCGCGCTCTCCGCCAGCGGTGCCGCACTGACCGTGTTCGACCGTGCGGACGGCTATCTCGGCGTCATGATCGACGACCTCGTCACCCGCGGGATCAGCGAGCCCTATCGCATGTTCACCTCGCGCGCCGAGTATCGGCTGACACTGCGGGCCGACAACGCCGACCAGCGCCTGACCGAGAAAGGCATCGCTCTGGGCTGCGTCGGAAGTACCCGGACGCTGCATCACCGTGCCAAGATGGACGCACTGAACGCCGCCCGGACGCTGTCGAAGTCGCTGACCATCACTCCGAACGAGGCGATCAAGCACGGACTGTCCCTGAACCGGGACGGCCAGCGCCGCTCGGCCTTCGAGCTGATGGCCTATCCCGACATAGGCTGGAGCCAGGTTCGCGCAATCTGGCCGGAGCTGTCCGCCATCGATCCCGTCATCGCCACCCATCTCGAGATCGACGCCAAGTACGATGTCTACCTGGAGCGCCAGAGCGCCGACGTCGAAGCCTTCCGGCGCGACGAGGGCATGGTGCTGTCCGAGGTCGACTACAGCCTCGTCCCCGGTCTCTCCAACGAGGTCCGCGCCAAGCTGGAGAAGGCACGGCCGTTCACGGTCGGCCAGGCCGGCCGGATCGACGGCATGACGCCGGCGGCGCTCGGCATCCTTGCGGCCTATCTTCGCCGCGAGGCACGGAAGACTTCCAAAGCAATCGCATAGGCGTTTCACGTGAAACAGCGCGGACCGGGCGGGGACAGGCCGCTATCCCGAAAACCCGGAGCAGGTGAGGGAGCCGCTCATCGATCCGGCCCAGCCTCGGCCAAGCCGAAGATCGACAAGGCCAGCGCGAACGACCAATCGCTCGACGCGATCATCGCCGCCGACAAGATCGCGGCGCTCAAGCTCGCGCCCGTTTCACGTGAAACCGAGGCCCGGCTCGATCGCTACATCGCGCTGCTGCGCGAGTGGCAGGCCAAGACCAATCTGGTCGCGCCCTCGACGCTGCCGAACCTCTGGACCCGGCACATCGCCGATTCACTCCAGCTCGTCGATCTTGCGCCCGGGGCAAAACGCTGGGCCGACCTCGGCAGCGGCGGCGGCTTTCCTGGCGTTGTGCTCGCCTGCGCCATGGCCGAGACCCCCGGCGCGAGCATCCACCTCGTCGAGCGAATCGCCAAGAAGGCCGCGTTTTTGCGTGAAGCGATTCGCGTCACCACATCTCCGGGAGTCGTACATCTCGCTGAGATCGGGGATAATGTGGATAGAATCACCGGCCCCGTCGATTGCGTCACCGCGCGCGCACTGGCTCCGCTACATCAACTTATCGGCTTTGCGGAGCCGCTGATGCGCCAGGGCGCAAAGGCGCTGTTTCTCAAGGGTCAAGATGTAGAGGCTGAATTGACCGAAGCCGCTAAATATTGGAATATTCAGCCGCAGCTCTATGAAAGCCGAACAGGGGACGGCTGGATCGTGGAGCTCAATGCCGCCGAACGGCGCAGCTGAGGCGTTCAGGGGTGAGTGGGGAATTTCGATGAGCGCGATTGACGAACCGCAGCAAGACCAGACGTCCCAAGAAACCAACGACGTCCCGCACGGCCACCCGCGCATCCTCGCGCTGGCGAATCAGAAGGGCGGCGTGGGAAAAACAACCACAGCGATTAATCTCGGCACGGCGCTCGCTGCGATCGGCGAGCGCGTCCTGATCGTCGATCTCGATCCACAGGGCAACGCCTCGACGGGCCTCGGCATCGATCGCCGCAACCGTTCCTGCTCGACCTATGACGTGCTGATCGGCGAAGCGCCGCTGCGTGAAGCCGTGGTCTCGACCGCGGTGCCGCGGCTGCACATCGCGCCGTCGACCATGGACCTCTCCGGCCTCGAGCTCGAGCTCGGCACCACGCCCGGCCGCGCGTTCAAGCTGCGCGATGCGATCGGCGCGCTCAACAACAACGTCTCGCCGGACGCCGACTACACCTATGTGCTGATCGACTGCCCGCCCTCGCTCAACCTGCTCACGGTCAACGCGATGGCGGCCTCGGACGCGATCCTGGTGCCGCTGCAGTGCGAGTTCTTCGCGCTCGAAGGTCTGTCGCAATTGCTGCAGACGGTGGAGCAGGTGCGCTCGACACTCAACCCGAACCTGTCGATCCACGGCATCGTGCTGACTATGTTCGACTCGCGCAACAACCTCTCGAACCAGGTCGTCGCCGACGTCCGCCAGTTCATGGGCGAGAAGGTCTACAAGACCATGATCCCGCGCAACGTGCGCATCTCGGAGGCGCCGTCCTATGGCAAGCCGGTGCTGGTCTACGATCTCAAATGCGTCGGCAGCGAAGCGTATTTGCGGCTCGCCACCGAAGTGATCCAGCGCGAGCGCGAGCTGCGCGTCACGCATTGACGGGCTGTAGGGTGGGTTAGCCGAAGGCGTAACCCGCCACTGTCCATCTCCGCGGAAACAGAGGAGGTGGGTTACGCCGAGCAGATGCGCGAAGCGCATCTGCGGGGCTAATCCACCCTACGATTTGAAATTCAGTTCTGGAGTGCTGCCAAGTGAATCCAAGGGAGCTGGCGATGGCCGACGAAGCGCGTTCGCGACTGGGCCGGGGTCTTGCAAGTCTGATCGGTGATGTCGGCGGCGAGGCTCAGCATGTCGATCGCCCGCGCGCGCAGCGCAAGGTGCCGATCGAATTCATCAAAGCCAATCCGCGCAATCCGCGCCGCACGTTTTCGGACACGGAGCTGAAGGAGCTCTCTGAGTCCATCAAGCAGCACGGCGTGATCCAGCCGATCGTGGTGCGCCCGGTGAAGGGCACGCAGGATCGCTTCGAAATCATCGCCGGCGAGCGGCGCTGGCGCGCCTCGCAGATGGCCGGCCTGCATGAAGTGCCGATCGTCCCCGTCGACATCAGCGACAGCGACGCGCTCGAGTTCGCGATCGTCGAGAACGTGCAGCGCGAAGATCTCAACCCGATGGAAGAGGCGCTCGGCTATCACGCGCTCGCCAACGAGTTCAAACGCAGCCAGGACGACATCGCGAAAGTCGTCGGCAAGAGCCGCAGCCACATCGCCAACATGATGCGGCTGACCAAGCTGCCGGCCGAGGTGCAGGCCCTGATCACCAGCGGCGATCTGACCGCGGGCCATGCCCGTGCACTGATCGGCGTGCCCGATCCGCTCGCGGCCGCCAAGCGCATCGTCGAGGAAGGCCTCAACGTCCGCCAGACTGAAGCGCTCGCACATGAAGAGGGTGTGCCGGAGCGCAAGCCGCAGAAGGCGCGTGCCACCGGTGGCAAGGAAAAGGACCCCGACACGATCGATCTGGAGAAGCGCGTCAGCGACGCGCTCGGTCTCAAGGTCACGGTCAATCACCGCGACCCCGGCGGCTCGGTCCAGATCAACTACCGCAACCTCGATCAGCTCGACGAGGTGATGAAGCGGCTGGCGAAGGGCGCGCTGTAAACGCACCGACTCTCTGTCACCGTCACCCTGAGGCGGCCGCTTCTTCAGCGGCCCTCGAAGGGCGACGGCCCGGCCGCATCTCGGCCGTTCCATCCTTCGAGGCTCCCCGCGCGCCGCGTTGCGTCGCGCGGCTCGCACCTCAGGATGACGGGTTTAACACCGCGCGCCGTCATTGTGGGCGGACCTGCATCAACATCGTCATTGCGAGCGCAGCGAAGCAATCCAGAATCTTTCCGCGGAGGGACTCTGGATTGCTTCGCTGCGCTCGCAATGACGAGTGGAAAGAATTTGCGCTCGCAACGACGTGGAGCGAGCGGCGCCTAACCCCGCCGCCTCGCATTCGCGGCGATCGCCATCAGCGTGCGCTGGGCGATGGCGGCGGCGAGCGTCGATTGCTTGCGGGTGTCGAGCGCGGCGGTCGCGAGCTGCTCGATCACGGCGGCGAGGCGCGCTACGCTGAAATTGCGCAGCGCAGTTTCGACCATTGGCTTTCGTGAAAAATGTAAGCGCGGATAGCCGCCGTCGAGAACGGCGGAGGCAGGCTGGCCGTCGGCGATCGCAAGCGCCGATTTGTGCAGCCACGCGGCCTGGCGCTGCGCGGCCGAGATGATCACGCCGGGATAGGTGCCGGCGATCATGGCTTTAGCGAATTCGGTCTCGACGATGTCGGGCCGGCCGGCGAAGGCGCCGTCGACGATCGGATCGAGCTTCAGCTCGGATGCATCCGCAACCACCGACATCACGTCGTCGAGCGTGATCTCGCCCTTGCCGTGGGCGTAGAGCGTCAGCTTGCGCAGCTCGTTGCGCGAGGCCTGGCGGTCGCCGCCGAGGAACGACATCAGTGCCGCGCGGGCATCCTGCGCGATGCGCAGGTTGGCGATGCGGAGCTCGTCCTCCATCAGCTTGGCGAGGTCGCGCTCGGTGTCGGGATAGCAGCCGATCGCCACGGCCGTCTTCGCCTTTTCGCAGGCCTTGCGCAGCGGCGATTCCGGGCGCAGCTCGCCGGCCTCGATCACGATGCGGCAATCCCTCACGTTCATCTCGGCCAGCGTATCGACCCCGCTGGCAAAGCTGCGGGAGCCGGCGCGGATGCGGATGGCGCGGCGGCCGCCGAACAGCGGCACCGTCATGGCTTCGTCGACGAGCCGCGATGGCTCGGCGGACAGCTCATCGCCGTCGAGCTTCACCATTGCAAAGGGATCGTTGGGATCGTCGACGGCGGAGGCGATCAGCGCATCGGCGCGCTCGCGCACGAGGCCCGCGTCAGGACCGTAGAGCAGGATGATCGGCCGGCCCGCATCGGGGCGGGCGAGAAAGGCGTCGATCTCTTTTCCGCGCAGCGCGACCATCGGACCCGATTGTCATTCCGGGGCGCGCGCAGCGCGAACCCGGAATCCAGAGGTTGGGGATCGAGATTCTCAGGTGCGCAATTGCGCACCAAAGTTCATGCTTCGCATGTCCCGGAATGACTGAAGTGGCTACGTGCCCGCGGTGAAGAACGAGGCGAGCCGGGTATTGATGTTCTCGGCGATCTCGTTGGCGGCGCGATCCTCGGCGTCGCGCACCGCGCGGTTGCGCGAGAAGCGCTGGTAGGAGCCGGGCATGTCGTAGGACACGCGCGAGAACGTGGTGCCGCTCATGACCGACTTGCCGCTGACGATCTCGACCAAATTGTACTGACAGTCGATGCCGTAATTCTCGCTGCTCGGCAGGCCCGTGTTGGGATCGACGATCAGGGACGAACGACTCGACGAGAAACGAATGTCCAGGCGGTGCGTCGGCGGCATGCCCGTGGCGGAGCCGTAGAGCTTGAAGGCGAGGGCGTTGCGGACCTCGACGCCGACCCGGGCCTCACGCGAGGCATTGGGCTTGGCGATCGGGGGCAGCTCGACCCCCATCAGCTTCTCGCGCAGGCCGGGGGTGCCGTCGGTACGCTCGGCATACATCGGCTGGAAGCAGCCGGCCGTCAGCGCCGCCAATGCGGCCACCGCCAGCAAGCGGGCTGCGATACGGAACCTAGCCGACAACATTCACGATCCTCTTGGGGACGATGATCACCTTGCGGACGGGCTTGCCATCCAGGGCCAGTTTTACCGCATCGAGGGCCAAAACGGCAGCCTCGATTTCCGGATTCTGGGCCGCTGTTGCAACTGTGACCTCGCCCCGCTTCTTGCCGTTGACCTGAACCACCAGGGTCACGCTGTCTTCAACCAGCAAATCGCGTTCGATTTGCGGCCAATCGGCCTCCGAAACCAGCCCGGAGTGCCCCAGCACCTGCCAGCACTCCTCGGCCAGATGCGGCATCATCGGCGAGAACAGCTGGACCAGGATCTGGCCGGCCTCCCGGATCGCCCAGGCAAGATCGGCCGACGGCTGGCCGGGACGCTGCAACACTTCCGAGAAGGCGTTGGCGAATTCGCGGATATGGGCAAGGCAGACGTTGAAGTGCAGCCGCTCGATCCCGGTCGTGACCTTGTCCAGCGCGCCATGGGCCGCCTTGCGCAGGGCGGTGGCGTCCGGGCCAAAGCTGGCCGGCCGGGTGGCCGGCGCGGCCTTGCCGAGTTCCGCGGAATCGTTCACCAGCCGCCATAGCCGCTGCACGAAGCGCGAGGCGCCCTGGACGCGCTCATCGCTCCAGATCACGTCGCGGTCGGGCGGGGAGTCCGACAGCATGAACCAGCGGGCGACGTCGGCGCCGTAGGTCTCGATGATGTCGTCGGGGTCGACCGTGTTCTTCTTCGACTTCGACATCTTCTCGATCGGGCCGATCGTGACCGCCTCGCCGGTGCTGAGCAGCGTGGCGCGGCGGTCGTTGCCGGCGCCTTCGACCTTCACTTCGGCCGGCTGCGCCCAGCCGCCGTCCGCCTTCTGGTAGGTCTCGTGCACCACCATGCCCTGCGTGAACATGCCGGCGAACGGCTCGTCCAGCGCGATGTGCCCGGTGGCCTTCATCGCCCGGGTGAAGAAGCGGCTGTAGAGCAGATGCAGGATCGCGTGCTCGACGCCGCCGATATATTGGTCGACCGGCAGCATCCGGTTGGCGACCTTGGGCGTCGTCGGCGCGGTCTCGTTCCAGGGGTCGGTGAAGCGCGCGAAGTACCAGGACGAATCCACGAAGGTGTCCATGGTGTCGGTTTCG
>Ga0102592_1003846_pt1 | contig 10780 bp, 9 predicted proteins | sample AraplaCol_mMF_r2_FD_76861 | JGI IMG/M metagenome (GOLD analysis project Ga0102592, IMG submission 76861) | Arabidopsis root microbial communities from North Carolina, USA - plate scrape MF_Col_mMF_r2 (SPADES assembly) (version 2) | ecosystem: Host-associated > Plants > Roots > Endosphere | place... | reverse complement strand
GCCTGGTGCAGGGCGTCGAACAGGCTCGATGCCGTGATCGGCTTGACCAGCACCGCATCCGCTTCCGGCGTGTTGGCGATATCGTCGACCTGGGCGCGCGCGAAAGCATTAATGGTGACCACGATAGGCTGGCGGTGGCCCTCGGCTGCCCGCCTGATTTCGCGTGCCGAGGCATAGCCGTCCGAACCCGGCATGTGCCAGTCGGTCAGAATTACGTCGTAGGGGCGCGGCCCGGCCAGCCGATCCTGGAAGCGCTGCAGGGCTGCTTCGCCGGTGTCGGCTTCGTCCGCATCCCATCCCCAGGCCCGCAGCAATTGGGCGATCATGGTGCGGCTGGTGCTGTTATCGTCCGCTACCAGCACATTCAGCGGCCCGATGGCCGGCAGGCGCCGCGGGGTGGCGCGCTCCGGCAGTACGCCGAACCAGAGCTCGAAGGAGAAAGTGCTGCCATCGCCCGGCGCGGTTTGAAGCTGCACCTGGCCACCCATCAATTCCACCAGGCGGCGGGTGATGGCCAGGCCCAGGCCGGTGCCGCCAAAGCGGCGCGTGATGCTCTCGTCGCCCTGCGAGAAGGCATGGAACAACTGGGCAGTCTGCTGTTGCGTCATGCCGATGCCGGTGTCGCGGACTTCGAAGCAAAGCAGCGCGCGGTCGGCCACGCGCACCGCCGTCTTTACCGAAACGACCACTTCTCCCTGCTCGGTGAACTTGATGGCGTTGCTGGCCAGGTTGGTCAGGATTTGCTGCAGGCGCAGCGCATCGCCATGCAGCAGGGTTGGCACGTCCGGCGCCACAACGATGGCCAGTTCAAGCTCCTTGTCTCCGGCGTTCATGGTCATGGTGGTGGCCAGGGTCGCCATCGCCTCGTCCAGGTCGAAGTCGATCGGCGCCAGTTCCATGCGGCGGGCTTCGATCTTGGAAAAGTCCAGCACGTCGTTCAGGATGCCCAGCAAGGACTGCCCGGATGTGCGAATCATGTTCAGGTACTTGCGCTGCTGCGCGCTGAGCGAGGTATTCCCGAGCAAATACACCATCCCCAGCACAGCGTTCATCGGCGTGCGGATCTCGTGGCTCATATTCGCCACGAAGTCGCTCTTGGCGCGATTGGCTGCTTCGGCGCGGTCGCGTTCCTGTTCGAGTTCCGCCGCACGCAGGTCGGCTTCCGCCATCAAGGTTTGTGAATGGGCTTCGGCCGCCTGGCGCTCCTGTATCAGGCTGTTGAAGGCCTCCGTCAGTTCGCCAATTTCATCTTTGCGGGTGACGGGAATCGGGGTGAACTCGCCGGGCGTGGCGCGCAGGCCCTGGATCGCATTGCGAAGCTTGGCCACCGGCGCCAGCAGGTAGAGCGTGATCCAGCCGATCAGCAGGGCCGAAATCAAGGACGCCGCGACACCCCAGGCCAGCATATGCAGCTGTACGCCTTCGAAGGGCTCAAACGCTTCCTGCACCGGCAGGATGGAGGCAAGCAGCCAGTCGGTGGATTTCAGCCGGCGGTAACTGCTCACCCCCGGCACTCCGGCGGCACTGGTGCTGAAGACCGTACCCTCGAACTCTCCCTTCATGGCGCGCGTCGTTGCCGGGTTGGCATTCTGGGCCCGCGGCTGCAGGATGCGGCTGGCCTCGGGATGCACCACGTAGATCGACGGCTCGCCGAGCGTCACGGCAAAGTAGTAGCCGGTCTTGCCTACCTTGGCGGTACGCAGGTGGCCCAGCATATTGTCCTTGTACAGCCGCAGCACGCCGGCCAGCACGCCGACCACCTTGCCGCGCTCGTCCAGGATGGGCGCCACCATCTGCACAATGGGCTGGCCGCTGACACGGCTCTTGATCGGGCCTGCAATCATCGGCTTGCGGGTCTCCACCACCCTCTTGAAGTAGTCGCGGTCCGCCACGGAGACCTTTTCCCTGCCTGCGATGTGCGGCACGTCGGCTATCACGGTGCCGGCGCCATCGATCACGATGACGTCGTCGAACATGGACAGCATGGCGCGCTCCTCGTACCAGTTGCGCAGGGCGGCCGGATCGGCCATCAGGCTGCGGGGCTGCTTGCGCGCCGATTGGGCAATGACGTCCAGCAGTGTGGTCAGCTTGTCGTCCAGGTCTTCGGCCGTACGGGTGATCAGGGCGTCCTGCTGCGCAAACAGCACCTTGGTGAAGTCCTCGCGCAGGCGTTGCGCCTGCAACACGGTCACCACGGCGATCATCACGATGGACATGATGCTGGTGGCAAGTGCGACCTTCACATTGATCCCGAGAGGCTTCATCGACGTCCTTTGGGCGAGGGGGCTGCTGGCTAGTGTAATTTATTTTTGTAACCGCGAATCCAAATCCGGAATAGACCCCTCTTAGCAGGTGAGGAATTTCCCTCTGCCTGTGAAAAGGAGTGCAAAATGTTCTATGTTAAAAATGTTCCAACCTGGGAACGCGTGCTGCGTGTGATCGTCGGCCTGGCCGTCGTGGCGTGGGGCGTGCTCGCCTTGGGCGGCCTGTGGGGCACGGTCGTGGCGCTGTCGGCAGTGGGGATCGTGATGTCGGGGCTTTTTGGCTTCTGCCCTGCCTGCGCCATGGTGGGCCGCAAACTGGATAAGGCAAAACGGTAAATGGCACTTCTCGAACAGCACCAGCCGGTCCTGCAGGCCGCCCACCGCGGCGATCCGCAGGCGCTGGCCAAGCTGCTGGCGGTATGCCAGCCGGATATCCGCCGCTACGCCCAGCGAAATTGCCTGATCAGCGATGTGGATGATGCGGTGCAGGAGGTGCTGCTGGTAATGTCGCGCCGCCTGTCCTCGCTGAAGGTGCTGGCGGCGTTTTCCGGCTGGCTGTTCAAGGTCGTGCAGCGCGAGTGCCGGCGGCTGGGCCGGCGCGCCCTCAACTACGATCCGTATGACGAAGAGCGCGCGGAGCAATGGCTGGCATCGCAGGATGATGCGGGCTTGCGGACGGAATTGGTGCAGGCGCTGGAGTCGCTGCCGCGCGACTACCTGCAGATCGTGCTGCTGCGCGACTTCGAGGAGTTGAGCATTGCGGAGATTGCGCAGGAACTGGGCCTGACGACGGCGGCTACCAAAAGCCGCCTGCATCGGGCACGTGCGCTGGCGCGCGAGTACCTGGTCGGCTAGCGCACCGTGCCGGGTGTGGCGCCAGCGTCGGCGCGAATCGCCACCTCGCGTTCTACAGGCCATTGCCAAACGCCTTCCAGGCGCCAGTCGCGCTGCTTGCCCTCGACCAGCACTTGCCAGCGCGAGCGCTCCAGCATCGGCAAGGCGACGCTGAAATTGCCTGCGGCATCGGGACGGGCCATCAGCACCATGTCGCGATTCGGTTGGGTGGCGTGCTGCAGGCGCACGGACAGCGTTTCGTCCGCGAGCGGCTTGCTGCTGCCCACATGGCCGTGCAGCAGCCCTTCCGCTGCGTCGTAGCGCAGGTCGATCGACAGGCCGAGGGCGGCGGCCGCGCGGTCGCGGCGCAAGTCCTGATTGATCGCCTTGCCCTGTTTGTAGTAGTCGCCCACCACCAGCGCATCCTGGCTGGTGAAAGCGACGTAGCTGGTGGCGATGCCTGCCACTGCCACAACGGCTGGGCCGAGCATCAGCAGCCATGGCCAGCGATGGGTATACCAAGGGGCAGCGTCGGCGGGGGCGACGGTAGCATTCATTTCAATCTCCTTAGCGCGGCACGATGAATACCGCTTTTTCCTTGACGGCCAGCGATGGATCATCCAGCGCCGTCAGCTCAATCGCAATCTTGTTGGATCCAGTCTCGCCCTTGCCGTGATCGACGCGCAGGCGGATCGGCACCGCACGGGTTTCGGTCGGGCCCAGTTCCACGGTATCCGGTACCGCAACCTGCAGCGTATCGATGCCGCTGGCACGGATACGGTAGGTATGGCCTTGTTCGCCGGTGTTCATGATCTGCAGGCGATACACGTTTTCGATCATGCCGTTTTCAACTTCACGGCCCATCGAACCGCGGTCGCGGATCACGTCCATCTTCAACGGCGTGCGCAGGGCCAGGGTGGTGAACACGGCAACAATGAACAGCAGCAGGCCGCCGGTATAGAGCAAGACGCGCGGACGCATGATGCGCTTGCGGATCTCTTTTGCACTCAGGCCGAGCTGCATTGCGCGATCGGTGCTGTAGCGGATCAGGCCGCGCGGCTGCTGGATCTTGTCCATCACGATATCGCAGGCATCGATGCAGGCGGCGCAGCCGATGCATTCGTACTGCAGGCCTTTACGGATATCGATGCCGGTTGGGCAGACCTGGACGCACAGCGAGCAGTCGATGCAGGAGCCTTCCGATTTCGGGCCGCGCGGTTCGCCGCGCTTTTCGTCGTAGGTGATGATCAACGTATCGCGGTCGAACATCGCGCTTTGGAAGCGGGCGTAAGGGCACATGTACTTGCACACCTGCTCGCGCAGCCAGCCGGCATTGCCGTAGGTGGCCAGGCTGTAGAACAGCACCCAGAAGGTTTCCCATGGGCCGAAGTTGAACGTCTGCGCTTCCTTGGCGAGGTTGTGCAGCGGCGAGAAATAGCTGACGAAGGTAAAGCCGGTCCATAAGGCCAGCAGCAGCCACGCGAGATGCTTGCCGCCCTTGCGCCAGGCTTTGTTGAACGACATCGGCTCTTTCGCCAGGCGCATCTGGGCGCTGCGCGATCCTTCGAACTTACGCTCGATCCACAGGAACATCTCCGTGTAGACCGTTTGCGGACAGGAGAAGCCGCACCACACGCGGCCGGCAACTGCCGTGACCAGGAACAGGCCCCAGGCACAGGCGATCAGCATGGCCGCCAGGTAGATGAAGTCCTGCGGCCACAAGACCAGGCCAAAGATGTAGAACTTGCGCGACATCAGGTCGAACAGGATGGCCTGCCGGCCATTCCATTGCAGCCAGGGCGCTCCGTAGAAGACCAGTTGCGTCAGGATCAGGCAGATCCAGCGCAGGTTCTGGTAATGGCCTTTCACCTCGCGCGGGAAAATATCCTCGCGCTTGGCGTACATCTTGATGACTTGTGGTGCGGGGGCGTTCATTTCTTACCGAGAAGCGGTGACTGGAGGGTTCGACAGGCCCCAAACATAGGCTGCCAGCACGTGCACTTTGCCTTCGCCGAGGAAGTCCTCGAAGGCAGGCATGGTGTTGTTGCGGCCCTTGCGGATGGTTTCCATGATGGTCTCGGCGCTGCCGCCGTACAGCCAGGTCTTGTCGCTCAGGTTGGGCGCACCCAGCATCGGGTTGCCCTTGCCGCCTGCACCGTGGCAGGCCATGCAGGCGCTGAACTTCGACTTGCCCATGACGGACTTGATCGGGTCGTGCGTGCTGTCCGACAGGCTCAGGACATACTGCGCAACGTTTTCGATATCCTTTTCCGAGCCCACTGCGGCGCCCATCGGAGGCATCACGCCGTGGCGGCCCTTCATGATGGTCAGCTTGATGGTGTCGGGATCGCCGCCATGCAGCCAGTCCTTGTCTGCCAGGTTCGGGAAGCCCTTGTTGCCGCGTGCATCGGAACCGTGGCATTGCGCGCAGTAGGTCAGGAACAGGCGTTCGCCGATGGCGTGCGCCTGCGGATCTGCCGCTACGGCTTTCAGGTCCTGGCCCTTGTACTTGTCGAACAGCGGGCCGTACTCCTTCTCGGCCTTGGCCAGTTCTTCCTTGTGCTCCTTGGCGGAAGTCCAGCCCAGCGAGCCCTTGTAGCTGCCCAGGCCCGGATACAGCCACAGGTAGCCGATGGCGAAGGCGATGGTCAGGTAGAACAGCCACATCCACCAGCGCGGCATAGGCGTATTCAGTTCGGTCAGGTCCTCGTCCCAGATATGGCCGGTGGTGCCGACTTTGCCGTCCACCGACTTCAGGGCCGAACCCTTGACGGACGACTGGGACCACAGCAGCACGCCGCAGCCGACGATGCCGATGACGGTCAGGACGACGACGTACAGGTTCCAGAATTCGCTGGTGAAATCAGCCATGGTCCTTCTCCTCGTCTGCGAAAGGCAGCTTGGCTGCTTCTTCCCAGTTACCGCGCTGGGCCCACCATACGATGCCGAGGAAAGTGAGGAAGGAAATCACCGTCATCACATTGCTCGCATTGCCAAAAAAGTTTTCCATTTCAGTTCCTCGTCTTGATCAGGGTGCCCAGGCCTTGCAGGTAAGCCACCAGTGCATCCTCTTCCGTCTTGTTGGCCAGTTCGGCCGGTGCGGCGGCGATTTCTTCTTCCGTGTACGGATCGCCCATGCGCTTCAGTGCGCGCATCTTCGGCACCACGTCTTCCGGCTTCAGCTTGTTCTGCGCCAGCCACGGATAGTTAGGCATGTTCGATTCCGGCACCACGTCGCGCGGGTTGTTCAGGTGGGTGCGGTGCCACTCGTCGGAGTAGCGGCCGCCAACGCGCGCCAGGTCGGGACCGGTGCGCTTGGAACCCCACTGGAACGGGCGGTCATACACAAACTCGCCCGCCACCGAGTAGTGGCCGTAACGCTCGGTCTCGGCGCGGAACGGACGCACCATCTGCGAGTGGCAGACGTAGCAGCCTTCACGCACATAGATGTCGCGGCCGGTCAGGCGCAGTGCGGAGTAAGGCTTCAGGCCCGCCACCGGCTCCGTGGTCGACTTCTGGAAGAACAGCGGGATGATCTCCACCGCGCCGCCCACCGATACCACCAGCGTGACCAGTGCGATCAGCAGCCAGGGGTTCTTCTCAATCCATTCATGGGAAAATTTCATCTTCTACTCCGATCAGTTGCCACTCAGGCGGCCATGCTCAATTCAGGGATGCGTGCACGCGTCGTTTCGCGGCCCTTCAGGGTCATCCAGGCGTTGTAGGCCATGATGCACATGCCGGCCAGGTACAGCAGTCCGCCCAGGAAGCGCACCACGTAGTACGGATAGGTGGCCTTGACGCTTTCCACGAAGGTGTAGGTCAGGGTGCCGTCGGCGTTGACTGCGCGCCACATCAGGCCCTGCATCACGCCGGCAATCCACATCGCGGCGATATACAGGACGACGCCGATGGTGGCGACCCAGAAGTGCAGGTCGATCAGCTTGGTGCTGTACATCCTGGTCTGGCCGGCCATGCGCGGGATCAGGTAGTAGATCGAGCCCATGGTGATGAAGCCCACCCAGCCCAGTGCGCCGCCGTGAACGTGGGCGATACCCCAGTCGGTGTAGTGCGAGAGTGCGTTGACGGTCTTGATCGACATCATCGGGCCTTCGAAAGTGGCCATGCCGTAGAAGGACAGGGACACGATCATCAGCTTCAGGATCGGGTCGGTGCGCAGTTTGTGCCATGCGCCGGAGAGGGTCATCATGCCGTTGATCATGCCGCCCCAGCTTGGCGCCAGCAGGATCAGGGAGAACACCATGCCCAGCGATTGCGCCCAGTCAGGCAGCGCGGTGTAGTGCAGGTGGTGGGGACCGGCCCACATGTAGGTGAAGATCAGCGCCCAGAAGTGCACGATCGACAGCTTGTAGGAATACACCGGACGTTCGGCCTGTTTCGGGATGAAGTAGTACACCATGCCCAGGTAGCCGGCGGTCAGGATGAAGCCCACCGCGTTGTGGCCGTACCACCACTGGATCATCGCGTCCTGTACGCCGGTGTACATGGAGTAGGACTTGAACAGCGAAGCCGGCATCGACATCGAGTTCACCACGTGCAGCAGGGTCACCGCCAGGATGTAGCCGCCGAAGAACCAGTTGGCGACGTAGATGTGCTTGACCTTGCGCTTGACGATGGTGCCGAAGAAGACCACCGCGTAGGAAACCCACACCAGGGCGATCAGGATCGAGATTGGCCATTCCAGCTCAGCGTATTCCTTGCCGCGGGTGAAACCCATTGGCAGGGTGACCACGGCGGCCAGGATCACGGCTTGCCAGCCCCAGAAAGTGAAAGCTGCCAGCTTGTCGGAGAACAAACGGACCTGGCAAGTGCGCTGCACCACGTAGTACGAAGTGGCGAACAGGCCGCTGATGCCGAAGGCGAAAATCACTGCATTGGTGTGCAGGGGACGCAGGCGACCGTAGGTCAGCCAGGGAATGTCCAGGTTCAGGGCGGGCCAGGCAAGTTGGGCGGCGATGATGACGCCGACCAGCATGCCCACAACGCCCCACAATATGGTGGCGATCGCGAATTGCTTCACGACCTTGTAGTTGTAGTCCAGTGATTGATCCACTTTGAATTCTCCAGGCAGACACTTTGATGAGATATGTCAAAGGTTACCGAGGAGCACTTCAAAAAAACATGACGTGGATCAAATCCGGTCGTTGTCCTGTAAAACTCGGATGGCCGGGCCCACCAGATCGTCGAATTGGCCGTCATCCGAGGCCTTGAAAAACAACCACAGCGCGCCGAAAACCAGGCCGACGCTGATGGGTATGAGCAGGTAAAGTGATTCCATTTTTTTAACCTCTGCGCAAACGGAGCGCATTGAGAACGACGATGGCGGAGCTGGCCGCCATGCCAACGCCGGACAGCCAGGGGTTCAGCACACCGAAGGCCGCTGCCGGAATGGCAACAATGTTGTACAGCGTGGCCCAGGCCAGGTTCTGGCGGATCACGCGCATGGTCTTGTCCGCGCTGCGGGCGGTTTCCGTCAGCAACGGCAGGCGGGCGTCGAGCAGTACGCAATCGGCATGCACTTGCGCCAACGTTGCCCCGCTGCCCATTGCGAACGAGACATCGGCCGCGCGCAGCACGGCGGCGTCGTTGATGCCGTCGCCGACCATCGCCACCACGCCGCCGCGCGCTTGCAGCGCCTGCACATAGGCGAGCTTTTCGTCCGGCAGGCAGTCGCCGATTGCCTGCGTGATGCCCAACTGTCCTGCCACGCTTTCTGCCAGTGACTGCTGGTCGCCGCTTAGCAGCACGACCTCCTTGCCGAGCCGCTGGAAGAATTCAACCGTCCGCCGCGCATCTGCCCGCAGTGCGTCGGAAATGCGGAAACGTCCCAGCCAACGGCCCTGCATGCCCAGCCACACGGTGGTCATCGGCGAGCTGTCCGTGGCGCCCGCAGCGCCAGCCCTTCCGGCCAGGCCCGATCGCGGTACCGGGCTGCCAGCGATGCCCGCTACATATGCCGCAGTGCCGAGGCGATAGCGAACGCCATTTACCATGCCTTCCATGCCCTGCCCCGCCAGTTCCTGCAGGCCGGTGGCGCCAGCCGCGCCAGCGCCATGCGCTTCGGCGGCGGCGCTGATGGCCCGTGCAATCGGGTGCGCGCTGCCAGTTTCGAGTGCCGCCGCCACGCGCAGGATGCCGATGATCCGCGCGCCGTCGATCGCGTCGATGCTTTGCACGGTTGGGCGGCCTTCCGTCAGCGTGCCGGTCTTGTCGAATACGATATGTGTGGTGCGGTGCAAAGTCTCGAGGACATGCGGCTGCACGACCAGGACGCCTTTGCCCAGCAGGCGGTCTGTCGCTGCTGCCAGCGCCGAGGGAGTCGCCAGCGACAAGGCGCAAGGGCAGGACACCACCAGTACCGCAATCGCCACCGGCCAGGCGCGCGCTGCGTCATGCCAGGACCAGAAGCCAAAGCTGGCCGCCGCGAACAGCAGCAGCGCAGCGACAAACCAGGAGGCGGTACGGTCCGCCCACTGCGCAATCTGCGGCTTGGCGCTGCCGGCGCGTTCAATCAGCTTGAGCAGGCCGGCCAAGGTGCTTTCGCGTGCCGGCTTCTCGACACGCAGCACGACCGGGCTGCCCGCATTAACGGCGCCGCCGGGAATCGCATCGCCGACAGTCTTGCGCTGCGGGGCGCTTTCGCCGGTCAGCAGCGACAGGTCGACGGCCGTGCTGCCTTCCACCACCACGCAATCTGCCGCCACCGCCTCGCCGCCTTTGACGATGATGTGGTCGCCGGCGGCAAGCGCGCTGGCGGGCACGGTGGTGGCATTGCGCAAATCTGGCCATGCAGCGAGCCGTTGCGCCATCTCAGGCACGCCATGGCGCAGGCGCGACAAGGCGCTGGCTGCCTTGCGGCGCGCCACCATTTCCAGGTAGCGGCTGGCCAGCAGCAGGAAAATGAACATGGTGACAGAGTCGTAATACACCTCGCCGTGGCCGCGGAAAGTCGATACGGCACTACCGATGAAGGCGGCCATGATGCCCAATGCCACCGGCACGTCCATCCCCAGCACACGGGCTTTCAGGCTGGCCCAGGCGCCTTTCAGGAAAGGCTGGGCAGAGTAGGCAATGGCGGGCAGCGTCAGGAGCAGGCTGGCCCAGCGCATCAGGCTTGCCATGCCGGCATCCAGCGTGCCGTCGTCACCGGCCATGTATTCCGGCGCCACGTACATCATCACCTGCATCATCGACAGGCCGGCAACGAAGAGCTGGCGGCCCAGCGTGCGGCTGGCTTTCTGCAGTTGCGCGTCGTGGCGGGTGGTATCGTAAGGCCAGGCGTTGTAGCCGATGCTTCGCACCGCTTCCAGCAGCGCAGCAGCGGTAGTTTTGTCCTTGTGCCAGCGGACGAACAACTTTTCCGTGGCGACGTTCAGGTTGGCCTGCTCCACGCCTTCGACCTGGCGCAGCCGATGCTCGATCAGCCACACGCAGGCGGCACAGCGGATGCCTTCCACCAGCAAGGTCGTTTCGCGCGCATCGCCATCGTCGATGATGTTCGGATCGTCTTCCGGCAGCGCGAGCGCAGCCGGCACCAGCGCCGCGGCGACGCCCGCCTCGCCCGGCGCGGCAAAGCCACTCCGCTCGTGGTAATAGCTGGTCTGGCCGATATCGACAATGGTCTGCGCAACAGCCGCGCAGCCAGGGCAGCACATGGCGCG
>Ga0102592_1003843_pt1 | contig 10785 bp, 10 predicted proteins | sample AraplaCol_mMF_r2_FD_76861 | JGI IMG/M metagenome (GOLD analysis project Ga0102592, IMG submission 76861) | Arabidopsis root microbial communities from North Carolina, USA - plate scrape MF_Col_mMF_r2 (SPADES assembly) (version 2) | ecosystem: Host-associated > Plants > Roots > Endosphere... | reverse complement strand
ACGAACTTTTTCCGCGCCATGACGTCGTGCTCGACCTGCATTCGGGCGGCACGTCCATGGCGCACCTGCCCTGCACGCTGATTGAGCGGCAGGCCGATGCCGCCCGTTTCGAACGGTCCGTTTCGCTGATGCGCGCCATGGGTGCGGCGCATGCCTTCATCGCCGACAACGGGCCGACCGCGCCGACATCGATGGGGGCTGCGGCAAGGGCCGGGACCGTAGGGCTTTCCGGCGAGTTCGGCGGCGGCGGCACCGTGACGCCTGAGACAATGGCCTTCACTGCGGCGGCAATCGACCGGCTGCTGGTGACACTCGGCATCGTCGAGCGTCCGGTGCTGTCGCGCGCGCCGCTCACCGAGCCCGGGCCGTTGCAGCTGCTTTCGCTATCCCGCCATAGCCAGGGCATCTATGCGAACCACAGAGGCTGGTTCGAGCCGGCCGTGGCACTCGGCGCCACCGTTTCCGCCGGCGACCTTGCCGGATGGTACCATGACCTCGAACGCCTGGATCAGCCGGAGGAAGAGCTGCGCTTTGCCGAGAGCGGCATTGTCATTTCCCACAGACTGCACTGCGACAGCCAGGCCGGCGACTGCCTGATCCAGGTCGCCGAACCCATCGCATCCTGAGGAGAGCTGATCTGCTTATGTGATTGCGCCGACCGACGTCTTGACCCAGTCGAGGCGCTTAGCCGGTATCAGGCCGTAATTGTAGAAGTTCACGCCGTCAGCGCCGGCATCGACGGCGGCCTTGGCGCGTGCGGCGAGCACCGCCGGCCCGCTGACCTCAGGATAGAAGACGCGCAGGCCCACCCCAAGGAACTTGCCCGGTCCGATTGCCGCCCTGCCGGTCCGGATGACATCGCCGACAGCATCCGGCTCCATGTCGTAGCAGCAGAGGATGGCCCCGTCGCAGAGCTTGCCGGCGGCTGCGAGATCGACGCCGCCGAGCCAGCCGTCCTTCAGGTCGATGAGCACGATGCGTGTCGCCGGATCGGCTGCCGCCTTGATCTCGCCGATCAGGCTGGTCACCGGTTCGCTGCGCCAAGTGAGATAGGCATGCAGATCAGGATGGTCGCGAAAGGCGTCGATGCCGGCCGCCGGGAAGTCCGGGAATTGCCGTTCCGGGACAGCTCGTTCGCAGAGTTCGGCGATGAAGCGCCCGACCGACCGGCGCGCACCTTCGACCGGCACGCCGGCCTTTTCGGCGCGCACCGTGCAATGGTCGCAGAAGCAGAGCGACAGCAGGAAATCGTCTTCGGCGTTCAGGCCGACGCCGTCTTTCTCGTGATGATATTCATGCGCGAATCCCATGAAGTTCGGGCTCTCGAGTTCCACCATATCGGGCTGGTAGTTGGTCGTGATGTCGCGAACAAGAGTGACGGCATAGGCCCGCGCCGCCGGGCTGGAGGGGCAAAGATTGTAATAGTTGGGATTGCCGAAGGCGTTCCGCGTCACGTGATCGGGATGCAGCATGCCGAGGCGGGTATTGTGGAGGCAGACCGTCCAGCAGGAGACCTTAAGCCCCGTCGTGTCGCGTCCTTGGACGAGTGCTTTCAGCATGTCGCCGCGCTCGGTGACATTCCCAGCCATCAGCGGCCGGATCAGCTTATCCCGCCATAGGCTCTCATCCGGCCGGAAGTAGACCGTCCCGTCTTCGGGGAAATAGGCCTTCTGCTGCGGGCTCCGGGGCTGCAGGAACCGGCCGGCGTGATAGGAGGTCGCCAGGCTGACCGTCGTCAGGCCTGCACGGTCGCGAAGGTCGGCGGCGAGTGCGGTGAGCCCCTGGTCCTGGATATCCCAGGGGTAAGTCCACATGGAAAGATGCATCGCGTGCTCCCGTGAGATCTGTCCATTGTATAGAACATGCGTCCATAATAGTGTCCAGACTGATCTTGAGGCGGGCGCCTGCTAGTAGCATTTATGCATAAGGCGGCTGGCCGAAAAGGCCAGCCGCCCTATAAAGTGGCAGGGCTGATAGCTATTGCGCTGTCGCGTCAGATGTCGACGACGAGGCCCTTGGCTTTCAGCACCGGTTCGAGATTGCTGACCTCGATGACCGATTTGCCCTGCTTATATGCCGCGATATAGCCGGCCTCGGCATCTTCGCGGGCCTGTGACAGCCTGGCGACTTCCTGCGCTTCCTGGCGACGCACGACCACCAAGCCGTCGGCATCACCGGCGATGATGTCGCCGGGATGGATGATTTCGCCGCCGACGATGATCGTGTCGTTCACCGCCGCAATAGTTTCTTTCACCGTCCCCTTGATGCAGACGCTGAGCGAGAAGACGGGAAAGCCAAGTTCCCTGAGCTGAAGGGTGTCGCGCACGCCGGTGTCGGTCACGAGACCGCCGATGCCCTTTGCCAGGCAGGCGTTGGCGAGGACATCGCCGAAGGATCCGGCCTCTTCGTATTCGCCGGCCGATACGACGATGATATCGCCCGGCTTTGCATAGTTGATGGCAAGCTGCAGCATGATGTTGTCGCGCGGCGCGCATTTCACCGTAAAGGCCGGACCGCAGAGTTTCATGCGGTAGTCGACGGGCTTCAGGCGGGAGGAAAGGGCTCCGCGGCGCCCTTGGGCTTCGTGGATCGTCGCGGGCGAAAACTTGGAAACGGCGTCGATATCGGCTTTGCTTGGCCGTTCGGCAATATCTTTAATATGGATCATGGATGCCTCCCTTCGTTGGCCGACGGCGGGCATGTCCCGCCGTCTGATTTCGTTTGGATATCGTCATCGGACGATGCCGAGGTCTTAAGGGATCGGGTCGAACTTCAGTTCGGAGAGCGATACGACCTTGTCGGTGCGCTTCATCTTGTATTCGGTATCCGGGCCGAGCCATTTGTCCCAGATCTTGTTGATCTCGCCCGATGTGTCGAGCTTGCGGAGGATCTCGTTGATCTTGGCGGTCAGCGCCGGCTGATCCTTGGCCATGCCGATGCCGATCGGCTGGTAGAGCATCGGCTCCTCGATCATCCGCATCGGCTTGCCCTTGCTCTTCGATTCATTGACGAATTTGGTCGTCGTCATGGTGTTGGCCACCATGCCGCGGGCCTTGCCCTGCTGGACGGCGAGATAGGCAGAGGCGGTATCCTGGAAGGTCAGCGGGTCGGATTTGTTGAGCTTGATCGACATTTCCGACGTCGAGCCCTTGGTCGAAGCGATGCGCTGGCCTGCGAAATCGGCCTTCGTCTTGCCGGCGTCGTCCGCCGGCACGATCAGCATTTCCTTGGCGAGATAATAGGGATCGCTGAACTGGATCTGCTCGGCGCGGCTGAGCGTATAGGCAAGGTTGGCAACGGTGATGTCGACGCGGCCGAGCTTGACCTCGGGCACACGCGCCTCGACCGAAACCGGCTTGATTTCAGCCTTGACGCCCAGTTCCTTGGCGATGGCGCCGCAGAGGTCGACGTCGAAACCGGCCATTTCGCGGGTCTTCGGATCGGGCGAGGCGAAGGGAGGAACGTCGGCGAATGTCGCGCAGCGCAGGGTTTTCGCCGAGATGATGTTGTCGAGCTGATCGGCTTTCGCGGGCACGGCGGCCGCCATGCCGGCAAATGCGACGGTGAGGGTTAGGCATTTCCAGTTCATTGCTGTTCTCCGTTGTTTTTGGTGGTTGGTATCAATGCCGGAGATCAGCGAGAAAACGCTGAGCCCGGGGATGGCGTGGATTGTTGAAGAATTCTTCGGGTGTCGCCATTTCGATGATCTGGCCGGCATCGATGAACCAGATCCGATCCGCGACGTCGCGCGCGAAACCCATTTCATGGGTGACGCAGAGCATGGTCATGCCTTCGGACGCCAGGCTCTTCATGACGGCGAGCACTTCGCCGACCATTTCGGGATCGAGTGCGCTGGTCGGCTCGTCGAACAGCATGACCGGCGGTTCCATGGCAAGGGCGCGGGCGATCGCCACCCGCTGCTGCTGGCCGCCTGACAGCTGACCGGGATAGGCCCGGGCCTTGTCGGCAAGACCGACCCGATCGAGAAGCTTGAGCGCCTTCTCCTCGGCGACGTCGGGCGCCACGCCTTTCACCCGGATCGGCGACATCGACACGTTTTCGACCACCGAAAGATGCGGAAACAGGTTGAAGTTCTGAAACACAAAGCCGATCCGGCTGCGCAGCGCGTTGAGTTCCTTTGCCCGCATGGCGGCGTGAATGTTTTGCCCGTCGAGCGTGATCGAGCCGCTGTTGATCTCTTCGAGGCGATTGATCGTGCGGATCAGCGTCGATTTCCCCGAGCCGGACGGTCCGCAGATGACCACGACCTCGCCACGCGCCACCTGCGCATCGATATCCTTGAGGACCGGATAGTCGCCGTAGCTCTTGCAGACCTGGGAAAGCCGGATCGTCTGCTGTTCCTGTGCTGGGACTGTCATGGTCATAGCTGCTCCGAGATGATTTTCGATGGCGCGACCAGAGAGGCGGCGGGAAGGCCGGAAAGTCCCGCACGCCGCCGCGTGATGCGCCGCTCGAGGCGATTTGCGAAGTGGGTGAGCGTCCAGCAGATGGCGAAGTAGACGATCGCCAGGATGAGGAAGACCTGGAAAGGCTGCGTCAGCAGCTGGTTGTTGACCTGGCTTGCGGCAAAGGTCAGGTCCGGCACGTTGATCACGTAGCCGAGCGTCGTGTCCTTGATCGTCGAGACGAAGGTGGAGATGATGCTCGGGATCATGTTGTAGAGCGCCTGCGGCAGGATGATGAAGCGCATTGCACCGATATAGCTGTGGCCAAGCGCACGCCCCGCATCCATCTGGCCCGGTCCGAGCGCGACGATGCCGGCACGGACCACTTCGCTCAGGAACGCGCTTTGATAGACAACGAGCGTCGTCAACATCGTGACGAAGCTCGGCACATCGGCGCCGGTCATGAGCGGAACCAGGAAATAGCTCCACAGGATGAGCATCAACAGCGGCACGCCCCGGGTGAAATAGACGAGTGCCGTGACCGGCCAGCGCAGCAGCGCCGACTTGGAGAGCCGCGCCAATGCGAAGAGGATGCTGACCGGAAAGGCGAGAGCGATGCTGAGCGCCGACAGGATCAGCGTGTTGGCGAGCCCGCCGAGCGGTCCGTTCGGATATTGGCCGATCAAGAGCAGCAGCCAGTAGTCCCGGACGATGGCGATCATGTCGTGGATCATGCGCGCGCACTCCTGGCAGGATCGGTGCGCATCGATACATAGGCGCCGATGCTCATGATCACGAGCGAGAAGAAAAGGTAGAGAACCGTGCCGATCAGGTAGATCTCGAAGGTCCGGAAGCTGAGGTTCTCGATTTCCTTGACGGCATGCGTCAGTTCCGAGGCCCCGATGACGACGGCCAGACTGCTGTTCTTGAACAGGGAAACGCTGTGATTGATGAGCGGCGGCAATGCGTTGCGCACGCCCTGCGGCATGATGACGAAACGCATCGCCGAGATATAACCGTGGCCGAGGGCGCGGGCCGCCTGCATCTGGCCGGGGCTGACCGAGCGCACGCCCGACCGAAGATCCTCGCTGAAATAAGCCGCCTGGCAGAGGCCGAGCCCGATCACCGCGAAAATGGCCTCGGCATTATGGATGGCGAGCCACGACGACACCCCGCTTGGCATCAGGGTGAAAATCCCGAAATACCACAGCATCAGCTGAACCAGGGTGGGGACGTTGCGGTGATAGGAGACGTAAGCGGCGACTAACGGATCGCCAAAGCGAAAGGGCGACAAACGCAAAGCCAGCAGCAGAAGCGCCAGCACCATCGCCATCGACCAGGAACCGGCATAGATGATGAAGGTCATCTCGATGCCATGCAGCAGCATGGCGGTATATTCCGGATTTGCCAGGATTGCCGAAAGGTCGAAACCGCTCACGGATTTGGCTCCCCGGATTGAGCCGTCTTTGCCGGAGTCTGGGGCTTTGCCGTCTGCAGGCCACCCATGACCTGCAGTGTCGGCGTGATCTCCATGTGTCCGATGTTGACGGCGACGGGGGCTGCGATGGCGAAGGCAATCGCGTCTGCTATATCGGCTGCCTGCGGCAGTTCGAAGCCGTCGATGAACCGTTCGCGGATGCTCGGGTCATCGCCGTGGACGTGATTGAAAATATCCGTGGCGACCCGGCCGGGGCAGATTTCCGTGACCCGCACCCGCTTGCCGAAGGCGTCGATGCGCAGCTGGTTGGACAGCATGCTCACCCCTGCCTTGGTGGCGTGATAGGACGAGTTGCCACCGAAATTATAGGCGCCGGCGATCGACGAGATGTTGATGACATGCCCGCGATCCCGCGCCACCATGCCGGGCACGACCAGGCGGCAGAGATGCAGGACTGCGCGGAGATTGACGTCGACGATGAGATCGATATCGCCCTCTTCGGCTTCCAGGAACTTCTTCGGCCGATCGACGCCGGCATTGTTGACGAGAATATCGAACTCCACCCGGCGGGTGAGCTCGGCCATGGCCTGACGGTCGGTCACATCGATGACATGGGCGATGCAGCCCATGCGTGCGGCCAGCTGCTGCAGCGCGTCGGCGCTGCGGGCAATGGCATGGACCTCGATGTTCTCCCGGCGGAGCCGCTCAACCACGGCTGCGCCGATACCGGAGGATGCGCCGGTCACCAGTGCGGTCTTGTAGTCGGAGAATGGCATTGTCGTTCCCTTGTTGTTGATCGAGACAGTAGCGAAGCTTTAACCCCTTGCCTAAGACCGATTATCTCTGGAGCAATAAGCAACGGTTATGGAGGCGAGACGGCTGCCGAAGAAGAGAAACAGGTGATGTCGGCATCACCGGTCCCTCGGGCTGTCAGAGACCGTGTCGCGTTGCAAAAGCATTGCGCGTCTGCAAACATGTAAGCCACGCACATCAGAACGGTACCCCGATCCTCATGGACATCAGACGCCTCAAATCTTTCATCGTGATAGTCGACAGCGGCAGCATCACGCGAGCGGCGGATCTTTTGCACATTGCCCAACCCGCCCTCAGCCAGCAGCTTGCGGCACTGGAGGAACATTTCGGCCACAAGCTGCTGATCCGCAGCCAGCAGGGCGTCAGCATGACCGATGCGGGGCATGCGGTGTATCGCCATGCGCAGATCATCCTTCGGCAGATGGAGCAGGCGCAAGCGGATGCGTCGGCAGCCGGCAATTCGCTTGCCGGGCGCGTCTCCGTCGGTCTCGTGCCGTTCAGCAGTGCCGCCACGCTATCGGTCGACCTCCTGGCGGAGACCCGTAAACGCCATCCCGGCATCCTGCTGCATCTGACCGAAAGCGTCGGGCAGACCTATAGCCAGATGATCATGAACGGCCGGCTGGAGATGGCGCTTCTCCACGGAACCGGACCGATCAAGGGCGTCCGGTTCGAACCGATCCTCAGCGAAGAGTTTTTTCTTGTCGCGCATCGCGACTTTGCGATCGAAGCGGATGCGAAACCCGTTCCGGTCAATGCGCTCGACGGAATACCGCTGCTGTTGCCGCCGGCCTATAATTTCGTCCGCCGCGCAGTCGACACCGCCTTCACGCGCACCCGCACCAATCTGAAGGTCGTGGCCGAAGTCGAAATCGTCCGCACGCTGGCCCGCGCGGTCGGCAGCGGCCTCGGCGCGACGATCATGCCGAAAGCCATTGCCGATCGTATCGTGTCGGAATCGAGCGAGCCGCTGATCTGCCGGCTCGTCTCACCACGGATCGAGGAAACTCTGTCGCTATGCGTTTCCGACCAGAATCCCCTGTCGGAACCGGCCCTTGCCGTCCGCGACATCCTTCTCGAGCTGACGGCACGGCTGAAAGTCTGAGGGGGCTACGCTCAGCGCATATCCCTGCAGAACTGAGCTATGCGCGCGCAGCCTTCGCCGAGCTTTTCCATGCTGGTCGCATAGGAAATACGGAAGAAGGGGCTCATTCCGTAAGCCGCCCCTTGCACGGTCGCGACATGATGCTCTTCGACGAGTGCCATGACGAAATCGACGTCGGTCTCGATCTTTCGCCCGCCCTTGCTGGTCTTGCCGATCAGCCCGGAGATATTGGGGTAGATGTAGAAGGCGCCTTCGGGCCGATGGCACCGCAGCCCTTCCACCTCAGACAATCTGTCGAGGACGAAGTCGCGTCTTTCCTTGTAGATCGCGGCACGCTCCTTCAAGAGATCCTGAGGACCATCAAGCGCCGCGGTCGCCGCAGCCTGCGTCAGCGTCGCGATACCGCCGCCATTCTGGCCGTTGACGTTGCTGACGGCGGAGATCAGGTCTTTCGGCCCGGCGCAGAAGCCGAGCCGCCAGCCTGTCATCGCGTAAGCCTTGGAGACGCCGTTCATCGTTAAAACGCGCTCATAGAGCCTGGGCTCGACTTCGGCGATCGTGCAGAACTGGAAGTCGTCATAGACCAGGTGTTCGTAGATGTCGTCGGTCATGATCCAGACGTTGGGATGGCGCAGCATGACCTCGGCGATGGCGGCCATCTCCGCCCGGGAGCAGGCCGCGCCGGTGGGATTGTTCGGGAAATTCAGGAAGAGCCATTTGGTGCGCGGCGTGATCGCCGCCTCCAGATCCTCCGGACGCAGCTTGAAGCCGGCCTGCTCGTAGCAGGGGACCGGAACCGGGACGCCGCCGGCGAATTTGACGATATCGGCATAGCTGACCCAGGAGGGCGTGGGAATAACGACCTCGTCGCCCGGATTGCAGGTGGCCAGCATGGCATTGAAGATCACCTGCTTGCCGCCGCCGGAGACGACGATCTGGCTGGCATCGTAGTCGAGATTATTGTCGCGTTTGAACTTCCGGATGATGGCGGCCTTCAGCGCCGGCGTGCCGTCCATCGGCGGATATTTCGTATCGCCGGCAAGAGCTGCCGCATGGGCCGCTTCGATTGCGTGCGCCGGGGTGGGGAAATCCGGCTCGCCGGATGACAGGCTGACGACCTTGATGCCCTTGGCGGCAAGTTCCCTGGCGCGCTGGGTCATGGCGGCGGATGCGGAGATGGAGACGTTTTTCAGGCGGTCAGCGATGACGGACATCGACATGGTCCTTCGATGAGAGATGGGAACGGGAGACCGCCCGCAGGCGATCGGGATTGCGTCAGTCGGCGAGTTCGGCGGCGGGCGCGAGCGCGGCACCCGTGGCTTCGATCTCGCCGCGCACGATGCCGGCAAGTTCCAGGGCGCCCGGCGTGTCGCTGTGGACGAGAATGGAGCGGGCCGGCATGGCGATTACGGCTCCGTCGATCGTCTGAACGGTTCCGTCGAGCAGGAATTGTCGGACACGCGCACGTACGGCGGCTTCATCCTTAATGACGGCCCCAGGCAGCCCGCGCGCGACGAGTTTCCCGCCGGCGTCATAGGCCCGGTCGGCGAGGAAAAGCGCCAGCGTCTTCAAACGCGCGCGTTTCGCCGCCTGCTGAATCTCGCTGCCATGGGTGACGAAGACGACGAGACCGGCATCGACCGTGGCGATTGCATCCATCATCAGGTCGGCTAGCACAGGATCGCGATTGACCATATTGCCCATCGCCGCGTGGAAGCTGATATGGGAGACAGTGACACCCTCGGCTTTGGCGATCGCCATCAGTGCGCCGAGCTGATAGAGCATCTGCTGGCGAAGCTCGTCTGCCGGAAACGGTATTTCGCGCCGGCCGAAGCCGAGCCGATCAGGCAGGCCGGGATGCGCGCCGATGCCGACGCCGTTCAGCTTCGCGAGCCGGACCATGCGCCCCATGATCTCGGGGTCGCCGCCGTGGAAACCGCAGGCGATGTTGGCCGACGAGACGAGTTTCATCATCGCTTCGTCGTCGCACAGCCGGTAGGGGCCAAATCCTTCGCCCATGTCGGAATTCAGATCGATCTTCATCGGTTCCTCCTTTTGACGGCCTTTTGGGAGACACCCATTAGGCCATCGCCTTCAGGGCGCGCTTGACCATCCGGCATGTCTGCCTGACGTCGTCGACATAGCGGGCGACTGCCTGTTCCACCCTGCGCGCCTCCGCATGCGTCGAGCGAACGAAGCTCAGGCGGGCCCCGATGCGGGCTTGGCCGAGCCGCCAGAGATCGCATTCGATCACGCCGGCGATCTTCGGATAGCCGCCGGCGGTGTTCGCATCGCTCATCTGCACGATCGGTTCGCCACCGGGCGGAACCTGGATCACGCCGGGCACGACGCCGTGGGAGCGCATCTCGATGGACGCCGTCGGCTTGATCGGTTCGCCGGACAGGCGATAGCCCGTCCGGTCGCTGCGGGAGGAAATCCTCCAGGTCTGGCTCCAGAAGGCTTCGCCATCTCCGGCGAAAAGATCATGCTCGCCGGCCGGCAGCGCGCGGATCGTCAATGCGCCGTCGACAGGTGCGGGGAAGACATCGCGCAGTGCCACGGCCGGTTCGACGACGGCGAGACCCGAGGCCGGCAGCATGGCGATCTCGGCGTCCTCGCCGACCGCGATCCGATCGCCCTTCGCCAGAGGCCGGCCGGCATTGCCACCGAAACCACCGCGCAGCGACGTGCTGCGCGAACCCATGACAACGGGAATATCCAGCCCGCCTCCGAGCGAAATATAGGCACGTGCGAGCCGCGGCGGCTGCTTCAGTTCGAGAACCTCTCCGGGCTCTGCCGTATAGGCGCACCAGGCAAGCAGTTCCGATCCGTTGAGATGAGGATTGCCGTCGGCGCCGGTCACGGCAAAGACCACACGCTGCTCGAAACGCAGGCTGAACGGGAAGGTCTGCACCTCGATCACAGCCGCATTGTCGTCATTGCCGACGAGAATGTTGCCGATCCGGACCGCCAGCGGATCCATGGCGCCGCTCGCCGACACGCCGATGTCGCGATAGCCGGGG
>Ga0102592_1003840_pt1 | contig 10789 bp, 10 predicted proteins | sample AraplaCol_mMF_r2_FD_76861 | JGI IMG/M metagenome (GOLD analysis project Ga0102592, IMG submission 76861) | Arabidopsis root microbial communities from North Carolina, USA - plate scrape MF_Col_mMF_r2 (SPADES assembly) (version 2) | ecosystem: Host-associated > Plants > Roots > Endosphere... | reverse complement strand
TCAGAGCGGCCTCCTCGCGCGTGAACCAGCGCGCGTCTTCCAGCTCCGTGCGATCGACGACGATGTCCTCGCTCACGGCCCGCGCGCTGCAGCCGATCATCAGCGACGACGGATAGGGCCAGGGCTGGGTCATGTAATACTGCACGTCGGTGCAGCTTATGCCGGATTCTTCCAGGATCTCACGGCGCACCGCGTCCTCGATGGTCTCGGCGGCTTCGACGAAGCCGGCGAGGCAGGAATACATGCCGGGCGGAAAGTGCTTCTGACGGCCGAGCAGGCATTTGTCGCCGGAGGCGACGTGCATGATCACGACAGGGTCCGTGCGCGGAAAATGCTCGGCCTTGCAACTCGGGCACTCGCGCTTCCAGCCGCCTTCCTTCATCGCGCTGCGCGTGCCGCAATTGGCGCAATAGCCGTGGCGCTGGTGCCAGCCGACCATCGACTTCGCCATCGCGATCGCGGAGAGCTCGTCGGGGTGGACCGTGCCCTGCATCGCCATGCCGCGCAGCTCGGTGACGGTATAGTCCTCGCGGCCAATCAGTTTCTCGGCTGCGGCCTGCGGCATGCCCATGCCGAACACCGCGGCGCCGTCGCGCAGGCCCAGGAAGATCGTGCCGGGATTGGCGCCGCACTTCGTCGCTTCGTCGATCGAGAGCAGCGCGCGCACCTTGTCGCCCTCGCGCTTCACCAGCAGCGAGTCGCGGTAGACGACATAGGCGCGCGAGGAGGGCTTCTGCTCCATCGCGAACAGCTTTTCGTCGTCGCGGCGCAGATGCGCGGCGCGGTCGAGGACGTTGGTGACGAACGCCGGCTGCCCCAGCGGAAATGCGTCGAATGCTGACATTTGCTATTCTTTCAACCCAACCAGATTTTTCGGCGAAGCGCGCTGATGAAACTCTGAACCTCGGCGGCATCGTGGGCCAGAGGCGGCATCACGCCCCAGACCGGCCGCGGCCAGGCCGCGTCACCGGTGCGGCGCGCGATGATGTGGACGTGCAGCTGCGGCACGAGGTTGCCGAGCGCGGCGACATTGAGCTTGTCGCATTTGGTGATCTCCTTCAGCGCGCGCGAGACGCGGGAGATCTCGGTCATCAGCTGCGCCTGCTGCACCTCGTCGAGGTCGATGATCTCGACCGCATCCGCCCGCCGCGGCACCAGCAGCAGCCAGGGATAATGCGCGTCCTTGATAACCAGCACCTTGGACAGCGGCAGATCGCCGATGTCGATGGTGTCCTCTTTCAGGCGGGAGTGCAGCGACCAGGCGGGATCAGACATATGCGTTTCCGGATGGCCCGATCGGGAACGGGCTTGTTGGGAGCGACCATACGATAGGGAGTCAACGAGGGGAAGGATGGGGCTTCGCAGGGGCCTCATGCTCTGCTGTCGTCCCGGCGAAGGCCGGGACCCATACTCCGCAGCAGAAATTGTGGCGCGAGATCGGAGTTGGCGGTCATCGCCAAACCAAATTCGGTGGTTATGGGTCCCGGCCTTCGCCGGGACGACAGCAGAGTTTGTGGCCGCGCCGGTGGCTAACAACGGCGGGGCTTACGCCTCCGCCAGCACCCGCGCATTGGCGCGCACCGAAGCCTCGCTGACTCGAATGCCGAGGCCGGGTCCGTCGGGCACCACGACGTGACCTTCGCGGTTGGCGACGCGCTCCTCCAGCACGTCCTCGGTCAGCACGTGATGCGGCATGTAGAATTCGCAACCGAGCGAGATGCCTGGTGTCGCCGCGATCAGCTGCGTGCCGGCGGCAAGGCCAATGCCGCCTTCCCAGAGCGTACCGCCATAGCCGGGCAGGCCGGCGATGTCGGCGATCGCCATGATCGCCTGCGCCTCGAACAGGCCGCCGGCTTTCATCAGCTTGATCGAGACGGCATCCGCTGCCTCGCGCCGCACCACTTCCATCATGTCGCGGCGGTCGAAGCAGCTCTCGTCCGCGAGTACGGGCGTCTCCAGCGCCGCGGTGAGCTGCGCCATCACGTCGAGATATTTCCGCGGCACCGGCTGCTCGATGAAGGTCGGTGCGAACTCTTCGACATCGCGCAGGATCTTGATGGCCCCGAACGGCGCCAGCGCCTGGTTGTAGTCGACGCGCAGATCCACTTTGTCGCCGAACTCCTTGCGGATCGCTTCGAGATGATCGAGGTCCTCGCGATGCGGCTTCACGCCGGTCTTGACCTTGTAGATGACATTGCCTTCAGGAACCATTTTCCGCATGCGCTCGAGATCAGCGGCGAAATCCGGATCGGCGATCGAGAAGGAGAGCGGAATCGTGTCGCGCACGCGGCCGCCGAGCAGGTCGGCGACCGAGAGCCCCGACGATTTGCCGACGATGTCGAGCAGCGCCATCTCGATTCCGACCTTGGCCTCGGCATGGCCGACCAGCGCTCGGTCGAGCTCGGCCATCAGCGCGCGGATGCGGCGCACGGGCTTTCCGAGCACGATGGGCCGCAGATAGATGTCGAGCGCCGAGAACGCCGCCTCGGGCGTGCCGGTGAACACCTCCCACGGCGCCGCCTCGCCCCAGCCGACCACGCCGTCGCTCGACGTCAGCTCGATCAGGACGCGCTTCACCGTGCCCTTGACGTTGCCGACGCCCTGCAGGCGCGCCATCTTGATCGGGCTTTCGATCAGGAACAGCCTGATGCGTGCGACGGTTGCTTCGGTCATGTCAGGCCTCCATTGACGTGCCAGACCTGGCCGGTGACGTAGGATGCTTTGGGGGATGCGAGGAACGCGATGATCTCGGCGACTTCCTCCGGCCGCCCGCGGCGGCGTATCGGGATCAGCGCTTCGGTTGCGGCGATCTGCTCGGGCGACAGCCGGCTCTCGCTCGGCTTGTCCTTGAGGATCAGGCCGGGCGCGACGGCGTTGACGGTGATGCCGTCCTTGGCGAGCTCGACTGCCGTGAGCCGCACCAGGGCTTCCAGCGCGGAGCGGCTTGCGGCCGTTGCCGCAAAGGGCGCGAATTCCGGGCGGATCGCGTGCGCGACGAAGGACGACACCGCGACGATCCGCGCATCGCGCCCAGCGCGCAGCAGCGGCAATGCGGCGCCAACGAGACGCGTGAAGGCGAGCGCCGATTCATCCATGGCCTTGCGGAATTCATCCGCCGGCGTACCGATCGCGCTGCCGCGGCGGGCGTGACCGCCGACGAGAACCAATCCGTCGAGCCGCCCGAAGGCCGATTGCGCAGCGGCGACGGCATCGCTGGCCGCAGTCTCCTCGGCGAGATCGCCAAGGCATTTTGCGACCACGGCGCCTTTGGCTTCGGTCTCTGCCGCGGTGGCGTCGAGGCCTTCGGCATTGGAGCGCGTGTGCAGCAGCAGCGCGGTGCCGGGCGCCGCGAGCAGTTTTGCGGTGGCGCGACCGATGCCGCTGGCGGCACCGGTGACGAGATAGGCGCGATCGATGTTTGGCATCACGATGTTGCGTTGGCCGGCGGCAATGCACCGGTGCGGTGGAAATGGCTGAGGAAGGCGCGTGTGGCGGCTTCCTGCGGATTGTCGATCACCTGCCGCGCCGGGCCTTCCTCGACCACGATACCATCGCGCATGAAGATCAGGCGGTCGGCGACCTCGCGGGCGAACGCGATCTCGTGGGTCACGATCACCATGGTCATGCCCTCGGACGCGAGCTGCTGGATCACGTTCAGCACCTCGCCGACGAGCTCGGGATCGAGCGCGGAGGTGGCCTCGTCGAACAGCATCACATCGGGCTCCATCGCGAGCGCGCGTGCGATCGCAACGCGCTGCTTCTGGCCGCCCGAGAGCGTTGCCGGATATTGGTCGGCCTTCTCGGCAAGGCCCACTTTTGCGAGCTGCGCGCGGGCGAGCCTCTCGGCATCGGCCTTGGCCATGCGCCGCACCGTGACCGGGCCCTCCATGACGTTCTGGAGCGTTGTCATGTGCGGGAACAGGTTGAAATGCTGGAACACCATGCCGGTGGTGGCGCGGAATTTTGCCAGCGACTTCACGTCGGGCAGTTTTGTGCCTTCGCCGAACGCAAAGCGCGTGTCGCCGACGCGGACGCTGCCGCCGTCGGGCACGACCAGCAGGTTGATGCAGCGGAGCAGCGTCGATTTACCCGAGCCCGATGGGCCGATCAGCGCGACGACGCCGCCCTTGGCGACGTCGAGATTGATGTTCTTGAGGACCTCGTTGCTGCCAAAGCTCTTGCGAAGGCTGCGGATCTCGATCTTGGACGTGTCGCTCATTCGCTCACCGCCAGTCGCTTCTCGCCGCGGCGGACGATGATGGTCAGCGGGATCAGGATCGCCGCATAGGCGACCGCAACCGCGGTGTAGGTCTCCAGCGGCCGGTAGCTGTCATGGGCGGCAACCTGGCTCTGGTAGACGAGGTCGGGCACCGCCAGCACCGAGACCAGCGAGGTGTTCTTGAACTGGATGATCGACTGGTTCATCAGCGCCGGGATCATGCGCTTGATCGCCTGCGGCAGCACGATGCGCCGCATGCTCTGGCCGGGCGTCATGCCGAGCGCGGCGCCGGCTTCGGACTGGCCCTTGTCGATCGAGATGATGCCGCCGCGGATGATCTCCGAATAGAACGAGCCGCCATAGAGCGACAGCGCCAGCGCCGACGCCGTGATCGGCGTCATCTCGACGCCGGCGAGGATCGGCAGCGCGTAATAGAACCAGATCAGCTGCACCAGGATCGGCGTGCAGCGGAACGCCTCGATGAAGGTGAGGGCTACGAGCCGTATCGGCTTGAAGCGCGACAGGCTGCCGAAGGCGCCGAACAGGCCGAAGACGAGGCCGAGCACGACGATCACCACGGTAAAGCCGACGGTGACGCCGAGCCCGTTGAGAAAGAGCCAGCGATAGCTCCAGAGGATGCCGAAGTCCCACTGATACATGCGTGTTTTGACTCGTACGACGTCGGTTCAGAAAACTCGTCGTCATGCCCGGGCTTGTCCCGGGCATCCACGTTCTTGGTGCCGCCGGCAGGGCGTGGATGGCCGGGACAAGCCCGGCCATGACGGTGTGGATGCGCCAAGCGCTCTTACAGCGACACGCCGGGCGGAATGTCCGCTTCCGTCACGCCCACCAGCTCCATGTTGGTGATGATGGCGTTGCGGATGAAGCCGAGGCCCTTGTTGAAGTCGATCCAGGTGTTGACGTAGTCGCGGAAGGTCTTGTCGTTCTCGCGGCGGAAGCCGGCGTTCGACGTCGTCGCGAAGATCGGCGTCGGCAGCACGAACTGGCCGAGCGAGGGATTCTTCTTCAGCACGGTCAGCGACAGCATGGTGATCAGGCACTGCGCGTCGACGCGGCCGGTCTGCAGCGCGGCGGTGGCGTCGTCCGCGGTCTTCAGGCGCGAGATCTGCGCCTTCGGCGTCAGGCGGCTGACGACCTGGTCGTGCGAGGAGCCCTGGTCCACCGCGATCTTGATGTCGGGCGAGTTCAATTCGGCCCAGCTCTTCGGCTTGAAGTCCTTCTTGCAGAGGATGCCGAAGGCGTTGTTGAAGACCGGCACCGAGAAGTCGACCACCAGCGCGCGCTTGGGCGTCGGGTTGAGGCCGAAGAAGATGTCGATCTTGTTGGACTGCAGGTCGAGCACCGAATTGCCCCAGGTGGTCTCGGTGATCTCGAGCTCGGCCTCCATGTCGTCGGCGAGGCCCTTTGCGATGTCGATGTAGAAGCCCTTCCACTGGCCGGTGGCGAGGTCCTTCATGTAATAGGGCGCGCCGCCGCCGACTGCGCCGATCCGCATCTTCTTGGTCCGGCGGATGCGGGCGAAGGTCGATTCGTTCGGGTCGGCCGCAGTCTGGGCCACCGCCGGCGCAGCCAGCGCGGCCGCGGTCACCGCGCCAAGTCCGACAATCGATGCAACATCACGACGTGTAACCATTGGGATCAATCGCTTTTCTGGTTGGATGGAGTTCCGGCAGCGTTCTTAGCAAGGTGATGCCAGCAGAGAAAGCACAGCCTATCGGCTGGGCAGGTCCGGAATTGCCCGGATGCTGGGCAAGATCAAGCGGTTCTGGCCGATACCCGCTTGCTTTCCGCTTCCTTTGGCCCCAAATAGGGACCGGGAGATTGGCGGTGGACGAGCCACTCGCCAACCGGGTCAGGTCCGGAAGGAAGCAGCCCTAACGAGGTCCGGATCGGGTCGCTCGTCAGTCTCCTACCTGTTTTTCCGAGCGAATTGCGCCGGCGGGCCTCCCGCCAGCGCGCTCCTTTCCGCAAAAGCCGGCCGAGAGAGATTTCATTGCGGATCGACCGATGACCGACGCTGGCGCCCCTCCCAATCCTGACAGCGCCGGCCCGGCTGGCAACGCGCCTTACCGGGTGCTGGCGCGGAAATACCGTCCCTCCAGCTTCGACGATTTGATCGGCCAGGAGGCCGTGGTCCGGACCGTCTCCAATGCGTTCGAGACCGGCCGCATTCCGCAGGCCTGGATCCTGACCGGCGTCCGCGGTGTCGGCAAGACCACCACAGCGCGCATTCTGGCCCGTGCGCTCAACTACGAGATGCCGGACGGATCGGTGAAGGGGCCTACCATCCACATGCCGACCCTGGGCGTGCATTGCCAGGCGATCATGGAAAGCCGGCACATGGACGTGCTGGAGATGGACGCGGCCTCGCACACCGGCGTCGACGACGTCCGCCAGATCAATGACAGCGTGCGCTATGCGCCGGCCAGCGCCCGCTACAAGGTCTACATCATCGACGAAGTCCACATGCTGTCGACGGCGGCGTTCAACGCCTTCCTGAAGACGCTTGAGGAACCGCCGGAGCACGCCAAGTTCGTGTTCGCCACGACCGAGATCCGCAAGGTTCCGGTCACGGTGCTGTCGCGCTGCCAGCGCTTCGACCTGCGCCGCGTCGAGGCCGACGTGCTGATGAAGCATCTCGCTGGCATCGCCGCGAAGGAAGGCGTCGAGATCGAGCCGGAAGCGCTCGGCATCATCGCCCGCGCCGCCGAAGGCTCGGTGCGGGACTCCTTGTCGCTGCTCGACCAGGCCATCGCGCATGCGGCCGGGCAGGTGAAGGCGGACGCGGTCAGGCAGATGCTGGGCCTTGCCGACCGCACCCGCGTCATCGACCTCTTCGAGTCGCTGGCCCGCGGCGACATCGCGGCTGCCTTCAAGGAATTCCGCGACCAGTACGATGTCGGCGCCGATCCGATCGTCGTGCTCTCGGACCTTGCCGAGTTCGTCAATTTCGTCACCCGCGTGAAGATCGTGCCGGCGACCGCCGACAACGTCGCCTATGGCGAGACCGAGCGCGTGCGCGCCAGGGATTTCGCCTCCAAGATCTCGATGCGCGTGCTGTCGCGGATGTGGCAGATGCTGCTCAAGGGCATCACCGAGGTGCAGGCGGCAACGCGGCCCGCGGCTGCCGCCGAGATGGTGCTGGTGCGCATCGCCTATGTCGCCGACCTGCCGACGCCGGACGAAGCGATCCGGATGCTGGAGCAGAACGGCGGCGGCTCGCCGGTGGTGAACGGCGGCGGCGCCGCGCGCAGCAGCGCACCGGCCGCGCCGATGGCTTCCGCAGCGCCTGTCGCGTCAGCGACGCCGGTTCGCATGCCGACCTCGTCGCCGACTGCGTTCGGTGGCGGTGCCGCCCGGCCGCAGATGGTCGCTCCCGCGCCGGATCCGCAAGCTGCGGCACCTCAATTGCGCATTACGAGCTTTACCCAGCTCGTCGCGCTTGCCAGCCAGAAGCGCGACGTCATGACCAAGGCCGCGCTGGAAGGCGACATGCGCCTCGTCCGTTTCGAGGAGGGCCGGCTCGAAATCGCGCTCGAGCCGAACGCCTCGAAGACCATGATCACCGAGCTCGCGCGAAAGTTCGAGATGTGGACCGGCCGGCGCTGGACCGTGATCGTCTCCAACGAGCAGGGCCAGCCGACGCTGCGCTCGGTGAACCAGGCCGCCAAGCAGGAACATGCCCGCACCGCCGAGGCCGATCCGCGCGTGCAGGAGGTGCTGTCGCGCTTCCCCGGTGCGAAGGTCGTCGAGGTCCGCAGGCTTGCCCCCGAGGCGCCGGAATCCAATATTAACGCGGACTATGGCAGCGACGATCCGCCCGACGGTTCCGACGGCGACGATCTCTAGAGCATGATCGGGGCCGCGTAGCGCAAAGTTGCGAAGCGGTTTTCGGACGAGGTCATGCTCAAAACGACAAGCGAAGGCGCGATGATGTTTCATGGCGCCAACCAAGGACAGCACCGATGGTCGATATTTTCGGCATGATGAAGCAGGCGCAGCAGCTGCAATCCAAGATGCAGGAGATGCAGGATCAGCTCGCGAGCGTCGAGGTCGAGGGCATCTCCGGCGGCGGTCTCGTCACCGTGCGCATGACCGCCAAGATGGACGTGAAGGGCATCAAGATCGATCCTTCGCTGATGAAGGCGGAAGAGCGCGAGGTGCTGGAAGACCTGCTGGTCACCGCGCTCGGCGATGCCCGCCGCAAGGCGGAGACGGCGGTCCAGGACAAGATGCAGTCGCTCACCGGCGGGCTCGGCCTGCCGCCGGGACTGTCAGGGTTGTTCGGCCAGTAATATGGGCGCTGTTGCGGGTCCCGAGATCGAGCGGCTGGTGCAGCTTCTCGCGCGGCTGCCGGGCCTTGGTCCGCGCTCCGCGCGGCGCGCGGCGCTGCATTTGATCAAGAAGCGCGAAGCGCTGATGATGCCGCTGTCCTCGGCGCTTCAGGTCGCGCTCGACAAGGTCCAGGTCTGCAAGACCTGCGGCAATATCGACACGCAAAATCCCTGCACGGTCTGCACCGACCCGAAGCGCGATCCCGCCATCATCGTCGTGGTCGCCGACGTCGCCGACCTCTGGGCGCTGGAGCGGGCCAATGCGACGCAGGGCCGCTACCATGTGCTGGGCGCGACATTGTCGCCGCTCGACGGCGTCGGACCGCAGGATCTCACCATCGACGCGCTGGTGGCGCGTGCGCACGCCGCCGAGGTGCATGAGATCATTCTTGCGCTGAATGCGACAGTGGACGGACAGACCACGGCGCACTACATCACCGACCTGCTTCAGGACGCCAACGTAAAAGTAACCCGCCTGGCCCATGGTGTGCCGGTCGGCGGCGAGCTTGATTATCTCGATGAGGGTACGCTATCGGCCGCCATGCGGCAGCGGACTCTCTTCTAGCCATCAGACTTACGGAACGGACGACATGACGAAACTTTTCGCCACACGCCTGGCTTTGGCCGCGACGATGCTTCTGCTGGTGACGCCAGCCATCGCCGCGCAGCAGGACGACGGTGCGCCGCCGCCGTCGAAGCCCGGCAAGCCGATCAATGCCGGCGAAGTTCTCTCGGGCGAGCTGAACGCGATGAAGGTCCGTGACGTCAAGAACGCCGGCAAGCGGGTTGCGATGTACCAGATCACCTCCGAGCCGCGCCGCCTGCCGGCGCCGAACGGGCTGTGCAATCTCGAGACCGGTCCGGAGACCTTCCAGCTCGTCACCTCCAGCGACGCGCAGGCCGCGCAGCTGAAATCGTTCGTCGGCAAGGCGATCTCGGTCAAGGTGGACGAAGTCGCCTGCGCCAGCGATCCCGGCCAGATGAGCGAGGCCGTGATCACGAAGTGGAGCCTGATCAAGAAGCAGTAGGGCGGCAAGCGCACCGCTCTCTCCACCGTCATTGCGAGGAGCACTTGCGACGAAGCAATCCAGAATCCCTCCGCGGAGGGATTCTGGATTGCTTCGCTTCGCTCGCAATGACAAGGGAGAAGGGCGCGTCCTACACCCTTACCGGTCCCAGCGCCTCGAAGTGCCCGCGCTTCTGCAGCCACGCCAGCAGGATCAAGCTCGGGATCGCCACCAGCACGCAGATCACGAAGAACGCCGGCCAGCCGGTCGCGGCAGCCACGAAGCCCGCGCTCGATGACAGATATGTCCGCCCCACTGCCGCCAGCGCGGTGAGCAGCGCATATTGCGTCGCCGTGTGCAGCGGGTTCTGGCACAGCGCCGACAGATAGGCGACGAAGATCACGGTGCCGATGGCGCTGGTGAAGTTCTCGGCGCAGATGGCGAGCGCGAGCGCCCATTGATTGGTGCCGACGACGGCGAGCCAGGAGAACGACAGATTGGCCAGCGCCTGCACCACGCCGCCGATCCAGAGCGAGGTCGCCAGCGGGTAGCGGCGCGCGACGAACCCACCGGCGAAGCCGCCGATCAGCGTCGCGGCAAGGCCCACGCCCTTCACGATCGCCGCATAGTCGTTGCGGGTGAAGCCGAGGTCGATCACGAACGGCGCCGTCATCGTGCCCGAGAATGCGTCGGTGAACTTGAACAGCACCACGAAGGCGAGCGCGGCGGCGGCATCCTTGCGCGACAGGAATTCCGAGAAGGCGCCGATCGCGGCATGCAGCACCCGCGCGAATGCGGTTTCAGCCTGTGTTGCGGCCTCGGCCCGCACCGACTGCTCGGGCTCGGTCGCGACCAGTGCCGTGACGGTGCCGATCAGCACCATCGCCGCCATCACCACATAGCCCCACATCCAGGCCGAGCTGCGCGCAAGGCCGGTGTCCTCGAAACCCGAGACGATGAACAGCGCGCCCGCGGTCGAGACGAGCATGCCGATGCGATAGGCGGCGACATAGGCCGCCATGCCGGCGGCCTGCTCGCTCTCCGGCAGGCTCTCGACGCGGAAGGCATCGACCACGATGTCCTGCGTGGAGGACGTCGTCGCCACCAGCAGCGCGCCGAGCGCGACATAGAACGGCGAGCGCGCGGGATCGGTCATCGCCAGCAGCAGGATGGCGACGATCAGCAGCAGCTGCGAGAATACCAGCCAG
>Ga0102592_1003839_pt1 | contig 10790 bp, 10 predicted proteins | sample AraplaCol_mMF_r2_FD_76861 | JGI IMG/M metagenome (GOLD analysis project Ga0102592, IMG submission 76861) | Arabidopsis root microbial communities from North Carolina, USA - plate scrape MF_Col_mMF_r2 (SPADES assembly) (version 2) | ecosystem: Host-associated > Plants > Roots > Endosphere... | reverse complement strand
AACTCAAGCTACGGACAAGGTACCACACATGGCTAAAGTCGCTTTCCTCGGTCTCGGCGTGATGGGCTTCCCCATGGCCGGACACCTCGTGAAAAAAGGGGGCCATGAGGTCACCGTCTACAACCGCACCGCGGCCAAGGCGAAGGAATGGGCGGACAAGTTCGGCGGCAAGACCGCGGCCACCCCGAAGGCCGCCGCCGAGGGCCAGGATTTCGTGATGTGCTGCGTCGGCAACGACAACGATCTGCGCTCGGTGACGATCGGCGCTGATGGCGCGTTCGCCGGCATGAAGAAGGGTGCGACCTTCGTCGACCACACCACCGCCTCCGCCGAAGTCGCGCGGGAACTTGATGCGGCCGCGACCAAGGCCGGCTTCAAGTTCATCGACGCCCCGGTCTCCGGCGGCCAGGCCGGCGCCGAGAACGGCGTGCTCACCGTGATGTGCGGCGGCGCGCAGGATGCCTATGCCGGCGCCGAGCCGATCATCTCGGCCGCCTATGCGCGGATGTGCAAGCTGCTCGGGCCCGCGGGCAGCGGCCAGCTGACCAAGATGGTCAACCAGATCTGCATCGCCGGTCTGGTGCAGGGTCTCTCCGAGGGCATCCACTTCGCCAAGAAGAGCGGCCTCGACGTCGCCGACGTGATCGAGACCATCTCCAAGGGCGCCGCGCAGTCCTGGCAGATGGAGAACCGCTACAAGACCATGAACGAGAACAAGTACGATTTCGGCTTCGCGGTCGAATGGATGCGCAAGGACCTCTCGATCGCGATCGCGGAAGCCCGCCGCAACGGCGCCAACCTACCCGTTACCGCGCTGGTCGACCAGTTCTACGCCGAGGTCGAGAAGATGGGCGGCAAGCGTTGGGATACGTCGAGCCTGCTCGCGCGCCTCAATCGCTGAGACCTGACGGGCTGCTCCCACATTGCTGATCGCGATCGCCGCCATCTTCGTCATTGCCTACGCGGCGATCGCGCTCGAGCACCCGCTTGGCGTCAACAAGAGCGCCTCCGCGCTGCTCGGCGCGGGGCTGCTGTGGACCGTCTACGCGGTCGCGACCGGCGACCATGCGCTGGTCGGCCGCCAGCTCGACGAATCCGTCGGCTCCACCGCGCAGATCGTGTTCTTCCTGATCGGCGCGATGACGATCGTCGAGGTGATCGACGCCCATGACGGTTTCGAGGTCATCACCTCGCTGATCCGCACCACGAGCCAGGTCACGCTGATCTGGCTGATCGGCTTCGTCACGTTCTTTCTCAGCGCGATCCTGGATAATCTGACGACCACCATCGTCATGATCTCGCTGATCCAGAAGCTGATCGCCCGTCGCGATGATCGCCTGCTGTTCGCCTCCCTCATCGTCATCGCCGCCAATGCCGGCGGCGCCTGGACCGTGATCGGCGACGTCACCACGACCATGCTCTGGATCGGCGGACAGATCACGTCTGTGAAGATCATGGGCGCGGTGTTCCTGCCCTCGCTGCTGAATCTGCTGGTGCCACTCGCCTTCATCAGCTTCTCGCTCAGAGGCAAGACCATCGCACCGCCGCCGAAGGACAACGGAGTCCTGGCCGTCGGCAGGTTCGAGCGCAACCTGATGTTCTATCTCGGGCTCGGCACGCTGATCGCGGTGCCCGTGTTCAAGGCGGTCACGCATCTGGCGCCGTTCATGGGCATCCTGTTCGGGCTCGGCGTGCTCTGGCTGGTCGGCGAGATCGTGCACCGGCACAAGGACGAGCATGTCCGCCAGCCGCTCACGCTGGTTCACGCGCTGACGCGGATCGACATGAGCTCGATCGTGTTCTTCGTCGGCATCCTGCTCGCCGTCGCCTGTCTCGACCATGCCGGCCTGCTGTCGATGGTCGCCAAATGGCTCGATGCCGCGATCGGCCGCCAGGACATCATCGTGATCGTGCTCGGCCTGCTCAGCGCCATCATCGACAATGTGCCGCTGGTCGCTGCGACCATGGGCATGTACGACCTCGCGCACTATCCCCCGGACAGCTTCATCTGGGAGTTCATCGCCTATTGCGCCGGCACCGGCGGTTCGATCCTGATCATCGGCTCGGCCGCGGGCGTCGCCGCCATGGGCCTCGAGCGGATCGAGTTCCTCTGGTACGCCCGCCGCATCGCCGGGCCGGCGCTCGCCGGCTATCTCGCCGGAGCGGTGGTGTACATCGCCCAGCACGGCGCGCTGCACTGAGGGCGCAGACCGGCAGGAAATTAACGCCGGGTTAACGTAATTCTTTAGCTCCTTAAGTCACCTCTTAAGGATTTCTTGCCAGAGATAGACAATGCAGAAGGCCCGCGCCCGGCGCGGGCAGGAATCGTTGTTGTTCGATGAGTAACCCCGCTGAAAAGCCTGAAGTTGTCCAGCTTCCGGCCGAGCCGGTAAGCGCTCCATCGGCGAGCAGCCGAAGGGCTGCGTCGCAACGGGTGCGCGAGGCGCGCGATAAGTTAACGTCGACCAGCGGAACCCGGCCGGCCTTCGACGCCGAGATGCTGCGCCAATATGCGCAGACACGGCTGTCGGCCTCCTATGTCGTGATGCTGCTGGTGGTCGCAACCGGCGTGCTGTTCGGGCTGTGGATGCAGCCGATCCCGGCCGCGGCCTGGACCGCGGGCATGCTTTGCATCCATGCCGCGCTGATCCGCAGCTGCCATCGCTTCCTCGCCGAGCCCACCTCGCCCGCGGCAACGCGTGCCTGGCGTACCCGCTTCGTCGTGCTCGACCTGCTCTATGGCCTGTGCTGGATGGCGATCCTGATCCATCCCGTGCTCGACATGGTCACGGAAACGCTGATGATGTTCCTGATGCTGCTGGTGATCGCAGTATCGAGCATGCTGGCCGCGAACCTGCCGATCGCAGCCCTCGCCGCCACCGCGCCGGTCGCCGTCGCGATGGCGCTGAGCTTTGCGATGACCGGCTCGCTGGACAATTACATCCTGGCTGCGCTGGCGATCGCGGCTGAAGGCTATTTCGTGCTGCTGGCGCATCGCCTGCACTCCTCGACCTTCGCTACCCTCGAGGCGCGCGCCGAGAAGGACGCGCTGATCGGCGAGCTGGAACAGGCCAAGGCGATCTCGGACGAGGCGCGCCACCGCGCCGAATCCGCCAACGTCGCCAAGTCGCGCTTCCTCGCGCAGATGAGCCACGAGCTGCGCACGCCGCTCAATGCCATCCTCGGTTTCTCCGAGGTGATGAAGAGCGAAATCTTCGGTGCGCATCAGGTCGCCGTCTACAAGGAGTACTCGGCCGACATCCATAATTCCGGCGTACACCTGCTCAATCTCATCAACGAAATCCTCGACCTGTCGCGGATCGAGGCCGGCCGCTACGAACTCAACGAGGAAGCGGTGTCGCTGGTCGGCATCGTCGCCGACTGCCATCATCTGATGAAGCTGCGCGCCTCCAGCCGCGGCATCACCATCCACGAGGTGTTCGAGCAGGCCATGCCGCGGCTCTGGGCCGACGAGCGCGCGATCCGCCAGGTCGTGCTCAACCTGCTCTCGAACTCGATCAAGTTCACCCCGCAAGGCGGCGAGATCTGGCTCAAGGCCGGCTGGACCGCCTCGGGCGGACAATACCTCTCGGTGCGGGATTCCGGTTCCGGAATCCCGGAGGACGAGATCCCGGTGGTGCTCGCCTCGTTTGGCCAGGGCTCCAACTCGATCAAGTCGGCCGAACAGGGCGCGGGCCTGGGCCTGCCCATCGCCAAGAACCTGATCGACCTGCATGGCGGCACGTTCACGCTGAAATCGAAGCTGCGGATCGGCACCGAGGTGATCGTTACCTTCCCGCCGGAGCGGGTGATGAGCGCGTTGGCGCCGCTCTCGGACGATTCTCCGCCGCTCCAGCCGGAAGGTTCCATGGTGCCCGACGAGAAGCGCCGGCCGCGCCACAAGCCGATCATGAGCGCGGGCACGGGCTCTTAACCAGATGCTTGCCGACATGCCCGACAATCCTCCACTATGTCCGAATGAGCAAAGAAACGCCGTGCGTCGCCGTCTGCATGATCGATCCCAGGACCAAGCTGTGCTTCGGCTGCGGCCGCACCTTGCCGGAGATCGCGCGCTGGCACGCCATGGACAGCGCGGAACGGCTCTCGGTCATGGAGCTGCTGCCCGCACGCATGGCCGACGCCGGATTGACGCCGATCGGGGGATCGTCGAAACGGGGCTGACCGGCTTGCGCGCTCGTGGAGGCGCGCGATGATCCGCCTTCTGCTCGTTCTTGTCATGCTCGCCGGCACCGCAGGCGCTGTCGTCGCCTATGGCGATCCCGATCGGATCGCACGCGCGAGCCACAAGGTCTCCCACATCTTCCGCGGACAGACCGCCTCCCCGGCGCCGGCCGTGCAGATCCCGCGCGGCCAGGGCGGCGAATTCGCGCTGCGCGCCAAGATCAACGGCGTCGCCGCGCCAATGGTGATCGACACCGGCGCGACCTCCGTGGTGCTGACCTGGGAAACCGCAAAGGCAATCGGGCTGCCGCTCGAGATGCTCGAATACAATGTCGACCTGGAGACCGCGGGCGGCCACACCAAGGCCGCGCGGCTCACGCTCGACCGCCTCGCCGTCGGCCATCTCGTCGAGAAATCGGTGCCGGCCCTCGTCGTGCAGCGCGGACAGATGAAAACCAATTTGCTCGGGATGAGCTTCCTCGACCGTCTGGAAAGCTGGGGCGTGCGCGCCGACAAGCTGATGCTCACCGGTTATCCCGAGCTCCAGAACAGCAGCCACCGCCGCCAGCGCACGGCGGTAGACTAATCCTTCCACACCCGCCACCTCGGGCATTCCATCTCGAATGCACTGAGGTGTGGCATTCAGGCTATTTACAAACCGCCTAGTCGGTTTATAATTAAGCTATTCCCGGATCGGGGTTGGATGAGTGCCGCATTCCCAGGGGGCACGCGGCCAAGTGGGAGATTGAGACCATGACTGCCAGAGCTGCCATACGCTGCGCGATGCGTGCCCTGCCCCTTGCCGCGGCGTTCGCCGCGGGCACCGCCTGCGCTGCGGACCTGTCGCCGCGCTATGCGGCACCCGCCTCCGCCTACACGGCGCCGCAGCCGGTCTATTCGTGGACCGGTCTCTATGCGGGCTTCAACGCCGGCTATGCCGAAAGCGGCGACGATGCCTTCAACAATCTGGTCGGCGTGAGCGGCGGCAAGGTCAAGGGCGCTGTCGGCGGCGTACAGATTGGCTACAATTATCAGCTCTCGCCGATGTTCGTGGTCGGCATCGAGAACGACTTCGAAGGCGGCGACATCAAGAACCACGACGCCCTCAACAGCGCCGCGGTGAGCGTTCCCTGGTACGTGACCGGCCGCGCCCGCGCCGGTATCGCGACGATGGATTCACGGCTGCTGTTCTTCGGCAGCGCCGGCCTTGCCGCCGGCGAGTTGAAGGACGGCCCGATCAACAAGATGAAGATGGGCTGGACCGCGGGCGGCGGCGTCGAGTGGGCGTTCCTGCCGAAATGGTCCGCCAAGGCCGAGTATCTCTACACCGAGTTCAAGCACGACGATCTGCCGGACTGGAATGCCGCGAAGTTTCACACCTTCCGCGTCGGCGTGAACTATCACTTCGACCTGCTCCGCTGAGATCGGTTGGCGAAGAGCCGGATGTTGCGATCCGGCTCTTCAAAGATGCTGCCCGCTAGGCCGCGACCTCTGCCGGCGCGCGTGCACCGACATGCGCGATCGCATCGCGCAGCACGTCGAGCCCGGCACCGGGCTTCACGCCCTGCTCGGCAAGATGCCGGCGGAAGGCGCGCGCGCCGGGGACGGCGTGGAATGCGCCGACGAAATGCCGCGTGATGGCGTGCAGCCGCGTGCCGCGCGCGAGCTGTGACTCGATATAGGGCATCATCGCCTCGAACGCGTCCTGCATAGTCACATGCGGCGCGGCTTCGCCGAAGATCTCGGAATCGACGGACAGCAGCCGCCACGGCTCTTGATAAGCGGCCCGGCCGAGCATCACGCCATCGACGTGCTGAAGATGCGCATTCGCCTCGTCGATGCCTGGGACGCCGCCATTGATGATGATGGGCACGTCAGGCATGGCGCGCTTGAGGCGATAGACGCGATCATAGTCGAGCGGCGGAATATCGCGGTTCTCCTTCGGCGACAGGCCATTGAGCCATGCCTTCCGCGCGTGCACGATCAGCGCGTCGCAGCCCGCGGCGACCACCGCGCGCGCAAGCGCGTCGAGCGCGACTTCCGGATCCTGCTCGTCGATACCGATGCGGCACTTCACGGTGACGGGCACCGCAACTGCGGCCTTCATCGCAGCGACGCATCGCGCCACCAGCTCCGGCTCCGCCATGAGGCAGGCACCGAAGCGGCCGTTCTGCACGCGATCGGACGGGCAGCCGACGTTGAGGTTGATCTCGTCATAGCCGAAGCCCTCGCCGATCCGCGCAGCCTCGGCGAGGTCGCGCGGATCCGACCCGCCGAGCTGAAGCGCGACGGGATGCTCGCTCGCATCGAACCCAAGCAGCCGCTGCCGGTCGCCATGAATGACGGCGCCGGTCGTCACCATCTCCGTATAGAGCAGCGCCCGGACTGTCAGATGGCGGTGGAACACCCGGCAATGCCGGTCTGTCCAGTCCATCATCGGGGCAATGCTAAATTTCCAATGGTTTTCAATCACTTAGGATTCTCTGTTGATCCAGTCGCCTTAGGAAGACGCTGTAACGTATCTATACTGATTTCGTTGGGTTTTTAGGGATGGTTCGATCATCTAGTCAGTTTCTGGTGGCGTGTCGCTACAAATTCGTTACGGAGCCGGCTTGCGCAAGCACCTTTGGGGTTCGTAGCAAATCAAGCGAAAACCGCCCGGAGGCGGCTCGATGCGTGGAAATCATCGCGCAACTCGGGCGAAGCTCACGCCGCAGGAGCAGTCCTCCAGTTTTCGACCCAACCCTGACGCGCGGCTATTCAGAGCAACACCTGCGCCCGCTCACCTGGAAGTGGTGGGTTCTTCGTCAAGCTCAAACCGCGCGACGTCCTGCCGACGAACTAACTCTGCAGCCCTTCAATCGCGGCGCGCCGAAGCCGAGCTGTTGGAGGGCAGGATTTCCCGCATCGATCGGCCTGACGTCAACATGACGAAGCGAACATCATCGGCTGCAAGGACATCCGCCTTGCGCCGCCGCGATTGCGCCGGTAGTATTTCATATCTTAAAGTTGAAGGCGTGGAAGAACCAGTGACCCGTTTCACCTTCCAGAATCCAACCCGCGGACCTGTCTCCGCCCCGCGTCTGATCTCGCGGGGCTGACCAGGGACCGCATCGCCGTCTCGTTGTCAGCCGCTTCTGCGCGTTTCGTCGCGCTCACTGACTTCATGAGACAGCAATGACCCTGATCGCCATCAAAGACGCTTCCCTAACTCGGACCGAGCAGCTCTTCACCGGATTGAGTTTCTCGATCGCCAAAGGCGATCGTCTTGGCCTTGTCGCCGCCAATGGACGCGGCAAGTCATCCCTGCTTCGTATTTTGGCGGGCGAGGACGATGCAACGACCGGAACCGTCACCCGCTCGCGCGGGCTGGTCGTCGCGGTCGCCCCGCAAGATCCACCCGAGCGGCTCCTGTCCCTGAGCTTCTATGACGCCGTGCGCGACGCTCTCGCCCCCGAGGTTGCCGAGACTGAGAGCTGGCGCGTCGATATCCTGCTCGATGATCTCGCGGTGGAGGAATCCACAAGAGGCCGCGCCGTTCACGGCCTGTCCGGCGGCTGGCAGCGGACAATGCTCCTGGCGCGGGCAGCCGTGGTCGAGCCAGATCTGCTCCTGCTGGATGAGCCGACAAACCATCTCGACATCGCTCGGATCGGTGTGCTCGAGACGTTTCTCGCGGCCTTGCCGCGCGACTGCGCCGTGGTCACGGCGAGCCATGACCGGGCTTTTCTCGATGACGTGACCAACCGCACCTTATTCCTGCGCCCGCAGGAAAGCGCCGATTTCGCCCTGCCCTATTCCCGCGCCGTGCAGGCATTGGAAGAACGCGACGCTGCGCGAGAAAGGCGGTTCGAGAACGATATGCGCAAGGTCAAGGCGCTGCGGCAGCAGGCGGCAAAGCTCAAGAACATCGGAATCAACTCCGGGTCCGACCTGCTGGTGGTGAAGACCAAGCAGCTGTCCGAGCGAGCCGACAAGCTCGAAGAGCACGCCCGACCGGCTCACCTTGAGCGCTCGGCAGGAACAATCCGCCTGGCCAATAGCGGCAGCCACGCCAAGGCGCTGGTAGCGATCAGCGATACTGCGATCACCACGCCGGACGGGAGGCTCTTGTTCCGTATCGGACCGCGCTGGATCGAGAACGGGGACCGGGTCGTTTTGCTCGGGGCCAATGGCACCGGCAAGACGAGGCTGATCGAGAGGTTACGAGCAGCTCTCACGGCATCGGATCCGGAGATGCGGGGGGCGGCGAGCCTCAAGCTGGGATACTCCGATCAGGCGCTGTCCCAGCTCGATGCGTTTGCGACGCCGTGGGATGCGGTCAAGCGTCTGAGCAATCTCCCGGACCAGCTGGCGCGTTCCCAGCTCGCGGGCGCCGGCGTCGGCATCGACGCCCAAACCGCACCCATCACACGTCTCTCGGGGGGCCAGCGAGCGCGGCTTGCAATGCTGCTTCTGCGGCTGGCGCAGCCGAATTTCTATCTGCTGGACGAGCCAACCAATCATCTCGATATCGAGGGGCAGGACATGCTGGAGAGCGAGCTGATCGCGCACGGTGCGGCCTGTCTTCTGGTCAGCCACGATCGAGCCTTTGTCCGAGCCGTGGCGACACGAATTTGGGTCATCACGGGCAAGAGGCTTGTCGAGGTCGATGACCCGGCGCCGGTCTTCGAGAAGCTGATGTCCAATTGAACCCTGCGTTGCCCGGCCCAATGGGCCGCCGTGCGACGCAGCGAAGGCGGCTATGCAGCGCGCCCCCGCCGGTCGTCGCTCAGCCTGGTCGCCCCGAACCGATCTAATAGTTCGTCCCGGACTTCTCGTTCGGAATGCCGTCAATTGGGCATTCCTCGGTCCCGACCATCGGACGCGTCAGCGCCTCGACCATGTCGCGCGTCCCTTCGGGATCGGCGATCCACTTGGTGTAGAAGTCATAGGGACAGGCCGCGAGGCCCTTTGCGCCCTCGCCGGAATTGATCATGCCGGTGTAGCCGCGGTGCAGCAGCTTGAAGAGATGGTTCTGCGACTGGTTGTTGCGGCGGGCATCGCGGATCAGGCTCTTCGACAGGCCGGCGTACTGGATGCCGTATTCCTCCTCGCCGGTCTCGCCCAGGGTGCGTCCGTCGAAGCCGACGATCGCGGAGTGGCCGAAATAGGAGTAGACCCCGTCGAAGCCCGCGGCATTGGCCACTGCGACATAGACGTTGTTGGCCCAGGCCATCGCCTTGGAGATCATCACCTGCTGCTCCTTGGCCGGATACATGTAGCCCTGGCAGCGCACGATCAGCTCCGCGCCCTTCATCGCGCAGTCGCGCCAGATCTCCGGATAATTGCCGTCGTCGCAGATGATCAGGCTGACCTTCAGCCCCTTCGGGCCATCGGAGACGTAAGTGCATTTGCCGGGATACCAGCCCTCGATGGGCACCCAGGGCATGATCTTGCGATATTTCTGCACGATCTCGCCCTTGTCGTTCATCAAGATCAGCGTGTTGTAGGGCGCCTTGTGCGGATGTTCCTCGTGACGCTCGCCGGTCAGCGAGAACACGCCCCACACCTTGGCCTTACGGCAGGCTTCGGCAAAGATCGCCGTCTCCTCGCCCGGCACCTGCGAGGCGGTCTCGTACATCTCCTTGGAGTCGTACATGATGCCGTGGGTGGAATATTCCGGGAAGATTACGAGATCCATACCGGGCAAACCGAGCTTCATGCCGACGACCATGTCGGCGATCTTGCGGGCATTGTCGAGCACCTCGGCCTTGGTGTGCAGCCGCGGCATCTTGTAATTGACGACCGCGACGCCCACGACGTCGTTGCTGGAGGAGATGTCACCGTGAAGCATTTGGAACGCCCTTCTATATCCGGTTTGCGTCTTTCAGTCGTCAGTGGCTGATCATCCAGGGCCGCGCGGTCGGAAAGCCGACGGCACCGCTCTTGCTCCTGGTCACGAGCCGCCCCGGCTTCTTCTTCGTGCCGGTGCCGCAGCAGCCGCAGCCCGGGCCGTGCGCGGCCTTGTATTGATCGAGCGTCTTCGGCGCGTGCTTGCTGCGCTCGTTGGTCGCGTGCGCCTTGCGCTTGTCACTGGGCATGCAGAAGAACGCCGGCGCGGTCAGGATCACGCGCTGCGATTCCGTCTCGCAGCGTGGACAGTCCTGCGGCTCGTCGCATTCGGCCATCGGCCGCATGTCGGTGAACGGGCCGCAATCATTGCAGAGATATTCATAGACGGGCATCGTCGCTCCCTTCGCTGTTGCCAGTCGGGTGCGGGGCGCACCGCCCCGCACCCATATTGCGCAGGCGCTACTTGTCGGGCGAGATCGGCATCTGGATATCTCCCGTGATGTGCTTGATCGGGCCTGCCGACGACGGCATCACGTCAAAGTCGAAGATCTCCGTCGGCAACCACAACGTCGCGCAGGCGTTCGGCACGTCGACGACGCCGGAGATGTGGCCCTGGCACGGCGCAGTGCCGAGGATCGAATAGGCCTGGGCGCCGGAGTAGCCGAACTTCTTCAGATATTCGATCGCGTTGAGGCAGGCCTGGCGGTAGGCGATGTGGACGTCGAGGTAATGCTGCTTGCCGGCCTCGTCGACCGAGATGCCCTCGAAGATCA
>Ga0102592_1003838_pt1 | contig 10792 bp, 11 predicted proteins | sample AraplaCol_mMF_r2_FD_76861 | JGI IMG/M metagenome (GOLD analysis project Ga0102592, IMG submission 76861) | Arabidopsis root microbial communities from North Carolina, USA - plate scrape MF_Col_mMF_r2 (SPADES assembly) (version 2) | ecosystem: Host-associated > Plants > Roots > Endosphere... | reverse complement strand
ACATCAGCCGCAACTGGTCGAGCGGCAGCGGTCCCGAGCTGTTCTGCGCGGTGGCCGAGATTTGCAGCGTGGCCAGCACGCCGGCGACGACGCCGACTGAGACGAGGCTAATGTTCTTGAGCGTCTTGCGCATGAGGGCTGCCTGAGCTTTTGTGGATGATGCGGAAGGAAAATGCCCGGCCGGACGGGTTACGCCCCGGCTGGATTGACCGACAGTATAAGAGGGTGCGCAGAAAAAGACCTGCGGGCCACCACACCATGGTGGGGGCGGCCACAAAAGGCCGTGGCGCGCCTACCCGGATGCTGCCCGGGCCGGCGCGTTCGCGCACCGGTGGCGGTCAGCGGGACTTGCCCTGGTTGGCCACGGCGGCCAGCGAAGCGGCAATCGCTTCCTGGTCGCCCAGGTAATAGTGGCGCAGGGGGCGCAAGTCGGCGTCCAGCTCGTAGACGAGCGGGGTGCCGTTGGGGATGTTGAGGCCGACGATATCGTCATCCGAAATCTGATCCAGATACTTCACGAGCGCGCGAATGCTGTTGCCGTGGGCGGCAATCACGACGCGCTTGCCGGATTTGATGTCGGGGGCGATCGATTCGTTCCACAGCGGCATGACGCGGGCGACCGTATCCTTCAGGCATTCGGTCAGCGGCACCTGCTCGCGCGGCACATTGGCGTAGCGCGGGTCGTTGAACGATGCGCGCTCGTCGGTCGGCTCCAGCGCGGGCGGCGGGGTGTCGTAGCTGCGGCGCCACACCAGCACCTGCTCGTCGCCGTATTTCTTCGCGGTTTCCGCCTTGTTCAGGCCAGCCAGGGCGCCGTAGTGGCGTTCGTTCAGGCGCCATTCGTTGCGCACCGGAATCCACATCAGGTCCATTTCGTCCTGCACGTGCCAGAGCGTGCGGATGGCGCGCTTGAGCACCGACGTGTAGGCCACGTCGAACGTGAAGCCGGCGTCCTTCAGGAGCTGGCCGCCCTGTCTGGCCTGGGCCACGCCGGTGTCGGTCAGGTCGACGTCAACCCAGCCGGTGAAGCGGTTTTCGAGATTCCACGTGGATTCGCCGTGGCGGATGAGGACGAGCTTGTACATTGCAGCTTCCAGGGTAGTAAGTAACCTGCGGCGCGCGGCGCCCGCGTCACGCCCGGGCGTGGCAGGCGCCACCCGAAATAATCGGCGCTGGCGCGAAACCGCGTATTTTATAATGCCGCCGACCCAACCCAACGGAATGCCAACGTGAATTTCTTCGCCGATTACAACAACCTGGCCCTGATCGCGATCGCCGTGGTCTCGGGCGGCCTGCTGGCCTGGCCGCAAATCAAGGCCGGCACGGGCGGCAAGCGCGTCAATACGGCTGCCGCTACGCAGCTCATCAACAAGCGCAACGCCGTGGTGGTGGACATCCGCGACGCCGCCGAATTTGCCAAGGGCCATCTGCCGCAGGCCAAGAGCGCGCCACTTGCCGATATCGGCAACCGCGCCGCCGGCCTTGCAAAGGACAAGGCGATCCCCATCATCGTGGTGTGCCAGAACGGCCAGCGCTCGAGCAAGGCCCAAGCAGCACTGAAGGAAGCCGGTTACAGTGAGGTGTATGCGCTGGAAGGCGGCATGGCTGCCTGGCAGCAGGCCGGCCTGCCGGTCATCAAGTAAATCAGCCCCATTCAACATGCAGCACGCGGCGCGGTACTGCCCTGGGCGGTCCGCGCCGCTGTTTTTTCAGTCAAGGAGATTCCGCATGGCCCGCGTCGTCATGTACAGCACGGTAGTGTGCCCCTATTGCCAGATGGCCGAGCGCCTGCTCAAGCAGCGTGGCGTGGAAACGATCGAGAAGATCCTGATCGACCGCGAGCCTGGCCGGCGTGAGGAAATGATGACCCGTACGGGCCGTCGTACCGTGCCGCAGATCTATATCGACGAGACCCATGTAGGCGGCTTCGACGACCTTTCGGCACTGGATCGCCAGGGCGGCCTGGTACCGCTGCTGGCAGCCTGAAGGCTGCCTGCGGGCGCCTGGTGCGCCGGGTTTCGCTGCGCTGCAGCAGATCAGGCGACAATTCTGATAAAGCCGCGGTACGGTGAATTCGCCATCGGCGTCATGTACCATATGCGCTTTCCAAACAGCCGCCGGGGCTTCGGCACCCGGCTGCGCATGGCGCAGCGCGCCCAAACCGATCCATCCGGAAGCCTTTCATGAGCGACCAGCAACAAGCCACCCAGCAGGACGATCAGCCCTTCTTCAACATCCAGCGCGTGTACCTGAAGGACATGTCGCTCGAGCAGCCGAACTCGCCGGCCATCTTCCTCGAATCGGAAGCCCCGTCGGTCGAAGTGCAGGTCAACGTGGGCGCGGCCCAGCTGCAGGAAGGCATTTTCGAAGTGGTGGTGACGGGCACCGTGACGACCAAGGTGCAGGACAAGGTCGCGTTCCTGGTGGAAGCCCACCAGGCCGGTATCTTCGACATCCGCAACGTGCCGGCCGAACAGCTGGACCCGCTGCTGGGCATTGCCTGCCCGACCATCCTGTACCCGTACCTGCGCGGCAACATTGCCGACGTGATCACGCGTGCCGGCTTCCAGGCCATCCACCTGTCGGAAATCAACTTCCAGGCGCTGTACGAGCAACGCCTGCAGGCTGCCATGGAAGAAGCGCAAGCCCAGGGCGGCGACTCGGGCATCGTGCTGCCGGACGGCAGCCAGGCTCGCCACTGATCCGCGCCACGGCCGGATTAGACGAAAAACGGGGCTTCGGCCCCGTTTGCGTTTTCTGACAGCTCGCAGCCCCGCGACATCCTGCCGTGACGTCCATACTGTCTGCATGACCGCGCAACCGTGCGGCCCGATCCTCGATCTGCCATGAAACTGACCATCCTCGGCGCCGGTGCATGGGGCACCGCTCTGGCCAGCCACGCTGCCGCCGACACCCGCCACGACGTGGTGCTCTGGGGACGCGATGCGGACCAGCTGGCCGCCATTGCCACCACCGGTACCAACGCCACCTATCTGTCTGGCGTGACGCTGTCGCCCCGGCTGGCCTGCGAGGCCGATTTCGACCGTGCCGTCGACCATGCGCTGGCCGACGCACAGGGCCTGCTGGTGGTGGCGACGCCGGTATCGGGCCTGCGCGAGATGACGCGCAGGCTGGCGGCGCGGCGGCGCGGCCCGCTGGCCATGCTGTGGCTGTGCAAGGGTTTCGAGGCCGGAACCCACGCGCTGCCGCACCAGATGGTGCGCGAGGAACTCGATACACTGGGCGTGGCACCGGGCGAGATCGAATATGGTGTGCTGACCGGGCCGAGCTTCGCCAGGGAAGTGGCACAGGGCCTGCCGTGCGCGCTGACCGTGGCCGGGTCCACGCACGCGCTGACCGACCTGGCCCAGGCGGCATTCCATCATCACGCGATGCGCATCTATGGCAGCGACGACCTGATCGGCGTGGAGGTCGGCGGTGCGGTCAAGAACGTGCTGGCGATCGCCACGGGCGCCAGCGATGGCCTGGGACTGGGTCTCAACGCGCGCGCCGCGCTGGTGACGCGCGGCCTGGCCGAAATGACGCGCCTGGGGTTGGCGCTGGGCGGCCGCATGGAAACCTTCATGGGCCTGGCGGGCATGGGCGACCTGATCCTGACCGCCACGGGCGACCTGTCGCGCAATCGCAAGGTAGGCCAGCAACTGGCCAGCGGCAAGACGCTGGAGCAGATCCTGCATGACCTGGGTCATGTGGCCGAAGGCGTGCGCTGCGCGCAGGCGGTAGCCGACCTGGCCGCGCGCAAGGGCGTGGAAATGCCGATCACGCGCGCGGTGTGCGCGGTGCTGTTCGAGGGCTTGCCGGCGGCCGATGCGGTGGAGCGGCTGCTGCAGCGCGACGCCCGCGACGAGTAAGCACAACAACACGCACCCGAACTCGCACCCGAACAAGCACCATGGTCTCCCGACGCCGCGCCCTCGGGGCGCTGGCTGCCTGCGCAGCCGCTGGGGCGCTGCCCCGTATCGCGATGGCCGACGCCTGGCCGTCGAAGCCGATCCGCATGATCGTGCCGTTTCCGGCCGGTTCGTCGCCGGACCTGATCGCCCGCATCGTTACCGAAAAACTGGCTGCGGTGCTGGGGCAGCCCGTGGTGGTCGAAAACCGGCCTGGTGCGGGCGGCAACATCGGCACGGGGCTGGTCGCCAAGGCGGCGCCCGATGGCTACACGCTGCTGTTCACGATCAACGGCCCGCTGGTGACGGCGCCATCGCTGTATCGCCATCTGAACTATGACCCGATGAAGCAGCTGGCGCCGGTGACGCTGGTGGCTACGTCGCCGAACGTGCTGGTCATCGATGCCCGCCTGCCGGTGCATAGCCTGCGCGAATTCGTGGCGCTGGCGAAGTCGAAGCCGGGCGTGCTGAACTATGGATCGGTGGGTAACGGCAGTGCGGCACACCTGGCGATGGAGCAGCTCAAGGCCATGGCCGGCATCGATCTGCAGCACGTGCCCTATGCAGGCTTTCCGCAGATCACGACGGCGATCGTGGGCGGACAGGTGCAGGCGGGGTTCATGGTGCCGGCGATTGCCATGCCGCTGGTAACGGCCGGCAAGCTGCGGCTGCTGGCGGTGACGTCGTCGGGGCGTACCGGCGTGCTGCCGTCGGTGCCGACGGTGGCGGAATCCGGCTATCCCGGCTTCGAGGCGATTTCGTGGCAGGCGATCCTGGCGCCGGCAGGCACGCCCGCGCCAGTGGTGGACCGGCTCTATCGCGAACTGGTCACGATCATCGGCAGCGCCGACGTGCGCGACAAGATGCGCGCGCAGTATTTCGTCCCGGCCGGTACGGCGCCGGCATCGCTGCGGCAGACGATGGTCAGCGAGAAGGCGCGCTGGGACAAGGTGATCCGCGCCGCCAACGTGCAGCCCGAGGACTGAGGGCGGGCAGGGCGGCGGGGCAGGCCTGGGCGGGGGAAGCGCCCGGATGGTGACAACGGCTCAGGCGCCGCCTGCGAAACCGTTCTGGCGCCAGGCCTCGAACACCACCACGGCCACCGTATTCGACAGGTTGAGGCTGCGGTTGTTGGGGCGCATGGGCAGGCGGATGCGCTGCGCGGCCGGAAACCATTCGCGCCGTTCGGGCGCCAGGCCGCGCGTTTCCGATCCGAACACGAACCAGTCGCCCGGCTGGAAACTGACCTGGCCGAACGGTGTGGAGCCGTGCGTGGTCAGCGCGAACATGCGTGCCGGGTCGGGCTGTTCAGCCGCCATCAGCGCGTCCCAGCTTTCGTGTACGCGCATCGTCGCGTACTCGTGGTAGTCCAGCCCCGCGCGGCGCATGCGCGCGTCTTCCAGCGGAAATCCCAGCGGTTTGACCAGATGCAGCTGCGCGCCCGTATTGGCGCACAGGCGGATCACATTGCCGGTGTTCGGCGGAATTTCGGGTTCGACAAGGACGACGTTGAACATGGGATGGCAGCCAAAAAACGGAGCGCAGCTTACCGCGAGCGCTCCATCGTGTCACGGAGTGCGCAGGGCCACCAGCGCGGTGACGCGAGCGGCCCCGTGCGCTTTCAGCACGCGGGCCGCCTCGCGCAGCGTGGCGCCGGTGGTCATTACATCGTCGATCAGGCCGACGTGCAGCCCCTGTAGCTCGCGTGGCGCCGCTGCGTCGCGGATGACAAACGCCTGGCGCTGATTGGCTAGCCGCGCGGGCAGGTCCAGGGTGCGCTGGCTGGCGGTGTCGCGGTGGCGCGACAACAACGTGGCCGATGCACGCACGCCCAGGTGACGCGCCAGCGGCCGCGCGATTTCCCACGCCTGGTTGAAACCACGTTCTGCCAGGCGGGCCGGTGAAAGTGGAATCGGTACCAGCAGGTCAGGAAGATTGCCCTGTGTGTGGCAGGCGCGCGACACAAGTGCCAGGCGCGCGGCAATCCATCCGGCAGCGGGCAGCCGGGCGCCGAACTTGAGCCGCAGCACCAGCTTGTCGAAGGGGGCGGCATAGTCGCCGAGCGTCAGCGTGGCATCTAGCGGATCGCCGGCCGGATCCTCAACGGGATCGACATTGGCACACCGCCCGCAGTACCCGCGGCTGCCCGGCGTGGCGCACCGTGGGCAGCGCGCTACAGGCCGCATCAGCGTGCCGGCGCAGTCTGCGCACACCACATCGCGCTGTACCGCCGCGCAGACCAGGCAGCCCGATGGCAGCGCCGCGTGCCACAGACGCGCGGCCTGCCGCGCAAAGCCCCTTCCGGCACGCATGGCCCCCGGCGCGTATACTTCCGGCGGCCCGCCCCGTGCGGTCTCCGATGGTGCGACACTTTGCCGCATCTGCCGATCCGACCCTTGCTGCCCCGTCTGTCCGTGTCCCTGCATGCCTCCGACTCCCCAGATGCCTGGTTGCCGCCCGCGCGGCTGACCCGGCTTGCCTTCGACCGCCGTAGCCCGCGCTTCGGCCAGCTCGATTTCCTGCTTGGCGAGATAGGCCAGCGCATGCAGGAGCGGATGGAAGTGGTCAAGCTGTCGCCTGGCCGCGCGCTCGATATCGGCTGCGGCCATGGTCAGGGGCTGGCGGGTTTGCGCGCCCGGTTTCCCGATGCGCAGATTGCCGGGATCGATATCTCCGGCGCGATGCTGCAGCAGGCCGGCGAGCGCGATCCGCAGCGCCGGCCCGGCTGGGTCGGCCGCCTGCTGGGCAAGCGCCCGATGTTCGACCTGGTGCAGGGCGATCTTGCCACACTGCCCTTTGGCGCCGCCAGCTTCGACCTGCTGTGGTCGAACCTGGCGCTGCACTGGCATCCCGAGCCGCACCACGTATTTCCGGAATGGCATCGGGTCACGGCCGACGACGGGCTTGTCATGTTCTCGTTGTTCGGCCCCGATACGCTGAAGGAACTGCGCGCCGCGTTCGCCGAGGTGGACCTGGACGCGCACACGCTGCGCTTTGTCGACATGCACGACATTGGCGACATGCTCGTGCATAGCGGCTGGTCCACGCCCGTGATGGACATGGAGACGTTGACCGTCACCTACGAATCGCCCGAGAAGCTGCTGGACGAGGTGCGCGCCTTCGGCGGCATGCGCCGTCCGGGCCCGGTGGGGCTGCGTGGCCGCAAATGGCATCGCGCCGTGATTGCCGCCCTGCATCGCATGCGCAACCAGGATGGCGTGATCCCGTTGACGTTCGAGATTGTCTACGGCCATGCGTGGAAAATCCCGGCGCGTGGCAAACAGGCAACTGACGATCAGGGCCGCGCGATCATCCCCATCGACAAGATCGGCCGCGCGCAAACGCGCCGCTGAAGCGCGCCAGCAGTACGGTTGCCCGACAATCGGGGCTGATCGTTTGTGTTGCCTATCGGGGCTAAAAAGCTCATGCACAAATTTGTGCCGATGGCAAGCACTTCGGTCAAATCCTATGTTGTTCAGGTATGCGAAGCGCCATATAATGGGCCGGTTTGTCGCAGTGGTCCCCTGGCACAAGAACGTTCCTGGAAGGCACTCCGCACGTGCGCTCCTGGGGACGGATTTCGTCCCGGGCGTGCATCCGATGCAGAGTGGTTGGCGATGCAAGACTTGGGTATCGCATTCCAGACGGCAGTAGGTGACTCCGGCGGAAATCTCGACGGACGCACCCCCTTGCCGGTCAACGACTGGCTGATGAAGCGGAATTGTTCTCTCTCTCCGCGCCAGGTCGGCTGGTTCTACTTCTCCATCGCATGTTTTTCCATTGCCATCGCGGCGTTTCTGACCGTGTGGCATGGGGCCTGGCTCGTGCTGCCGTTTGCTGGCCTGGAACTGACCGGGCTGGGGATTGCCCTGCTGGCGTATGCGCGCCATGCGACGGATCATGAACGCGTGAGTGTGACCGACGGCATGCTGGTCGTGGAGACAGCCAGCGCCAGTCGGGTCACGCGGGAAGTATTCAATCCACAGTGGGTGCGGATTGAACTGGGTGAATCGTTCCGGGCGCTCGTGATTCTGCGGTCGGGCAAGCGCACCGTGCGGGTGGGGTCGTATCTGGACCCGCACCGGCGGCGCAAGTTCGCGCAGGAACTCGCGGCGGCCCTGCATGACGTCCAGACCGGACGGGGTGCGGGGCAGGGCGGGGACAGATTTGAATCTGTAAATTGGGTAGATAAACAATGAAAATGTGGAAGAAGGCATCCGCAGCATGTCTTGCAGGCACGTCCCTGCTTGTCAGCCAGGCGGCCTCCGCGGTCAGTGACATGCCGGGTGGCCCCGCCGTCCGACAGCTGAACTTGGCCGAACCCGTTACAAAAATCGCCGAACAGATTCACTGGCTGAACTGGATGATGCTGATCATCTGCACGGTGATCTTCATCGCCGTGTTCGGCGTGATGTTCTATTCCATCTTCAAGCACCGGAAGAGCAAGGGCGCGAAGTCGGCCTCGTTCCACGAGAGCATCACCGTGGAAGTGGTCTGGACCATCGTGCCGTTCCTGATCGTGATCGCCATGGCGCTGCCGGCGACCAAGACCGTGGTGGCGATGAAGGACACCACGAACTCCGACATCACGATCAAGGCCACCGGCTACCAGTGGAAGTGGGGGTACGACTACCTCAAGGGCCAGGGCGAGGGCATCTCGTTCGTGTCCACGCTGACCACGCCGCGCGAGCAGATCAACAACCAGCAGGAAAAGTCGAACACCTACCTGATGGAGGTGGACAACGAGCTGGTGGTGCCCGTCAACAAGAAGATCCGCATCGTCACGACCGCCAATGACGTGATCCACGCCTGGATGATCCCGGCGTTCGGCGTCAAGCAGGATGCGATCCCGGGCTTCGTGCGCGACACCTGGTTCCGCGCCGAGAAGACCGGCGTCTACCGTGGCCAGTGCGCCGAGCTGTGCGGCAAGGAACACGCGTTCATGCCGATCGTGGTGCGCGTGGTGTCCGATGGCGAATACGCCAAGTGGGTCGACGACAAGAAGAAGCTGATGGCCGCGGCCGCCGACGATCCCAACAAGACCTGGACGCTGGACGAGATCAAGGTGCGCGGCGAGAAGGTCTACGCCGCCAACTGCGCGGTCTGCCACCAGCCGACCGGCAAGGGCGCGGGCGCGTTCCCGGCGCTTGACGGCTCCAAGGTCGTCAACGGCCCGAAGGCTGGCCAGATGCACATCCTGCTGGAAGGCAAGGGCGGCATGCCGTCGTGGAAGCAGCTCTCGGATACCGAGCTGGCCGCGGTCATGACGTACACGCGTAACAGCTGGAGCAACAAGACCGGCGAAGTGATCCAGCCGGCGGACTTCTCGCAAGCCCGCGCAGGCAAGTTCCCGGAAGGCGGCGGCGCACAGGCCGCAGCCGGCGACACGGCCCCCAAGAAGGCCGCCACGCCGACCAACGACAAGCAGGCCAGCCTCGCGGGCAACCGCGTCGCAGGCTGACCCGCGGCAGCCCCGCATTCAGGAATTGATGGAGTCATTGCGATGAGTACCGCTACCCCGGAGACACTGGGCCATCCGCACGACCACGCGCACGATCACGACCATGGTCACGGCCATGACGATCACGCGCACGATCATCCGCATGGCTGGCGCCGCTGGCTGTTCGCGACCAACCACAAGGACATCGGCACGCTGTACCTGCTGTTCTCGTTCACGATGCTGCTGTCGGGCGGCGTGCTGGCACTGCTGATCCGCCTGGAGCTGTTCGAGCCGGGCCTGCAGTTCTTCCGCCCCGAACTGTTCAACCAGTTCACCACGATGCACGGCCTGATCATGGTGTTCGGCGCGATCATGCCCGCGTTCGTGGGCTTCGCGAACTGGATGATCCCGCTGCAGATCGGCGCGTCGGACATGGCGTTCGCGCGCATGAACAACTTCAGCTTCTGGCTGATGCCGCCGGCCGCGCTGCTGCTGGTGGGCTCGTTCTTTGCACCGGGCGGCGCCACCGCCGCCGGCTGGACGCTCTACGCGCCGCTGTCGGTGCAGATGGGCCCGGGCATGGACATGGCGATCTTCGCCATGCACATCATGGGCGCGTCGTCGATCATGGGCTCGATCAACATCATCGTGACCATCCTCAACATGCGCGCCCCCGGCATGACGCTGATGAAGATGCCGATGTTCTGCTGGACGTGGCTGATCACCGCCTACCTGCTGATCGCCGTGATGCCGGTGCTGGCTGGCGCCATCACGATGGTGCTGACCGACCGCCACTTCGGCACGAGCTTCTTCTCGGCCGCCGGCGGCGGTGACCCGGTGATGTACCAGCACATCTTCTGGTTCTTCGGGCACCCCGAGGTGTACATCATGATCCTGCCCGCGTTCGGCATCGTCTCGCACGTGGTGCCGGCCTTCGCGCGCAAGCGCCTGTTCGGCTACAGCTCGATGGTGTACGCCACGGCCTCGATCGCCATCCTGTCGTTCATCGTGTGGGCGCACCACATGTTCACGACCGGCATGCCGGTGACGGGCCAGCTGTTCTTCATGTACGCGACGATGCTGATCGCGGTGCCCACGGCCGTGAAGATCTTCAACTGGATTGCCACGATGTGGCGCGGCTCGATGACGTTCGAGACGCCGATGCTGTTCGCGATCGGCTTTATCTTCGTGTTCACGATCGGCGGCTTCACGGGCCTGATGCCGGCTGTGGCCCCGATCGACATCCAGCTGCAGGACACGTACTTCATCGTGGCGCACTTCCACTACGTGCTGGTGGCGGGCTCGCTGTTCGCACTGTTCGCGGGCTTCTACTACTGGGGTCCGAAGTGGAGCGGGTTCATGTACGACGAGATGCGCGGCAAGATCCATTTCTGGGGCTCGCTGATCTTCTTCAACGTGACCTTCTTCCCGATGCACTTCC
>Ga0102592_1003833_pt1 | contig 10800 bp, 10 predicted proteins | sample AraplaCol_mMF_r2_FD_76861 | JGI IMG/M metagenome (GOLD analysis project Ga0102592, IMG submission 76861) | Arabidopsis root microbial communities from North Carolina, USA - plate scrape MF_Col_mMF_r2 (SPADES assembly) (version 2) | ecosystem: Host-associated > Plants > Roots > Endosphere... | reverse complement strand
CACCATGGTGCTGGCGGCGATCTTCTTCGCGAAGACGCCGATCCTCGCCAACATGATGACGCTGCCGCTCGCCATCGGCGGCATCTGCATCATCACCTCGATCATCGGCACGTTCTTCGTCAAGCTCGGGCCGAGCCAGTCGATCATGGGCGCGCTCTACAAGGGCCTGATCGCAACCGGCATCCTGTCGCTGATCGGCATTGCCCTCGTGATCTACTACCTGATCGGCTTCGGCAAGCTCGACGGCGTCGCCTACACCGGCATGGCGCTGTTCGAATGCGGCGTCGTCGGTCTCGTCGTTACCGCGCTGATCATCTGGATCACCGAGTACTACACCGGCACCGACTATCGTCCGGTGAAGTCGATCGCCCAGGCGTCGGTGACCGGCCACGGCACCAACGTGATCCAGGGCCTCGCCGTCTCGATGGAGGCGACCGCGCTGCCCGCGATCGTCATCATCGCCGGCATCCTGGTCACCTACAGCCTGGCCGGCCTGTTCGGCATCGCGATCGCAACCGCCACCATGCTGGCGCTGGCCGGCATGGTCGTCGCGCTCGACGCCTTCGGCCCGGTGACGGACAACGCCGGCGGCATCGCCGAGATGGCGGGTCTCCCGAAGGAGGTGCGCAAGTCGACCGATGCGCTCGACGCGGTCGGCAACACTACCAAGGCGGTGACGAAGGGCTACGCGATCGGCTCTGCCGGTCTCGGCGCCCTCGTGCTGTTTGCGGCCTACAATGAAGACCTCAAGTTCTTCATCGCGGGCAAGAATGCCTACTTCCAGGGCGTCAATCCGGACTTCTCGCTCAACAACCCCTACGTGGTTGTCGGCCTGCTGTTCGGCGGTCTGCTGCCCTATCTGTTCGGCGCGATGGGCATGACGGCCGTGGGCCGTGCGGCCGGCGCGATCGTCGAGGAGGTGCGGCGTCAGTTCCGCGAGAAGCCGGGCATCATGCAGGGCACCGACAAGCCTGACTACGGCAAGGCGGTCGACCTGCTCACCAAGGCGGCGATCAAGGAGATGATCATCCCCTCGCTGCTTCCGGTTCTGTCGCCGATCGTCGTCTACTTCCTGATCTACGCGATCGCGGGCGGCGGCCCGGCCGGCAAGTCGGCGGCGTTCTCGGCAGTGGGCGCGATGCTGCTCGGCGTGATCGTGACGGGCCTGTTCGTCGCGATCTCGATGACTTCCGGCGGCGGCGCCTGGGACAACGCCAAGAAGTACATCGAGGACGGTCACTTCGGCGGCAAGGGCAGCGATGCCCACAAGTCCGCGGTGACCGGCGACACCGTCGGCGATCCCTACAAGGACACGGCCGGCCCGGCCGTGAACCCGATGATCAAGATCACCAACATCGTGGCCCTGCTGCTGCTGGCGATCCTGGCGCACTGAGGCACACGGCATCGTCTGGAATGAAGACCCCCGCGGCGCAGGCCGCGGGGGTCTTGTTTTGCGTGCCAGCGCTTTCCGAAGTGGGAGATGCACACACCTGAGGGGGTGTCATTTAAGGTTGCTTAACCCGCCGCCCTCTAGAAATACGAGAAGATATCGGCGGCTTCCGAGCGGGTTCCCATGAGAGGCGCTCGCGACGTGTTCAGGTCATCGTCGCCTGCCGGCTGCAAAAGGAGGTTCCGTTGCCTGCGCTGCCGATGAACGAGGTTGTGCGCGCGCTGATGGCGCACCCGGACGTGGCGGATGCCGTGCTCAGCCCCGAGCGGAGCCATGACGGTCGCCAGTTCGAGATCGCGTTCGTCGCGGTCGATCCCGACCGGCTGAGCGTCGGCAAGGCGAACCACCTTCAGGCCGAAACAGAGCGGCGCGTGGCGCAATGGCGCCGGGCCTTCGATCAAGCCTATCGCCATGATGCCGATCATCTTGCGCCCTCGTTCGTAGGCTGGACCAGCAACTTCACCAACAAGCCCATTCCCGAGCCCGAAATGGCGGACTGGCTGGATCGCACGATCCAGCGCATTCGCGCGCTCGGTGCGAGGCGGGTGCTGGAGATCGGATGCGGCGTCGGGCTGCTCGTCGAGAAGCTCGCGCCGGGGTGTGAGGCGTATTGCGGGACCGACCTTTCGCCGGTCGCCGTTCACCGCTTGCGCGCGTTTGCGCAGTCGAGGCCCGAGCTTCGGCATGTCGAATTTCTGGAGCGGGAAGCCACGGATCTCACGGGCTTGTTGCCGCACTCGTTCGATGCCGTGGTGCTCAACTCGGTCGTGCAATATTTTCCGGGCATCGAATATCTGCACACGGTCCTGGAACGAGCCGCCAATTTGGTCGCTCCCGGGGGGCACATCTTCGTCGGCGACGTTCGCAATCTCGAGCTGCTGCCGGCCTTCCATCGCGAGGTCCAGGCTGCGAAAGCAGCCCCGGGAGCAACGGAGGCCTCGCTCGAGCGAAAGATATTCCTGTCGATCGCCCAGGACCGCGAGCTGGTCATCGACCCCGGATATTTTCACGGCATCTCGGACACCATCCCGCAGATCGGGGCGGCGGACGTGCTGCTCAAGCAGGGATCAAGCTACGAACTGACCCGCTATCGCTATGACGTGGTGCTGCGTGTCGATCATCAGGGTGTCTCAGCTTCCACCGACAACAACAGCCTCGTGCCGGACATGAAGCACTGGGCGGATGAGGGCCGGCCGCTGGCGACCGATCCGATGGCCGCCGCGTTCCTCCAGCATCTCGGCATGGCGCTCGGGAACGCGTTGCGGACCGAGCTTCCGGATGCGCAATTGCCCGCGGCCGTGATCGCGCTCAACCAGCGGGATTTCGCCGAAATCGTGTCTGCCTTGTTGCGCGCGCCGGCTGATCCCGGCAGCCGCGCAGCGGCGGAGGCATCGATATGACCGCTTACAATCTCGGGCTGCGCTTCGAAGAGGTCGCGGCGTCTTCGCCCGATGCCGTCGCCCTCATCTGCGAAGGCGACAGCCGCTCGTTCGCCGAACTCAACAGCTCGGCAAACCGGTTGGCGCGATGGTTGACCTCGAAGGGCGTGGGCAGGGGCGCCGTGGTGTGCCTCGAACTGCCGAAGATTGTCGAGGCCTATGCGCTTGCGATGGCCTGCATCAAGATCGGAGCGCCTTATGCGTTCCTCGATCCCGCGGCTCCGGCAGAGCGTGCCCGGCTGATGCTGGAGCGCTGCCGGCCCGCCTTGATCGTCAGCGTGCGCGAGGGATCCGGCCCGCGAACGGTGATCGGCGATGCCGAGGCCAGAGCGGACCTGCACGAGACCGTTTCGAAGCTCGACGGCGACAATCTGCCGGCGACGTCCCTGATCACCGGTGCCGATCCGGCCTATGTCATGTTCACCTCGGGGTCGACGGGCGAGCCGAAAGGCGTGGTCATCCCCCATCAAGGGGTGCTTCATTTGATCGCGTGGGCGAAGAGCGATCTCGGAATTGGACCGCAAGACCGCCTGACCAATGTCAATCCGATCTACTTCGACAATTCGGTCTTCGACATCTATGCGGCATTGCTGAACGGAGCGGCGATCGTTGCGCTGGACGCGCTGAAGGGAAGGCCGCCTGCGGAGCTGGTGGCGGAGATCACCAAGCATCAATGCACGTTCTTCTTCGCCGTGCCGACGCTGTTCATGTTCCTGGACTCCATGCATCTGCTGGGCCCCGAATGGCTGCCGAGCGTCAGCCGGTTCATGTTCGGCGGCGAGGGATTTCCGCTGGCCCGGCTGCGCCGCTTTCACGACGCGTTTGCCGGCAAGGCGAAGCTGATCAACTGCTACGGCCCGACCGAGACGAGCTGCATCTGCAGCGGCTTCGAGATCGTCGCATCCGTTTTCGACACCGACGACGGGTTGGCCCCGCTGGGACAGCTCAATCCCAATTTCAGCTACCGGATTCTGGACGAAGACATGAAGCCGGTCGCCCCGGGCACGGCCGGTGAGTTGTGGCTGGGCGGTCCGGGCGTGGGGCTCGGCTACATCAACAATCCGCAAGAGACGGCCCGCCGTTTCTGTCAGGATCCGCTGATCGCGGGTTATCGGTCGATCCTGTATCGGACCGGCGACCTCGTGGAGGCCGAAGCCGAAACGGGCGTGCTCCGTTTCCGCGGCCGCGCCGACAACCAGGTCAAGCTTCGGGGATACCGGGTCGAGCTCGAGGAGATCGACCACGCGCTGGTGGCCTGCGAGGGCATCACCCGTGCGCTTGCCGTGGTGCTCCACGATGCCACTGGCGCAAGCCGGCTCCTCGCCGCCTATTCGGGTGCAAAAACCGCGGACGGCGATTTGCGTCAGCACTGCGCCGCGCGCCTTCCGGCCTACATGGTGCCGAGCCGGTTCGTCTGGCTGGAGAACATTCCCGTCAACGCCAATGGCAAGGCCGACCGTCGCTCGGTGGCGTCCCTGCTTGGTGAAGCGGTCGCGAGGGCCTCGTAGATGCGACGGCCCGCAGCGCTCGCGCGCGTCCTCCGATGAGCGTCGAAAGCCAGTCCTACGGCTACACGGCCACGGGCTTGCTCGTGAAGCCGTCGTGGCGGTTGATCCCCCAGATCGACCGCGACCCGAACCTCGTGGCGGGCGTCCAGGGCACTCGCGGCCGTTTGCTGCTCTGGTGCACCGTCGTGCTGCTCACCGTGCTGTTCTGGCGGATCGGTGTCGACTTCTCGGCGGCGGCTCTTGCGGTGGCGTGCGCCTATGTCGGGCGGCACCGGCGTATGCTGATCCTGCTGGCGACCGTGCTGCTGCTTTACCGGAGCGGCTTCCTGATCGATCGCCCCTTCCTCGAGCGGATGGCCGTCACCGAAGGCGTCGCGGACCGGATCCGTCAGCCGCTGCTGGAGGCGGTCACGCTGGTGGTGGTGCTCGCGCTGTTCGCGGGCCTGCTGGTCTTGCAGGGTTCGGCGAGCACGGCGCTTCGACGCCCGACGCTCAGCCTCCTCGTCGCATTCCTCGCGCTTCTCGTGCTGACCCAGGCGCCGGTGATGACCGGCATGCCGCGCGTCCTGCTCTGGTCGTTCCTGATGACCTCGCAGCCCTATCTCTGGTTCCTCGCATACGGTCTGGCCGACGCGGGCAAGAACCGGTCTCCGGTGTGGCAGCGCTTGAGCGTCTTTCATCCCTTCTGGGGATCGTCACTGACGCCGTTCGGCAAGGGACTGGCTTATCTCGAACGCTTCGAGGCCAAGACACCGGAGGAGCTCGCAGTCACGCAGCTCAAGGGCGTCAAGCTCGCGGCCTGGACCCTCTTGCTGGCGATCGTCAAGATTTGTCTCGGCGTGCTCGTCCACGGTCATTTGCAGCTTCCGATGTTCGACGACAATCTGCTGCAATATCTCGCAGGTCATCCGCTGCCGCGCCTCGTCGGCTGGGCGAGCCTCGTCAGCTTCTTCGTGGAAGACCTGTTGGGCATGACGGTGTTCGGCGGCGTCATCATCGCAACGGCGCGCCTCGCCGGATTTCGCCTGCTGCGCAACACCTGGCGTCCCCTGGAGTCGACGACGCTCGCCGACTTCTGGAATCGCTATTACTTCTATTACAAGGAACTGCTGGTCGATCACTTCTTCTACCCGACCTTCATTCGCTGCTTCCGCGGCCATCGCCGGCTTCGCATGTTCTTCGCCACCTTCATGGCGGCGTGCGTCGGCAACCTGCTGTTCCATTTCATTCGCGACATTCATTTCGTCGGCGACATGGGCCTTTGGCGGGCCGTGGTCGGAGAGCAGTCGCACGCGTTCTACACGTTCGTCCTGGCCGTCAGCGTGGGGCTCTCGCAGATGCGCCGCGCGCCGCAGCCGGCGTCGCGGGGATGGCTGCGCCGCCGCTTGCTGCCGTGCCTGTGGGTCTCGACCTTCTTCTGTCTCATCCACGTCTTCGACGCGCCGCTGGATCGCGAGCACACGCTCCTGCAGCGCGGCGAATTCCTGTTCTACCTCCTGGGAGTAACGACATGACCGCGAAAGCCGGCCCTGAAATCAGGTCGCAGATGCGCCGCTACATCGAGCAGCGGCTGCTCATGAAGGGCGACGGTGCGCCGCTTCATGACGACGATCTGCTCTTCACCAGCGGGCGCCTCGATTCACTCGACGCCGTCGAGCTCGTGATGAGCATCGAGACCGACTATGGGATCAATTTCGCGGATATCGGTTTCGACCTGACGCGCCTCGACTCGATCTCGGCCATTGCGGCGCTGGTCGGACAGCCGTCAGCCCAGCCCGCCTAGCGCGCATTCGCGCAAGGCGGGATAGGTTCGCCGCAGCGCTACTGCACGTCCATCTGCAGCCCTTCCTTCTGGATGATGCCGGCGAACTTCTTCGTCTCGGCGTCCACGAAGTCGGCGAACTGCTGCGGGGTGCCATAGTCGGCGCGGGCGCCCATGGCGGCGATCTGCTTCTTGATGTCGTCACGCTCCAGCATCGCCTTGACCTGGAGATTGAGCGCCTCGAGCACGGTGGGCTGGACGCCCTTCGGCAGGAACACCGAGAACCACGACGACACGTCGAAATTCGCAAGCTCCGGCGCGCTCTCGCGCATGGTCGGCAGGTCTTTCGCGAGATCGCTGCGCTCGGTCGTGGTGACGCAGAGACCGGTGAGCGTGCCGTTCTGGACCTGCGGCAGGCTCGGATAGAGATTGTCGAACAGGATCTGGATGTCGCCGGCGAGCGCGGCCTGCAGCGCCGGCCCTGCGCCGCGGAACGGAATGTGCGTCATCTTCAGCCCGGTGAGCTGGAGGAACCAGGCGCCGGTGAGGTGAGGGCTCTGGCCGACGCCGGAGGAGGCGTAGCTGAGCTTGTCCGGATTGGCCTTCAGATACGCGATCAGCTCGGCGACCGACTTGATGCCGGTCTTGGGATGCGCCGAGACGATGTTCGGGATCCGGATCATGTTGGAGACCGGCTGGAGCTGGTCCGGCTTGTAGGTCAGGTTCTTGAAGATGCTGTAGGCGATCGCGTTCGGACCGGGATTGCCGATCAGGATGGTGTGGCCGTCAGGCTTGGCGCGGACCACCTCGGCGGTGCCGATCGTGCCGCCGCCGCCGGAGCGGTTTTCCACGACGACGGACTGGCCCCAAATGGGCTGCAGATGTGCGGCCAGCAGCCGGCCCATGACGTCGGTCGAGCCGCCCGCCGCAGCCGGGACGATGACGCGGACGGTCTCGGTCGGCTTCCAGTCCGCGAGACTCGATCGCGGCAGGATCGCTGCGGCCGTCAGGCCGGCAGCGCCGGTGAGAACGCGGCGGCGGGACAACAAATTTTTGGGCACGAATCCACTCCCTGCTTCTTGTTTTGCAGGGAGCGTAGGGAACCCGGCGCGCAACAGCAAGTCGCAGGCGAGGGCAAGTCCGGAGCGGACAGCGGCACGACGCCGCAGGCTAACCGTTTCCGTTCCGATCGATCGGAACGGGACTCTGGATTCCTGGTTTGGCGCGTTTTTCTTGACGCGAACCGGCGTCCACGTTGCTCGAAAACGCCATGTCGCTCGAAAACGCTATGGCTGCTCAGTTGTTGAAGCTGATCAGCTTGAAGATCGGTGCGAGGTAGCTCATCTCCTGGCCCGATGTCGGCGTGGTGCGGCTGACGAAGTCGAAGATCTTGCCGTCCTGCAGACCGTAATTCGCCAGCCGGCGCACGCGCCGGTTCTTGTCGAAGTAGATCGCGATCACGCGCTGATCGACCACCTTCTGGTTCATGAAGGCGACCATCCGCTCCGAGCGCTGCGAGATGTAATAGAAGACCTCACCGTCGAGGGTGGCGACCGTGGAGGGCGTGCCCATCACGATCAGCACCTGGTCCTGGCTCGCGCCGATCGGAATTTGCTCGAGCGCGCCGGGCGGCAGGATGTAGCCCTTCTGGAACTGCTCGCCGGTGCACCCCGCGAGCGCCACGCCGACCAAGGCCGCAGCGGCAGCCAGGCGCAGGCCGCGCCAACGTGCATGGAGGCCGCGCCGCTTGTCCGCGCGCAGGCCGGTCTGGTTCGTTATCGTCATAGCGGAACTGATTCCGTCCCCTTGCGTCGCGCGAGGCGCTGAAGTACCGGGCTGGGCGTCTGAATGCAACACGCGCGCGCCCGCTTGCGGAAACCACAATGCTTTGGCCGTTCAATCACTTCAGGAAACCCCGCCTAGCCCCGGCGGGCACCATTGAAGCCATCTATGGCATGATCGTGACGCAGGCGCGAGAACCCATATTTTACCGCGACTTGGGCGTCCCGGATACGGTTAACGGGCGTTTCGACCTGTTGCTGCTGCATCTGTGGCTGCTGCTGCGCCGCCTGCGCACGGTCCAGAGCGCCACAGAGCTGTCGCAGGCGCTGTTCGACCGCTTCTGCGAGGACATGGACGACAACCTTCGCGAGATGGGAATCGGCGACCAGACCGTGCCGAAGCGGATGCGGGCGTTCGGCGAGGCGTTTTACGGCCGCATGCAGGCCTATGATCAGGCCGTGGAGAGCGGCGGCGAGGCGCTGGCGGCGGCAATCTGCAAGAATATCTTGAACGGGACCGGCCTGGAGCAGGCCCGGCAGCTCGCGGCCTATGCCGTGGCCACCGAGGCCGATCTCGGCCGGACCGACGAGGCCGCGCTGCTGGGCGCGTCCTTCACATTTCCCCCGGCACTTTCCGAGGATCTTTCGCCATGAGCCGACCGAACACCGGATCCGAGCCCGATCCCTGGCGGGCCCCCATTATCGTGGCGCAGATTCCCGAGGCTGGCCTGCATCGCGAGCTCGAGGCGTCGGCCGGCGAGCGGCAGGCCATGGCCGGGCTCGCAGGCCTGCGCGAAATCCTGTCGGCCCATGCCAGCCTCGACGTCGTGCCGAAGAGCGGCGGCCGCGTCCAGGTCACGGGGCAGGTCCGGGCCCGGGTCGGCCAGACCTGCGTGGTCACGCTCGATCCGATCGAGTGCGAGATCGACGAGGAGGTGGACCTGACGTTCGCCCCCGAGGCCGAGGCACGGCGCCTGGCCGACCTGATCGAGGAGGGGCAGGACGACGCGGAGCCGCCCGAGGTGATCGATCCGCCGGAAGCCATCGTCAACGGCATCATCGACCTCGGCCGGCTCGCCACCGACGCCCTGTTCCTGGCGATCGACCCCTATCCGCGCAAGCCGGGCGCCGTGTTCGAGGCGGAGGTCACCGCCCCCGATCCGGAGGATCATCCGTTCGCGGTGCTGAAGGCACTTCAGGACGGGAAGAAGAAGGGCGAGTAGTTGCCGATTCCCCCGTAAGAGCGCTGCTGCGGGGCACGAGGCGTCTGCGGCGCCGGTTTGAAAGTCCGGTATATCTGATTGATTTCCATATATTTCCTCTGAATTCGCCGGTTCGCGGCCGGATCGCCCAGAACGCAAAAGGCTGGGGGCAAGAGGTTGTTTCGGGATAACAAAACGCTATTGTCGCGCCCCGGTCCGGGTGCGGCGTGGCGCTTGGCCGGTCGCCATGTCCATGGCGAACCCATTTGCGGACCCGCTCGTTCAAGACCGCACCAGACCAGGTTTCCAGGACTTTCATGCCCAGCAAGGTTCGCATCGCGCTTGACGCCATGGGTGGCGACGACGGCGCCGCCGTGGTCATTCCCGGCGCCGCCATCTCGCTGGCCAGGCATCGCGACACCGAATTCCTGCTGGTCGGGGACCGGACCAAGATCGAGCCCGAGCTCGAGCGGCACCCCCAGCTCAGGGCCGCCTCGAAGATCGTCCACACCGACGTCGCGGTCAGCGGCTCGGACAAGCCGAGCCAGGCGCTGCGGCGCGGCCGCAAGACCTCCTCGATGTGGCTCGCCATCGACGCGGTGAAGAAGGGCGAGGCCGATGTCGCGGTCTCCGCCGGCAATACCGGCGCGCTGATGGCGATGTCGCGCTTCCATCTGCGCACGCTGCCGGGCATCGACCGCCCGGCCATCTCCGCGATCTGGCCGACCAAGCGCGGCTCGTCCGTCGTGCTCGACCTCGGCGCCACCCTCGGCGGAGATGCCCATCATCTGGTGTCGATGGCGGTCATGGGCGCGGCCAAGGCGAGTGTGCTGTTCAACAAGAAGCGGCCCACGGTCGGCCTGCTCAACATCGGCACCGAAGAGGTCAAGGGGCACGAGGAGATCCGCGAAGCCAGCGAGATCCTGCGCGCGCGGAACCTGCCCGAGCTCGACTATATCGGCTTCGTCGAGGGGGATGACATCGGCAAGGGGGCCGCCGACGTCATCGTGACCGAAGGTTTCAGCGGCAACATTGCGCTCAAGACCGCCGAGGGAACCGCGCGGCAGATGGCCGAGTTGCTTCGTAACGAGTTGCAGCGCAGCTGGTTGTCCAAGCTCGGCTATCTCTTTGCCCGCCGCGCCTTTCAGGCCCTGCGCGACAAGATGGATCCCAACAAGTCCAACGGCGGCGTGCTGCTTGGGCTGAACGGGATCGTGGTCAAGAGCCACGGTGGAACCAGCGCCGAAGGCTTTGCCTATGCGATCGATGTTGGCTATGAGATGGCTCACTACGATCTCCTGAACAAGATCAATCAGATGCTCAACCGCGAGGGTGGTGCACTTAGTTCCGTGCAGGCCGCGCAGGAGGCTGTTTCGTGACGAAAATCCGTTCGGTCGTGCTTGGCTGCGGCTCTTACCTGCCGGAGCAGGTGGTGACCAACGCCCAATTGGCGGCGCGTATCGACACCTCCGACGAGTGGATCGTCCAGCGCACCGGGATTCGCGAGCGGCACATCGCGGCCGAGGGCGAGTTCACCTCGCACCTCGCCATCAAGGCGGCGCAGGCCGCGCTCAGCGATGCCGGGGTGGACGCGCAGTCGATCGAGCTGATCGTGCTGGCGACCTCGACGCTTGATAATAATGACACGGCGACCACCG